>Ga0208636_100022_pt1 | contig 301775 bp, 294 predicted proteins | sample LakWasM103_HOW12_2_FD_183921 | JGI IMG/M metagenome (GOLD analysis project Ga0208636, IMG submission 183921) | Freshwater sediment methanotrophic microbial communities from Lake Washington under simulated oxygen tension - Sediment Metagenome... | ecosystem: Environmental > Aquatic > Freshwater... | reverse complement strand
ACTTGGACTTCCGGCGAACCGGTGTCGTTGGCGCTGCGAGCGTTCGACTTGACGATGTCTGCTTTGTTCAGATCGGCGACTGCCATGGTGCGTTCCTAGATGCAGGAAGCCGCTGGCAGCGCATGCTCTCGCTAGAGACTCGTGGCGCTCTCAGACGGTTTCCTATGATTGACTTGCGGTCACAGGTGAAACCGACCCGTGCCGTGCTAAAGCGTTGATGCGCCTTCCAGATCCTCATGGAGCGGCAGCATCAACAAGTGTGGATTATCGCGGAAATGCACGCGCGTCGCATGCTCTGCCGTTGCTTTGGGTATTTGACGATGACCGACCCCGCCAATTCATTGGTCCTTGATATAGATAGGCGTAGACAGTGCGCCCCTCGGTCCGCATGGAAGCGTTCTGAACGCACCCGAATGAAAGGATGGGCACTCGCAGCACTTCCAATTGCCAAGGTTGTGACTGACTCTCGCCGATGCCGACGGCGGCTCGGATGCTGTCTGAGAAGTCGAACTCGGTGACTGGACTTTACTGACGAGTGAGAAAGGGGAACCGCGGCACCGCTGGTGGAGCGAGAGCACCGGGCAGTGACCGGGTCAGGAAACGGCCTGATTAGTCATGGCGCAAAAGCTACATAGCGCACTGCGGCCGAGCTGGACGCCGCCCAATGAGATGGCTTGTGTAAAACTCATCGGCATCTGAGGTAGGGAGATAAATAGTGGCGTTTAACGTCCCCGCAGATCGACTTGGATTTTTTGACGACGTCAATCGCCGCTTCCGGCTGCTGCTGCACAAGAACATCATCACCGGCATCGATCCGATTCGACTGAACCGATGGCTGACGCATTTTGCGACGCCCGAGGACCGATATCTGGCGGCCCACATCTTGTGCGGACTCACCTATCGCTCCGACGCGATGGTGCGCAGCTCGTTCCAGCACCTTGCGCACTGCGAACTGCCGCGGGTGCTCCGCACATCGGCAGGCGTGCCTTTTGCGGACATCGGCCAGTTCGAGGCCTACCTGCAAAACCCCGACGAGATTTGCCCGTTTCGTTTCGTGGCCGTCGATGGCACGTTCGAGGAGACGCCCGGCAAGAGCGGCGCAGTCATCATCCGCGAGTTTCGGCGCCACCTGCGGGTCAACAAGAAGTTGCTGTGCCGTCCCGAACACCTCGGCAATCTGCCTGCCGCGGTGCACGCGCTCGTCTTCGTCGACGACATGCTCGGCACCGGCCGCCAGTTCACGACCTTCGCCCAGCACTACGGTTTGCGCGCATTGAGCGCCAACTACGCTCTGATCTATTGCCCCCTCATCGCCTATGAAGCTGGCATTGATAAGGTGAAAAAGGCGCTGCCTTCGCTCGAAATCCACCCCGTGGAGAGGCTCAGCGCCGCTCAGAGCTTCTTCCGCTCCGCGCCTGATGACCCACTCACTTGGGGCGCTGACGGGGTCAACACGGTCGCGGATGTGCGCGCACATGTCGCCCAACTGTGCAGCCGGCACGACCTCCCCATCAAAACGCGGCACGCGCTCGACTTGGTGGTGGCATTCGAGCACGCCGTGCCCAACAACTCGATTCCCATGCTGTCGATCAAGACCGACCGCTGGAGCCCCCTGTTTGATCGCTGAGGAACGCCATGTCCATCCTTGCAGCAGCATTCCTCAAGAACCGCGCCGAGCAATTGCCTGCCGACGTCTCGGATCAGTTCATCGTGCCGCCGTTCTTTGGCCGCATCAGCATCTTTGCCGACACTAAGTCCGTTCGCATCTTGGGCGGCCGGGGTTGCGGCAAGACGATGTTCATCCGTCATTTCTGCCACAGCACAACCTTCAGCCCGCGCAAGAAGAAGATCGATGATGTGCAGCTCAAGAGCGTGGGGCTGTACCTCCGGCCGGACACTGGCTTTTGCTCATTGATGAACAAGGACTGGTTGGGTGAGCAAGAGGCGCTCAGAGCGTTCTCCCACTACGTCACTCTCCAACTCCTGACCGAAGTCCACCATGCCGTGGAGAACATCGCCCATGCCGACCTGGCCGCAGGCGGCCTGGACGCCCGCGACCTGCCCCTCAGCCCAGCATTGGCCATCCAGTTCTCAAAGCAGGTGAGCACCGTGGGTGAGATAGGCGAGTTCGCCGCAGTGGGGCTGTCCGAGCTGGATCTGTGGGTTCGCAATCCTAAGCGTTGCGAACCGCCCGTGTTTCTGTCCTTTGACACGGTTCTGCCGAGGCTCGCGGAAGACATGGCCAAGAAGATTTCGCGCCTAAAAGACCTTTCGTTCCGAGCATTCATCGACGAGTTTGAGAACCTCGGCGAGAACCTGCGCGTGATCATCTGCGATGCGATCAAACACCCGAGTCTTCGACTGGCAGTTCACATCGCTCACAAGCGCGACGCGGTCACAGACTTTAAGACGAGCAGCGACGAGCGAATAGTCGAGTTGCATGATCTGCGCAAGATTGACCTCGACCATCTGTTATCCGACGAAAGCGAATTCGAGTTGCTGGCTGCCGAGCTTTTCCTGCTTCGCCTGCATCTGCAGGGTGTGAGCTTCGGATGCGACGCGTTCGACCCCGACCGGCTGCACGATCCGGCAGATCTCGACTACCGCCTGTCCGAGAAGTACCGCAAGGCGGTGATTGGCCGCGTGAGGGAACTGCTGCCCAGCCTGACGGCACCTGAAGTCGCCAGAGACGTCATGAGCGATGAGCCGCTCAAGCGACGCTTGCAGAACATGATTGATAAGGGGCTGGCTCGCCACAACCTACGCTTGAAGTACGACGCCGCAGCGCTCGTTGACCCGGCCAAGCCTCGTGCCAGCATTGTGCTGGGTGCGCTGGTCAACCGCAGCGGAACGCCGATTCCTGCGCTCCAGGCTTTCGCAGCCCTCACGCAGGATGGCAGCGATGACGACAACAACCTGTTCTTCAAGACCGGTGGCTGGGTGGACAACAACCTGTATGGTTGCCTATTCCATCTGTATGCCGGCCTGCCTATGCGGGAGAACCTCCTCTACGCCGGGTTCTATCGCTTCTGCCAGCTTTCACGGCCGAGCTTGCGCTATTTTCAGGAGCTGTGCCATGTGACGCTGCTGTTGGCATTCCAGCATGCCGAGCGCCATGACATTGAGCCCGTCAGCTACAAGATCCAGGCGCAGGCGGCGCGCCAGGTGTCGGATGCCATGTTCGAGGATGTGCCTCAGCTTGGCCTGTATGGCGAGAAACTGCGTGAGATGGTGCGCCGCCTTGGCGCCCTGTTCGAAGCGTTCAACCGCCGAGCGGCGCAGAGCGAGCCAGAGATCAATCACTTCTCCATCGATCAATCCGACAAGGCTGGACTGTCCGATGCCGCCATCCAACTGCTCAAAGAAGCGCGAACCTGGTCCGTCTTGTACGAGGAGCCGGACACGAAGAGCAAGTCAGACTATGACGTCGCCCAATCGGACTGGGTGCTCAACCGGATCTTCGCGCCCCGTTTTAGCATCAGCTACCGCAAGCGCCGCAAGATCACGCTGAAGGCCACTCAAGTCAACGCCATTCTTTGCCATTCGTCCTTGATGTTCGAGTCACTTCTAAAAGACATCGTCGAGCCTGAGGATGAGTCCCAGGGAAGCAGCAACGGTCGGCTATTCTGACGAGGCGCCCATGGAATTCATCCGCCAAGATGTCGTGGACGCAGCAACCCTGGCCGGCGCCAGCGGCACTTTCGATCAGGCCTTCTACGGCAGGGAGCACCTGGACGACCGGAGCAGACATTCTGCGACCGTGTCGCGCGTACTGGCGCGCAGCTCTGCATTAGCGCAGTACGACCCGATTCGGTTTGAGCTGACAATCAACGACACGGTGTTCCGCGTCGATGATCTGGAGGACATCCCGCGACAGTTCCCGGCGTCGAGCATCGTCATTGATGCCACGACCATGGAGTTCCCCGAGATCCTGCTCATCCTCTACGCTTATCGTAGGTTGGCGTACGGATCGATGCGCTGTTTGTTCATTTACGCTGAGCCCGCCGAGTATGTGCGACGACCCGGCGGTGAAGCGGCTGCGCCGGGCTCAGCATTCGACTTGAGTGCGGGTTTTCGCGCCAAGAATGCGATTCCGGGGTTCACGCCACTGCTCTCTGGTACCAACAAGGCGCACCTGGTGGCATTCCTCGGGTTCGAGGGGTCGCGCCTGCAGCGGGTGCTCAGCGAGGACGACGGCAATTTCTACACCGACGTGACCGTGGTTTTCGGGACACCGCCGTACCAAGCCTCGTGGGACATGTATGCATTGATGGCCAACACGCGGATGGTCGAGCAATTCAGCACCAGCGTGCGCTTCAGCGGCGCCAACAATCCGCGTAGCGCGTATCTACTGCTGGCCGAGGTGCATGAGGGACTGAACGGAAGCCTCTGCAATCGTCTCGCCGTCGCGCCCTTTGGCACAAAGCCGGCGGCCATCGGTGCGGCCCTGTACTGCGTGGAGCGGGATCAGATGCGTGTCGTCTACGATCATCCCGAGCGCAAGGCCGGACGTACGACAGGCGTCCATAGAACTCACTGGTTCGAGGTCGAGTGGGTGAACAGTGTTTGAGGTGTCAATCCGCCGGCTGCGTGTCAGGACGGCACCGGCATCTTCATCAGGGCTGCAACGGTGAGGTGCTTGGCGCAGGAGCCGTGAGCGGCCGCCCTGCGCCAGGTCTTGCCTTCCTCGGCGCTCATCCAGTCGAACACTGAAGCACGGACGCTCGGAGGCACAACGACCCGGTACACGGCCTCCGTGATCGCGCGACGGCCCTTGGCGACGATGGCCGCCCGGTCGATGCACCGTGTACCGACCCGAGGCAGCAGGATGTTCCCCGCCTCAGCTGTCTGAAAACCCGCTGGTGACTTCGAGTTGAATGCGACACCTCCAGTGCTGAGCGGGAAGTCGCTGGTGTGAAAGTGATCGACACCTAGCGCTTCGAACTCATGGCGCGAGCGACTTCCTCGAACAATCTGTGCGCCCAAGGCCTCGAGCGTCGTGAATCCATTGCGCCGTGCCAAGCCCTGCGAGAAGTCCTGGAACTCGTGGTGTGCCAGGTCCATTCTATGGATCGCGCCTTCGCGGCCCACGCGCCGCGATGCAGTGAGCTTGAAGTCGTCACCCGACAGACGCCCGAGCGTCACCGTGGCACCGTGAGCCTTGCCGAATCGCGCAACGAGCAAAAAGGATTGCACCTCGGCCCACTTGTCGAAGGTAAGCGGCGGTAGCTCGTGACACTCAATCTCGGACGCGCTGTTTATGAGGGTCTGGCGGAATGCGGCCAGCGCCGGGTCTTGCACGATGGGCGCAGCGACGATGAACGCTGCTTCACCCGGCCTGCGCAAGCGCGACAGCGATTCGAGCAGAAAGTACAGATCAAGCCGAGCCCAAGACTTGACCTGCGTTACGTAGGGGTAGAGCGCCTTCAGGCGAGCCTGCGCTGCGAGAGATACCTCGCTGACACCGAACGGTGGATTGCCCACCACGCAGGAGAAGCGTTGGCTGCCCAGCACGGATTGCAGGGCGACCGGATCCAGTACGTTGGCCAAGTGCAGCACAGTGGCTGGAGCGCTCTGGCATTTGGCGGCCAGGCGCTGGTCGAGTTCAACGCCTACATAGCGATCGACGATACGCGAAGACAGGCAGGCGTCCATGAGTCGGCCTGAGCCCACGCCGAGCTCAAGCCAGTCTCCACCGGTAACGCCGATGAACTGCGACAGACGCTCCGCCAACTTTGCTGGCGTCAGCACCTGCCCTCGACGAACTCTTGTCGAGTTGACTGCTCTGTATCGCATTTCTAAAATTATGCACATAATTATTGATATGGCAAGGCATCTCCCCACCATCTCATTTATCGACGCAGAGCTGGACTGGTTGCAGTCCAGTGAGCTGTCGGAAGTTACAACGACCGCCTACCGGGGCGAGGTCGAACGAATGTCAAAGTACTGCGCGAGGCGAGGACTCACGCACGTGGCGACACTGACGCCCGGAGACTGGGTGAGCTACATCGAATGCTTGTCGACGGACCGGACACCAATCTCTGAGCGCCTCAAGCCACTGAAGCCATCGAGCGTGCTCCAGGCCATCCGCATCACGCGAGCTTTCCTACTTCATTGCGTCAGGCGGAGATGGATTGCGTGGGATCCCCGCGACGTTTCGCTGCCGGAGTCCGTGCCGTCTCTCACGGCCAACGCGCTGCGTCCCGACGTCCCGCTCCCGTCATCAGTCCTCCAAGTACTCACTAGTGCGCCCATTGCCGCCGACGAGCAGGAGGCCCGCAAGCACTTCGCTTGGAGTTTGGCTTTTTGGGGGGCGCTGTCGCCGAGAGAGCTTGCGCCGCTGAGGGTTCGCGACCTGCGGATCTCGGAAGTCTTCGGGGAGGGGACGCTCACCTGCCGCGGACGGCCACAACGCCTCTTGCTACCATCCAATTTGCCCGCCATATGGCGGCAATACCGCAGTTTCCGGGAGGGTGCAGCAGAAGAATCTGTTGATTCGACCGCCCCCTTGATCTGCAGTCTGCGCGGTCGAAGGCCGCTCAGCGCCTGGTCCATCTGGGCACTCATGCAGGACGAGGCCCGCGACGAAACCGGTCAACACCGAGAACCCGTCAATCCGCGCGCCCTGCGCCTGGCCTACGTCCAACGAACAACTCGAGATGCGGTCAGAAGCATCCACGTCGTTCGGGAGCAGATCGGGAGGCCTCCGCAAGACTTATGGGCGCCTAGCGACGGTGTTCGAAAGCGCGTGCTCGCCGCCCTGCATGATGATGTTTTCAGTCAACTGCAAAAGGAGGCCTAAAGCGGCGAGTGGCTGCCGTTATGTAGGTGGTCACCGATCAGATCGATTCAGAGCGGAAAAATGGATCACTGCCTTGAACGGCGAGGCCCCTTTCTCACCTTCTGCCTGCGACTCTAACTTTTCAAATGAGGTGATCGTGTTCAAAATCTGCCCCGAGAGTGCTGCGGGCATAACAGTCAGGCAATTCGCTGCTTTTCAGCATCGAGCGCAACACATCGCTGGGACGCACGATCACGGCCCTGCCTCCAAATTAGCTTAACGGCTTAGACAGCTGATTCAACTGCTTCGACAGCCGTTGACCTAGCGACTTGGCAAGTCGTAATGCTAGTAGCGAGTGCTGTCCAACACGTGCGCGCGTTGCCAGAGCGTGCACCTGATCCAACGCCAGACTCACTCCAGCAGCCTGCTCTTCCAATTCCTGAACGGGCCGCTCCAGTATGGCTGCCAATCGCAGAGCCTGCATGCCAACAAGCAATGTATCGAGTCTGGCTACGACGGCTGTGCTCTTTTTCGGCTGACTACGAATCGCCTCCAGCGCGACGGCAAGCAAGCTATCTAGTTCGATGATGCCTGCGGCAACATTGCCCAGTAGATCGCTGGCTTCGGGCAGACTACTGCCGAGGCGCGCACCAGCTGGAGGGACTTCCTTGGGCAACATGGACGCAGTGTATTTTGCAAGCGCGAATCCATGACAAGTTGAGCCTCCGCGAGGGACGGGAGATCGTGATACCTGCCACCGCGATTCCAACGCCGCTACCTTCCGAAACTGCTGAACGGCAAAGCAGACCCTCACTCGCTCATTGCCGCTCTTGCTCGGAATCCAAGCAGCAAGCGCCACAATTTCCCAGTCTGGGGCGCATTCCAGCTCCCCTGCCATCCATGGAAGCGGCAGCCCAGTCGTGATTTAGCGCTCATTCAAGCAACGTTGACGGGAATTCCCTGTACGTCGCAAATGCGAATTGATATCATTCGCATAACCGAATTGATTGCAATGAGCGGATCACAACATGAGGCATCGATCGCTACCGACGCGCAGCACGGGCCGTATGGCCGCGCTGGCGACACTGCTGGCCCTTGCCCTGCAAGCCTGCGGTGGCGGCTCCAGCGCCCCTGAGACTGGGCCCAGCGAAACCACGGCTGGCGCGCTCAGCGCGCGCGCCAGCCTGGGTAAGCAAATCTTCCATGACGCCTCACTGTCAGCCTCGGGCCGCCAGTCCTGCGCCAGCTGCCATGCGGCCGAAACCGGCAATGCCGGCCCGCGCAGCACCGGCATCACCGAGCCTGGTGGCGTCGCGCTGGAACTACAAGGTGGCCGCACCTCCCCCAGCATCCGCTACCTGGCCGGCAACAAGGCCTTTGGCTTCGACGCCGAGGGCACGCCCAACGGCGGCTTCTTCTGGGATGGCCGTGCTGCCAGCCTGCAGGATCAAGCAGGCAAGCCCTTCTTCAATCCCAAGGAGATGGCCAACGCCAGCACCGAGGAACTGATCGCGCGGCTCGCCAGAGCCCCCTATGCGCCAGCCTTCCGGCAGGAGTTCGGCGCCGACATCCTGCAGCGCCCGGCCGATGCCCTGGCCCGTATGCAGTTGGCCCTGCAGGCCTTCCAGCTGGAGGATGCGAGCCTGCGCGCCTTCAGCAGCAAGTACGACGAGTTCCTGCGTGGCCGTGTCACGCTCAGCGAGCCCGAGCTGCGCGGCCTGGCCCTCTTCAATGCCAAGGACAAGGGCAACTGCGCCGCCTGCCACCCCTCAGCGAGGGGCGCCGACGGCAGCTTCCCGCTCTTTACCGATTTCAGCTACGACGCCCTGGGCGTGCCGCGCAATGCCGCGCTGGCGCAGAACGCGGACCCGAGCCTCTTTGACCTGGGGCTGTGCGCCCGCGAGGGCGGTGACATGGCGGCGCGGCGCGATCTGTGCGGTGCCTTCAAGGTGCCCTCGCTGCGCAATGTGGCGCTGCGCAAGGCCTTCTTCCACAACGGCCGCTTTACCGATCTGCGCGAGGTGCTGAGCTTCTACGTGCAGCGCGACGTCGCCCCGGAGAAATGGTACCCACGCCTGCCCGACGGCAGCATCGACAAGTTCAACGACCTGCCGGTCGAATTACGCGGCAACGTGAATGTCAGCGAGGGTCCCTACAACCGTCGGCCCGGCCAGGCCCCGGCGCTCAGCGAGGCTGAGATCGACGATCTGCTGGCCTTTCTGCGCACGCTCAGCGACGCGCGCTGAGTCAGCTCCCAAATTCCCTCTTCTCCAAGCAAACCCGTCATGAACAAGAAACTCTCTCGCACACCGCTGCTACACACCCTCAGCCTGAGCCTGATGCTGGCGATCGGCACGGCCCAAGCCCAGACCCCTGCCGAACAGGAGCTGCTGCGCCGCGTGGACCAGCTCGCCGCCGAGTTGGCCAAGCTGCGCACCGAGCTGGCGCAACTGCAGCAGCAGGCGCCTACGCAGCCTTCGGCGCCGGCTACCAGCATCGCGGCCCTGGTGGAACCCGCACCCGCGGCTCAAGCCCGTACCGTGCTGGGCGGCTACGCCGAACTCAACTACAACCGCCCCAACAACAACGGCAAGGACGCGCAGGCCGATCTGCGCCGCCTGGTGTTGGGGGTCCAGCATCGCTTCGACGAGAAGACCAAGATCGTCACCGAGATCGAGGTCGAGCATGCCGTGGCCTCGGCCGGGGACCCCGGCGAGGTGGCGATCGAGCAGGCCTATGTAGAGCATCAGTTCCACCCCAACTGGGCGCTGCGCGGCGGCCTGTTTCTGATGCCCATGGGCCTGCTGAACGAGAACCACGAGCCCACCGCCTATTACGGTGTGGAGCGCAACTTCGTCGAGACTGCCATCATCCCCAGCACCTGGCGCGAGGGTGGCATCCAACTGGTCGGCCAACTGGACAGCGGCTGGACGCTCCAGGCGGGCATCGCTACCGGCTTTGACCTGAACAAATGGGATGCCGCCAGCAGCGAGGGCCGCGAGTCGCCGCTGGGCGCCATCCACCAGGAGTTGGCGTTGGCGCGCTCGCGCGACCTGGCCTTGTTTGGCGCTGCCAACTACCGCGGCATCCCCGGTCTGCTGCTGGGCGCCAGTGTCTTCAGCGGCCAGGCCACCCATGGTCAGCAGGCAGCCAGCTCGCGCATCACCCTGTGGGATCTGCACGCGCGCTGGACGCCCGGGCGCTGGGACCTCTCGGCCCTCTACAGCCGCGGCAGCATCTCCAACACCGCAGCGCTCAACATGCCCCTGGTGGGCGGCGACAGCCTGATCCCGGCGCGCTTCGATGGCGCCTATCTGCAGGCCGCCTACAAGCTCTGGGAACAGGGCAGCTATGTGCTCAAGCCCTTTGCGCGCTGGGAGCGTTTCAACACCGCCAGCCGCTACGCCGAACTGGGCGCCGGCCTGACGCCCGAAGCGAGCGACAGCGAACGCGTCGTCACCCTGGGCGCCAACTTCGAATTCGCCCCCGGCGTGGTGCTGAAGGCCGACTTGCAGCGCTTCCGTCTCAACAAGGATTTGAACCGCGTCAACCTGGGCTTGGGCTGGAGCTTCTGATGCGCCTGGCTCTGACGACAGCCGTTTGCAGCGTCGCGGCCTTGGCGCCCAGCGGCGCCTTTGCCGTGGACTACATGACGGCCGAGGCCGCCGCCAAGCTGATGTTCGCCGAGGCCGACCGTTTCGAGCTGCAGGACTGGCTGCTCGACGTGGCCCAGTTGCAGGCCATTGCGGCGCTGGGCGTGAAGCCACGCAGCGTGCGTTGGCAGCTGCGCCTGGCCTACAAGGGCAAGGAGCTGCTGGGCGTGCTGGTGGCCGACGAGGTGCTGGGCAAGTTCGAGCTCATCAGCTACGCGGTGGGCGTGGGCGCCGACGGCCGGCTGCGCGGCCTGGAGATCCTGGCCTACCGCGAAAGCCATGGGCACGAGATCCGCAGCACAGCCTGGCGCAAGCAGTTCGTCGGCAAAGCCCAGGGCGCGCCCATCAAGCTGGGCGAGGACATCGCCAATATCTCCGGCGCCACGCTCTCCTGCAGCCATGTCACCGAGGGCGTGAAGCGCATCGTCGCGGTGGTGGAGCAGGCGCGCCGCTCCGGGCGCCTGGGCTGAGATGGAGCTGCAGCGTCGCGCGCAGCCCTGGCTGGGCACGCTGTTGGAGATCAGCCTGCGGCATGCCGATGCGGCCGCCGGCACGGCGGCCCTGCAGGCAGGCTTTGCGCTGGTGGCGCGGCTGCAGGGCGAGCTCTCTCGTTTCGAGCCCGACAGCGACATCGCGCGCTTCAAAGCCCTGCCGCCGGGGCAAGACATGACCCTGAGGCCTGCGGCCCAGCATGTACTGGCCGTGGCGGCCTGGCTGCGCAGCTGCAGCGGCGGAGCCTTCGACATCAGCCAGGGCAGCGGCTGCCGGGGCTGGACGCTCGCGCAGGGGCGGCTGCGCAAGTGCGCGGCCGGCACCCAGCTGGACCTGGGCGGCATCGCCAAGGGCTTTGTGGTGGACCGCGTGATCGCCCAGCTGCGCCGCGCCGGTTGCGCCTGGGGCGCGGTGAATGCCGGTGGCGACCTGCGCGTGTTCGGCCCTCAGCCCCTGCCGCTGTACCTGCGCGACGAACGCCACGGTGGGCTGCGCGAGATCGGCAGCCTGGCCGACGGCGCCTTCGCCAGCAGCTATTACGGGCCCGACAGCCGCAGCCGCCTGACGGGTGCAGCACCCGGCCTGGATGTGCAGGTGGCGGTGGCCGCACCCAGCGCGTTATGGGCCGACGCGCTGTGCAAGCTGGCAGCACTTGGCCTTGAGGGACAATCCGCCCTCCTCGATCGGCTGCGGGCCAAGGCCTGGACCTGGCACGTCGACCCGCGGACTGAACCATGCGCCACCACCACGCACTGAAGATTCCTCGCTGGCAAAAGCGCTGGCTCTACACCGGCTTTGCGCTGCTGCTGCTGAGCGGCCTGCCCTGGCTGCTGCTGCATTATGGCCGCGATGCCGACGCCCTGCCCACCACCGGGGAGGCCTGGTTGATGCGCCTGCATGGCCTGGCCAGCATGTTCTGCCTGCTAGGGCTTGGCATGCTGACCAGCAGCCATCTGCTGCCTGGCTGGCGCTTGAGTGGACGCATGGGTTGGGCACAGCAGCGACGCACTGGTCTGTGGGTCAGCGTCAGTCTTGCGCTGTGCGTGCTGCTGGCTTATGGGCTCAGCTATATGTTCCCAGAATCGCTGCATGCAGGCGCCGGGTGGGCGCATGCCGGAACGGCCGTAATGGCGCTGTCTTCATGGTGGCGGCATCGGCTGCTCGCTCGGCGCCATGCCGCTGCCGCTCCAGTACAGGCCTCCGCAAGAAAATGACCTTAGACGCTTTCCTTGTCAGGGTTCGTATCGTGCGCCCCGTGCGCAAACAAGTGCTGATTGCATGATCCGTGTGTCGCCTCGCACACTTCAGCGGTTACCAGCTTGAGCAACCTTCTTCTCAAAAGATCCGTGCCAAAGACGGTCCTTCGACTTGAAAGCTAGGCATAGCAACCCCTTGCGTCCAGCAATCCACCTTGGCGCGCTGTCGTAGTCCGCTGCCGTTGTCTCAGCCCCGGTGACTGTCGGCGGGTCAGAATTGGTGAATTCCTTCGCGGGCGATCACCCGATTTCGGCACATATGCGTCGTGCCGCAAAAGCTCGGCCAAGTTTGGGTGCAAAAAATAGCTCCGCAGCTTCCAAACTTGCTGAGCTTGCGTTTTGCTGTCGCGCGATAGGTATTTGCGACACTTGGCCGATTGAATTAAGGGCCATCAGAAAACGTCCCGCTTGGATGACGCGGCAGACTCTTGAGCACCCGCAGCCAAATTGCCCACCAAAGAAAAAAGAAAACAACGCCCAGAATAACTAAATGAGAACGAATTGGTGGCCTGAAACAAACGAGAAGTGGTGCGGCAACAAACTCACCATGCCCAGGAACAACGATAAAGCCAAGCCCGAGCGCCAGAAATACAGCCCTCCAGTGCAATTTTATCTTGGCTGATGAAATGGATTTCGTAAAAGCCAAGGCACAGACGAATAGAAGCACGCCATATAGAAAATACAGTGGCTGCTCTACACGCATATTGAGATGCCTACGCACGATAGATTAGCGAACTCGGGGACCTATGCAACGAAGCGCAAGGATCCTAGCCAGGACAGCGTCCATTCCCGCCTTGCCCAACTGACCGCGGGCCGGCTGAGTCATCGCCAAAAGTCCGGTCTTGCGGTCCTGTACCGGCTGGCAGGGACGAAATTAATAGCCCGCTAAAATAGATTAGCCAATTGCAGCAGGCCCAGCTGCTGAAGGCGAATAGTCATTGCTTGATCACTGACGCCGAATGTCCTCGCCAGATAGGCAACATCGGTCTCCTCCGCCAGATCAAGGTTCACTACTTCACGCTGAACAAGCTCGCTAGGCATCAACATCGCGGACGCAAACTGATTGGCCTCTCGCTCCTCATACGGCTTCGTCGTTGAGCCCGGCTGACTGTACGCATCATCGGTAGCTGCGCCAACGCGCTGGTAGATGCGCATATTGGTGTCAATAAATAGACGGTCGCCGTCGGAGTCATGCAGAACTAAGTGCCCGAGTTCGTGCGCTAGCGAGAACCGTTGCCTATTTGAATGGTGCAGCGCATTTATCAAGACGTTTCGTTCAGTACCCTTGACGACAAGGACGCCTGACACCTTGTCTTCCAAAGTGTCATAGTGGACATTGACGTGGAGAGATCGCGCAACTTTTGCCAAATCCACGGGAACTTCAAAAGCCGCGGCTCGCTCCAGGACGTCAGCTGCTCGTTGCTCAATTTCCAGGCGATCAGGTCTGAGGTTCGTCATTGCGGCCTCCGTCGCGGATGAACTGGGCAAGCTTTTGCATCAGAAGCGGTGTCACCTTTTCAGTGCGACCACCAAAAGTAAGTTCCTCAAGCGTCAACTCGCCGGTCGCAGACTTGACTTCCGCAAGAGAGGGCAGAACGTCGAAGATTGGAACTTGGAGCGCTTCGCAGATGCGATACAGCACATGCAAAGGAACCTTCTGGTTGCCACGCTCAATGTTTGTGATTGAAGTCCTCTCAAGCCCCACCTCTTCAGCCAATTTGGCCTGAGTGACCTTGCCTCGCGCGGAATTTTGGCTCTCACGAAGCGCTCTGAGGCGCTCACCCAGCGCTTTATACAGGCGTTTTTCGTCAATCAAACAGCTTCTCCACTTAGCCTACAAAGTGTAGCCGGCATCATTAGATATGTCAATGTTGTTGACATTGTCAACCCTGGCGCCTGCATAGGTTTGCAATATTGACATGGTTTCCATCCTTGACGTCAATATCTGAGAGATGTAACGTCCACTCCAACGGCATGACGCCATGCCATCGTTGGAGACCGAAATGGCAGAGCACGACAAGCACCCCAAGACCTACTTCTTCTTCGTCGGTGACGACCGGTACGAGACTGAGCTCGAGACGGTCACTGGCGCCTATGTGAAGTCGCGAATTCCGAATCTGCCGCCAGGCTCGGGACTGCAACTCGATGGCGAGGGCAACGACCCTGACCTCCCTTTCGGCGACAACGACGGCGTTTCGCTGGAGATCGGCCATGGGCACGGCGGACCGCGTCGCTTCACCGTAGTTCCACCGGCCACCTTTGGCTGAGGTGGCGCATGGGGCCGATCGATATTCATGTCCAGCGCCTTTTGGCGCGCTACGCCAGCGCACGAGTACTCGAGGTCAATGGCACGGGCACAATGATCTCGCTGCCACCCATTGAGCTCCCAATTGGCTGGAGCAAGTCCGCAACTGAGGTGCATTTCTTCGCACCACAGGGTTACCCTTACGCAAAGCCTGACTGCTTTTGGGCAGACGAGGACTTGCGGCTGGCCACCGGTGCCATGCCGCAAAACACGAACACCGTGACTCCTATGACCGGTCTTGGCAAAGCGGCTCTCTGGTTCTCATGGCACACCGAGCATTGGAACGCGGGTCGCGACGATCTGCTGACCTGGATCGCCGCAATCAAGAACCGCTTCGCACAGACGGTGTGAACGATGCTCAGACTATCCCTAGCAGAGGCTCAGGCGCTTCACCGCTTCGCACGTGACCGGGTCGTCGAGACGTGTGCTGTCGGCTTGGTTGTCCCTGCGTCGGCCACCGACACCGAGCGCTTTGTTGTGCGGCAACTCGAAGAAGTTCCCGATGAGGCCTATGCTGAACGGACTGTCACAGGTGCCACGCTCAAGCCAGAGTTCTGCGTCGAGACTGCCAATCGCGCACGCGCAGCCGGGGCGGGCGTGTTGCTCGCGCACACGCACCCCGGCGAACACCCGCTTGAAGGGTTCTCATCTATTGATAACGCCGGCGAGCGAACACTGGCTGGCTACTTCGAGCGTCGCGTTCCGAACGGCACTCACTTCGCTGCGGTCTTTACAGCCTCGAACTCGTACGCACGGCGACTCGGCCAAGTCGATCTGACTCCCATTTTTGGGGTGGGCCGCGTGCTAGAGATGCCGGCGTCGCAAGCCAGCAAAGCGTCGGAGCGTCACGACCGCCAGGTTCGTGCATTCGGTGCTCAGGGCCAGAGTGCGGTTCAGGGCCTCACTATCGCCATAGTCGGCCTTGGCGGCACGGGCTCGATCGTGGCCCAGCAACTCGCTTACCTGGGCGCGTGCACCTTCTTGCTGATCGACCCAGACAGGATCGAAGCCACCAATCTCAATCGCCTAGCGGGCGCCGCGCCAGCGGACGTCGGAGCATTCAAGGTCGATATCGCGGCTCGCCATATCACGACCATAAATCCGCTAGCGCGGTGCACCACCATCGTCGGCGACGTTCTCGACGACGACGTGGCATCCAAACTAACGAACGTCGATTTCGTCTTCGGATGCACTGACTCAATGGCGAGCCGCGCACTTTTGAACCAGCTTGCATATCAATACTTGATTCCATGTATAGACATGGGCGTGGGCATCGGAGTCCTCGAAGGCAAGATTCAATACATCGCGGGCCGGACACAAATGCTGAGTCCAGGCTTGCCGTGCCTGGTCTGTACCGACAAACTTGACGCTGAGTTGGTCCGGCGAGAACTAATGACTGCGGACCAGCGCAGACGTGACCCATACATAGTCGGCGCACAGATCCCACAACCTGCAGTCATCTCATTGAACTCGACCATGTCATCGGTCGCGATCACCATGTTTCTCGCCACTGTGACAGGCGTTCCATCTGACGCCCGCATGGTGATCTACGACGGAATCCGTGGTTCATTACGACCCGCCGCAATGACGCCAAGGCCGCACTGCATTGCCTGCTCCTACGACGGCGCGCTTGCACGCGGGTCCACTTGGCAGCTCCCGAGGCGAGCGAAGGTCGACCATGCTTGATCGCCCCAAGATGCTCTGGTTTGGAAGGCCTCCGAGCGAGCAAGACGTGCAGGAGGCCAAGAACCGGCATCTCATTGTTGAAGTTGTGCCCCAGGGGGTTGCCCCGGACTTCAAATATGCCCGGGCAGCCATGTTCTGGGCCACACCACCATACTTCGAGCTAGCCGCTGAGGCCCTGGAGGCGAATGTGGTCGGAGCCCTCGACGAGGGGTTGTTTCTCTACATCGTTGTCGAGGGAGAAGGGCAGAGAAAAGACATCGAGCGCACCTTAAATGCTGCACTTCCCGAAGGCGCGCCCGCGGATCAGTATCGTCTACGAAGCGGCCCCGTGGACCCACACGAGGGGCCTAATGCCGCCTTGATGCACAAGCCTGGTCCTGGCGCCGAGGATCGACTGGAGATCAAGGCCCCGGACGACGTCGTTCTGCGTCCCGACCAGCGCCTCTTGCTACAGCGCGCATTCCACGACTGCAAAGCGATTGACCTGCAGCCAATCACCAGTGGCATGTCTGGTGCGCTCACGTTTCTGGTGGATGCGACGCTGTCAGACTCCAACGCGGGATCACGGCCAGTTCCATTCTTCGCCAAGCTCGACGTTCCCGGCAAGCTGCGTCAAGAGATGCGCCGTTTCCAAGAGTTTGCTGAGCATCATGTCCGGTGGTACCTGCGCCCAAATTTCGTCGCCGAGCGGCGGATCTACGGCGTGCACCAAGGAATTCTCGTTGGAACGTTCGTTCAACCCTCTAAGTCTCTTTGGGAGATTGTCCTTGCCGGCGACGGCCCGCGGCACATCCGATCACTCTTCGAGGAAACCCTTGGCGTTCTGCGTCAAGAATCGACCGGGCCTGAGCCTAGCGTCGCCAGCACCGTCATCGAGCCTTTGGAAGATTTCTGCAAGCACGAGCGCGTGCCAGCGGAGAGAGTAAATGCAGCGAGTTCCTTCGGCGGCACAGTCCACGCTCCGCGCTCGCTTTGGCGCAAGCTTATCGGTTTGCCCAAGCAGAGGTGGCGCCGTTCGGCAATCCATGGGGACATGCATGGTGACAACGTGCGCATCCGCAAGGAAGATGCCATCGTCATCGACTTCGCTAACGCCACGATCGGCCCAATGAGCGCCGATTTGGCAAGCTTAGAGATATGGCTCGCGTTCAAGGTGCCTTTAGCGCGGAAAGTCAATCGAGAGGACTGGCGCCAGGCCGCTGAACGACTCTATCGGCCTGAGACAATTCGCCTCACCATGACCGGCCAAACGGCCGAAATGCCCGAGGCCCAGGCGGGCTCATGCGTGCACGAGATTCGTCTCTTGGCCCGAAAGTCTACGTACTCGTCGGATGAGTACTGTCGCGTACTTGCCTTGTACCTTCTACGTCACTCAACCTTTCCGCCAGACAAGGACCGGCGAGAAGAAGACGAGTTCCGTCGAACTTACGCATACTGGCTATCTAACAGATTGATTCTTGCACTTTGCACGGCCCACGAGCCGCAAGTGGAGGCCGTGTGAGCAAAAGAGCCGAGAAGATCGTGTTCCAGGCCCAGGTTTCGCATCGTCATGAGGCGAACGCTTTGCTATGCGAACCGGGTTCCACGGTGCTAGTGCACCGAGGCCTCGCCCGCTCAATCGCCATGGCGTGTCCGGACGGCTGCGGCGACCAACTCACTATCAATCTTGACGAGCGCGCAGGTCCGGCGTGGCGTCACTACGTCGATGGGCAATCCGTATCGCTGTTCCCATCGGTTTGGCGTGACACTGGTTGCGGGAGCCACTTCATTGTCTGGCGCTCCAAGATCTATTGGTGCGACTTGCATGACGAACTCGACACGCCGAACGAAGACGACGTGCAGCGCACTCTGGAACAATTGACCAACCAATTCGCTTCCTACGTGACGATCGCCGATCAACTTGGTCTGGTACCTTGGACAATACTGTCTGCATGCACTCGGCTTTGCCAACGTGGCGTGGCCGAGGCAAGCACTGGCACGCAGCAGGGGCAATTCCGCCGAAAGGACTGACGTGATGTGGTTCGACGACTTGCCTCCGGGCAAGGGATGGAGCAGCCTATGGCATGGCCTCAGTCTTTGTTCGTGCGGAGCTATTCTGGTCAGCGACGAATGTCCGGTCTGTCAAGTCACGCCTGACCACACACCGATCGAAGTAGTCGACGCGTCAGGCCTGCGCCTTTACGTCCAGCCCGCTTCAATGGGCGCAGAGGAGCGCTACGAAGACTGGCTGTATCTCGATCTCATTCAACGAGAGTGGGCACGCCCAGCGAGTTCTGCAGCTGACGGAATGCTGCGGCATAAACAGATCTCAGAGCGGGCGCCAGTCGTACTGCTGTTCTGGACCTATTTCGAGGGTCGCGTTGAACGCCTAATTCGGCTGGGCTTGACAAAAATGCCAGCCGCAATGCGCAAAGACATGCTCGCGCGCTATTCATCTGTAGGCGCGCGAATGGACCGACTCTACAAGCTCTCCTTCGGTACGACCTACTTTGAGGATCTTCGAGCCGTCGGCGCAGAAGCGATAGCTTCGTTGCTCGCTGAGGTTCAAAGGCACCGCAATGAGTTTTCTCATGGTCAGCCGGCAGCGATCTCCGATGACCTCGCCGCTAGGGTAGTTGCCGCGCTGAGGGACGAGCACCTCGCCTGGATTGCGGTGTTTAACCGAAGGATTACTGCACAGCGCACGGTCGCTGCAACCTAGACCTGCGGGTAAGCGTCCCATGACTTGGGCGGAGAGTACCGCCTGTAATCATCGCTCCCACGGCTTGTCAGGCGCGAGGTGAAACTGTTGTAGCACATGGGAAGACTGAGGCTGTCAATTCGTTCGATCAACAAACAACCTCCTGGGTCGCAAGGCTCATCAACGCTAAATAGATTACGGACGTTAGGTCATGCGGGCTGCGAGCTCGACGACTCACAACGATGCCCTCGAAAACTCTACCCGGCCACCCATGATCACGCGCGGACACTATATAGGCGAAGTCATCGACGAGTTCTCCACAATCAGCCAGCAAGTCGCGATGCGCAACAGGCTCGGTTTCACTGACCTGACGGTCTTCGCCGAGAACTTTTTCCGCGACGTGCTCAACGCCATCCAGGGTGGAAGCTTGAAGAACCTTAACGAGAACCGCTCCAACGAACCTGGCCTGGATCTTGGCGACGCAGAAGCTAAGCTAGGCGTGCAAGTGACTTCCACCGCAAGCGCAGCAAAGGTGCGCCATACCCTGACGAAAATCACCTCTGAGCAGAGGTTGAAGTTCGCCAAGATTGTTATCTTGGTCGTTGGAAAGAGGCAGGGTTCCTACACGCTCGTCGATGACATATTTAGGGACTTCAGCTTCGCGGACGAGAATGTTTGGGACGTCAACACCCTTGCCCGTATGGCCGTCGGTCTGCAGATCGACGCCCTACAGAAGCTACACGGCATCGTTCGCGCCGAGTCCGCGCGTTTGAAGGTTGAACTTGAGGTTCCCTCCGAAGATGGGAAGTACCCAACCTCCGGGTTTGACAAGTGGGAGCATGTGCCTAAACCGAAGATTGGCGACGGCGAGGCCTTCATCTCGTACTGGGAGGCTCAGATTGGTGACCCAATCGGTGCCGCCGGGAAGGAAGACACTCGCAACAAGCTTGCCGATCTCGGCAATCGACTTTCCCGCCTCCCACGGATCACGCGTGAGTTTCTCGTTATGCTCTACGAGCGCCGCGAGCCCGAGAAGGCCACTCGATTCAAGGATCCGATGTGGTCTCGCTTGGTCTTGAATAAGGCTGCGCGCCTGTATAGGGGTGAGGATTTCAGGGGCGAACTCGATATCCTTGCACACGAACAATTCGTCATGATCGACGGCGACGACCCTGGCGACTGCGGTCCTCCTGAAATCGGTATCCGCCTTCCTATTGGCGACTCTCACCTCCGCGATGGCTTCCTGGACTTCGTTCTTTCCAAAAATCTAGACCTGCGAAAAGTACTTGGTGACGTAGACCTTTCGGCCTTCTAGGCATTGGCAATAAATGACTTTACGCACTGCCACCAGAGCGACCGGGTTGGCGCCGTGTTGCGGTATCACGAACACGTCCACCTCGGACCGGGGCAGCTCAGTCTTTGCAGCCATGCCATCCTGATCGTGTTGAGTTGATGTCAGCATCACGCGGGCAGCGCCGCGTTCCTAAGGCAGCAGCATCACTCCGTGCGCCAGTGCTGGTGTAGCCACTGGACCGTGTCCGGACCTACGGTGGCAAGTTCAGTCGAACAACAATGATCGCTTGCAATACCAACGGCCCGCTACTCGAAGCTGTCTGGTGAACTCGCCACGGCATTGCCGTCCGCGTACGTCTGCATCGCGGTTCTGATGACGTGCATCTGCTGCCGGTAGTTCGTGCACCCAGAACACATCATGAGGTGCATCGCCAGACCTAGACGCTGGCCTAGCGCTATAGGCTGCTCCAATTCCAAGGAGCAGATCTCGGTCACTTCCTTGCAGTTCAGCATGTTGCCTCCCCTGGGTGCCCCCAACCGGCCTCCATACAGCCTCTCAATTTCAAGCGTGCTCGATGCAGGATCACGTGCAAGTTGGTCGACGTGATGCTCAATTGCGCGCAGATCTCATCGGTGTCAAAGCCAAGGAACTCTCGCATCATGAATACGCGGCCGGTGTTCGGCGGGAGATGATCCAGACACGCCTCGAATACTCTCCAAAACTGTTGAGACTGCATGGACTCCTCGGGAGCTGGCCAAGCCTGCGGCCTCGCCGACTCGCGCCAGCCTCCTTTCTCGCTGAATAGTGCGTCTTGCCGCTCCAGCCAGTTTTCGTCGTCTTCAAGCAAGCTTGACGCAGGCACGACGCGTCCCGCTTGCCGAACGTGATCAATGATTCGATTTCTCAGGATGGCAAATACCCATGTCTTCAGGGTTGAACGTCCAGCGAAAGTCGACGACCGCTTGAGTGCCGCTTCGATCGATTCCTGAACCAGGTCCTCCGCCGTCTCCTTATTGCGGAGTTGGAGTTGCGCGAACTTCAGCATGTCAGTCCGCAACGCGATCAGCGCCTCCGCACTAATGGCCTGCACGGCCGATGCGGGATGATCTTCACCGCGAAGGTCAGGCGAATTGCTCATTGATCAGTTTCCTCGCTCTCTCGTCGCCTCATTGCGTGCCGCGCTGTAGCTCGAAACGCAATATGGCACCAAGAAATTAAGCACCACATGCCACAGATCGACTTGCTGCCCAGCCCAAAACTGCTCGCCATTGTTGACGACGTTGAGTACGGTACCAACGACCGCTGCCACTTTCAGCGCTGGGCGCGCGACCGGCGCGCTGAACATCAGGCGCACAACGAGTCCAGCTCTCGCGCTGTTCACGATTGGCCTTCCCGCTGAGAGCACTCCGGCTCAGGCAAGATGGGCGCGGATCGCATCAATTGCGGCCTCATGCATCGGCCCCTGCTGCAAGTCCTCTTTTCGAAGCACTAGGAAGGTCGTGCTTCGATCCGACAGGCGACTGATCCGGAAGCCGGCGGCGCCGACAACCTGGGCCGAAGGACACAGTTCCTTGACCGCCCTTTTTACCGTCGCCTGCATGGTGGCAAAGTCCGCCATGCCGGCGAAAACAATCGGCATATTCGGGTTCCACTCTCGCACCCGGCGGAAAACAGTAGCCGTATCTGCGCCAAGCGAGGAACTCACGGCAGTAGAGATGATGGCGCCTTTGGCCGGCAGCCTGAGTTCTTCGGCCAACTGCTCCATGCTGTTAATGCGAACTGATGCGAAGCCTGCCTCGACGAGAAAAGGGCGCATTTCATTGACGATGAAAGTGTGCGGGCGAGCAAGCAGCACGCGGGGCAGGGTCGACATGGTGGCACTCCAGGTTCTGTCTCGAGGGTCCGGCCCACTTTGAGACTCTTGAAAAGGCAAACGGCGCGCAGAGGCACCCATGCGCAATGGACGGATCAGGCGGCGATTCCTTACAAAAGCCCTGTAAGGAATCGCCGCACCCACCGTCCAAGAGGCGTTCAACACCGAAAGCGCTGCATGCACGCCACCTTGCCTTTGCTGGTAAACACTAATTTCCCGCCCCTTGCCCGGCAAGTTGTCGACACATTGCAGGTCAATCTGGGTTACCGCTGCAACCAGTCCTGCCTGCACTGTCATGTAGGAGCAGGGCCGAACCGGACAGAGGAAATGTCCGGCGACACCATACAGGCGGTGATTGAGTTCCTCGACACCAGTCCAAACGTGCGCACGCTGGACCTGACCGGCGGCGCCCCAGAACTCAACCGCTACTTCAGGAAGTTGGTCGCCGCAGCGCACACACGGGGGGTGCGGGTGATCGACCGTTGCAACTTAACCATCCTGGAAGAGCCCGGCCACGCGGATCTTGATGAGTTTCTCGCACAGCACGGGGTGGAGGTGGTGGCCTCCATGCCTTGCTACTTGGAAGACAACGTGGATCGCCAACGCGGCAAAGGCGTCTTTGATGCCAGCATTCGCGGACTGCAACGCCTGAATGCACTTGGCTATGGCAAAGAGGACACCGGCCTGGCGCTAAATCTGGTCTACAACCCCCAGGGCGCCAGCCTGCCGCCAGCCCAGGGCACGCTGCAAGAGGCATACAGAAGTCATCTGCACAAGCACTTCGGCGTGACCTTCAATCAGCTCTTCACCTTGGCCAACATGCCGATCCAGCGTTTCGGATCGACCTTGGTTTCCAAGGGTCAGTTCAGCAGCTATATGGCCTTGCTGCGCAGTGCCCACCGCGCTGAAAACCTGGCGCAGGTGATGTGCCGCAGTCTGGTTAGCGTCGATTGGCAGGGCTATCTATACGACTGTGACTTCAATCAGCAGTTGGGTATGCCGATTCGCGTCGCTGGCAAGCCTCGCATCCACCTGACCGAGGTCCAGGCTAGGCAGCTCGAGGATCAGCCAATTCGGGTGGCCGATCATTGCTTCGGCTGCACCGCCGGACAGGGTTCCAGCTGTGGTGGAGCGCTGGCTGAAGCGAGCGCACCCAAGCCTTGCACACACTGAACGCAATAGGAATGCTCACCATGCACGACATTGTCCAGGACTATTACGGCCAGCAGCTCAAGAGCAGCGCCGACCTCAAGACTTCGGCCTGCTGCGACATGAGTCAAGTGCCGGAATGGCTCAAGCCCCTACTAGCTTGCATTCATCCCGATGTGTTGTCCCGCTATTACGGATGCGGCCTAGTCTGCCCGCCTGCTCTGGAGGGTGCCCGCGTGCTCGACTTGGGCTGTGGTTCCGGGCGCGATGTGTACGCCCTGGCACAGCTGGTCGGCGCTACCGGAGAGGTGGTCGGCGTCGACATGACTGACGAGCAACTCGCCGTGGCCGAGCGATACCGCGGACATCATGCCCAGCTCTTCGGCTACGACAACGTCCGATTCCTGCAGGGCTATATCGAGCGCCTGGACGAGTTGGAGCTGAAGCCGAGCAGCTTTGACGTGATCGTTTCGAACTGTGTCGTCAATCTGTCGCCGGACAAGGATGCGGTCATGCGCGGCGTGCAGCGGCTGCTGAAGCCAGGTGGCGAGTTCTATTTCTCCGACGTCTATGCCGACCGTCGCGTACCCGAAGCGGTGCGCAATGATCCCGTGCTCTACGGTGAGTGTCTGGGCGGGGCCCTGTACTGGAACGACTTCCTGCGGCTGGCTCAGGCACATGGTTTCGCCGACCCACGACTCACGGAGGACCGTCCCTTGGCGGTGACCGATCCGGCATTGGCAACCCGCATCGGCAACCTGCGCTTCTTCTCCGCCACCTACCGCCTCTTCAAGATCGACGCACTGGAATCAGCTTGTGAGGACTATGGACAGGCCGTGATCTACCGCGGCACCATACCTCAGCATGCTGACCGATTCACGCTCGACAAGCACCACAGCATTGAGACCGGACGGGTGTTCCCTGTGTGCGGCAACACCTGGCGCATGCTGCGCGACACGCGGTTTGCCGAGCACTTCGACTTCATTGGCAGCTTTGATCGCCATCACGGCCTCTTCGAAGGGTGCGGCAGCAGCATGCCTTTTGAACTCGCAGCAGGCGCCACGGCAGCTCCTGCGTGCTGCTGAGAGGGGCGGATGCAGCCCCGTTTCAGTCGCCGGCAACTCCTGGTCGCAGCGATCGGCACCGGCACTAGCGCGCTGCCGATGTCCATTTGGTCCGCTGAGCGACTGACTTTGACAGGTTCAAGCACCATCGCTCCTCTCGCGCTCGAGATCGCGAAGCGCTTCGAGAAGCTCAATCCCGGCGTGCGCATAGACGTGCAGTCGGGCGGCTCTTCACGCGGCATTGCCGACGCGCGGTCTGGGGCAGCGCAAATCGGAATGGTGTCCAGAGCACTCAAACCAGAGGAGGCGGACCTCACGGCCAGCGCTATCGCCATGGATGGCGTCAGCCTGATCGTGCATCGCAGCAATCCGATCGCCACGCTGAGCGATGAACAGGTCAAGGCCATCTACACGGGGAGGCTCAGAACTTGGCGCGAGGTGGGCGGTCCCGATCGCGCCATCAGCGTGGTTAACAAGGCCGAGGGGCGCTCGACCCTCGAGGTGTTCCTTGCTCACTACAAGCTGAAGAACAGCGACATTCGTGCGCAGGTCGTGATTGGCGATAACCAGCAAGGCATCAAGACGGTGGCCGCCAACCCTGGCGGTATCGGCTATGTGTCCATCGGCACAGCGGCCTTCGAGGCCGCTCAGGGCACGCCCATCCGCCTGCTGGACATGGCGGGGGTGCCGGCCAGCGTTGCCGAGGTACGCACGGGTCGTTTTCCGCTGTCTCGCCCGCTCAATCTGGTCGTTCGCGGCGCGCCTTCGCCGTTGGCCAAGAGATTCATCGACTTTGCACGCTCCGCCGCCGTGTACGACCTGGTCGAAACGCAATTCTTCGTCACCCTGGCGCCCACCTGAACGCACGGCCACATGCGCACCGAACCGGACTTACTAGCTAGGCAACTCCTTGGGGCGGTTGCTGCAGCTGGAGCGCTGCTGCTAGCGCTGGTGTTGGGCTTCTTGATACGTGAGGCGGCCCCCGCGCTCAGCGCTGCGCATGTTTGGCATTTCCTTGCCGACGACGGCTGGTATCCGCTGGAGCAGCGCTTGGGGTTGCTGCCAATGGTGTGGGCCACATTGGCGGTTTCATTGGGCGCCCTGCTGCTGGCGGTTCCCTTGGGACTGGCAACAGCGGCCTACGAAACCTTCCTGGCCGGCCCTGCGGTCGCTTCGGTCCTGCGTCTTGGCATGGGCCTGCTGGCGGGCATTCCCTCCGTCGTCTATGGGCTGTGGGGCTTGACTGTGCTTGTGCCGCTAATCGCCGGCTGGCAGGCGCCGGGCGCCAGCCTGCTGGCGGCGATCTTGGTGCTGGCATTGATGATCGTGCCCACCATTGCCATCACCAGCTCCGCAGCGCTAGGCCGGGTGCCGCTGCCCTGGCTGCAAGGCGCCGCTGCGTTGGGGTTGTCGCGTCGGGCGCTAGTGATGGGCGTGGCCTTGCCCGCCGCCCGTGGGGGCATTGTGGCCGGCATCGTCCTGGCTGCGGCGCGCGCCCTGGGCGAGACCATGGCCGTGCTGATGGTGGCTGGAAACGTGGTGCAGACACCCGGCGGCCTGTTCGATCCGGTGCGCGTTCTCACTGCCAACATTGCATTGGAAATGGCCTACGCCGGAGGCGAGCATCGTGCCGCGCTGTTCGCGTCGGGGCTGGCATTGGCCCTGCTTGTACTCGCATTGACCGCGCTGGCGCACCGGGCGCAGCGAGGGGATGCCCATGCAGCTTGAGCCTGCCCCGCGGGACCGGGCAGACAGGCTGTTCGGTGCGGCCCTGGGCGCCGCTGCCGCACTGCTCGCGCTGGCCCTGGGGGGGGTGCTCTGGGACGTCGTGCGCCAGGGGCTGCCGTTGTGGTCATGGAGCTACCTGCTGGACGAACCGGGCAACGCCGGGCGCTCCGGTGGCATTGCGCCCATCCTGGTTTCCACGCTGGCCATCCTTGGCGTCGCGCTGGGGGTGTCCTTGCCGATGGGGCTTGCCACGGCTGTCTGGCTAGCCGAGTTCGCACCGGGTCGAGCCCTGCCAGTACGGCTGGCCTTGAACGCCCTGGCAGGTGTTCCGTCCATCGTGTTTGGTCTGTTCGGAAGCGCATTCTTCAGCGTGTACCTGGGACTGGGTTTTTCAATCCTCTCCGGCGGGTTGACGCTGGCCTGCATGATGTTGCCCTTGTTGATCAGCACCACTGAGGCGGGTCTGTCGGCACTCCCCGGCGAATGGCGGCGCGGCGGCGCCGCGCTAGGCATGTCGAGGGCCAGTCTGGTCGTTCAGGTACTACTACCAGCGGCCGCTCCGGCCATCGTTGCAGGTGCGGTTCTGGCCGTGGGGCGCGCCACGGCAGAAACCGCCGCACTCATCTTCACCAGCGGCTACGTTGATCGCATGCCAGGTTCCTTGCTGGATTCCGGTCGCAGCCTGGCCGTGCATATCTACGACCTGTCGATGAATGTGGCGGATGGCGATCGTGCAGCTTACGCGGCTGCAGCGACCCTGGTCGTGCTCATACTGGTCATCAACCTGTCGGCCGCACTGGTCAGCCGGCGTTGGGTGCTGCGCCGGCTGGCGCTGGCCTAACCGCAACGACGCGCAAAGGACCTGCCACATGACCGAGCGACACGAATCCGCGCCCGATGCGGCCTATACCGTGGGACGGGTGGAGTGCGGCAATGCCTGCTGCATCCCGGTTCCCCTTCTCAGCGTCAACGATCTGTCGGTCACCTATGGTGGTCAGACCGCGCTGGACGGAGTCTCGCTCGATATCTACAAGGGCTGCATCACGGCACTGATTGGCCCTTCCGGTTGCGGCAAGACATCTTTCCTGTCGGCATTGAACCGCATGAGTGACCTCGTCCCCGGGGCGCGCGTGGCGGGCACGATAAGCCTGGATGGTCAGGACATCCACGCTCCTGGTATCGATGTACGGGCCTTGCGCCAGCGGGTGGGCATGATCTTTCAGAAACCCAATCCGTTTCCGCTGTCGATCCGCCGCAATCTTGAGCTGCCCTTGCGTGAACAGGGCGTGAGGGATCGAAGCGAGTTGGCGCATCGCGTCGAGGCGGCGCTTTCCGATGTCGGTCTGTGGCCCGAGGTCCGCGACCGCCTGGATGCGCCGGCGCTGAGCTTGTCCGGTGGGCAGCAGCAGCGCCTGTGCATCGCCCGCGCGCTGATCTTGCGCCCCGAAGTGCTTTTGATGGACGAACCCTGCTCGGCGCTCGATCCTCTGTCCTCGGGTGTGGTCGAGGACCTCATCACGCGCCTGCGCGGAAGCTACACCGTGGTGATCGTGACACACAACCTGGCTCAGGCGCGCCGCATCGCCAACTACGCCGCCTTCTTCTGGATGACGGAGCGAGTCGGCAATCTGATCGAATTTTCGGCGTCGCAGCCCATGTTCGAACGTCCCCGCCACCCGCTCACCGCAGCATACTTGGGTGGGCTCAGGGGATAGTGCCCTGCCAGTCTATACAGGCCAACCACCCGTTCCCAGCACGCATTCCAGGAGGATCAAATGCAACTGAAGGCCATCTATTTCGACACCGGTGGAACGGTACTCGACTGGCACGGCGGTCTGGTGCAGGCCTTGAGTCGGATCGGAAAGCTGCGCAGCGTTGAACGGGACTGGCATGTGCTGGCCAATGATTGGCGGCGCCGGGCGATGAAGCGCATCGTTGGCCAGATCGCGCCGAACTTCAATATGGACGACGTGCATCGCGATACCCTGGCCGAAGCCTTGCACGCGTTTGATATGGAAGCCTTCTCACCGTCGGACCGGCAGGCCCTCTGGCAGACTTGGCACGAGCTCGACGCCTGGCCAGACTTTGCTGCCGCACTGAACAGCATGCGCGCAAAGTTGCCCGTGGTGTCGTTCACGATGCTGCCGACTTCGTTGGTGGTAGACGTGTCCCGCCGCAACGCGCTGAACTGGGACGCCATCATCTCCTGCGAGATGATCGGCCACTACAAGCCTCATCCGCAGGCCTACGCCACGGCAGCACGATGGATGAACCTGGCGCCCGCCGAGATTCTGATGGTGGCCTGTCACAACTTCGATCTCAACGCGGCCCACACGGCAGGCTTTCGCACAGCTTTCGTTAGGCGACCCGACGAATGGGGCCCCAAGGGCCCGCCGGATCCGCATCCCAATATGGCGTACGACCTGGTGGAAGATGGATTCTCAGGCCTAGCGCTCCGGCTGGCTGCGATGCACACCTGATGCTGGATGGAGATTCGCAACCAATGAGCAAACTGCAGAACTTCGGGCCGGCATCCTTGCGAATGCTGCACGCTGCCGGTATTCAAACCGAGTCCGAGTTGCGAACACTCGGTTCGGTGGCTGCCTATGTAGCGGTCAAGCGGGCCGGGCAGAACGCCAGCCTCAATCTGCTCTGGGCCATCGAGGGGGCCTTGACCGACCGAGACTGGCGAGTCGTGGCCCGCGAGGAGCGGACGCGCCTGCTGCTGCAGTTGGACGACATGAAGGGCTAGTCGCCCGCTGACGGTTTGGCTCTATGGCACAGCCAGCCACGCATGGCAATGCATCAACGCCCGAGCACTTCCCGCTCACCACGGCTCCATCGCCACATCTCGATGAAGTCGAAGAGCAAGGAAATGCTGTTGACCGCAACGACAGCCACCATGAAGCCGCGCGTGGCGGTGTCGATCTGAGCGGCGCCGGGCGCGAGCAGTTGGCTGAGCAGCACGAACACGAGCGGCAGCCACACCAGATGGGTGAAAGAGAGCAGCCGAGTCAGCCCAGCCTGGAAGTACACCATCGGCAGATTGACAGCTGCCACCGCCGCGAAGGCCGCGGCCGTCAGGCGCCCTGCTGCCGTGTCGAGAAAGACCAGCGACGCCGCGTTAGTCGCCGCAAGGACCACGAGCCACGCCTGAACCCAGCGTGGAATGCCGACCAGCGACTGCCAGACACGTGCCATGCGCGACTTCATGGCTGCGAAGCCCCAGCGGTGCCACTGGCCCACATTGCCAGGGTAACGACACTCAACAGCAGTTTGGTCTTCATGTTTCGGATCTTTCAATTAGACAGTTGATCTCTATCGGGGAAGTGCGGGCTCAGATCCCGACGATGAGATTGACCCAGGATTCCGGCAACCACTGCAACACGCGAGCCTCCAGCCATTTGTCGGCGCCGCTCAGAATGCCCAGGCCCATCAACAGCAACAGGATGGCGAAGCCGTTGCGGACATCCTCTATGCGGGTTAGCACCCAATCGCGAACTCGCACGAAGCCAGCCCGGGAGGCATAGGCCACGCCGATCAGCGGAATAGCGGCACCAATGCCGAAGATACCGAGCACCAGACCGCCACGTGCAACGCCACCTTCGCTGGCAACCAGTGTGAGGGCCGATCCGAGAAGAGGCCCGGAGCACGGGCTCCAGACCAGGCCCAGTACCGATCCCAGCACGAAGGCGCCTAGCAGTGACCCGCCGTCAAACCTCGACGAAGCGGAGTTGGCCGAGCTGGCAATGGGCAGCATCCACTGGGTGAATCGCACACCGAGCTGGGGAATCAACATCACGAGTGCAAACGCGATCAGCATGGCAGCGCCGGCCGTCCGCACGGTGTCGGCATCCAGCCCCAAGGCCGGACCGAGCGCGCCCAGCACCATGCCAATCGCGGCAAACGAGAGGGTCATGCCGGCGCCCATGGCGACGGGCGCCAAGCGGCTCCCTTGCAGTGCGCCCCCCAGGACCAGTGGCAGCAGCGGAAACACGCAGGGCGACAATGTCGTCAAGCTACCGGCGGCAAGGCTCAGCCCGAGCTGAGGCAAAGACAATGTGAGCGACATCTGTGTCCTAGAGAGTCACCCTATAGGCCAGCCTTGAGCGCGCCGCGAATGCTCTCGACGGATGTATGCCCGACCAGTCGCGCACGCTCCTGCTGGCCGTGCAGCACCACTAGAGTCGACTGCCCCCGGACATTGAAACGGAGCTTGAGGTCCTTCTCGGTGTCATAGTTCGCGACGAGCACGGTCAGGTCCAGACCGGACTCCGACGTGAGCGTCTGCAGGACCTTCTCCTGCGCACGGCAGGTCGGGCACCAGTCGGCATGGAAGTGCACAGCGACGGGCTTGTTGGCTTTCTGCACCTCGGCCAGTGCTGCTGCAGCGTAGGGTTTGATTTCGAGCGCCTGTGCGGCCAGCGCGAGGCTTGCCAGCGCAAAGACTGTGGTGAACTTGAGCAGGGTCGTCATGATGATTCCTTCGAGGGTGGGGACGGTCGTTGGGGTGGATCAGCCGTCGCCATTGATGGACATGCGCAGCCTCGCCAGGGTCTCGAGCGCGTCAAGGTCCGCGGTCCAATCAATGCGGGAGAAGCTCAGCACCTCCCGTGAATGGTCTTTCAAGGCGGCGCCCAGCGGGCCGGCTTGAGCCAGCCGGCGGTCCCGCTGTTGCAACAGTTGCTCGACCAAGGGACGGTACAAGCGGGTGAACCCCGTAATCCACGCGCACGAAAGTTCATGTCCAGGCACGGCATGGGCTTGGAACCGATCAACGCAGGCCAGCGTGGCTCTTGCGTCGAACCAATAGCCATCGGTGACCCATTGGTTGACCGTGAACAGTGCGACGGGCAAACCACGGGCATCCAGGGAAATGGCGAACAGATGCGATGGCGCGGAACGCCTCCAGCCTCCTTGGTCAGGCGGCAGATAGCGTCGCTTGCCGGAGGCGGTGGCATGGAAGAACAGGTGCACGTGCCCATGTTCCAGGTCCCCGTCGCGGTGCGCGTGGTAGTAGAACTGCGAGCCGCGGCGCCGATCGATGACGTCGTTGGCCGGATAGTGTTCGAACTCGAGCACCTCCTGCCCATCAATCCAGCTCTGCAACAGTGAACCGGCAGATGCCGTCACCGCCGCAAAGGCGGCCACACTCTGTCGCGCCGCCTTGAGAGTGGCCAACAGGGCGGCGTCGTCGAGGGAGCGCCAGTGACTGAGTAGCGGGCTTGATGCGGCCATGGTGTCGGGCGGGGCGAGCGCGGGCAAAGACAAGTTCCGGCTCGCCGGTTTCCGTTGGATCGGTTTACTTCTTGGCAGCGCAAGCGCCGCACTTGGGCTTGGATGCACCGCATTTAGCCTTGGCGCCGCATTTCGCGCCGCACTTGGCCCCGCACTTGGCCGCACATTTCGCGCCGCACTTCGCTGCACACTTGGCGCCGCATTTGGCGGCGCTGGCCTTGGGGCCACATTTGGCCGGCGCGCAGCTGGCGGCGAAGGCATTGCCGCTGAGCGCTGCGGCAGTCACGACAGCCGAAGCCAGGGCCTTGGAAAGCTGGGAAGACAGTTGATTCATGGTGGAGTCCTGTAAAGGGAGGTCAAAGTGAAACCACGCGGCGTCCTGCCTTGTGGTGGGAGCACCGAACAGCATGGGCTGTCCGCGTGATGGGGCGAGCCAAGCTGAACGCCAGACCTCATGGCATACCGCCCTCATCGAACCACGCCGTGGCGCTTGGCGATCCACTGGTCCAGCGAAAAGCGGCCGGGGCCACATGCCATCAGGTAGAGCAAGAGGGCAGCCCAGGTGCCGTGCGTGGCATAGGCGCCCGGATAGACGAACAGCTGAATGACCAGCGTCATGCCCAACAGGGCCAGAGCCGAGAAGCGCGTAGCGAGTCCGATCAGCAGCAAAAGGGGAAACACATGCTCGCCTAGGGCGGCCATCGGCGCTGCTATCTCGGGCGCAATGAAGGGCAGCTTGTACTCGTCCTGGAACAGCGCCACTGCGGATTCCGAAAGCCTTGGCAGACCCAGCTTGAACTCACCGCTGACGAGGTTGAAAACAAAGCCATCAACCTTGGTTTGTCCCGAGTTCCAGAACACGGCAGCAATAGAAAAGCGGGCGACGAACGCGATCAGGCTCATGGGAACGCTCTCGAGCAGGCTCACTAGGCGGAAGACCCACCGGGCCAGTCCAATCGAGGCAGGCGGCTCAACCATCGTGGATCGAGTTGATTTCGCGTTCATGCAAGGCTCCAGGTGTTGTTGGATCAGCTCAGTTCGAGCGCACATAACGCGCCTCGGCCAAGCAGCGCAGCGAGCAGGGTCACCAAGTCAAAGTCGGCAGCACGCGCCACGGCGGCGTCAACGGCAGCGTCTAATCGGGCACCGCATTGCACGGCCTTGACAAATTCAATCGCCTCTGCAGCCAAGGGCAGTACGACGACCTCGAGGTCCTGGCGGAGCACCAAGGCGCACTCGCCAGCGTGAATGTCAATATCCGCAAGATCGCCGAGACCCTGATGAGCGGACCATATGGAGACAGCGGCAAACGGCGAACTGAATGCGTGTACCGACGGATGAAGTCGCAGTTGCAGCCCGCCAAGAGCTTCCGTGCAGGTGGCCAATCGCGCTAGCACAGCCTGCTTTACGGGCGCCGCGTCAGCAGCGTGATAGGCCTGCACTCGCAGCCATTCCAGGCGTGCAACGTCGACCAGGTAGGGGACGTTCGCCGCGGGTGGGAAACCGGCCACAAAATCCGGAAACTCAGCGCCGTAATGAGCGAGGATCGGCGTCCTCGGCGGTGCCGCACGCACAAACGAAGCAGCGAGAGCTCGGAAGAATTCTTCGCCGACCAGTTCCTGAGCAACCGGAAAGGTGTCTGCCAGCGCATCGATCAGAGAGCTCAGCACATTGTTCCTGTGCACTGCCAAGCGATGCCTGGGGTCCGAGCCGTTCCATGCTCGCAGGTCATCCGGCGCTGCGAGCAGCGGGTCGAGCAGCGAGGCCGCCATGCGGCTCGGCACGTGCGCGCACTGAGCGCTCATGGTGCGAGCTCCCGGCCGTGCCGCGGCTCTAGATGCAGCGCGCCTCCAGCCTCCAAATAGCTCTGTGCGTGCTGGGCCTCGGCAAGCAGGACCTCCAGGTCCGGGACGTCGTTGTCTCGCTCGAGCAGCGTCGGCAAGGCGCCGAGCCTGGCCACCACACCAGCGAACAAGCCCCAGACCGATGCATCCACGGGGGAGCCATGACTGTCGATGAGCAGCGGCGCGCCACCGGCGTCGGTGTCGCGCGTGAAGCCGGCCAAGTGCAACTCTCCGACCGCCGCCAGCGGCAAGCTGGCGATATAGGCCGCCGCGTCCCGGCAATGATTAGCGCAGGACACGTGCGCGTTGTTGACGTCCAGCAACAGGCCGCACCCCGTACGCCGCACCACCTCAGTTAGGAAAGCTGCTTCGCTCATGGACGACGAAGCAAATTCCACATATGTAGATGGGTTTTCTAGCAGCATGGTGCGCCCCAAACGCTCTTGAACACGGTCGATATGTCGGCACACGCGCTCCAGCGTGGCTCGGCCATAAGCCAAGGGCAAAAGGTCGTTGTAGAACACGCCGCCATGGCTAGACCAAGCCAGGTGCTCAGAAAAAGATGCTGGCTGGTATCGCTCTATCAGTTGGGCAAGTCGGGCGAGGTGTGCCTCATCTGGGGGCTCCTCGCCGCCGATGCTCAGTCCCACCCCGTGCAGTGAGAGCGGATAGAGCTCGCGGATACGACCCAGGAAATGGTGGAACGGCCCGCCGGCCACCATGTAGTTTTCGGCATGCACCTCGAAGAAGCCGACGTCGGGCCGCATCTCCAATACGTCGCGAAAATGCTGCGGCTTGAGTCCGATACCTGCCCGCGCGGGCAGCACGGTAGCCGGCAATACGGGCTTGGTGTGACCCACAGGCACAGTCAAGGGTCTGACGTCGGAGGCGATCAAAAGACTCAGGCCTTCTTGGCCACAAATGCCTTCAACTGGCCGAAGCCACTTGGCGACGTCTTGGACGCAGTCTTCTCGCAGGTGCCTTTAGGAACGTAAGTCCATGCGTCGGCCTGGTAGTCCTTCTTGGATGTCCCAGCGCAGGTGGTGCCAGCGCCAGCCGAGCAATCGTTCTTGCCCTTAAGTGCAACGCCGAAGCATTTTTCCTTGTCGGCCGACTCTGCCGCCGCAGGCAGGGCTGCGAGTGAGGCACCCAGTGCGACCGCGAGCGCTGCAATAGAAATCTTCGGGGAAGGATGGTTCATGGAGTGGCTCCTAGTGGTTCGTTTGAACGGAAAGCAATGAAACGGCACGGTGCAGTTGCCTAGTACACCGTCAACCGGCTGTTCTCGGCTTGCAGACCCGTAGACGAAACAACCCACCGGCTTCTTACAAGCGCAGCACAAGATTTAAGTGGCCCGCTACTCTAGTGTTTACCCGAAGTCAAACTATGGCACTCAAAGCGCGTGCGGGTGCTCACGCTGGCCGGGCAACAGCGCGTCTGAGCGATTACGCACCTCGGCGGGCGTGGGCGACGAAGGCGTGAACAAGGCCGTGCTTAGCGCCGAGTTCGCGGGCAAGGTAGGCCATTTGGCAGCGATGCGCGGCACCGCGTGCCGCAACGACAACTGGGCGCGCTCGGCGCTGCTGCGGTGACTAGACATGGTCGTCGAGGCAGTCACGCAGAGCCGCGCGGATGCCAGCAGTCCCAATCAGTCGCCACCGCGAGCGCTCCGCAGGCCATTTCAGCTTCGCGCGCTAATTTGTACTCTGGCATATTGCTCATGCCGATCACCGACGAACCATGCCGCGGAACCAAAGCGACTCAGCACGCGTCGATAACGCCGGTCCCTCGATGCAGGCATAGGTGCCGCCCTGATACAGGCGAATCCAACAATGGCTGCGGCGCGTGCCGCGCTAGGAAGGCGACCTCGACGCCCGCGAGGCGGCCGACGCAGATCACTTCGGGCGGCACGCCGAAGGGTGTGGCAACCGAGAGCTGCCCAACATCGGCAAGGCCGGGCATTTGACACCAGCCGCTGCCGCCAATGATGCCAATTCGGACTCGCGTCATGAGGGGATCCAAGTGGTGGTCTAGCTTTTTAACGTCGCCAGGCTTAGTTCGTTACGCCCGAGCGTGCTCGAGCGCATCGGTGGGCCCCTTGTAAGGATTGCTGCAGTCGCGCGTCTACGAACAAGGGTGGAGTTCCTGCCGCCTGCCTTTTCTACCGAAGAAGGTCGCAGATGCGTTTGAACTCCCGTTGGTGGCTTCTTGTCGTGTTCTTGGTCAGCGTGTTCGTGCTCTATCGATCGGGCTTCGCGCAGTACCTAAATCTGGACGTCATCAAAACGCGCCAGAGTGAGCTAGAAATGTGGCGGCTTGCTCATCCTTTGACAGCCGCAACCCTATTCTTCGCGGCCTATATGACCGCCTCAGCCATCTCGTTGCCAGGTGCCGCTGTGATCACAGTAGCCGCCGGAGCACTCTTTGGATTGGGCTGGGGAACCCTGATCGTGTCGTTTGCGTCCAGCCTTGGCGCGACGCTGGCCTTCCTAAGTTCACGCTGGTTGCTAGGAAGCTGGGTGAACGCGCGGTTTGGCTCACGCATGGCAGCTCTCAACGAGGGCATTTCCCGTGACGGTGGCTTCTACCTGTTCACCTTGCGATTGGTGCCGGTGCTGCCCTTCTTCGCGATCAATCTGGGCATGGGCCTGACCGCGATGCGGACGTGGACCTTTTACTGGGTCAGCCAACTGGGCATGCTGGCAGCCACGCTGGTCTACGTGAACGCAGGCACCCGCCTGGCAAGCCTCGAATCCCTCGCCGACATCCTGTCGCCCGGCATCCTTGGCTCTCTGGCCTTGCTCGGGCTCCTCCCCCTGCTCGCGAACAAGCTGACAGCCCTGCTGCGTGCCCGCAAGATCTATGCGCGCTGGCGTCGCCCTACGCATTTCGATCGCAACATCGTGGTGATCGGAGGTGGCTCGGCCGGACTCGTCACCGCCTATATCGCCGCAGCCGTCAAGGCCAAGGTCACTTTGGTGGAGAAGCATGCACTCGGCGGTGACTGCCTGAACACCGGCTGCGTGCCGTCCAAGGCCTTGATCCGTTCAGCCAAGTTCCTGTCGCATGCGCGCCGGGCCAAAGAGTTCGGAATGCGCTCGGCCCAGGTCGACTTCGATTTCGCCGAAGTGATGGAGAGAGTGCAACGTGTCATCAAGACCATCGAGCCGCATGACTCCGTCGAGCGCTACACCGGTCTCGGCGTCGAGGTGGCGCAGGGCGCGGCGCGCATCGTCTCGCCCTGGGAAGTGGAGATCAGCCATCACGACGGTCGCGTCGAGCGGCTCAGCACCCGCGCTATCGTCATCGCCGCCGGCGCCAGGCCATTCGTTCCGCCGATTCTCGGTATTGAGCAGATACAGGTGCTGACCTCTGACAACGTGTGGCGGCTGCGCCACCTGCCGCGTCGGCTGCTGGTCCTCGGCGGCGGGCCGGTTGGCTGCGAGCTGGCGCAGACCTTTGCGCGCCTGGGTTCAAAAGTCACCCAGGTCGAGATGGCTGAGCGCATTCTTGCGCGCGAGGATGTGGACGTGTCCGAACTGGTCACACGGCGCTTCGAGGCCGAAGGCGTGACGGTGCTGACGAGCCACAAGGCCCAGCGCATCGTGCTTGAAGGCGACGCCAAATTCCTGATTGCCGAGCATGGCGGCGATGCTGTGCGCATCCCCTTTGATGAACTGCTGGTGGCCGTGGGCCGCAGTGCCAACCTCACCGGCTATGGCCTGGAGGAACTCGGTGTCGCGGCCGGCCGAACCGTCGAGGTCAACGGCTATCTACAGACCAATTTCCCCAACATCTACGCCGCTGGAGACGTGGCCGGGCCCTATCAGTTCACCCACACCGCTGCGCACCAGGCCTGGTATGCGGCGGTCAATGCGCTGTTCGACCCCTTCAAGAAGTTCCGGGCCGATTACGCGGTAGTTCCTTCAGCCACCTTCGTGGAGCCCGAAGTGGCGCGTGTGGGCTTGAACGAACAGGAGGCCCGGGAGCGTGGCATTCCGTTCGATCTCACACGCTACGGGCTTGACGATTTGGATCGGGCGATTGCGGACGAGGAGGCACATGGCTTCATCAAGGTACTGACCGTACCGGGCAAAGACCGGATCCTCGGTGTCACCATTGTTGGCGAGCACGCGGCCGACCTGTTGGCCGAGCACGTGCTCGCCATGAAGCACGGCATCGGTCTGGACAAGATCCTTGGCACCATCCATACCTACCCGACCTTGACCGAGGCTAACAAGTACGCGGCCGGCAACTGGAAGCGTGCACACGCGCCTCAGGCATTGCTGCGCTGGGTGGGGCGCTTTCACCGCTGGCGCCGAGGTTGAGATGCTCGAAACCCGACGACTGTCCCGCCAAGCTACTCGCCGACGGCTACTCATGGCAGCGCTGACCGGCTTGGGCCCCGCCGTATCAGCCCGAGCGGAGCCGCCGTTCGATCATCAACATACGGCGTGGACAAGCTTGCTGCAGCGTCACGTGGTATTAGCGCCGCCGGGTTTTTCGTCGGGCCTGCGCTATGCGGCTATGCAGTCCGAACGCGCGTTGCTGCTTGCATATCTCGCTTCCTTGTCTGCGGTGTCGATGGCCTCGTATCAAGATTGGAGCAAACGACAGCAGCTGGCATTTCTCGTCAATGCCTACAACGCCTACACGATTGACCTGGTTCTGAGTCGCTATCCCGACCTTCGGTCCATCAAAGATCTTGGCAACATGTTTCAGTCGCCCTGGAAGAAGACCTTCTTCAGACTTCTGGGTGAGGAGCGCAGCCTTGACGAAGTCGAACATGGACTGATTCGGGCACCCGGCAAATTCGATGATCCCCGCGTCCATATGGCGGTCGTCTGCGCTTCAGCGGCATGCCCAATGTTGCGCAACGAAGCATTCACCGCGACACGCATAGACGCCCAGTTCGACGATTCAATGCGGCGCTTCATGTCGGATCGCCGCCGCAACCGATTCGAGGGGGCGCCGGGTCGGAGCGGCGTGCTGCGAGTTTCCAAGATCTTCGACTGGTATCGCGCCGACTTCGAGCGTGGCCACCAGGGTTTCTCATCCGTTCAGTCAGTATTTGCAAGATACGCCGAGGCGCTCGCCGATGCCCCCGCTGCGCGAGCCGACATACGCGCCGGCCGGTATCGCCTCGAATTTTTCGATTACGACTGGAGCCTCAATGACGCACGTTGATGGGCAGGTTGCTCGCAAATATGGAGAGCGCCATGTCAAATCCGATTGAGCTCTTGCGCGGCTGGCTTGGTACACGCCTTTCAGCCTACCTCAGTCAACGGCGGCATGTTCACAGCACGTCAGCTCTTGTCGATTGCAAAAAACTGATGGTCTGCATGAAACCGGGCGACGTGCTCTTGGTCGAGGGGCAGTCGAGGGTGAGCACAGCCATCAAGTACTTGACGCAATCGACTTGGTCCCATGCGGCTCTGTTCGCCGGCGAACTGCCTGGACTGAGAGACGCGTCCGGACAGCCGCTGACGTTTCTTGAGGCAGACATTCGAGAGGGAGTGCGAGCCGTCAGCGTTGCTGAGTTTCATGGTCTGCATTGCCGAATTTGCCGACCAGTAGGTTTGAGCAGTGGCGAGGTTCAGGCAGTGATCGACTTTGTAAAGGCGAGACTGGGTCATCAATACGATCTGAAAAACGTCTTGGACCTAGCCCGCTATCTCTTCCCAACCCCACCCGTGCCCGTGCGGTGGCGCCGCCGAATGCTTGCCCTCGGAAGTGGTGACCCGACACGAGCCATCTGCTCGACACTCATCGCCCAGGCGTTTCAGTCTGTGCGTTACCCAATACTGCCTATCGTCCAGACTGTCGCGTCGCAAGACCCCATATGCCCTGACTGTGTAAAAGAGATCCTGCATGTGCGGCATCACAGCCTGTTCGTGCCACGGGACTTTGATGTCTCGCCGTATTTTCAGGTGGTCAAGCCAAACCTTGGACTGCGCTTCGACCATCGCCAGTTGGTTTGGGATGATCACCAGGCAGGGCCCCATTTCTCACAATCCGAGGCACCCTCGCTATGAGAGTCCCTCTTTGCATCGTCGTTCCTGTCTTGAACGAGGCGCCTGGCCTAGCCGATCGGCTTGCGCGTTTGCAGGTCTACAGGCGACGAGGTGCTCATGTCGTGGTAGTGGACGGCGGCAGCAGCGACGAAACGCTTGCCATTGCAAGGCAGCATGCCGATCTGGCTTTGCTCGCACCCCGCGGTCGCGCCGCGCAGATGAACGCCGGCGCTGCCGCTTGCCCTGGGGACATCCTGCTATTCCTTCACGCAGACACATTCTTGCCGGAGCGCGCTGACCAAATTTTGCTGCACGCCTGTACGGGCCCACTCGCGTGGGGACGCTTTGACGTACGCATCTCGAGCGGCCGCCCACTGCTCCGTTTGGTTGCATGCCTCATGAACTTCCGCTCACGCCTGACCGGCATCGCCACCGGTGACCAGGCTATCTTCGTGCGGCATGAGCTGTTTCTGTTGGTGGGCGGATTTCCTAACCTGCCACTGATGGAAGACATCGCCATGTGCACGCAACTCAAGACCATACGTCCGCCGATCTGCCTCCAGGCCAAAGTACTGACCTCCGCACGCCGCTGGGAAAAGTATGGCGTGTGGCGCACGATTATTCTGATGTGGCGCCTGCGCGCCGCTTACTTCTTCGGCGCCGATCCGGCAAAACTAGCGATTCAATATGGCTACCGTCCCCGCGATGACCAATGAGCAGGCGCTGAGCCGTGTGCAAATTGCAGTCCTTGCCAAGGCGCCAATTGCAGGCCTGGCCAAGACCCGCCTCATCCCCGCATTAGGTGCCGCTGGTGCGGCGCGCTTGCAGCGGCAGTTCACACGTCGCGCTGTGATGACCGCGCGCGCTGCCGGTCTTGGTCCCGTAACGCTATGGTGTGCGCCGAACGCCCATCATCGCTTCTTCCGAGCCCTCGCTCGGACAGCCGAAGTGCGGTGCCTGGCGCAGGCCAATGGCGACCTGGGTGAGCGCATGCATACGGCGTTTCGCCTGCACTGCTGCTTCGGCCCGACTTTGCTGATCGGCACCGACTGCCCAGCATTGCTTCCCTCGCATCTGCGCAATGCGGCGCAAGCTTTGCTGGACGGCTATGACAGTGTCTTCTACCCGGCCGAGGACGGCGGCTACGTTCTGGTCGGCCTTAGGCAAGCTCAATCGCATCTCTTCGATCACATGATCTGGAGTACGGCTGAGGTTATGAACGACACGCGCGCCAGGGCGAGCGCACGGGGCCTGAGGGTTTTGGAGTTCGATCCGCTCTGGGACGTAGATCTGCCCGGGGACTTGCCCCGCCTGCAGGCACTGCTTAGCGGACTGAATCATGCTTGAACGGCGAACTCTAGTGCTCGCCTTGAGCGGCGCGGCGGTCACTCGGGCGTCGAGGGCTCAAACCAATGGACAGCTGATCCAGCCAGCCCGGTTTTCCAATGCTCCCCTGGGCCAAATCCCGCCCGGTTACTGGCGCCATCAAACTCTGCCCAACGTCGAGCGCGCCAACGACTTTGCTATCGTGGCCGATGAAGGAAATGTGCTGCATGGGGTCTCGAGCGCGTCGGCATCTTCTTGGGCAACGCCGCTTGACCTTAATCCCATGGCCGCGCCGGTCTTGCGATGGTCTTGGCGAGTGCAGCGCTCCCTGCTTGTATCTGATTTCATGGAGAAGGGAGGTGACGACTACGCGGCCCGTGTCTACGTGTTTTTCGATCTGCCTACCGAGCGTCTGAGATTGGGCAACAGGCTTCGCCTTGCAGCAGCGCAACTGCAGTCACGGCAACCCTTGCCTAAGGCATCGATCTGCTATGTCTGGGGCGGGCCTCGGCAGGCAGTTGGAAGCAGTAGCTGGAACCCGTACACAGAAGCGGTGCGCATGATCGTGGTGGACAGTGGCGATACCCACGCCGGCCACTGGCGCTGCGTGCAACGCGATCTGCGCTTGGATTGGCGTGTTGCCTTCGGCGGCGCTGCGCCCCAAATAGGCGGGGTGGCCGTCGGACTTGATACCGACAACTCGGGTGGCGAGGCGCAAGCCTGGTTTGGCGACATCATGGTGGAGGCCGAGTGAACCAGCTCCTGCTACTCGGCGGGGGACATGCCCATGTCCAGGTGCTGGCGGATCTGGCCAGGCGGCCGATCAAGAACTGGCAGGTACGCCTGGTCACGCCGTACCGCCGGCAAATCTACTCTGGCATGTTGCCCGGTTGGGTAGCCGGCCACTACCGACTGGCGGACTGCGCGATTGACCTTGGCGCCCTGGCGGCCCGCGCCGGCGTAACCTTGATAGAAACTATGGGCATCGGTCTCGATGCCGATGCGCAAGTGCTGAGTTGCGCCGATGGCGCCCGCCTGCGCTTTGATCGCCTATCTATCGATTGCGGTTCTGTCTCGGCTCTCGAGAACTTGCGCGGTAGCCGTGAACACGCCTTGCCGATACGGCCCATCGAGGGCTTTGTCGCCGCCTGGTCAGGTCTAGTGGATCGCATCCTGGGGCAGTGCACCCGCTTTGACTTGGTCATCATCGGCGCGGGAGCGGCAGGTGTCGAGTTGGCGTTTGCTATCCAGCAAAGGGCATGGCGCGATGGTTGGTCGCATCTGCGGGTCAGCTTGTTGGGTAGCGAGCCACTGCCCCTGGACGGCATGCCGATAAGTGCCCGGAGCTGCGCGCTCGAACTGCTGCAGCGTCGCGGCATTCGATGGTTGGGCGACAGCAGAGCGACGGAGGTCGCGCCGGACCACGTCCGCCTGGAATCCGGCGTCACTCTGCCGTCCCATGCGACCTTGCTGGTCACCGGCGCGGCTGCACCTTCCTGGCCGCATCTGAGCGGCCTGAGCACCAACGAGCGTGGTTTCATAGAGGTTGGCCCAAGCCTGCAGACCGTGTCGCATCCAGCCATCTGCGCCGTAGGAGACATCGCTGCCTACGCCAGCGAACGGCCGAAGTCCGGCGTCTATGCCGTACGGGCGGGCCCAGTTCTGGCCACCAATCTGCGGGCGCTCTGCGAGGGAGACTCGCCCACAAACTGGACCCCTCAACGCCGCGCCCTCTACTTGATCAGTATCGGAAATCGATGGGCCATCGCCAGCTGGGGAGGCCTTGCTGTCAGCGGCGCCTGGGTCTGGCGATGGAAGGACCACATCGACCGCCGCTTCATGCGACGCTTCAACTCGAAAGATGAACCATGAGTCTGTTCAAGTTCCTGGGATTGATGAAGGCGTCTGCTTCGTCGGTGGCTGCAACGCCCATATCGCAGCCCGAGCAGATATTGGCAAGCCTGCTCGTTATGGCATGGGTGGTCGAGGCCCGCGACCCCTATACCGGGGGACATCTCTGGCGGGTTTCGCGCTACGCCTCGCTGCTATGCGAGCGTGCAGGACTGCCCAGCGACGAATGTGCGCGCATTGCCGTCGGCGGATTCCTGCACGACCTTGGCAAGGTGGGAATTCCGGATGCGATCCTGCGAAAGCGCGACAGATTGAGTGCCGAGGAGTACGACGTCATCAAGACTCACCCTGACGTTGGCGCTCGCATGCTGGCCGGGCACCCGCTTGCCGAGTTAGTACGCGACGCCGTGTTGCTGCACCACGAGACGCCTGACGGGCGTGGGTACCCTCAAGGCCTGACTGGCAGCGCTGTTCCGGTGGCGGCCAGGGTGGTCGGCATTTGCGATGCCTTTGATGCCATGACCAGCAGCCGGCCGTATCGTGCTGGCTTGCCGCTGTCCGAGGCCCTCGACAGGTTAGAGTCCGCGCTCGGGCAGCAGTTCGACACCCTGTTCGGGCGCCACATGATCGCGTTGGGCCGCGAAGGTCTGCTTGATCACATCGCCGGGCACAGTGACGACGGAATTCCGCTGCGCGTTTGCACTATGTGCGGCCCCACCCTAGTGGTACGCCGCGAACAGCAGCCTGGCGATCACGTCTGCTGCCACAGCTGTGGCGGCGACTATCGGCTGGAAGTCGGCGCGGAGGATGGGCTGCTGCAGGTCGTCGCCACGGGTCAACGCGCCAGTGCGTCGGCGTTGAAGCCGATACCCGATGTTGATCTGATCCAACGGTTTGTGGCAGACACGGCGCGGGAGTTGCTCAGGCGGCTTTGCTCGTGACCGAGGTCCGGCTCGTGCCCGCTTGTAGCTCGGCGATCAGCGGGCACGAGACATGCGCACGCCGAAGTTGGCAGGCGTGGACCAACTCGGACAGCGAGGACTCCAAGGTCGCCAAATTCGCCATCCTTTCGCGCACGTCCTGCAACTTGCTTTCGGCCAAGCGGCTGACTTCGTCGCAATGGGTGCCGTCGTCAAGCTTCAACAACTCGGCGACCTCGTCAAGACTAAAGCCCAGTCGCTGAGCTGACTTCACAAACCGCACCCGCGTCACGTCAGCCTTGCCATACCGGCGAATGCTTCCGTAAGGCTTGTCCGGCTCGGGCAACAAGCCCTTGCGCTGATAGAACCGGATGGTCTCGACATTGACCCCGGCCGCCTTGGCAAAAGCGCCAATAGTCAGGTCCTCAAAAATAGTTTGCATGCCGCTTGACTCTGTACATGGCTACGGAAATAAGGTTACGGCATCCACTTCGAATTCCAAAGCACAAACGCATGTCGGAACCACAAAACGGGCGCGGAGCGCTCTTCGCTGGCGGACTGGCCGCCATCCTCGCCTCTACCTGTTGCCTCGGGCCGTTGGTCCTGGTCGCTCTGGGATTCAGTGGCGCGTGGATCGTCAACCTGACGGCATTGGAGCCGTATCGGCCGATCTTCATTGGCGCGGCGTTGGTGGCGCTGTTTCTTGCCTGGCGGCGCATCTACCGCCCGGCAGAAGCCTGTAAGCCAGGCGAGGTCTGTGCGATCCCACAGGTGCGCGGCGCCTACAAACTCATCTTCTGGGTCGTGGCCGCACTAGTGCTGGTTGCGCTCGGATTCCCCTATGTCCTTCCTGTGTTGTACTAACCGGTGATCACCATGAAGAAACTGTTTGCCGCCCTGGCGCTTGTCTCTGTCGTTGTCCCCGCGTGGGCCGCCATCCAAACAGTCGCACTAGCGGTGCCGGGCATGACCTGCGCTGCCTGCCCAATCACCGTGAAAAAGGCCATCTCGAAAGTCGATGGGGTAAGCAAGACCGACGTGAGTATCGGCAAGCGTGAAGCCGTCGTCACCTTCGACGACACCAAGACCAACGTCCAGAAATTGACCAAGGCGACTGAGGAGGCGGGCTATCCGTCCAGTGTCAAACGCTGACCCGCCGAACCTAAACGCTGAGCGCCACACGGGACTCGTCATACGCTTCGCCGATATGACCGATGCGCTTGGCAACATCCGTTCAACGATGGGCGCGCGGCTTGTTTCCGGCAATTGCTGGTTTCCTCACGGCCACAGGGCTGGGACTCCTGAGTGAAGCTGAAGGACTGCTTTTCAGCCGACTGCTGCCGCCGTTCGCCGTGCTCGCCTTGGCGGCCAACGTGCTGGGTTGGATGCGCCACCGGCAATGGCACCGTTGCGTGCACGGCAAGATCGCCCGGCCATCGCGTTCACTGCCACGGCCTGACTCCTAGGCAACTGGTGGACGGCGAGCCAATGTACGCCGGCCTGGCCTTGACGGGCGGAGTGTCGATCTGAAATTTCGTCTCGCCGGCTCGTCGCCGCGGCAGGCCAGCCGAATGCGAACTGCCAGCGCAACGCGTCTGATGGCAACAGCCGCCGCCGAAGACAGAAATGGAGCAAACATGACCACCCTCAAGATCACCGGCATGACTTGCGAGTCGTGCGCTAAGCACGTCAAGGAAGCCTTGGAGAAAGTGCCCGGAGTGCAGTCCGCAGTGGTGTCCTACGCCAAGGGGTCGGCCAAGCTTGCCCTTGGCCCTGGCACCGCACCGGACGAACTGACTGCCGCCGTCGTCGGACTCGGCTACATGGCAACGCTCGCCGATGAACCGATGACGGACAACCACACCGGGCTGCTCGAAGAGCTACGCGGCTGGGCCGGGGCAGCCGACAAGAGTAGCGACGGCGAGCGCCCGTTGCAGATTGCCGTTATTGGCAGCGGCGGGGCTGCGATGGGGGCAGCGCTGAAGGCAGTTGAGCAAGGCGCGAAAGTCACGCTGATCGACCGCGGCACCATCGGCGGCACATGCGTCAATGTCGGCTGCGTACCGTCCAAGATCATGATTCGCGCAGCGCATGTTGCCCGTCTACGCCGCGAAAGCCCGTTCGACGGTGGCGTGTCGGTGACAGCGCCCGCGATTGACCGCAGCAAGCTGCTGGCCCAGCAGCAGGCCCGTGTCGATGAACTGCGCAAGGCCAAGTATCAAGACATCTTGGACGGCAACCCGGCCATCACCGTGTTGCATGGCGAAGCGCGCTTCAAGGACTCACAGAGTCTTGCCGTTCGGTTGAACGACGGCGGCGAGCATGAGGTGGCATTCGATCGCTGCCTTATCGCCACAGGTGCCAGCCCGGCCGTGCCGCCAATTCTCGGCTTGAAAGAGTCTCCCTACTGGACTTCTACCGAGGCCCTGGTCAGCGACACCATTCCCGAACGCCTGGCCGTGATCGGATCGTCGGCAGTGGCACTGGAACTGGCGCAAGCCTTCGCCCGGCTGGGCAGCCAGGTCACGATCCTGGCGCGCAGCACACTGCTCTTCCGCGAAGACCCGGCCATCGGCGAGGCCGTCACAGCGGCCTTCCGTGCCGAAGGCATTGAGGTGCTGGAACACGCGCAAGCCAGCCAGGTCGCTCATTTGAACGGTGAATTCGTGCTGACCACCACGTCGGGCGGTGAAGTACGTACCGACAAGCTGCTGGTCGCTACCGGCCGGACGCCGAACACGCGCAGCCTGGCGCTGGAAGCGGCAGGTGTGGACGTCAATGCGCAGGGGGCTATCGTCATCGACGAAGGCATGCGCACCAGTGCGCCACACATCTATGCGGCCGGTGACTGCACTGATCAGCCGCAATTCGTCTATGTGGCAGCGGCTGCCGGCACCCGTGCGGCCATCAACATGACCGGCGGGGACGCCGCCGTCAATCTGACCGCGATGCCTGCAGTGGTGTTCACAGATCCGCAAGTCGCCACCGTAGGTTACAGCGAAGCGGAGGCGCACCTCGATGGGATCGAGACCGACAGCCGCACATTGACCTTGGACAAGGTACCGCGTGCTCTCGCCAACTTCGACACGCAAGGCTTCATCAAGCTGGTCATCGAGGAAGGAAGCGGACGACTCATCGGCGTACAGGCGGTGTCGCCGGAAGCGGGCGAGCTGATCCAGACAGCGGTGCTTGCCATCCGCAACCGCATGACGGTCCAGGAACTGGCTGACCAGTTGTTCCCGTACCTGACCATGGTCGAAGGGCTGAAACTCGCTGCGCAGAGTTTCAGTCTAGACGTGAAGCAGCTTTCATGCTGCGCTGGCTAAGCGACTATTAGCGACAGTCACGCGGCAAGAAAAGATTCGAGATCCGTCAGCGACATTGGCTTGCCGACGATAAAGCCCTGAATCTGGTCGCAGCCGAATTCGGCTAACAGTGCCTGCTCCTCGGCACGCTCTACCCCCTCGGCGACCACCGTCAACTTAAGGCTGTGTCCGAGTTCGATGATGGTGCGAAGCAAGGCGGCTGCCTCTGGTTTGCCGTCAGCGTTGCTTACAAAGCTGCGGTCGATTTTCAGCTCATTGACCGGCAGACGGTGCAAATAGGCGAGCGAGGAATAGCCCGTGCCGAAGTCGTCGATAGACAGTTGAACGCCCAGCTCGCGCAGCGCCTGCAGCACAGGCAGGACCCGGTTCGTTTGCTCCATCAAACCGCTCTCGGTAATTTCCAGTTTGAGTTGACCCAGCGGAGCTCGATGATGCTCGGCCATAGCCCGAATTCGGGCTGGGAGGGTTGCGTCGCGTATGTCGAGCGTACTCACGTTGACGGCAATGCTAAGTTGCGCATGGCTGAGCACCCAGCGGCCGAGTGTTGCCAGCGCCTGCTCAAGCATGGCCCGCGTCACGATGCCGATGTGCCCGGTTTGCTCAGCGAAGGGTATGAACTCCGCCGGCGCCACGTAGCCTGATTCGTGATGGTGCCATCGCACCAAGGCCTCCAAGCCGACGATTTCTCCAGTGGCGATTTCCAGTTTCGGCTGCAGCCACATCTCCAACTCACCGCTGGCTGCAGCGTGCTCCAAGCCGGAAAGTAGCCCAAGTTGGCGTGCACGGACGCCGGCGTCGTCAGCAAAATACCAGCTCCAGGGCTGCTGCTGACGCTTTGCCTCAGCGGCGGCCTGCTCAGCCTCACGCAGCAGAGTCTCTAGTGGCAGTTGGGCCCTGCATGCGTATGCCGACAAGCCATACACGAGCCGCACATCGATAGTCTGACGAGCGAACTGCATGGAGCCCGAAAGAGTTGCGTCAATCTTCGAGCGCAAGGCCTCCAGTTCGTCCCCGGATAGCCCGTTGCAGACGCAGACGAATACACCGCCCTCCAGCCTAGCCAGCGCGAAGTTGGTCGTCGAAGTGTTCAGTAGATGGATTAACGAGCGTAGGCGATCGGCCAGTCGCATAAGCAGCCCGTCCCCCGCCTCAAACCCAAGCACATCGTTGACGATGCGCAATCGTGCAAGGTCGATGTGGATGACTGCGGCCCGGGGCCACTGCAGCGCAGGAGCTCTTTGCATAAGCCAAGTTCGGCTTGGCAACCCTGTAAGTCGATCAGCAAAAGCTTGCTGTTCGATCTCTCGCTCGCGCGCAGCAACGGCGTCAGCCATGCTATTGATAGCTTGTGCCACGCGAGTAAATTCTGCACCGCCCCGCACATCAATTCGCGAGTTGTAGCGCCCCTGCGCAATCGCGCGGGCAGCGGCTTCTACGCGGGCCAATGGCCTGGCGATGCTCACGGTGATGCGCCAGGCCAGCATGGCCGATGCCAGCAGCGAAGCGAGCGCCAAAGCAGCCAGGATCCACTCGGCATTCAAGATCTTACCGAGCATGCCGGATTGGCGACGTTCAAGTTCACGACGTTCATGCGCCAGGAGCGCCTCCGAAGCGGTCAGCAAATGGCTCAGCGCAGCCAAGCCAGGCCCGTTGAACAGCGCACTGGCGCGCACGATGTCATCAGCTTCTATGGTCGATACCACCTCAATGAAGACGTTCCTGTACTGCTCTCGGCGCAATACCACTGTGGCCAGCAACTGCCGGGCTTCGGCGTCTTCGATCTGTTGCGTCAACTCGTCAAGCACACGGTCGACATGAAGGTACTCGGCGTCGGCCTCCGGATAGACAGCTTCTCGGTTAGTTCGAGGCGACGTAAGCAGGCGCGCCATGGCACTGCCGTGTCCCTGTGCGTGCTGATGAACCGCCTGCACCTTGAGCATGCGCGGAAAGTCCACCTGCAGCATTCTCTCGCTGTGTTGTGCCAGCGCTCGAAACTGCAGCACTGCCACCACCACCACCACTACCGTAAAGATCAACAACGCGGCAAAGCCATAAGCAAGGCGGTGCCAAAACTTCGTCGAGCGGCCCCATGGCCAAGTTCGTGTCAGTCGCACACGAAATTGGCGGGGTAGTGAGGTGTCCATGACGCCGATCCTGATGGGCAATTCGGTTGAACGCGTTACCGCCTACGCAGTCTGCTGCGCTAGACGATTAGAGGCATCGATTCCTTACAAGGTAGACAGAGCAATTTCTGGCGTTGCGAACCCTGTGAACGCGATAGCGGCATTCATTCATGCAGCCGAGGACTACGAAGGCCGGAGACTGCTGGGCAGTGTCACGTTTGATGGGGATGCGACGACTACTGCACTAGCTGGACCAGATTCACGCATCTGCGGTCCGGCCCCCTCAACTGCGGTCGTCGACCGAACTGGAAGCACCATGAACACTGCCCGCATCATTGCAGCCCTGACCTTGACTCTCACAACGTTCTCTAGCGTCGCCAATGCCGTAAACGGTGCCCCGACCCCAGCCCAAGGCCTCACCCGTGAGGAAGTGATCGCCGAGTTGTTTCGTGCCCGCCAAGCTGGCGAGATTGGCACATACGGAGACTCGGATCGTGCATTCCGCAACTCGGCGATCCGATCCGAACCATCCACGCTGACTCGAGCCCAGGTGCAGGCCGAACTGCAACGCGCGCGAAGTAGCGGCGACCTAGCGATCACTAACGAGCTCTACGGCGCTAACGTCAGCGCCAGTCGAGCGACAGAGCGGGTCCGTGCTGAAGCGCTTGCCGGACGTCAAATTGGCGGGTTCAGCCGCGGCGGGAACCAAACCGGCGTTCCGCGCAATTGAACTCAGCACAGCCGTTCGCGTAAGGACCTAGTCGCTAGCTCGTCTATGGCAGTGGCAGTTGATCGACCGCAGCGCGCAAGGGCTGTCTGTTGGTTCGCAGCTGCCCATAGACAGGAGTCAGCGATTTCATGCCACCAACCGTTGAGAGCCGCTTAGATGACGGCACAGCACGCCAATGTTCATCAGTCAGTGAAAGCATCAGCCTCCACGCAGACCTAGACTCAGTTTTGCCTGAGCTACGCCAAAGGCTTCTGCGACATGCCAGGTTTGCCCTGCAGGACCCAAACCTGGCTGAAGACTTGGTGCAGGACACCTTGATCGCCGTGGTCGTGCAGCACGGCCACCGCCGCCGCGAGTCGTCACTGACCACATGGGCGACCGCCATCCTGAAACATAAGGTGGCGGATTGGTATCGATCGCCCCATCGCCAGCGCGCCGTTCAATGGACAGCTGACGACGGGACGAACTCGCCTGCCAACGGCCAACTGCAAGAGCTCGGCGGGGAGCATCTGGTTGCTGGACCGACCGACCAGCAACCCGAGAATCGCGAAGAGCAGCGCCAGCTGATGTCAGCGCTGAAGTGCTGCGTGAGTAATCTGCCGCAGCAGACAGGCCGCGTGTTCATGATGCGCGAGTGGCTAGGCTTCGACAATGCCGAGATCTGCAAGCGCCTGAGTCTCAACGCGGACCATTGCAGGATGATTCTGCACAGGGCGCGGATGGCCCTGCGAACTTGCATGCTGCACTACTAGAAACACGGTTCGACGGATAAAGACCCTGCACCTCGGCGTGCAGTGGTTCTGTTGACGGCTAAGCTTCGCAGGACTTCAAAGATGTCGGTACAGAAGGCTCAGAGGCGAGTGCAGGCGCTCATCCCCCCGATTCGTCGCGCTACGGGTGGTTAGCTCTCTAGCGCAGTTGCATCCGCTAAGGTTTTCACACGGAGCTCGTTTGAAGTGTTCTGGCGATTCCGCGATTCTGTGCCACCACACTTCAGATTGGGACATCTAGCCCCCAAGCAGCGCTAAGACTCTCTTCTATTCTCAAGTGGAAGTGCGTGTTCAGAGCCTGGAGTCTTGCTCATTCCGGACTACCTTCGTCGCGGCAGTCGGCCAGGACCATCCGAAGTGCACCTGCTCGAGGAACTTGCGATCCGGCTTGCGCACCTTTTACATCCCGATGCGACCAGCATCCGATAGACTGGTGACGCCGAAGAAATTGCCGCACAACCAATAAGTTATTTGCGCCTGCTCATTACCTTCGAGGAATGTCTAGGTGACCTGTCTTGACAAGAATTGTCGCGCCGTGCCTGCTGTACGGCGTGTGCTGGCTCAAATGTGGGGAGCGCATCCAGGTACCCTCTGGGTACGTGCCATGCTCGTCTTCGAAGAGGCCCTCGAGAACTAGGATTTCCTCACCCCCGAAGTGTCGGTGTTGGGCAAATGCGGTACCGGGAGCCCATCTAACCAGCGAGGCATGGGCGCGACCGTACGCACACAGGGGCAGGACGGATAAACCGGGGACGAGACCAGGAAGCCATTCTGAATCATGTGCGTTGACCACTACCCGAACTGAATCGTTAGGGTCAAGGTGCCCATGTTTTACAAACAACGAGCAGCCCGTCTCGCTGAACGGCCGGTGCTGCGAGCCGGCGGGATTCCTGATGTAAGTGCCCTCCGGGTAGATTCCGTGCTCGTCTTCGAAAACACCTCGGAGGACATAGACCTCCTCGCCAAGGGCGTGCACATGCGGCTTGATTGCGGCGCCTGGCGCGAAGTGCAGTAGTGAAGTCGTGCGCGCTACTTCCCAACCGTTCCGTTCGATTAGAACGCGGTTGACGGATTGAGCGGGGAACCCGATCCAAGGAAGCTCGAGCAAATTGAGGACCACTCGCTTGCCGTGGTCAGCATTGACATGCGTGTCCTCGCACTGAGCATCTCGAGTGAAAAAGGAATCTTCGTTCGCAACCCATGCATCAACATGTGTGGCGGAAATGTCGAGGAATTGGCCGTCGTTGATGGGCATTGCAGCAGTCAATGTGGAAAGGGGCTGGCTTCAGAGGGGGGGCGCAGCAGTCCGGTGGCCCGTCGACGGCTGATCTTGATAGCTGTCCATCCGTTGGTGAGATTGCGCCCGTCCATCCCGTTGCAGTCAAGTTCCCAGATGGCCCTTGTCAACCAAGCAGCCTTGCCAGAATGGAGGTGGGCGATAGTCCTTGCTACGTCTTCGGTAGGGACAACGCGCTCATAGATTGGCATCGATGCGACCGCCGATGACAGGGCGTCCACGCGAACGTCGTGCGCGGCGACCTGCATGGCAAGGTGCTGAGTCAACGATTGCGTCCCAGTACCTTTCGGGCAAGGCAATCGCAGTGCATCCAGAATATGCAGCGACCGGCTCGCTGGGTACACCCGACGTCTCGAATGCATGCGTGTTCATCTCGTCCGGCTAAGCGCCTACCCCCATCTCCCATGAGTTCGCCGGCTGGCACCTGGACAGTCATGTCTGTCCGTCGCTGTGCCAGAATGAATGCCATTCCATGGCATTTCCCAACCCTTCGTCGGCGACAACCACCCGAGACCGCATCCTGTATACGGCAGCGGGACTGTTCTACAGGGAAGGCGTGCGCTCAGTCGGCATTGACCGAATCATTGCCGAAGCGGGGACTGCAAAGGCGACCTTTTACCGGCATTTCAAGTCCAAGGACGACTTGGTGCTTGCCTACCTCTACATGCGCCATGACCAGTGGATGCAGTGGTTCGCAAGAAGTCTGGAGCGCGCCTGTACACGCGACGGCCCCTCCTTTGAACGAGTTGCACATGTGCTGGCCGAGTGGTTCCGCGAGCCCGATTTTCGTGGGTGCAGTTTCATCAACGTGCTTGCCGAAGGTGTACCCACGGGCGAGGTTCTCAGTCTGGTCCAGAGCCACAAGGAAGACCTTCAGGACTCGCTTGAGTCGCTAGCCCGCGCCATGGGCCACCCCGCCCCCGCAGTAAGGGCGGAGGAAGCCATCATGATTGTTGAGGGGGCCATCGTGCGTGCGCAGATGACCCATGACGAGGCCGTCGTCGTTGTCGCCGCCCGCCTCCTCAAGAAGCTCGACTTGCGGCCCTAGGTTCCCCTCGTTCAGAGGCCTAGGTCGCTCAGGCCAGGGTGGTCGTCAGGACGTCGACCCAGTGGCCAATGGAACTTTCGCTCCCCTACAGGTATCGGCAGGTCGTTGATGCTCGCAAAGCGCCTTACCATCAATCCCTGTGAGTTGAACTCCCAGTTTTCGTTTCCGTAGCTGCGGTACCACTGGCGAGAGTCGTCTCGCCACTCGTAGGCGAACCGGACTGCAATGCGGTTATCGGTGAACGCCCACAATTCCTTGATAAGCCTGTAGTCCAACTCGATCACCCATTTGCGGTGCAGGAACTGGCGCACCGCCTCACGCCCAACAGGGAACTCAGCACGATTGCGCCAAGTCGTGTCCTCGGTATAGACCAGCGACACCCGCTCTGGGTCTCGCGAGTTCCATGCGTCTTCGGCAAGGCGAACCTTTTCTGTTGCCGATTGCAGGGTGAATGGGGGCAGCGGCGGGCGAGATTGCATTGGGAACTCTCCTAGATGGAATCGCAGGAAGGCTGCCCCTGCATCACGTGACAGTGGCAGACGCAGCCGTGAGCAACAAAATGAAGCTCGATAGCCTGCCGGACCACTTCAACGCCAGGCACGGTCTATCGAATGCACATGCTAGCAAGGACAGACAGGTCTGTCTTTGATAATTCATCTCAGAAAATTGACTGAGGCCCTGGCGTGTGCGTCGCAGTTTGAGGATTTCAAGCACTCGTCGCCATCGACGAGTAAACAACAACTCCTTTCCAGTCAGCACGTCGTCGCGCCCGGCTCCGCGCAATAGGGGCTGAGGTACTCCGTGGGCCGCCTGGCAGGCAGCCCTAATAGCCGGTGCGGCGGGCTGGCAGCGGGATCACTTAAGGGAAAGCCATGGCAGCCGCGCTCAGAAGACCGCCGCAAGCTAGCCTGTCAGCGGCCCTCAGCGGCCCTCAGCGAGGCTTGCGGTTGCAAGGTAGAGAGTGCGCCGTGTGGTGGCGCGCGCACCTCGATGACGCTCGGACACATGTGGTCCTGCGTTGCGGCCCCCGCTGCCAACTAAGAACGTTTGAACGTAAGTTCTACCCCGCGATCGGCCCGAACCGGAAGGCGTTTCATTCGTTCTGGCGTAGCAGGGAAAACCGCACGGCTACACGCGAACTGCCCCATGCAGACACGCTAACCTGCTCAAGCAATGAGTAGCAGCGGGAGGTGTGTGAGGTGTAGTCAGCATGCCCTGTCAGAGCACGTTGGCGCATTGATCGAGTTAGTGACGTTCGGCATTCAAACTCGGGGGGCTTCGCTGGCCTCGAAGCGAAAGAAGGCCACCGCGCTTAGCACCTGCTCGGCCTCACTATTGAGCCCATCGGCTGCATCAGCGCTTTCCATCGCCAGGCGTGCGTTGTGTTAGGTACTTTGATCCAGTCCGTGCATCGCCGCACTGATCTGCAGCACGCCGTCGCGCTGCTCATGGCTAGCGCTGCTGATCTGGCCCAGCAACTCGGCAGTCTGGGAAATCGCGGAGACTACACCGCTCATCGTGTCACGGGCCTGATCTACCAACTCGCTACCCTCTGCGACGCGTTCCACGCTGGCGCCGATTAGCGCCTTGATCTCTTTCGCGGCCTGCGAAGCACGCTGTGCCAGACTTCGAACCTCAGCCGCAACGACGGCGAATCCCCGTCCGTGATCGCCAGCTCGGGCAGCCTCCACCGCGGCATTCAAGGCTAGGATATTGGTCTGAAACGCGATCACGTCGATAACTGAGGTAATGTCCCCAACCCGACGCGAGCTTTCGTTAATCTGTTGCATGGTCTGCACAACGTTGCCCACGACTTGGCCCGCATGGCCAGCCACTTGGCAAGCTTGAGTTGCCAGCTTTACTGCTTCGGCCGAATGGTGGGTGGTCTGCGCTACTGCAATCTGCAACTGTTCTATTGCTGCAGCAGTTTGTTCCAGCGCTCCAGCTTGAGACTCTGTGCGACTAGAAAGGTCAGTACTACCTGCGGCAATTGCGCCCGCACCAGCGTTAACGCGCCGGGCTGACGCCTGCACGCGTTGCATAACGTTGGCCAGCGACTTCACCGTGTCGTTGAGGTTGTGGCAGATATCAAGAAGCTCATCCCGACCGTTAGGTAAGTCGATAGCGCGCAACTCGCCCTGACGTAGGTGCCCGGATAGCCGCTGCGTCGCGAGAACCGACCGGTGAATAGAGCGCTGCGTTGTCCAAATGAATGCAAGGCCAAGTGCCATACCCAGCGCTGTGATGGTTGCTGCAAACACCCCCATCTGGCGTGACTGGGCCTGCGCATGCTCAAGCTCGGCCCGGGCTCGCTGATCCGCTAGTTTCTGCAGAACGCTAATCGCCTCTTCGATACCCCGATAGGACTTGAAGGTGGCGGTAACAACCGTGACGGCGCGCTCGTAGTCGGCCGCGTCCAGGGCGTCGGCAGCTGGCCGCAGCGTCTTGGCGATGTAGTCGCCGATACCTCTGTCGATGGTTCCGATCTGCGCATGCTCCTCTGATGTGTGAGGCCGGCGCCGGAAGTCCTGCCATAGTGCTTGCACGTCTTCAATAGTGCTGCGGATACTGTTGGAGTGCAACGTGATCGAATGAGCGTGCAGGCGGGACGCGGGCAAAGCCGGGTTGTGTGCATAGCCTGCATTGATGTGGCCTCGGCTGTTCTTCAGCATCGCGTCGATGCGGCCTAGCACTACAGCTGGCTCCATATTCTCGTCATGCATTCGGGTGAGCGCCCGCGCGCTACTGTGCAGCGCCCAACTACTGGCTGCGAACAGCAGGGCCGGCATCAGCACACTAAGGGAAGCGATAGCGATCAACTTGGATTTCAGCTTCATGGCAGAACCTTTACGTCAATGGCCAGAATTGCCTCGGGGTAGTAGCGAGTGAGCACCTTTCGAAGGACACCGTCTCGAATAGCTTGCTCACTGGCTTTTCGCAGCTTTTCGATGTCATCAGGTGCGACGCGCCTAGGATTCAGATACATGCCTACCGTAGTGGGCGGCAGATCAGAAAGCGGCTGAAAATCGAAGTCCGCCGGTAGTCCAGTAGGTTGACGCTCGTGCTTCACAGACGCGTAGAGCAGGCTGGGCGGCAGCAATGTAAAACGTGCTCGGCCAGCGCGAAGCATCGCGTGAACTAGATTGAGGTTTGAGACGTAGGTGACACGTCCTAGTCGATCAAGCGCCTGCAGCAGCTGGTCGTAGGAATCTCCCCAGCTGTAACTTCGCACCACCACCGCATTCCAGTTCGACCGCTGCAGCAACTCGCGCATGTCGCCAATGCGCTCGCTACTCCAGTTCACGGTCACTAGCTGCGGTTGCAGCTGAAACCACGGCACGAACTCGGCTTGCCGATCGCGCGTCGAAGTTTGAGAGGCGGGAAACAAGATATCAACCTCGTCCGAAAAGAACATGCGGTCGAGACGAGGCCGTGGCAGATTTCGCAGATGCAGGGTACAGCCACCTTGTCGCGCCACTGCTTGTAGAAATTCCACCAGCGCGCCGCTAGTCGCATCGCCCCCAACAATGACGTTGAGGGCGGTCGGCGCAACAGGAGCCTCAAGGCTGCGCGAACACGCTAACGACAGTTGCGGCGTCAGCAGGGCCAACAGCAAACTGCAATGGACGATTGAGCGCCGGGACAAAGCAATCATGCGGGTAACTCTAGACAGACCCCGCACGCGAATGAATCCTCGCCCATGACAACGGACTCTTACGCAACAAGCAATAGCCTTTTGCGGCGCGTGGCCTACCGTTGCAACACACTTTGCGAAAACCCCAGCAATGAGGGAGCCCCGCATGCAAGACTTCGCCTCAGTCAAAGCTGTTGCGGCGCCGGACAGCGCCCTGTACGAGCACATCCTGGCCTCAGTCAGCGACGGAATTCACGTCGTGGGGTTAGACGGAAAAGTGCTTGTCGAAAACCGGGCCAGCGCGCAGATGCTAGGCTGGTGCGGAGACTGCCTGGTGGGCAGAAATGGTCACACCGCAATTCATCACCATCACGCCGATGGACGCCTCTTTCCTACGGAAGAATGCCCGATCTACCAGACCCTGCAGGACGGCCAGCCACGAGAGGTACTTGACGACTGCTTTTGGCGCCAGGATGGCAGTAGGTTTCCGGTGGAATACCGCACTTCGCCGCTGCGAGATCTCGACGGTCGCATCTATGGTGCAACCGTAGTTTTCAGAGACATCACCGAACGACGCATCGCTGAACGCATGCAGGCTGCGCTCTATGGCTTATCAACAAGCTCACACGGGTGTGATAGCGCGAGCGCGCTGTTCCCACGGATCGAACGCATTTTGGCTGAAGTGGTCCCTCTGCATCGTCTGTATGTCTCGCTCTTGGACGGAGGTGATGCCCAACTGCGTTGCAGCTACTTGGGGGAGGGGCGCAAGCCATCGCACAAACCTTTGCAGCGCGCCTGCAATGAACGCGCTTGGCACGTGGTACACGGAAGTGGGCCGTGTCACAGCGCTGAGGACGACGATCTTCAATGGATTGGGGCACCAGTGCGCATGGGCAATCAAGTCATTGGTGCCATGGTGATGGAGCACGTAGGCGAGCGCGCCTACACCAACGCCGACGGTCAGTTGCTCCAGTTCGCAGCTGATCAATTGGCCAGTGCGCTGGAACGCACGCGCCGTGAGGAGAAGCTCCGCTATCAGGCACAGTACGATCCACTCACAAATCTGCCGAATCGCAATCTGTTCGCTGATCGCTTAAACGTAGCTCTTGGCCAGTCGGAGCGCCGCCGCGAAGGTTTGGCACTTGTGAATATTGACCTCGACCAATTCAAGCCTGTCAACGATCAGTTCGGACATGCTGTGGGAGATGAGCTCTTGAGGCACGTCGCGAATCGGCTCAAGCATGCACTGCGCGCGTCGGACACCGTCGCGCGCGTTGGGGGCGACGAGTTCGTGGCACTCCTGCTTCAGCCCACGCCCCGCAGCGCGGACATGCTCGTCGTGGCAGAAAAGATGCGCGCCGCCCTAGCTCATCCTTTTGAACTGAAGAGCACCAAGGTGCAGATCTCAGCGTCTATCGGAGTGGCGCTGTACCCTCAGCATGGAAGCGACGCGGAAACTTTATTGCGCAATGCCGATGCAGCCATGTACCGCGCCAAGCGCGCCGGCAGCAATAGAGTCGAACTGGCATGAAAACCCGTGCTGTCGCGTCCCATCAGATCATGTACTCACCGTTCAACCGGCCAGCGCCGGCTCTGCACGCAGTCGCTCAACTGCGAGGTCCATGAACGCTCGCACTTTCCCACTCATTTGGCTGCCCTCCCGGTAGACCAGGTTCAGCCGCAGGGGCGGCGGCGCATAGTCGTCCAACACGGTCACCAGCCTCCCGGATGCCAAATGCTCTCGCACGTAGTAGCTTTTCAGCATGGCAACGCCAATTCCATTTAGGGCAAGCCTCAGAGCTGCGTCTTCGGTGGTCGTGGCCAGGCGTGGCACCAGGTTAATGCCTCGCATCTCCCTTCCATACACCAGTTGCCATTCAATGGGCGCCCCATTGCCTGACGTTGCAATGATGCTGTGAGCCTTCAAATCACTAGGCGATCTCAACGGGGGGGACTTAGCTAGGTACTCCGGCGTGGCACATATCAATGGCCGCACCAGTCCGATTGGCAAGGACTGGTGCATTTTTTCGAGCGATCTGCCAACGCGGAACGCGATGTCCACGCCTTCATCGATCAAATCTACGGTTCTGTCTAAAAACAGGCAACTGGCTCTGGCCCTCGGGTAGCGATGCAGATACTCGGTCACGATGCTAGCGACGTAACGTGCGCCGAACAGCGCCGGGGCGGTCAACGTGAGGTGTCCATCGACCTGCGGTTGCAGACCACTCACGGCTGCCTCAGCCTCGCGGAGCCGGATAAGAATACGGCGGCAGTCCTCAACATATTGAGTCCCAACGGCGGTCAAGCGCAGGCAGCGAGTTGTGCGCGCCAACAGAGACCTGCCTAACTGGCGCTCAAGTTCCGCAACGGCGCGCGTTACGGAGGGTGGCGAGATACCAAGCTGGCGGGCGGCTCCCGCAAAGCTGCTCGCGTCCACCACCGCCACGAAGACCGTCAGTAGGTACAGGCGGTCGTTGGCAAGCGCGCGGGTCATGATTCGAGAATCAGCCCGGTACTGTGAACCCACCATGCACTGCCTCGCAAGTCCGGTGGAGGGCGCTGATGACATGTTGCCCTGACGCAGTCAGAACGGGTCTTCTCGTTTAGGCATCGACCCTGAACAGGCTCTCGGCAGTGCGACCATTTGGGGTTCGGGCGAACGCCAGATGGCCTCGGCAACTCTGACGCCCAGACCTGGCTACGGGGGGCGAGGGTCATCATGGCGACGATGAACCGCTTCTCGACAAGCACGTCGAAGTTCATGCAGCCATTTGGAACCGTCTCTGCAACACCTGCGGTCACCAACTGCACGTCGAGCTTGCCTCTGACGTTCATGGGCAACGCCCTCGACGGCTGGCCTACTGGGCAGATCATGTCCTTCCAACCGGCGTCGGCGCCCTGTAGGGATTTCGACACCGGCGCCAGGCTGTTTAACGTCACAAATGTGGCTGTGAGGACATTGCCCCCGCAATCCAGTGAGTCATCGCCACGATTTGTGGCGTCAAGAAAAATGATGACGGCTGCTGTCACAGCGAGCTTCTTTGTATGCGATCCAGGCCGTTGCTGATAAGGCCTACGTAATGCCGCAGTCTAGTGACAGGGCACCGCTTCAGGAATCGCTCTGCACGCAATAGCCTGTTTCAGCTTGCGTAAGAATCAAGAAATCGAACCATAGCGAAGACCTCAACTTCGCCCGTTAGCCACTCAAAACCTCTAGAGTACGTAGACGCTCAGTCGCCAGATTGAGGAATGAACGTACCTTGGTGGTGGCGTAACGCCCCTCGCGGTGCAGCAGGCTGACCGGCAACGGCTTGGGCTCAAATTCGCCAAGCACGCGTACCAATTCACCGCTTCTTATCTGATCCGCCACCTTGTAGAGCATTTGCTGCGTTAGACCAAATCCGGCTATCGCGGCGGCGACGGCAGTTTCGTTGTTGGTACAGAGGAATCTGGGGCTCAGTCGCACAGTCAAAGACTGTGCCTGCTCACAGTAGCGGAGATCCACGCCAGGAGTTACGGAACTTGCCACCACCTCATGTCGCCTGAGATCGCCTGGGTGGGCAGGTGGGCCGTGCTGAGCGAGGTAGCTTGGTGACGCCACCGTCACGACCGGCATATTGCCCACGGGAATCGCTTGCATGGTGGAGTCTGGTAGCTCTGAGAAACGCAGTGCCACGTCCACTCCTTCTTCCAGCAGATTGACGATCCGGTCCATGAAAAGGCAGTTGACCGAGACTCCGGGAAAACGCTGGAGATATTCCGCAACGATTGGCGCCAAGAATCTGGCGCCAAACCAGCCTGGCGCAGTCAGGTTTAGGTTCCCTTGTGGCGAGCCGTGCAGGCCGCAGACCTGCTCGCGGCAAGTTGCAGATCCTCCAATATTCGCCGGCAGTCCTCAGCGTAGCGCGCGCCAGCGTCCGTGACGCGCACCACCCGCGTGGTCCGAGTCAGCAGGCGCACACCAAGCCGCCCCTCCAACTCATTGACTGCGCGTGTAACCACCGGCGGCGAAACGCTCAGCACGCGCGCCGCCCCCGCGAAGCCCTTCTGATCAACCACGGCAATGAAGTTCTGTATCAGATGAAGCTTGTCCATAGATGTACGACTATCTCGCGGGTCAAGTTTTTCGGAATCCAGAGACGTAGCGTCGATCTTAGTCGCGCCGACTGCGGACTTGCGCGGGCGGCAAGCATCCAGAGAACAGATGCTCATTGCGGCACTCCGGCGCGGCGCACGGCGTTACTAATGGAACGATCAAGGCGGTGGCAGAGGTCAGGCCGCGTCACCGCATCGGCGTGCGGGTCAGCCTCGAGAGCTGTATCAACGGCATTGCAGATTCCGACTTGCCAGCGCTATTTGGCTTTCCACTGGCGAGCTGTCCAGTTGGAGATTGCCTGCTTTCCTCGGGGCCAGCTTTCGGAATGGGACACGCGACAGCTGAAGTCCTGGACATATTTCCCGCCAGGGGATTCGGAACAGATTGAAAATAACCGAATGTTCGGTAAAGTAAGCATACGCAGCGCGCGAGATGTGCCGTCAACGCCTGTCGGCCGCCCGGTTAAGGGATGGAACGTCAAGTGCCAATGCTTCAGGAGGCTGCTTGGGTAGAAGGACTTCAGTAGACGACGCCGAATTGCTTCGAAGGCTTGGCGCTGTCTTCCGCGACATCGGCTACGAGGGAGCAACGCTGGCCGCACTCGCTGAGTCGGCTGGATTGCACAAGGCAAGCCTCTATCACCGTTTCCCGGGAGGCAAAGAGCAGATGGCCCATGAGGTTCTTGAACACGCCGGCCAGTGGCTTGATGAGAACCTCCTCGCGCCGTTACGGGATAGCAGTTCCTCCCCTCGCGACCGACTTGCCCGCATGGCGCGTGGGCTCCACAGCTTCTACGCGGGAGGTGCGCAGGACTGCCTGCTCAATGCACTTTCGATGGGAAGAGGCGCTTCGAACTCGTTTGGACCTCCCATCAAGCGAGTGATCGACGCTTTCGTAAGCACCCTGTCGTCCGTCTTGCTCGAGGCTGGCTTAGATCGGACGACCGCAAGACTTCGAGCGGAGAGAGCTATGGTCGGCCTCCAGGGCAGTTTGGTTGTATCGCGCGGCTTAGGCACGACCCGACCTTTTCAGGCGTTCCTCAAGACACTGCCGGATGAGCTTCTGCGTCCTTGAATCCTTCTTGGGGCAGCGCCTTGACGCAGTAGGAGCGCGAGCCAAGTTCTTGGATACTTGCCGCTTAGCAATGGCAGCTGAGGCGAGCGTCACGCTGCTAGAGCGGGCGTCGGACCGTGCCATATGAGCAGAACACGCGGCAGTCTGCTTCTTTGGGAGCACGCGCCATGTTGTGGTTCTCGCGGTGATATACCCTTTGCCTCAATGCGTGTTGGATCCTTGGGATCAGACGGTCGACGCCTTCCGTCGTTTGCTAGCGTCGAATCCGTTGAAGATTTGACTGCGCCGACAATACGCTCCAACCATCTAGGGCCTCATGGCCGGCCGCCTCATTCGGAGAAAGCTTGAAAGACGCCACTGCCTGAACGAGCTGCTGAGCTTGGACCTTGAGGCTCTCAGCAGCGGCGGCACTCTCTTCCACAAGCGCGGCGTTCTGCTGCGTAGCCACGTCCATCTGCTCAACGGCTTTGCCAACTTCTTGAACGCTAGCGCTCTGCTCTGAACTCGCAGCAGAGATAGCTTCGACGATGACGCTAACTCGCCGAGTCGATGCCACAATTTCATCCATGGTCTTCCCAGCCTTATCGACAAGCGCCGTCCCTTGCTGCACCTGTTCAACACTACGTTCGATGAGCCCCTTAATTTCTTTGGCTGCTTCCGCACTCCGCCGGGCAAGACCACGGACCTCGGACGCAACGACTGCGAAACCACGACCATGCCCACCCGCACGAGCTGCCTCGATGGCTGCGTTGAGAGCCAATATGTTCGTCTGAAAAGCGATTCCGTCGATGACGCCTATGATGTCTCCAATGCGCTGACTGCTCTTGGCAATTCCTTGCATAGTAGCGACCACCTTCTCGACTGCTTCTCCGCCATGCGAAGCCACCTCACTGGCATTTTGCGCAAGCTGATTGGCTTGCCGAGCACTGTCGGCATTGTTTAGAACGGTTGAACTAAGCTCGTCTGCCGTGGCGGAGGTCTGCTGCAGTGCGCTGGCCTGAAGCTCTGTGCGTCGGCTTAAGTCTTGATTTCCAGCCGCGATTTGGGAGCTGGCTAGCGCTACGTTGGCTGCGCTATCCCTCACCCTAGATAACGTTTCCAGTAGCTTCGCGCGAAAAGCCTCCATGTCAGTCGTCAGCCGGCCGAGTTCATCTCCGCTGCGCGACTCGAACGCTCCTGAGAGGTCACCATCAGCCAGCCGAGTCAGAGACCTTGTTAATGCATGCACTGGTCCAGCTACAAGGCGCCGAGATAGCCAGAGAATCACGATGAGCAGGGCGAAAACGCCCAGCCCACTGGCTGCCCACAGCATCACAAGGTTGCGGCGCGCGCTGGCCATGACCTGACTCAATGGCGCCTCGCTAACAATAACCCAGTTCCATGCGCCGCTCTTGGCGTAGGCCACACGACGCATGCCAGGATCGTCTCGTTTCTGGCTCGGCGTCCACTCAGCGTCAAAGCTCCCATGTGCCCCGCCATCGAAAAGTCGCCTACTGAAGGCTACTAACAGTTCATCGTTTGCATTCGAACTCTGAGCGTCAACTGGACTTGGAGCCAAACCAACAATGCGCCCATTTTCAGGCCCAGGACTGGCGTCGACCGCGTAAACCGCACCTGCCTCAAATGGCTTGCGTGCCCTCATCAACTCTGTCAACGAAGCCAGAACCTCAGTGAGGTCAGTCCCTATGAAGAGAATGCCGATGGTCTGCCCAGACAGAACAATTGGCTCGTAGTAGGTGGCATAGTTCTTTCCGAAGAGAACTGCGCGACCGTTGAAAGACTTGCCGGACAGCATGAGGGCATAGGCGGGGTGGTTTCTGTCCAGTTTTGTTCCCACAGCCCGGCTGCCATCAGACTTCTTTACCGACGTCGTAATTCGAGCGAAGTCATTACCTTGCCGGACGAAAACAGTTGCAACTGCGCCAGTCGCTTGGGTGAAATCATCGACCAACTTGCTGTTGCCGTTGATTGGAACCCCCTTGTTCAAAAGAGTCGGCGTATTTGAACTCTCGCCGGAAGCACCTTCCGAAAGCGAGAAGTTCCCATCGAATTCCCGTTTGAAGAGCCCTATATCCTTCGCCGACGCTTTCTGGGCGGCCTCATCGTAGACACGAAGAATCTCTACGGTTGAACCTGCTACCTCGCCGAGCGTTCTAGTACCCAAATCGATCGCGCCGCTCCATATTTGCACGCTCACGAAACTTACGGACGTGCCCAGTACGACCAACATCATTCCGATGGCGCTAAGCGCCATCTTCGTGCCGATGGGTTGACGTCGTAGGTGGTCAATGTTCAACAACTGGCGCTCCAGGCATATTTCAATCGTGGGTTGAAGAGAGAAGAGGTGCATCGCAAACACGGCTCGTGGCTGTGATTGGCGGCAGGGCAGCTACATGGGCTAGCCACCCAATAGCAGTAGATCAATGTCAAGGAACACTAAATGTCTGCAGGTCCTAGGGCATCTGCGGTGCTTCGATGTCTAGCTTGCGAGCATCAACCCACCACTGCGAGCGCACTCAGACGCGCCGAAACGTTGCTTGCAAGTCCAGCGTTTGCGGCCGATCCTTCGATGGCGGCGCCGGCGTGGTCAACAACGCGAGCTATTCCGTTCGCAATATCGCGGATGTGATCGGACTGCGCTTCAAGCAATTGCAGGCTCTTCTGTGTTGCGTCGCTCGAATTCGCCATTGAGGTCGTCGCGTCGTGCAGTGCCGTCCTGGCCCTGTCGCTACATTCAATTAGGCGAGCCATTCCCTCATCGAGGCGACGCGACTCCCTGGCCATTTCGTCAGTTGAACTCACGAGTTTCTTGGTCGTTACGTCGATTGCTTTGGCCTGACCTTCCGCCTCCCCCGCTAGCTTTCGAACGGCTTGCGCGATTGCAGCGAATTGACGTCCCTCGGTTCCAGCGTTTGCAGCCACTACAGCCGCATTTAGCGCAAGTAGCGTCGTTTGGCGCCCTATCCGCTCAATCTCGAACGCGAGGTTGGAGATATTCTTAAAATGATCTTGCGTGACTCTGATAGCCTCAGAAACAGCGCGCGAGTTTGAAGAGCAACCTTCTACTTCAACTCGAAGCAGAGTCTCCTGCTCCAGCGCGGTGCTGAACTGACTGACGACCGTCGAAGTCGACTTCAATGCCACTTGGACGTGGGAGGCTCCACCTTCAATGTCTGCAAGCGTTTCTCGAGCGCGAATCAGTAGTGCACTTGTCTCTTGAAACCTCGCCTTCGCTGTGGCATTCACGTGCTTCGCGTTCTCATGAATGTTTCGAACCATGGTAGCGACAGGGTCGAGGTCGTCAGCGAGGCGTCTTTCCCTGTTTGCAAGGGCTCGCGTTCCGCTTACGCCAGCAAGAGTCCCCGAGAAGCAAGATACGAGGAAAGGTACTAGCATGGTGAGCGCGACTTTGCCGTAATCGAGCGTGGCTCCTGCGAGAAGACTCCCGCCTTGGTTCACTGCCACAAGCGCTGGACCGACGATTCCGGCGACAAGCGCAGAGCGTCGCACTACCGCGCCGTCGCAGTGTCTGAAGTACCCAGAGACTCCCAATTGACTGCTCCCCAAGTTCGCCATCGCCGCAGGTGGCCTTACGCCAAAGACCGTATCTAAATTTCCTGAAACATCCGCTGAAGTCTTCCAGGTCACACCCATGCGAAGAACCACGCGAAGTGTTCAACGTTCAAGCTCATCGCCCCACTTTAGGCTCCGAATCACTTGGAAGTGAGCACCTTTCGTCTCGTTTCAGGCGTCGACCGTCTCTCGGATACGCGGTCACATTTCCTACTCCCATACTTGACTCACTCCCTGGGGACGGACGGCCACGCAGTTGAGACTTGAAGTTGCCGATTCAGCAGCGCCAATCACGACACTAGAAATTGGCCACATGCAGTGGCTCGCGAGTCACCGACGAGGTCTTTATGAACGATTGGCCGGAGGTCAGTCAGGCGGATCTGCACGCTCTACTGACGGCGTACGGCGGCTCCGCGCTGCTGTACTTCTACTCACCCTGGTGCGCCCCCTGCTTAGCGATAACGCCTTCTCTGCGCGACATTGCAATCAGCTACGCGAGCCGCATTCGACTTGCGAGAGTTGACACTGACGCCAACCCAAGTATGTCCGCCGAGCATGACGTGGAAGACATCCCCACACTCATCCTCTTCAAATCAGGAATTGAAATAGCGAGGACTGTCGGTTTTGCAGCGCGCCCCGCCCTCATTCGTTGGATAGAGGAATCCCTTCAGCGCACCAATCGGAGCTGACGTCTGCCGCAAGCGCAGTCGCAAATCGTCATCTGGCGCCAGGACGACAACGGGATTGGCCTGACAAGTTTCCTGAAGCCAGCTGGAAGGTGAGTTCTCTGTAAGCGTCCGGCGAATCCATCTTGACGTCGCAGGCAACACGTAGCTTTCTCTGCCATGCGGGCTCGCACCGTCCGCAGTAAGATTGGGCCATGCACGAAGATTCGAGCACCGTCGACTGGGTCAAGCTAGGCCCAATTCTTGAGGCCGCTGGGGTTTCGAAGGAGGAGGCCATCGAAATTTTGAGCCGTGGTGGCTTGGTTGATGACCTTGTGGCAGCGGCAATGGGCCACGGTGCGCCTATAGATGGAGGCCTCAAATTGCTCAAGGACATTCAGTGCCGAGATGCGGAAGATGTCGCTGCTGGGCGCCGTGCGGCGCGGAGCCTATGGGCATTCCAAAACGGCGACCTTGAGGGCTTTACCTTCACGCCCAATTCGAACTCCGAATTTGATCGGCCCGGTGAGGGGTGGTGATCCACCTCAACGCTGTTTGGGTAGCCGCCGTTTCCCACACGGGCTCTTCTTTTGGCGGCTAGCGCGAATTAGAGATGCTGCGGCGACGCAAAAGTTCTGTTTGCAGTTCTAAGTACAGCGATGCTCGGAACCAGCGGTCAGGGCCGCCTTCGGTATCCAGTGATTGCACCCAACGACCGATTTCTTCAGCTGGTGGAGCTCTGTCGCGAGCAGTGGCCCACAGCTGTTCGCGCAAGAGCTGGAATTCCGTGTCGGTCATGCTGGCATTCTCGGCGATGCGTGGCGAAGCGCGCCTAAGCCGGTACCCAGTGGTGAGGCAGCAGTTCGCCGATGTCGCCGGCCCGCTGCGTCGGCAGCCTGGTCAGCACGTCCTTCAGGTAAGCCCAGGGCTCCAGTCCATTGAGCTTGGCCGATTGGATCAAGCTCATGACAGCCGCCGCTCGCTTGCCCGCGCGCAGGCTACCGGCGAAGAGCCAGTTCGAGCGCCCCAGCGCGACCGGCCGGATGCGGTTCTCGACCCAGTTGTTGTCGATGGGCAGCATGGCGTCGTCTAGGTAGCGCGTCAGCGCCGCCCAACGTTTGAGACTGTAGTCGATGGCCTTGGCTGTGGCGGAGCCGTCTGGCACCTTCTGGCGATGCAGCGTGAGCCAGAGGTGCAAGGCATCGGCCACAGGCTTGGCCTGGCTCTGCCGGGTCTGCAGCCGCTGCTCTGGCGCAGATGCCTGCACCTCGCGCTCGACCTCGTACAGCTTGCCGAAGTGGCTCAGCGCCTGCTCGGCGATCTGGCTGCGGTGGTTGGCCCAGAGTTCGTAGAACTTGCGCCGTGCGTGGGCCATGCAGCCCACTTCAGTCATGCCCTTGGCCAGCAGAGCCTTGTAGCCCGAGTAGTCATCGCAGACCAGCGCACCACGCCAGTCGCCCACGAACTCCATCGCGTGTTTGCCCGCGCGACTCTCGGCGAAGTCGTAGACAACGATGCGGCTGTGCTCGAACTGGCCGGTGCAGTAGCTCCACAGATAGGCCCGATGTGTCTTGCCGGCGCCGGGGTCCAGCATCGCGACCGGCGTCTCATCGGCATGCAGCACGCGGTGGCGGAGCATCTCGGCCTTGAGCGCGTCCACCAGCGGTTGCAGTTGCACACCGCAGGCACCGACCCACGCCGCCAGTGTCGACCGCGGCAGTTGAACGCCTGAGCGTGCGTAGATGCCTTCTTGGCGATACAGCGGTTGGTGGTCTGCGTACTTGGCCACCAGCACTTGCGCCAGCAGGCCAGCGGTGGGGATGCCCTTGTCGATGACGTGAGCCTCGACCGGCGCTTGCACCAGGCGTTCGCACTTGGCGCAGGCCCACTTGCCACGGATGTGGCGCTCGACGGTGAACACGCCGGGCTCATAGTCCAGCTTCTCGGCCACGTCCTCGCCGATGCGCTTCATCTGGCAGCCGCAGGCGCACAGGGTGTTGTCGGGTTCGTGACGGAACTCGCAGCCCGGCAGTTCGGCCGGCAGGGCCTGGCGCTTGGGTGTCTGGCGCTCGGGGCTGGCGGGCTTGGTGGCGAGCTGCTGCAACTCGCCTTGCACCGCTTCCAGGTCTTCATCGACCGTGTCTTCGAGAAGGCTGCGCTGATCGCCCTGGAACACCTCGCTGCTGGCGGCGAACTTCATCCGCTTGAGCACTGCGTTCTCGTGCGTGAGCTTGTCGATGGTGGCCTGCTTGTGGCGAACCTCGGTGAGCAGTCGCCCGGTCAGTTCGCGCAACTGCGCGGGTGTCAGGTCATCGAGCTGGGCTTCGTGGATCACGAGACTGGATCTTGCCGGCCTTGACTCACGTAGGCATCGGCACTTCCGGCAATTGCACTACAGCACGCGAATGATCCCAGCCTCGCCCATCATCTGCCAAGGCAGGCCCAACACGAGCGCATCGAGTTGCACCCGACTCAGGCGCAATGTGCCTTCGACCTGATGGGGCCAGATGAACTTGCCGCGATGCAGCCGTCGGGCAGCCAGCCAGATGCCGACGCCATCGTGCACCAGCACCTTCATGCGGTTGGCCCGGCGGTTGGCAAAGAGATAGGCGGTATGCGGATGAGCCGCACCGAAGACCTTGACCATGCGGGCCAACGCCGACTCCGTGCCGGCACGCATGTCCAGCGGTTCGATCGCCATCCACACGGAGTCGATGCGGATCAACGCAGCAACTCGCGAGTCCAGGCGGCGAACTCGGCCGCCGCCGACGTCGGCCAGTTGATCGTCATGGAAATGGCGCCACGGCGAAGTTCAACCTGGATGTCGGCGCCGGCGATGGGCGTCGACGCCGAGGGCATCGTGGCAAGCGATACCGGAACAAAGCCGCTTGAGATCGCGGGCACCGACGGCTTGCCCTCGCGCAGCAACTGCCGCCAGCGGTGCACCACATTGGCATTAATGCCGTGGCCCAGGGCCACCTTCGCCACCGAGGCGCCTGGCATTGCACATTCCGCCAGCACCTGAGCCTTCAATGCCTCGCTGTACGTTCTTCGTCTCGCGGGCTTGTCGCTTGCCATCGTGTCCACCTGTGATTACGTGGACACGATCCTTGCGTCCGCGATGCCTCAATTCAAGACGGGATGCCCGGACGCATACAGTTCTCTCGCAAATTTACCAACGAGGAGCGCTCACGAAGAAGCGATTCACCGACGAGCAAGTGGTGCGCATCCCGCGCGAAGCCGAGAGCGAGCAAGAGTCGATCCGCGACGCCTGCAAGCGTCACAACGTCCCCGAGCAGACCTTCTTCCGCTGGCGCAACAAGTTCGGCGGCATGGACGTGGCCGAGGCCAAGCAGCTGCAGGAGCTGGAGTCCGAGAACGCCAAGCTCAAGCGCATGCCGGCCATGGTTGCATGAATCCGCGAAGCCGCCGCAGTGCTGTCTAGCGCCGGTTTGAGGCCAACGGCGGGCACGATTTCTGAGCAGCATGGCCCCAGGGTGCATGGCTTCGGGAAATTTCGCCACAGACTCAAACGAAAGCCTGAGCATTTCAAGACGTTGGGCCATGACACTGCGACGCCCAGTGCACACAACTCGTGACTGGATTCCTACTATGACCGGGCGGCTACCCGAGCTATAGCGCTGAGCCTTCACACCCTACGCAGTTTCCGCGCCCCTGCGCGCAGCAGCCCTGGCCACTGACTAGTCTGTGATTGGCGACAAGGCCGTCGATCATCACGATTCTGAACTCGGGCCCGCGAGAACGTTGGATACAAGCGCAAATCCAAGCTCCATCCCGTCAGATCGATCCAACGGCAGGGACGTCAACAGCTCAGCTGGTCTTGCGCCGCAGGTCAGTTCATCCAACCGCGACTGCAATCAGCAAGTCGTGACAATCTATTAGCGAGGCATTCATGTCATCACTGCACACGCGCGTTCTCATACTTGGCTCCGGGCCTGCTGGCTACACCGCCGCCATCTATGCTGCGAGAGCCAACCTATCACCGGTTTTGCTCGCCGGCCCCGCGCCTGGCGGTCAACTTACGACTACAACGGAAGTCGACAATTGGCCCGGAGCGGCTAGCGGCGTCATGGGACCCGCACTGATGGAGCAACTCGAGCAGCACGCCTTGCGCTTCAACACGCAAGTTATCTACGACCAAGCAATGGAGGTAGATCTGAGCGGCCGCCCCTTCAAATTAATTGGAGCCAACGGAACATACACCTGCGATGCTCTGATTGTGGCCACGGGTGCGACTGCCAAGTACCTTGGGCTGCAGTCGGAGCAACTGTACTTGGGCCGCGGCGTCTCCGGCTGCGCCACCTGCGATGGATACTTCTATCGCGACGAGGAGGTTGCCGTCGTTGGCGGCGGCAACACCGCAGTCGAAGAAGCCCTTTACCTTTCAAAGATTGCGAAGACAGTGCATCTCGTACATCGACGGGACAGGTTTCGTGCGGAGCACATCATGGTGGAACGGCTGATGGCTCAAGTGGACGCTGGCAAAGTTCGCCTCCACCTCCAACACGAGGTTAGTGAGGTGCTCGGAAACGGCAAGTCAGTTACCGGACTGAGATTGCTGCATTCCGTCAACGGAGCGCTGTCAGAGCTGCCCGTAAGCGGGTGCTTTGTCGCGATTGGACACAGCCCAAACACTTCGATGTTCGGCGACCAACTCGCCCTTGAAAGTGGCTACATCGTGACCGGGCGAAGCGCCGATGGATTTGCGACCCTGTCCAGCGTGCCGGGTGTATTTGCAGCTGGAGATGTTCAAGATAGCATCTACAGGCAGGCTATCACCTCAGCAGGCAGCGGATGCATGGCCGCGCTGGACGCTCAACGCTTTCTGGAAGCATCCGCATAAACATCTCGCTCTTTCGGAGCGAAGTGGCGGCCAGCATGCACGTCCGCTTCGCTTTGAAGCGATCTCGCTGAGCACCTGTTCCTTCAGGGACTACCTTTCTAGTCTTCCGTCGGTACCGCACTAGGAACTCGTTCAAGCGACCAGTCCACGTGACTGTGCGAGCAGACCGGGACAGCGTCGCGAAAGAGCCGGATCTGCTTATCGAAATTCGTGCAGCCGCTGCATGTCATCAGGTGGGCATTCAGGCTCGCTTGCTCTAGTACGTTCAAGCGCCCATCCAACGCCTGGCAGCATAACTTTGTTGCTTCACGGCAGCTCAACACAGGCTCGCTCCAAGGCGCCGCCAACATGCCCCAGAGCATTTGCGCGGCGCTATTCGAGCCCGATGAAGGAGGACATGACAGTTGGTCGTCGCGACGCCGGGCTGGGAGCAGATTTCGTCGGCTCCCAGCCCGAGGAACTCTCGCGTCATGAACACCCGCCCAGCTTTTCCTAGCAAAACAGTCAGGCCAACCTTGATGGCCCCAAGACATTGCCGCGACTGCACTGCCTTCTCCGGCGACGACCACGCAATCGGTGGAGTACCTCTTCGCCGTCCCCCTCGCTCGTTGATGGGTTCGTCGAGGCGTTTGTCCAATTCATCCCCCTCATGCAAGAAGCTTGAGAACTTGACCGGCCGATCTGCCTGTCGGAAACGGTCGGCGATGCGACTCGTCAAGATCGAAACCACCCGAGTTTCAAACGTCGACAACCCGGCTAAGGACGAGGACTTTCGCAACGCAACTTCGGCGGACTCTTGCAACAAGTCATTGGCTGCCTCGCGGCACCGCCACTGTATTTCGGCAAAACGAAGAATGTCTGTTCGTTGCGCAATTGACGCCGCCACATTGAATCCCGGACGATATGCCGAAGCTGAATGCGAGCCAAGTTCAGCGGAGGTTGCTTGGGCCATCTGGTCTCCTTCGCTGTCCGCTGGGGCTCGAAGGGAGACAAGAGACTGACTTAACCCGGCATGTAGCGAAAACGATGCTAAGTTGAAAGGCTCTGGAGGAAATAGCCATGCGTCTCAAGTTCTTTGCAACGCGTATGCGCCGTTGACTCGATGAACCGTCAGCAGGGCGTTGCGGTTGGTGCCGAGTTGGTGACCGTGCGTCTCGTCTCTATTGACCGCTGTGAACTCAGTCGACAGATCTCAAGCCGTCCTCAAGATCGCGCAACCAACTCTTTGGGGAAGTTCCAATCTTTCGTACAAACGCGCGGGTGAGGGCACTTGGGCTCCCGTAGCCGACCTCAGCAGACACATGCTTGAGCGGGTGGCCAGCACGAAGAAGTCCTTGTGCTAGCGCAATGCGCCACGAAGCAAGGTAGTTTGCTGGGGTCTCGCCGGTGACATCGCGAAAATGCACTGCGAAACGGGCGCGGGACATGCCGGCCAGAGTCGCCATCCCAGGGAGTTCCCACTCACGAGCGGGGTCCTCGTGCATGGCAACAAGTGCTCTTGCTAGGCGCGGGTCGGACATGCCGGCCAGGACGCCGCCCTTCGCAATTCCCCTTGCTAGGCAAAATCTCAGCAAGCGAATGAGCAGAAGCTCGCACATCAGGTCAAGCGAAGCTTGACGCCCGGAATTTTGCGAGAACGCTTCCTCGTAAAGCAGTTCAAGCATAGGCTGCGCTCCCGGCAGTTCCGCAAGAGGCACGATTACGAGGCTTGGCAGCGAATCGGTAAGGGGATTGTGGCCACCGGCGCCGAACTGAATAGATGCGCACACTATGTCTGCCCCGTCGCGGTCGTCCGCGATGAGTTGGTGTGCATCCGGTCGAGGCATAAAGAGCAGACTCGGCTCCGTAATCGACATCCCACCCTCTGGACCACCAACGAGATGAACGGGGCCGCGCTTGATAAGGTGGACATGGCCGCGGCGCGTGTCACGGTCAAAGTCGTGAACGCCACAGATGTTGCCTGTGTAGAAGACGCCTGCGCTGAGTGAGAAGCGGTTCAGTAGCTTCGAAAGATGATCCATGAGGCTTGAGACTCCAAGTCAAATCTACGGGACGGCGCGTAGCCACAGTTAACCGTTAGGTTTCTAGAGTAAGAACTCTCTCGCTCCTCAGCAAGGAACGAGCGAATTCGGTTACCAGGAACTCTCAAACGGAGAAAATTCATGCAAGTAATTTCCAAGCAAACGCGCCGCGTGCTGTTGTCAATGTTTGCGTCAGCCGCCATGGCGGCGGCCTTCGCGCCCACCCCGTCGTTCGCCTACGACGAAAATTCGCCTGCAGCAATCAACGTGGACGCCAAGGGCTTGGCCTTGAAAGGCTACGACCCGGTGTCCTACTTCACTGCGAAAACACCCCAGCAAGGCAAGTCGAACCTCAGCGCGACCCACGACGGCGCTACGTACTACTTCGCGACAGCCGCGAATCGAGACAAGTTCAACTCAGCGCCCAACAAGTACGCGCCGCAATATGGCGGTTTCTGCGCGATGGGCGTTGCGCTGGGCAAGAAACTGGATGTCGAGCCGATGGCGTATCGAGTCGTGGATGACAAGCTTTATCTGAACGTCAACAAGGACGTCCAGAAGCGCTGGCTGGACGATGTTCCTGGCAACCTTGCGACGGCAGAAAAGTCCTGGCCGGGCCTCAAGGACAAAGTCCCCAAGACCCTGTAAACGTGAACTCCAGCCTGATTAAGGTCTAGTTGTACGGCCCCGGCGCGAAATGCGTTGGGGCCGTTTTGCTATTGCGTTGGAGAAGCTGCATTCGCGGTCCAAGCGTCGCGCCACTTGCAGTCACATCCAACCCGGGGGCGCGACTAGGGGAGAGCACCGTCGACGAAGGCAGCAAGCATGGGCTTTGGCATGGATCCGGCGCGCGCTGCCAGGACCTTGCCGTCTTTGACGACCATGAGCGTGGGCACGCTGCGGATTCCAACCTCGCCTGCGAGGGCCGAGAACTGGTCGATATCCAATTTAACGACCTTCAGGGCACCGGCGCGCTCGGCCGCGAATGCCTCCAGCACCGGAGCAAGCGCTTTGCAGGGGCCGCACCAAGCGGCAGAGAAGTCCACGAGCGTAGGTGTGCCCGACGCAGCTAGGATTGAGCGCGCATCTGCGTCGCTGGTGGGTTCAATAACAGATGACATCTGACTTCCTTTCGTGATGGATTGGCTGCTTGTCAGTTCGCGACGTTCCGCCCGGCCATGACGCCGCCGTCCACATCCCAAATTGCGCCTGTGACCCAGGCGGCCCTCTCTGAGAGGAGGAAGACGACTGCTTCTGCTACATCTTCCGGCGCTCCCACGCGACCGATAGGATGGAACGAGTTGAACGACTGAACAGTTGCCTGAACGTCCTCGGCAGGAACGAATCGCTCATAGATCGGCGTCGCAACTACGGCTGGCGATACGGCGTTAACACGGATGTGGTGTGCGGCGAGCTCCATGGCCAGATGTTGGGTCAGCGAGTGGAGCCCGGCCTTCGCCATGGAGTACGCTGATGACGGCGTCGCCTGAATTGCTTGCTTGGCCCACATCGAGCCAATGTTGACAATTGCTCCGGCCTTCCCTGCAGTGGAAAGTCGCTTGGCGAAAGCCTGTGTGATGAAGAAGAATGCCCTGTTCAGCGCAGCGTATTTTTCGTAGTCATCTTGCGTGTGCTCGAGGAAGGACTTCGGAAAGAAGACGCCTGCAGCATTGACCAGAAGGTCGAAGGGTTCACTGGCTTCCTCGATGAGTCGCGCCACCTGCTGGGGACCAGATGTGTCGGACAGGTCGGCGCACAAGATGCTGGCCTTGCTGCGCGACCCAAGTGACACGAGCGCAGACTCGGCTTTGTCTCGGCGCTGGCCTACGAGCACCGCAGTCGCGCCTTGGCTAAGAATTTGCCGAGCAACGGCCAGGCCGATGCCGCTGGTGCCGCCAATGACAAGGAGCTTTTTGCCGGAGAAATGAGGGTTCATTGGTGTCAGGGAAATGAGGTTGAGAAGTGCGACGCAGACGCGTGCACAAGATTGCGCGTTTCGGCGCCTCTATGACCATCAGCAGCCGCGCGGGCGGGCTCGTGAACGCCCGCATCGTCACTTTCAAGCCGGGCCTTTCGTTTTCAAGGCCGACTTTGAGTCGCAATGCTCGGCTTATCGGGAGGCGCTCATGCGCGCGATTGCCTCGTCGGTGGTCCAGACCGCGTTCGCGATGAACCTGAAGTTCGTCAGGGCGGCTAGGTAGCCGTCGCCCTCTGGCAGGATGGCCGCTGCCGTCGCGTCCTTCACGACCGCGACTTCAAAGCCTTGCTCGAGTAGTTCACGCATGTGAGATTCGACGCAAAGGTTCGCGGACATGCCAGCCAGAATGACTTGCTCAATGCGGTTCTTACGCAGTTGAAGCGCGAGGTCGTTTTGCTTAGGGCCGTAGACCTTGTGCGGCGAGGCGATGATGGTCTTGTTGTCAAAAATGTACTGCTTGTACTCGGGCATGAAGTCCGCACCGGAGCCCTCGAATCCGGTCAGGTCATAGGGACCAGCACGATTAAACATGCCAATTTTGTGCATGAGCTTTTCGAGCGCGCCCTCGAACTTCCAACCCTTGTCGGTTGGGTAGTAGTGATGCGGGGACACCGCGACTGTCAAGCCAGCCTTTTTGGCCTGAGCGAAAAGTTTGCCGATGTTCTCGACAACGTTGTGCTCCTTGACGCTCTCGCCGACGGCGCCCCAGGCGACGCCCTTCGGGCTGAGGAAGTCAACCTGTGGGTCAATAACTACCAGTGCCGTGCGCCGCAGGTCGAGTTGCATGTTCGATGGAGGCAGCATCGGGTTCGTGGGATCAGCGTATTTTTCGGCGACCTTTCCTGCGGCGGTTGCGCCGGCTGACAGCATGGGGGCAGCGGCTACGGCTGCCCCGCCATGGACGAGGAATCGGCGGCGGTCGTCTTTATGGGACATTGGGTACTCCTTCGATGTTGGACTCTCGAGCCAACTGCTGGGCTCGCGGAAAGCCGGCAGGACTCTTACTTCGCGAGGCCGGCAAAGTGAATTTAGTTCTCGACAAACGTACTGTCGATGCTCGATAGTCGAGTTTTGTTGTCCACAAGTACAATTGATGCCATATGGATGTATTAGCAGACATTTTGGAGAGTGTTCGCCTTGGCGGCGGCGTTCGCTTCCAGTGCGAAATGACAGGTCCATGGGGCATGGAGCTACCCTCGAGTCAGGCTGCCGAGTTCCACCTACTCGTGCGCGGCAATGCCTGGCTGCGGCTGCCAGGGTCGCGCCAGCCGATTGCCATTCAGGGTGGGGACTTCATTGCAGTCCTCGGCGGGAATGAGCACAGCCTGTCCGATCAAGCAGAGGGGCAAGTGCAACCGATTGGCCAACTCGCTGACCTGGCCGCGCTGGAGGGGTATGGGCCACTTCGCTTTGGCGGGGACGGTCTGCCTGCGCAACTGCTATGCGGCTACTTCACCTTCGATCGAAGCAGCTTGCATCCCCTGTTGTCCGCGTTGCCCGGCGTGATTCACTTGCGTGGAGGGGATCTGCCACAGGCCACGTGGCTTCAGGCAACACTGCAATTCATGCAGCACGAAACGCAAGCTGCACGGCCTGGCGCTGAGGCGGTGGTGAGCCGGCTGGTGGGTGTGTTGTTCATACAGATGGTGCGGCGCTTCTTCGAGCTGCACCCACAGAAAGCGGGAGTGCTTGGGGGTCTCTCCGACAAGCACGTTGGGAGATCCCTCACGCTGATGCACAAAGATCCGCAAGCCTCTTGGACCTTGGAGTCACTCGCCCGCGAGGTTGGCCTATCACGCTCGGCATTCGCCACTAGATTTCATCATCTCGTGGGGCAAACACCAATGCACTACCTCACGGTATGGAGGATGCAACTTGCAAGGCGGCTCTTGGCTGACGGGGCGCTTGGAACGGCAGATATAGCCTCGAGAGTCGGGTTCGAATCAACCGCAGCGTTTTCCAAGGCATTCAAACGTGTGACTGGCAAGACGCCAGGCGCGATTCGCGCAGGACATGTCGAGAGGTGAATATTCAGCGCCGCGACTGGAGACAGGCTATGTTGCCTTTGTTGGCTCAGGAGGCGTCGGCGTCGGCGCTTGCGTCACTCTGCAAGGCTATGGCACCGAAGACGGGCGGGAGCGCCATGGAAAAGCTGAACCTTGCACAAAGCAAGACAGACCAGTCTGATTTCATATCTCTAGCCGCCAGGACGAGATGAGCACGCACGCTAACGAGACGTTCGGTATCCCAATCGAAAGCGCCTAGACATAAATTCCTTCACCGTAGCTCGAAGCTCGGCCGACTAGGCGAGGTGGAGCCCACATCTGTATGGAGATAAATGTGACTCTCGATAGCAAGCCAGCGCCTTTGGTCGAAATCTTCACTGGGAGCCATTGCTCTTACTGCCATAGGGCGAAAGCGTTGCTCGAGAGAAAAGGCGTTGAGTTCTCCGAGTTCAATGTGAGTGACGCCAACAACCGCGCGGCCATGTCCGCGCGAGTCCCCTTAGCCAGAACCATTCCCCAAGTCTTTATCGGTGGACGCCACGTTGGCGGTTTCGACGACCTGAATCGCCTCGATGTTCAAGGGGAACTGGATCGACTTCTCCGCCTCACTAAGAGTTAGGTTCAGTTCGGACTTATGGATGCGGCGCGCCGGGAGAACGATCGAGTCCCGCAGTCAATCGCGCCCCCATCCCCCGGTGACGCGATGACCCGCTCGACGCGGGCATCACAGATGGTGTCACTTCAGATGGTCTTGCAGCCGGCGCAAAGAGTCCCAACTGCGAGAGCTTCTCCGGCAGCCCTTCTTGAGAAGGACCTGAACAACAGGGGCGTCCCTTGGCCTCGTGCCCCAGCCATAGGTCGCTCGGCACGGTTCCGCACTCCTGGGCGATTCATACCCGACTCCCGCATGACTGATGCGGGCGCAGTCGCGCACGCTTCAAAAAAGACTCCTGATAGGCCGGCCGAAAGAGCCCACTGCTCGCCTTTCCATGAGCAATGCGCTGCGCCAGCAATCCACCCCTCGCGAGTAGAACTCGTCAAGCAGGCGCGCCGTGCCCACGATTCGGTAGTTAGGAAAACATCGGCGCAACGAAATGGAGCCAAGCGACTCGCTTCGAGCCAATTGGCCGTGTGACTTCGTGCGCCTTCTACCTCTTCAATCCTAGGCAAAGGTGGTACAGACCGGCATTCGCTCAATCTGGTCACCTCGGCGAGTGCGAAATGCGCTGCTCCACCGTCACCCGTTTCGCGAAAGACGTTACCAAGCCTCAGCAACAGTTCGGCCTCGCCCCCTGAAGCTTGCCATCCCGAGCGCCTCCTGCAGCAATGGCACCAATCGTTTCAATCTTCAGGCCATTCATCCAGAGCCCGTTGACTGGCCCATCGTTGCGCTGGCATTCTTACTTTACCGAACGTTCGGTAATTATTAACCTTCATTTTTCCCCTGGAGAAGAACATGTCAAAGACCGCAATCGTCGTATATTCCGACCCGAAATCTGGCTCCGAAGAGGCCCTCGGACGCCTGTTCAACGCACTGTTCGTTACGTACGAACTGCAAGAGAAGAAGCAAGAAGTTGCGTTGATTTTCCAAGGCGCCGGCGTTCGCTGGGCCAGCGAGTTGGCCAAGCCCACTCACCCTGCGCACACGCTCTACGCGGCTGTGAAGGATCGCGTGACGGGCGTGTGTGGCGGCTGCGCGGATGTGTTCGGTGCGACCGAAGATATCAAGGCCGCTGGCGGCAAGCTGGTCTATGAGAAGGCCATTCCCGGCACGTCCGGCATCGTCGACCTGTCTAAGTACCTTGACACCGGATACCAAATCCTGAACTTCTAAGAAGTTTGTAGGGCGGACTGAGTTCAGGCCGCCCTTTACACACGGACCAACTATGGACGAACGATTCCACGCCGGCGAGATTGCACTCCAAGAGAAAACAGGAGAGCGCGACAAAGCCATTCTGAACGGCCGGCTGATTGCAGATACGGTCCCCATGGCGGCGCGAGCGTTCATTGCCCAGCAGAGTTACTGCGCCATGGCATGGGCCGATGACGCGGGCGCGCAATGGGTAGCTCTTTTGGAGGGTCCGAAAGGCTTCGCGCAGAGCGCCTCCGACGGCAGCAGCCTAGACATCCAAGTCGGTGGACGACCAAGGCCAGTCCCTCTCGACGCTGTCACGCTCCGATCGGACCAAAGCGTGGGGCTGCTATTCATCGAACTCGGAACGCGTCGACGCCTTCGCGTCAATGGCACCGTTACCGAAGCTGGCAGCGACGGCTTCCGCATGGCTGTCCAAGAGGCCTATCCGAACTGTCCTAAGTACATCCAAAGACGCTCAGCGACAGCCGTTCAGACAACCTATACGCGTACCAACCGAATACATGACCTACGCGGTACAGGTATGCCAAGCGACATCGAAACCTGGCTAGAAAGCACCGACACGATGTTCGTAGCCAGCGCACATCCAGAACGCGGAGCCGACTGCTCACATCGCGGAGGCAAGCCTGGCTTCATGAAACTGGTGGCTGGCGAAATACACATCCCGGACTATCCGGGCAATTCCATGTTCGGGACGCTAGGGAACATCAGTCTGAATCCAGCCACTGGACTGTGCCTGCTCGACTTCGAGCGAAATCTGCAACTCCACTTAACCGGGCAGGCGACCCTTCAGTTCTCGCGCGCTGCTGACAGCGAAACGGCGGGCAGTGGTCGATGGTGGACTGTTCGCGTCCAAAGTTGGGCCATATCGCCCCTTATCGCCCACACGAAGTGGGAGTTGCAAGAACAATCACCGAACAACCCCTAGCCCATGCAACTCGTCGTAGTCAACAAGACGCTGGTCGCTACAGACGTCGTACAAGTTACCCTTGGCTCGGCCGACGGAAGTCGCCTCCCGTTGGCTTACCCGGGCTCACACATCGTCGTTATGTTCGGAGGCCTTGAGCGGCGCTACTCTCTGACCTCGACAAACATCGACCACTACCAAATTTGCGTGCAACGGGCCAGGCCAAGCCGAGGCGGGTCCGTCTATCTACATGACGCGCTTGCATGCGGTCAAATCCTGCGGGTTGAAGGCCCCTTTAACGGCTTTCCAGTGTCGGCTGGGACGGAGCACAGCGTACTGCTCGCCGGTGGAATTGGCGTCACCCCATTCTTTACGATGGCTCAGGAGCTACAGCGCAGAGGCGCTAGCTTCGAAGTGCACTATGCAGTGCGCTCGCGTGACCGAGTGCTTCCTACGGACCGGCTTGGAAATAGGGTGGCCGTGTACATCGATGAGGAAGGCACGTCAGTCGATCTTGAGCGTGTCTTGGCGAGCGCCCCGGCGGGCTCGACGTTCTACGGCTGCGGGCCCCGCGGAATGCTGGAGGCAATGCGAGCGGCTGCGCGCAACCAAGGCATCCCAGCCGTATCGGTTCGGATGGAAAGCTTCGGCGCCGCCCAACGCGCCAACGACGAGCCAATCGAAGTCCGCCTAGACACGAGCGGCATCACCATCCGTGTCGAACCAGCTCAGTCCATTCTGCAGGCAGCCCTCGACGCAGGAGTCTGGGCCACCTACGAGTGCAATCGTGGCGAATGCGGATCGTGCTACGTCCGCGTCTTGGAAGGTGCAGTCGATCATAGAGACGTCTGCCTCAGTTCCGCCCAGCGAGCTACGGGGATGTGTCCCTGCGTTTCGTGGGCAAGCAGCGCACGTCTCACGCTTGACCTCTAGGCGAGCCTGTAACGCTCCTCTGTAGGCAATTGACGGGGAACAAAGATCCGCGATCCCAGCTGAACGGAGACACTCGAACCAGACCGCCGGTGGACGTGGTTACGCGAGCGCATCGGCATTGCACTGAAGCACCTCAGAAACCTGTCCACGTGAGTCCGACCATTTTCCTCGCCTCATGGGCCGTCCACAATTGTTTATAGGTTCCGCTATGCCCCACGCATTTGCATCTATTGCTTTCACCCCTTCCGTCCAAGCTGCCCAACTCCGAGAGGGCAGCCGCGACAGTTATGCACAAGGCTTCGAATTCGAGGGCCCAACCGTGAGCAGGGAGCTCGGGGACGACGAGGCGACATTCATCGCTGCGCAGCGAAGCTTCTACATGGCAACCGTGTCCGAGACCGGCTGGCCCTATGTGCAACATCGCGGCGGGCCAAAAGGTTTCTTGAAGGTACTGGACGAACGCTCGATCGCCTTCGCAGATTACGCAGGCAACCGCCAGCTCGTGAGCGTCGGGAACCTTTCTGCCAACGATAAGGTGTCGATCATCCTGATGGACTATGCGCATCGAGTGCGTCTGAAAATCTTCGGCCGCGCGCGGGTGCACGACTTCTCAGATGGCGACCAACTATTGCAAGCGCATTTCGAGTCCGGATACAAGGCGGAGCCAAAGCGCGTTGTGTCAATAACCGTTGATGCGTTCGACTGGAACTGCCCGCAGCACGTTCCACTGCGAATTGACTTCGAACACGTGGAGGCTCTGCTGCGCGAACAGGACTCGCACATCGCTGCGCTGCAGGCGCAACTGTCCGCCATCAACCCTGGGGGCCAAAACCCAGGAAATTGAGCCAATGGACGCTTCACCGCCAAGTGCTAAGTCTTCTACACCATGCGACCGAACTACCCGGGACGACGCCCAAGTCTGTTAGCTAGTTCGTATGTCCATGCGCCGAGGCAGCTGCCCATTGAGAGCCAGCCATTCGGAGAACCGCGCAGCCCAATTGGCTTTTTTTTCACTCGCGCTTTGCGACGCACTTCTAGCGAGTACCCGGAAATATACCGGTCGATTACCTAGTGTCATGGCGCATTGTGCTTGCTTAGACGTCGTTCGGCATGGGCGAGCCTTTGAACTTGTCGCCGTCGACGTTACCTACGGGAGTCGAGTCCCCTGGCTCGCAAGTGCGTTCGCAAGGTCGGCTTGACCCCAGGTACATGGCTTCGTGAAATCTCGTCACAGACTCAAACGAAAGCCTGAGCATTTCAAGACGTTGGGACATGACACTGCGACGTCCAGTACACACAACTCGTGATTGGATTCATACGATCACATGGCAGCTGCCGATACACCCGAACGGCATTCGCCACTCCATCCACGAGGTACTTTAAATGCCTGCCCAGCCTATTCTTCACACTCTGCGCGCAATCGACCCAACCAGTGCTCAGGGCCCTCAGAAGGACATTCTTGATCGGGCAGTCAAGCAAGTTGGCTTCCTGCCGAATATGTACGCCAACATGGCCAATGCGCCGGCGGTGCTAAGCACCTACCTGCACGGCTATGCGCTATTTCGGGCAGAGTCCGGACTTGCCCCCGCCGAACAAGAAGTCGTGTTCCTCGCCGTCAGCCAAGTCAACGGATGCACGTATTGCACTGCAGCGCACAGCATGCTCGCTGACAAGAAGTCCGGTGTGCCAGCGCCCGTGTTGGCGGCGATTCGCGCCGGGGCGCCGATACTGGATGTGCGACTCGCTGCACTGCATGCACTGACCGTCGATATGGTCAGGACACAGGGCAGGCCGTCGGCCGAGACTGTGAAAGGTTTCCTCGCCGCAGGCTTCAAGGAGCAGGATTTTCTCTACATTGTGTTGGCGATAGCTGTAAAGACGCTCAGCAACTTCAGCAACCACGCATTCGCGACGCCGGTCGACGATGTGTTCGCGGCCTATCGGATCGACTGAGGTAGTCAGGGCCGGGAGAGGCTGCTCGGGCGACGCTCGGGCAAGTGTGGCCGCACGTCCGCTAGGCTATTCCAATCGCCGTTCGGAAGTACGAGTGGAATGCGAGCCACGTGGCATGCCCAAGCTGCACGCGTCACGACGCCGGCGTAGCCACCCAACTCGTAGTCGGCGTCCAACGGTATGAGTTCCTCATCGTGGTGAGCGTGTTGTCGGCCAGGTGGCGCAGTGCGCACGCGTTCGCACCGGCGGCGCGCAAGAGTCCCCTCACCGCTGTTCATGCTGCCGGCCGATCGCGACGCTGGATCAACTCGACCTTGTAGCCATCGGGATCCTCGACGAAGGCGATCACTTCGCTCGCATCGCCGTTCAGGGGCCCTGGGGCGCGGGTGAGCTTGACACCTCCAGCCTGCAGAAGGCGCGCAGCCTCATAGACGTCCGCTACACCGACGGCAACGTGCCCAAACGCGGTGCCAGTCTCGTAGTGGTGGGTACCCCAGTTGTGCGTCAGCTCGATTACCGTTGAGTCGGACTCCTTACCATAGCCCACAAAGGCAAGCGTGAACTGTCCTTCGACGAAGTCCCGGCGGCGTAACACCCGCATACCGAGTTGGCCTACATAAAAGGCCAAAGAGTCTTCGAGATGCTTGACGCGCAACATGGTGTGCAACAGGCGCGGCGCTTGGAGGGCAAAGCCGCTGTGCGGCGTGTTCGGTTCTGTCATTGTCATGTGCTTAGCCAAGGATGGACGTGCGGTCACGTCGAACTATGCCGGGAAGATGACTTCGACGTGCTGCTCGTCCACCTTGCGCGTGCGGATGGTCTCGCCGTAGTGCCGCGCCACGCCATTCACCGCCCCCAGGAAGAGCTGCATTAGCGGCCGGTGCGACCAATAGCCCATCAGCAGGGTGTTGTCGTCCTTCCATTCGTAGGTGTGCCGTGGAGGCTGGGCGTTCGGCATGCGCTGGCGCATCGTGGTGTGGACCTCGTCAAGCTTCAGAAGCAACTGCCGCGCCGTGCCCACGCCACGATAGAACTCCGGGAAGTGCCGAGGCACATAACTGCTGACCCAGAAGTGCCCGAACGCCTCGCAGGCCTGCTCGAAGCTCATGCCGCCGAGCTCACAGGTGCTGGTGAACATCGACATCACGGTTTCGTCGGCGATGTCATCGCCGTGTGCGAAGACATGGTCTGGCGCCATGTCGGCCCGGTGAAGGATCATCGGCCACTTGTCCGCGCCCAGCGCGTTCGTCACAAGTTCGTGCAGACAGTCTAGAACAATGCCTTTCATGGCATGCCTTTCAAAGAAGAGAGGTGGAGCGTGCGGACGGCGATGTCCCGGCCGCTGCGGTCAGAGCAGGTCTAGCGCGCCTAGGAAGGCGGCCTTTCCGATAGCCACACCGTTGTGGCGCAGAATGGCGTAGGCCGTGCTCACGTGGAACAGCAAGCTCTGGATGGCCAACCCAGCAGATAGGCTACGGCCTTGAAGCGCAGCGGCTGGCCGGCCAACTCGAAGGCGATGACGGGATCCTTCGAGCCGTCGATCTCGGCGCGGTCCGCCGAACGAATGACGGTCAGCGTGCGGGCGAGGCGGTCCTGAAACGGCGCGAAGGCCTGTTCGTCGTCGGCAACGCGGGGCATGTCCACGCCGGACATGCGCGCTGCGGCGCCCTTTGCGAAGTCGCCGTTGAACTGGACCTGGCCTTTGAGCGGGAACACGCCGGGGAAGAGCCGGGCCTGCAACAGGACGCCGGTTTCGATCCGCTGGGCCTGCTCGTGGGAGTCGGCCTTCGCGAGCACGTGCAACAGCGACGAAAGGACCTTTTCGAACAGCGGCAGGCACGCATCGGACGTCATGATGCTCATGTGATCTCCAGGAGTTTGTTGAGGGCCGTCAGCCCGGCGAAGAACCGACGGCCGGGGTTGGCCATGCAGACGCCGTTTAGCCCTGGGCCACCGCCGCGCCGATCTCGGCGTTGGTCATCGCCTTGCCGTTGAAATTCCAGCCGCCGTCCACGGCGTGCACCACGTTTACGTAAATGTGGTCGCGCGGCTGCTTGCCGCCGGACAGCTCGTGGATGATTTCGGTGGCGTCGGCGAAGAACCCTTGCTGCACCTCTCGCTCGGCCAGCGCGAAAGACGGCGTCTTCCATTCGACCCAGGCGCCGGCAACCTCCCTGCCGCCGGAAAACGTGCTGCTCTTCGGCAGCACCTGGAAGTGCGCGGTAACGTTGTCGGCCATCACCTTGTTGCCGGCCATGCCGTGGTGCTTGAGGAACGCGTCAGTGATGCGGGCGATGGCGGTCTTCTCGCTACCGGCGGGCAGCACGCCTTCAGTCAGGGTGAGGGTCAGGGGCATATCGATCTCCAGAAGTGGGGGTCTGCGCAGCGACGGAGCGTGCCGCGCACAGTCGTTGAGATAACGACCGTGATGCGACAATACATAACGATCGTTATTTGGTCAAGTACAATTGCGAGAAGCCATATCGGAGGACAGCGTGTCCAGAACTGAACAGAAGGCGATGACTCGCCAACGCATCGTGGAAGCGGCGGGCCGGCTCTTCCGGCGCAACGGCTATGGCGGCATCGGTGTCGACGGGCTTGCAAAGGAAGCCGGAATGACTTCGGGCGCCTTCTATGTGCACTTTGATTCGAAGGGCGCGGCGTTCCGCGATGCCGTAGACCACGGTATGGCCGACGTCAAGGCGGGCGTGCAGCACTTCCAGCGCGAGCACGGCCAGGCCTGGTGGCCGGAGTTCGTGCGTTTCTACCTGGGCGCGAAGCGTACGTGCGACCTGTCGGAGAGCTGCAGCCTGCAGAGCCTGTCACCCGAGGTGGCACGCTCGGACGAACCGGCGCGCGCCGCGTTCGAGGCCGGTTTGCGGGACGTGGCGGCGACGATCCTGGCGGGCCCAAAGTCGCCCGAGCTGCCGCGTGACCTGGACGCCGCGTGCGCAGCGCTGGCTTCGCTGGTGGGCGCCGTCACGCTGGCGCGCGCCGTCGGCAGCAACGCGATGGCCGACCAAATCTCGGCCGCGACGGGGCGAGTCCTGCTGGGTGCGCGCTGGGCGTGACTAGTCGCGAGGACACGCATAGCCGAACCCAGGGCCGAAGTCGAGTGCCGGCAAGTGGGCTAAAAACCCCGTAGAAGTCGCGAACGGTTGACCGGCCCAAGTTGTGGCGACTGTCAGCTCACGGTCGGCAGCGTGAACCCATTGGCGCCGTCAGCGGTCAACTAATGGCTGAGTCTCCTGGCGACGGAGCAGGGCGCCGCGGATGACCGCAGCGCCCCTAGGACCGGCCGTTCGTCCAATCACGAGTCGAGCAATTCGGTGACCGGCAGCTATCCACGTTTGTTCGTCTTCGTCGCGCTGCCCTCAAAGAGACGTCCACACCCCAGCGTGAAGAGCGTGTCGCCACAGAACAGCGCACAAGCATCGCTAATCTGATAGCGCAGGCGTCCCATCCAGCCGTGCTGCTGTCTCGGCCGCCGTGACTAAAAGCGGCGTGGGGTCATCGGATGCGACATCGCGCGGTCGCACAACTTAGAACCCAAGCGCCTCACCGATGACGTCGCGCACGATGTTCAGCACGAACATCTGGTCGAACCCATGCCAGCGGCCATATTTCTCGCGCATCGGGTAGTAGACCGCGTCGAAGTACTTGCCCATCTGATCGTCGCTCACGCCAGCGGTCCCGGCGACAAGGATGGCCTCGCGAGCCAGGCGGCGCCCCTCCTCCATCATGTCGCGCCAGTCCACGAGGTCCTGCTTCGTACCGTAGCCGAAGTGAGAGGGAACGAAGACATCGAAATCGATGCCGATCAAGCGATTCATAGCAGCCAGATAGCCAGGGGCGTACCGATCGGGCACCCCATCGGGCGCCATTGTCTTCACCAGGCCCAGGTCAGCGGTGAACACTAGGCGTTGCGCCGGCAGATGGAAGGCGTAAAGCGTGTCGGTGTGCGACAGGCCCATGTACATGGCCCGAATCTCCACGCCACCGATGTTGAGCACGGTGTCGCCGGCGATGTAGCGCGTCGGCTCGATAACCCCCCTGCGATCGACCTCCTTCCAGTAGGTAGGGCTCTTCTCGTGAGCAATCACGTGCGTGGGCGCCAGCAAGGCGCCGCCACCAGTGTGATCCAGGTGATAGTGTGAATAGATAAGCGTGTGAACCTTCTTGCCTGGGAAGCTGCGCTCCAGTTCTTTGCGCAACTCCCCCGACATCTCCGCGTTCATCGGATCGATGACGACCAGGCCTTCGTTGGTATCAACGACTAAGTTGCGATACCAGTTCCAGCGAAACGTGTACACCTTATCGGTGAGCCTCTCAAACTTCACGCCATCGATGCCTGGCCCATGGAAGTACGGGTCGACCGTACGCATGACAGTCCGCAGCACTATCGGGCTGCCCGGCAATGCCTCATAGACGGTGCTGCAACCAGCGGACAGAACCGCCGCTGCGGCTAGGGTCAATTTCGCAAGCTTCTTCATGATCTTCTTCGCTCGGTAAGAGCCGCCTCAAGCGGCGACAGGTTGAGTCGCCGAACTGCGCTGGCGCAGCAACTTGGCGATGGAGAACAAATGGAACCAGAGCCATAGGGGCGCTGGGAGGAAGACCGCGTACATCATCGGATGGTGCGGCCCGATCTGCGGCAGAAGGAGAAGCGCGAGCGACGACGCGACGATGAGGATGTCTACCAAGCCAAACAGGTTGGCAAACCATGCGCGCCGTGGACCGTCGACACCTACAGCAAAAGCGTAGGCCGCGATGACACCGAAGAACCCCGCGCTTATGTGCGTGATGCCGTCGACAATTCCGAAGGCAGCGGGAAGATCACCCGTGGAAGCCTGCACGAGAAAGGCTGCGCCAAAGAACACGCGAACACCTTGGAGCAACATCAGTTGCCCTTGATCGATGCGCTCCAGCAGCAGGCGCACAGGCGCAACCACCATCAACACACAGCCCACGACTGCGACACCCGCGGTGATGACGGCCAGAAACGCGAGACCCGAGATCTCTTGCGGAAAGAGCGAATGTGTCGACAGTCCAAGGTGGAGAACCGCCAGCCAACTCACGAGCGCAGCAGCGACTCCATAGCCTAACGCTCCCAGGGGCGCCCTCAGTGAGGCAACCCAAAGCGTAAAGACGATCATCAAGGCGTCGAGGCCGATCATGGTCAGGACTGGGGTGATGTTGGACACGGCTGGCACCTCTTGCTACGATTATTAGGATTGCAGTTTATGTACTGAAAATAGTTGCAACAATGCTTACTTCGACTTATTCATTGGCTGAAACGACTGCGAATGACGCAGCCGTCAGTGCACTTGACGACACCCTGCGCGCCCTTCGGATTGCGGGTGGCCTGCTGCTGCGTGAGCGCTACTCCGCACCCTGGGCGGTGGCCGTGCCCGCATCGACCAGCCTTGGCAAGTTGCTCGGTTTGCCGGGCAGCACGCGCGTAGTGGCGTTCCACCTGGTCGAGTACGGTCACTGCGAGGTGATATCCGCCGATGGTCAGCGCGTGGTGCTGACTGCCGGCGACATGGCGATCTGCTTCGGAGGCCAGTCACACCGGCTTGCGGTGGGCCGCGCTGGTCGACCTCTGGAGATTGCCGATCTGCTGGCCAGTGGGGAGAACCGCAGGCGGCCGGAGTTGACCGGACTTCCAGCCGACACAGCCTTGACCTGCGGCGTTTTCCAACTTCACCACGCTCAGTTCAACCCGTTGATTGATGCGCTGCCGCCAGTCGTGCACGCGTCGCTGTCACGTGCTGGCGAAATGCACAACTTCTCCGGCGTGGCAAGACTGCTGAATCAGGAACTCGAGCGATCGACGGGGGGCAGCACCTACGTGGTCGAGCGACTGCTTGAGGTCCTGTGCGCCGAGGCGCTTCGAGCGCACGTCGAATCCACGCCGCGCGATACGGTTGGGTGGTTCCGCGGCATCAATGACCCGGTCGTGGGGCGCGCCCTCACGGCAATTCACGCAAAGCCTGGCAACGCGTGGAGCGTCAATCGGCTCGCCGATCAGGTCGCCATGTCTCCGTCACGCTTCGCGGCGCGATTCGCCGAATCGCTCGGCTCGAGCCCGATGGTCTACGTTGCACGCTGGCGCATGAACATTGCATGCCGCAAGCTCACTTCCAGTCGCGACACGGTCGAGCAGATCGCCGCCGATGTCGGATATGAAAGTTCTGCCGCGTTCAATCGCGCATTCAAGAAGCATCTTGGGCTGCCGCCAGCAACTTGGAGACAGCGCGCACTGCAGCACTACGGGCGATGAGGGGTTGGGCGACCCGATTGTCTGCAATGGGCTGGCAGCGCGAGTTGGATCCTTCGATCAGCAGACATTCACCCCGCGTTGCCGGGGCGACCTATGGTCCGCCTGGCTGGATGACTGCCGCATCACCGACACAGGCCGTTGGCGCCGCCGAACGACCGGGCGAACCGATGTCTGCATCATCCGACGCACCGTGAATCCGGCGCCCGGCCGCAAATGACGGCCCCCGCTGCAGACCAGCCGGTCGCTAGGGTGGGACGGCCTTAGGCTGGTTGCCGTCGTTCGTCGCTTGTGACTGCAACGGCTGCCTTGACCAGCAGCGGTCGTTGACCTTGGCGGCAACGACGGGCAGGTTGGTGCTCGTCACAGGTCGTTCGCGACCCAGCGTCCGGTTCCGGGCCGCGCGTGACTGCTCACTATTGGGGTGAATGGCTTAGTCCGACCCGGAGCGGTCAGGGCTGCGGTGATCTCGCATTTTCCTAAGGCGACGTTCGACGCTCGACGTTCAAGCTAAGCTTCCCGCGAAGGCGGGTGTTGTGCGCCTGGTTCGCGACAATGCAATATGTGCCGCGGACCAGGCTTACAGCGCCGCCGTGGCGGGTGAGCCTACTCTATTGGTTAGGCCGCAGTTGGGGGCGGTGAAGCGAAAGAGTCCATCGAGGATGAACAAACATCAATCGACTTCTCCGATTAAGCCAGGAAGGTAAGTCTGAATAAGGCCAAGGTGAAAGCCAATCCGCACCCCCACAATAGCTAGTGGATCGTCCTTGCGTCGTGGATTTGTGCGCTCGATGGTGATTGCAGAAAGACGGGCAGGTGGGTGCGCGGGCGCCGGCACTCTTGGATCGGGACTGAGGCCGTGAATGCGAAAGATTGCTCCGCCGCTCATTCCTTGGAGCTTGCTAGGCGCGAGCTGCCATCGGCCGTCCACCAATACCTGTTTGTCGTAAGCCAGTGCCACGTACTTCTTTCGATCAACGTTGAGCTTCTCATACACTTCTCGAAAGTGTTCGATCGACGGATAGAGATCAAGCGGACTTATAAGCCGCCCCTTGCGTGAAGTACCGCGGGCGGCTCGATAACCTGCTGCGACGTAAAACTCTGGGAAGTCAACATCTGGTGCCGCGTCCAAGTTATCAATGGTCAGCGCACAGTCTCGAATTTCCTGCGGAACACTGCAGGTAATGTGAAATACCGCTGCGTCTACTTTGTCGTCCTGATGGGTCCCCGAGGGTCCCTGTTTAGTGCTGAAGCGATCTCCACTGAGCGGATGCAGCCTGTCTCCGCACCCAACCAGCACGACATAGTGGCCGATCGGCTCGTAGACATGCGCGGCAGACAGCAAGAAGTACTCGTCGCCTACGCTGAAAATAACGCATGTGCCAATCTGCTGTGGCACAGAGGAGCCCTCATCGATGGCGTAGATCGTGTGCACTGCATGATCAAGGGATGCCGCAGCCTGGTGTGCAACCGCAGCCCGCGCATTCAAAACCTTGTGGAGTGCGATGAAACGTGGATCTGAGAGATCGAAGTCTGGCTTCATGGAAGACGAGTGCGACGCATGTCGTATCTGCGGCCTTACGTTATAGCTACCCACAACTGAGCCCGAGAGGCTCTACAAGGGTGGGTCAAGATTGGATGGAAACGGTGGGTCCGGATCGCGCGGGATCAACAGGCTAGGCATGATCCATGCCCATTGAGTCTCACGCTTTTGGCGCGTAAGCCATCCCGTCCTGCCAGACCGGCTCCATGAGTGCAAGCAAGTCCGGTGGGATGCGCGCGTCTCCCTTCGCATTATCCAGCGTCTCCTGCATGGCCTGCGCAATGCGCTGCAGCACTGGGCCTGGGCGCACCACGCCGCACACCTCTGTGCCGAACTGCGTCAACTCCTCGGTCGTCGGGTAGGCCTTCGTGTGGTGTTTTCCAGCGAACAGCTTCAAGGCCATCGTGCGATCCGTGTGCTCGACATCGCCTACATAGCGGGTGTATGTGTAGATGGCAGTGGTGACCACGTCGAACAGCGGTGACAGCGATGGAACCTCGTCCTTGCCGTAAGTCACTGCGAAGTTCTTCAGGTGGCCGTCCCCGTTGCGGACCATCACGCTCAAGGCCACCTGCTCAAAGAAGCGATGGAGGTTTTCAGCTGGAAGCTGCAGGTAGGACAAAAGCTCCGCGATGCGCTGGTAGCTCCCGTGGTACTTGCGCTCTGACAGCGCGTTGCGCACTCGCAGGTTCATGAGCGAGGCAATGTCCTCGAAGCCTAGGCGCTCTACCGACCCGTCCGGACCTGTTGCGAGGTCAAAGCGATCAACCACCAGCATCTGGCCATCGTCGGACAGGTCAAATCCAGGGGTGAGGATGCCCGCACGCCGGGCAGCCGACATGCACAGGAACTCGTTCGCGGCCAGGCCCGGATAGCTTGATGAAGCGGCTTTGACGATCAGCGACGGAATGGGTACGTTTGCCCGATCTGGGACCATGATCTTGGGCTGCACGCCGGCGATGCCAGCTCCCGTGCTCAGGTAGGCATGCACCAACTCGTCAAACAGCGCTTGGCTGAAGGGCAGAGCTAGCAGATCCTTTCGGTCCATGTGTTTATGGCTTGCTTGCTGCGCCGCACCGGGCAGCGCAAAACCCAGGCGGCCAATACCGTTCTGCCCGACCATCGCCAACAGGTGCATGTGCTGTAGCTGATGCTTCGGGTACATCGTGGTCAGGCGCAGGAATAGGTCTCCCTCGGGCAGGTTCTGGTCCATCACCGCGAACAGGTCGCCGTCCTGCCACGTAGGCATCTGCTCCGCTGGCATCAGCAGGGCGACTCGCGCCTGGTCAGGGCTGGGACTGCTGTACCGATACTCGAAGATCGAGTGCTTGAGCAACTCGCCTGACGGCTTGCCATCGATGGACACATTGAGCTGTAGGATCTTCAACGGCAGGGCCATTACTCGTCATCCTCCAGCGTGCCAAAGCGGGCCAGGACCTGCTCCAGCGTGGGCATGCCCTGCTTCTCCAGGCGCAGCTGCAGTTGCAGCACCGACAGCACCGCGAACAGCGACGCGACGGACGTGTCCTTTCCGGCCTCGATGCGGTAGATCACATCGCGCACTCGCCCAGCCTTCGCCGCCACTTCGGAAACCGACAGGTTGGCGGCCAGCCGTGCCGCTTTGATGGCTCGGCCAAGGTCAGAAGGAAGACGCAAAGTGTCTTTCATGGACGACATTATGTAATCCAAGCACGGTGGCTGTCGAGTTGTTGTCGTTCATGAACGACATGCACACTGAAAGGTCCTCGCCTTTTGCATCCCTGCAATTGCATACACCATCAAATAGCGAACAGGACTTTCGCGGACGGCAATAGTTGCACCAGGGTTGCCGGCGATGTGGGCGCGAGCGGCGGCAGCGGGTCGACAGCTTGAGTCCGGGGCCGTGAACACTAGTCACGACGTAGGTCACGGAGGAGCCCGCCCATCTTTGACACGAGCCACGTAAGCAACACCCTTGATTCCTGCCAATGGCGCCGCTGCCGGACTCTGTGGGCCGATGACCGCACTGGAATCGAGATCGTGAGCTTGGCGCCTGCATGCGACTGACAGCATCCACTGCGAAGCAGTCGTCGAGCTCGCCAGGCCAGCCGACTGGATTGGGTCGATAGCTGATAACGCTCGGACCTTGCGCGAGCGGCAGCAAACAGGCTAGAACTGTCTCCCTCGCTGCTTGAGCGAGTCTCCAATCCTGGCCGGGAGGGTGAATACGTGGCTTCGGCAGGAAGCTGACACTCCGCCGGTTGTCTCAGCCTGCCCATCGTTAGTCGCCCAGGCGAGTCGGCGGCGCCCGCTCGAGAACGCATTCTGTTTAGCCCATCAACTCGATGGGAGACCATCATGGGATCCACAGGTAATACCGCTCATCACGAGCCGTGGAACAAGGGCAAGATGGTCGTGCAGAAAGCGCCGTTCAAGCTCAAGGAGATCTGGGCGCTGCGCGTGAGGCTTCAGATGGAAGACCGGGTGCACGACACAGGGGGGATAACATGCCTTCGAACTCGTTGACCAAGACGGGCGCCGCTTTGGTGCTCGCGGGAATCACGTTGCTGATGCACATGACCGCTAACGCCAACTGCTACTCCGTCTACAAGGGAGACGCGCGGGTGTATCACGCACAAACGCCGCCTGTGGACACCAGCCTGCCGTACGGCGAGACGGTCCCAGCTCGGTTTGGCGCCGGGGCGACGATGATCGTTGCGTCGGGCGCGTTCGACTGCCCGAGAGACGATGAACTGCAGGGCGGCGAGGTTATGGCCGGGTCCGCTTGGCAGGGCGCGAGCGACGTGGCGCGCGACAAGGCCCTGAGCCGTCTCGCTAGGCGTCACGGCGGGCGCTCTGACGACGATCGCGCCAGTGACGGATCGACCGCAGGCTCTTCCGGCGGTGAAGTGTCCACGCGTGGACCGATCCTGACCGGCCCGCGAGGTGGGCAGTACTACCTCAACAGCAGCGGCAACAAGTCCTATGTGAGCAGTGGTCGGGGAGGACGCCGCTGAGCTATTTGCTGGCCGGCGGTCCAGTGGGCTTCACTTGTTTGCCTTGACGGTGACTTACTCCGCGCGCGGGACATCGATGCCGACTTTGCTCAGCGCCCCAAGTACGGTGGAGTGGCCAGCAAGCTTGTCGGTCTTTGAGTTGGAGCGCCGGTAGTAGTCGCGCTTGCCTGGAGGGCAGTACGCCAGCACGTTGGCCATGATTCCGCGCGCGTTCCGAATGCCGTCAAGCACGCGGGGAATCCATTCCCTCGGCGCGAAATCGGGTCGTGGCAAGACAACGAGGCCGCAGAACTTCTCTTCCTCAGGGGCGGTGCCATCAGTTGGCTGTGCTCCCCGCTTGCGTTCGACTTCAAACAGAAACGCGCGCCCCTGTGGCGTGTCGGCACAGGCCACCAGCACACCGCGTAGGGCAGGCGGCTCCTTTTCGAGAAACACCCAGTTCCGCTTGGCTGGTGGGAGATCAGGTTGCTCGTCGGGTTCCAGTGGCCGCAGGGTCGCGAGGCACGGGTCCCCGATCGCGAAGGTGACTCCGCCGCTTTGTGCGTTGAACCATCCGACAGCGCGGATGATTTGTGGCGCCTGGGCGTGAAGAAGTTGAAGCGCATCCCAGACGTCGCGCTGGGCGCCGTTCGACTCCAAGACTGTCTGGGTGTGGATCGAGGCGAGACCCGTGCCCCGGGAGGAGCCGTGTCGTTCGCCCCCTGAATACCGGTCGGCCTTCTGGGCTGGCTTCGGCGGGCCAGGGCGCGTCTGCGCGTCCTCCGACCGTTGGTAAGCAACATCGCGTTCGACGCCAATCACCTCGAAGGCGGGCGTCTTGATGTCGACAGTTTCGCTGTCGCGATCTGGCTCGTCAGCGGAAGTGATTTTGGGCAGCGGTCCTGGACGACGGGGTGACAAGTCGGGGCCGCGCCAGCCACTTTCTGATGCATCGTCAGGCGCCTGGTTCTCCGCCTTCCCCTGGTGCTCGCGCCACGCCAAGATTGGCGGACCTTTTGGCTGGCTGCCACCAAGGATGCGCAATGCGAGAAAGCGTCGACCCTCGTCCAGCGGAATGCCCTCGACCTTGAGCTTCGCAGGCCCCTGGAACCAAGGCCCGATCTCAGGAAAAGCCAGCCCCCTGCCGTCCGGAAGCTTGTTGTAGTCGATCTGCAGGCTGGCGTAGACGCGCTTGGCTGCCCGTTCAGCGTAGAGGTCGTGTTCGACGTGGGCGAGAAAGATAGCGTCGTCGTTTCGGCAGCGTTCGCCAAGCTTGATGCCCCAATGGCCGGGCGGCACATTGGCGGACCCCCGTTCACACAACCTGGGCTTGGCCTCGTTCCAGCCATAAGTCGCCAGGACTCGGTTGACCTCGCCGGACCGGCCGTAGCGTCGAGAGAAGAACTCCAGCGCTGGGACCAGCAGTTCACGGCCATCCTTGAGGCGAAATACCAGGACCTTGCTGCGGTCAGCGGAGCTGTACTTGAGCCGATAGTCGGCGAACGGAATCAGGTCGGAGCCTGGCGCTTTCTGATGTTCAACCTGGCTGGTGAGATGCCAATGGCCCGGCGAAAAGTCGATGTCAAAGGTCACTGGGGCGGAATAGGCGAGTTGGCTCTCGCTTTCGCCATCGCTCCATATCGTGCCGATCTGTGCCAGGCCGAGCAAGTCGATGCCAACGTCGACGCGCTCGAATACAGCGCCGAAGGTGCCGTCAGCCAGCAGTTCCCGGAACCAGAGCACCACGGTTGGTAGCGACTGCGCCTTCGGGTTCTTCTGCGTCGCGCCGTACCACCAGACGACCCAGTGGCCCTTGGGCAACTTCCTAAAAACGTCTTCTTGTCGAATCTCCGTTCGGTGGATCGGTCGCTTCTCTGAATGCACTGGCAAAAGGGGTTAGCTGATCGCCCGTTGGACTATATCGTGCCGTCGCATCTATTTTGGCAACGTCGCAGCTATTCAAGAAAGTCACAGCCACCGCCCACCAGGGCGGCGCTGGACGCGCTGTGGTGGGGGCTGCGAAAGCTGCGCTGTCCCCAGCGCTCGGGCGTGAACATGCCGGCCAGGCTCAGCATCGCCGCCGATTCCAAGGCCTCGTGCTCCTGCATCGCCGGCAGCAGGCCCGGCAGGCGCTGCGCCAGCATGGACTTGCCGGTGCCCGGCGGCCCGATCAGCAGCAGGCTCAGGCCTCCGGCCGCGGCAATCTCCAAGGCCCGCTTGGGGCCGGCCTGGCCCTTGATTTCGTTGAGGTCGGGCCCGGGCATGGCTGCCCTGGGCTGCGCGGCCGGCATCGGCAAGGGCAGCTGCCCGCCGCCGCCCGGGCCGAGGGCCGCCACCACCTCGAGCAGATGGCCGGCGCCGTGGACCGCCGCGCCGCGCACCAAGGCCGCCTCCTGGGCACTCGTGACCGGCAGCAGGAGCCGGCGACCCTGGCCCTCGCGCCGCAGCGCCAGGGCCATCGCCATGGCGCCGCGCACCGGGCGCAGCTCGCCGGCCAGCGAGAGTTCGCCCGCGCATTCGAGGTCGGCCAGCAGCTTGTCGTCGATCTGGCCGCTGGCCGCCAGCAGGCCCAGCGCGATCGGCAGATCGAAGCGCCCGCCCTCCTTGGGCAGGTCGGCCGGCGCCAGGTTCACGGTGATGCGCTGACTATGTGGAAAGCTCAAACCGCTGTTGAGCAGGGCGGCGCGCACGCGCTCGCGAGCCTCCTTGACCTCGGTTTCCGCCAGCCCCACCAGGGTGAAGCTGGGCAGGCCGTTGGCCAGATGCACCTCCACCGTGACCGGTGCGGCACTCACGCCGTCCAGGGCACGGCTGTGGATGATGGCCAGAGACATGTGGCTGTCCTCCCCTGGCGCCGATTGTGCCGTTGCCGCTGCCCGCGTGCGCGTTGCGCACGGTTTCGGGGCGCGCACCAGAACGGCGCCAGGCGCTTTCTGACCCAGCTTGGTGCGGTTTGAGCCCATGCCGGGCCTGTTGGGGCCAAGATGCCCCAGGGAAAGCCGCACATGAGGTCCGAAATGGGGCTGGCACGGAAGCTGCAAACAGGGGGGGTGAAACCGTTTCTGCCCGTCTTCCACCCTTAGGAGTTCCGCGATGAAGTCGATCTACGCCGCAATTGCCATCAGCCTGCTCGCTCCGGCCATGCCGGTGCTGGCTGATGAGCCGGCCAGCCCCCTGTCGTTCAACGCCAGCGTGACCACGGACTATCGCTACCGCGGCATTTCGCAGACCCGCCTCAAGCCCGCCCTGCAGGGCGGCGCCGACTATGCCTCCGCCAGCGGCTTCTACATCGGCACCTGGGCCTCCACCATCAAGTGGATCAAGGACGCCGGCGGCGACAGCAATGTCGAGCTGGACGTCTACGGCGGCTACAAGACCGAGATCAGTGCCGGCCTGACCCTGGATGTCGGCGCCCTGCAATACGTCTACTCGGGCAACAAGCTCAGTCCCAGCGCCAACACCACCGAGCTCTATGCCGCGCTGACGTTCGGCCCGGTGACCGCCAAGTACTCGCACAGCACCAGCAATCTGTTCGGTTTTCCCGACTCCAAGGGCAGCGGCTATCTGGACCTGAGCGGCACCTTCGACCTGGGCGAGGGCTTCACCCTGACCCCGCATGTGGGCCACCAGAAGGTGCGCCATCTGGGCTCGGCCTCCTACACCGACTACTCGCTCACCGTGAACAAGGACTACGCCGGCTTCACCTTCGGCCTGGCCGCGGTGGGCACCGACAACGACAGCTACATCGGCGCCGGCAAGAACCTGGGCAAGAACGGCCTGGTGCTGTCGGTCAAGAAGACCTTCTGATTGAACCTGAGGAGACCTCACCATGAAACTCATCACCGCAGTCATCAAGCCCTTCAAGCTTGATGAGGTCCGCGAGGCGCTCAGCGCCATCGGCGTGCAGGGCCTGACCGTCACGGAAGTGAAGGGCTTCGGCCGCCAGAAGGGCCATACCGAGCTCTACCGTGGCGCCGAATACGTGGTCGACTTCCTGCCCAAGGTCAAGGTCGAGGCCGCCGTGGCCGATGCGGTGGTGGAGCAGGTAATCGAGGCGATCGAGAAGTCCGCCCGCACCGGCAAGATCGGCGACGGCAAGATCTTCGTCTCGCCGCTCGACCAGGTGATGCGCATCCGCACCGGTGAGACCGGCCAGGACGCGCTCTAAGCGCCCACTGCCCGCTCTGCTCGCACACAGCACTTCCCCCTTCCGGAGACCCCCGATCATGAAGAAACTGCTTGCCTGTCTGGCCCTGGCCGCCGCGGCGCTAGCGCCCAGCGCCTGGGCACAAGACGCTGCCGGCGCCGCTTCCGCGCCCGCCGCCACCGCCGCCGTTGCCGCGGCACCCGAGGCGGCCTCGGCCGCCGCGCCCGCAGCTGCTGCTTCGGCCCCCGCGGAGGCCGCCTCGGCCCCGGCCGCGGCCCCCGTGCCCAACAAGGGCGATACCACCTGGATGATGGTCTCGACCCTGCTGGTCATCATGATGACGGTGCCAGGTCTTGCGCTGTTCTACGGCGGCCTGGTGCGCAGCAAGAACATGCTGTCGGTGCTGATGCAGGTGATGGTCACCTTCTCGATGATCGTGGTGCTGTGGGTGCTGTATGGCTACAGCATCGCCTTCACCGAGGGCAACGCCTTCTTCGGCGGGCTGGACCGGCTCTTCATGAAGGGCATCTGGGACAACGCGGCCGGCACCTTCGCCAACGCCGCCACCTTCAGCAAGGGCGTCGTCATCCCCGAGATCGTGTTCGCGGCCTTCCAGGCGACCTTCGCCGGCATCACCGCCTGCCTGATCGTCGGCGCCTTCGCCGAGCGTGCCAAGTTCTCCGCCGTGCTGCTCTTCATGGCCCTGTGGTTCACCTTCAGCTACCTGCCGATCGCCCACATGGTCTGGTTCTGGATGGGCCCGGATGCCTACAGCGCCGCCAGCGTCGTTGACGAGATGAATGGCAAGGCCGGCCTGCTGTGGCAATGGGGCGCGCTGGACTTCGCCGGCGGCACCGTGGTGCACATCAACGCCGCCGTCGCCGGCCTGGTGGGTGCGTACTTCGTGGGCAAGCGCATCGGCTACGGCAAGGAAAGCTTCACCCCGCACAGCCTGACGCTGACCATGGTGGGCGCCTCGCTGCTGTGGGTGGGCTGGTTCGGCTTCAACGCCGGATCGGCACTCGAAGCCAACGGCTTCGCCGCCCTGGCCTTCATCAACACCTTCGTCGCCACCGCCGCCGCGGTGCTGGCCTGGAGCGTGGGTGAGGCGCTGCACAAGGGCAAGGCCTCGATGCTGGGTGCCGCCTCGGGCGCCGTCGCCGGTCTGGTGGCCATCACCCCTGCGGCCGGCAACGTCGGCGTGGGCGGTGCGCTGATCATCGGTGTGATCGCCGGCTTCGCCTGCCTGTGGGGCGTGTCGGGTCTGAAGAAGCTGCTGGGTGCGGACGACTCGCTGGACGTGTTCGGTGTGCACGGCGTCGGCGGCATCGTCGGTGCCCTGCTGACCGGCGTGTTCAACTCGCCCAATCTGGGTGGCCCCAGCGCCGTGGGCGACTGGGTCACCGCCAGCATGATCACCGGCGACGCCTACTCGATCGGCGCCCAGGTGCTGACCCAGGCCAAGGCCGTGGGCGTGACCGTGATCTGGTCGGGCATCGTCTCGGTGATCGCCTACAAGATCGTCGATCTGGTGATCGGCCTGCGCGTCACCGAAGAGGAAGAGCGCGAGGGTCTGGACATCAGCGCGCATGGCGAGACGGCGTACCACAAGTAGGCTGCAAGCCCTCAAGCACAAGCCGCCCGAGGGCGGCTTTTTCTATGCTCTTTTGTCCTCGTCCTCGTCCTCGTCTCCGTCTCCGTCACCCGCCAGCAGTTGCTGGATGCGCCTTGGATAGTGATTCAGGAAATCGCGCGTTGTCGCGAAGTGCTCGGTGTCTTCGTAAGCGACCTCGTCGATCCCGCTAGCGCTGAAGTACAGGATGCGTGCCCCGGGATACGCCAGCAGGATGGGCGAATGGGTGGCGATGATGAACTGGGAGTCTTGCTGAACCAACTGATGGATTGCGCGCAGTGCGACCAACTGTCGATTCGGTGAGAGCGCGGCCTCGGGTTCGTCCAGCAGGTAGAGGCCTTGGCCGTGGAACTTTTCCAGCAACACCGCCATGAAGGCCTCGCCATGCGAACAGGAGTGCAGCGAAGGAGTAGGCGGTACGGCCGGGTACCGGTTGATGTCGTCTAGATAGGTGGCCACATTAAAGAAGCTCTCGGCACGCAGGAAGTAGCCGTTGCGCGGCCTGGCGAAACTACGCGCCAGCCGCAGCGACTCGTGCAAGGGCGAGACCGACTGCACCGTCTGTACGCGCGCATTGCGTGTGCCTCCCTCCTGGCTGTAACCCAGGCCCAGCGCCAGCGCCTCCAGCATGGTGGACTTGCCCGAACCGTTCTCTCCGACGAAGAAAGTCACATCGGCATGGAACTTGATGCGCTCGATGTCCCGCACCGCCGGGATGTTGAAGGGGTAGGTGTCGAAGTCGGGCGCAGCGTCGGGGCGGAGTCGCGCGTGCAGGAGGTAAGGTTTCGGATTCAAGTGCAGTCTGCGTTCAATCGGCCCAGATTTGTGGCAGGTGCTCGCTGCCAGTGAGTAGGGCGAACAACTCCACGTGGCTTTGTCTGATTCCGTCGACGATTCCACGGGTGGCGGCTTCGCCCGGGAGCATCTGCGGTGCTGGCAAGACTTGCTTGGACTCAATGGACTCGCAAATCGTCCAGCCCTGCCGGCGGAATGCGTCTAGGAGCATGGAACCGAGTTGCAAAGCCATGTTCAGAGCGGACAAGGGATCGGCTGCGACGACCGGCGGCCAACTACCGTACCAGGGGTGCAAGGCCAGGTGGCAGGCCCAGGTCGGTGGCGCGCCAACTACCGAGTCCTGGCGTACAGGCGCTTCGACCAGCAGGCGCGCGAAGCGACCCTCGCCCGCAGGATCAAGCAGCCAGTAGGTGTGAGCGAATGCATCCTGCTGCGAGGGAGCGGGAGGCGCCGGCCTGGCGCCCCAACCGCTGGTTGAGTGATAGGGTGCCTGCCAGCCATGCAGCACCGGTCGGGCCCGCGACAGGTAAACCAAATGGCTGTCCGCCGCGCCAAGTGCAGTCTCAAGTGCCTGCATCAGGTCGATGCCGGCATAGCAAAGGGGGGCATCGAACAAGCCGTCGAACTGCAAGGCGCAACTGGCGTCGCCCGGCGCCACCGACTCGGGCAGTAGCAAGCTGATACTCACGGGCTGTGCTTCGCCACCCTCCGGCGGGGGTAGCAAGACAGTCCTCAATAGCAAAGGTGCTTGGAACTTGGGGTCTGGCAGCGGGCGCATGGCTACCTCTTGGCGTTGGCGTAGTCGCGATAGCAGGCCAGTTCATTGGCTTCGCGCGTTCGACGGGCGTCGTTCTGCACCGACGAACGCCCTCTGGCTTATACAGGGTGGCAGTGTCTTTGCCGGTGACTCTCTACGCAAGCAGGGTATTCCACTGATGAGTTATGTCATTGTTCGCAACGACAAGTGGCACCAGCATCGCGAGCGCGCACCTGGCACGCAGCAGAACCCGCTGCAGTCAGCCGATCCGCCCGCGCAGCAGAATCCCCAGCAGCTCCAGCAGCTTGGCCGGGCTGAAGGGCTTGGCGAGGAAGAAATTGGCGCCCAGCCCCAGGGCCTCGGCCTTGTCCTGTTCGCTGGCCGCGGCGGTCAGCATGACGATCAGGGTGTTGGCGAAGGCGGGGTCGGCGCGCAGCGTCTTGCAGACCTCCAGGCCGTCCATGCCGCCGGGCATCATCACGTCCAGCAGCACCAGGTCCGGGCGCACCGTCTGTGCCAGCTGCAGGCCGAGCGCCCCGTTGGCGGCCTCGTAGATCACGTAGGGGCTGTCCTCCAGCGCCCAACGTACCAGGCGACGGATGTCGGCCTGGTCATCAACGATCAGGATCTTCGGCTTCATGGGGCTCGGGGGGCTGGCATTCACAGCCTCAAGCATATCGCCTGCTCCCGGCTTGGGATTTTCATTTGCGCCCCCATGTGCAGCAGCCTCCTAGAATCGGCCGACGAAGCAACGCTGGCCCCGCATCATGGTTCCCCACCTCATTACCGCACTCACCGGCCCCATCAACGAGCTGGAGCAGCGCGTGCTCGAGTCCATGCCGGCGATCGAGCGTTGGTTCCGCCTTGAGTGGATGGAGCACACGCCGCCCTTCTACAGCTCGGTGGACCTGCGCAATGCCGGTTTCAAGCTGGCGCCGGTGGACACCAATCTGTTCCCGGGTGGCTTCAACAACCTCACCCCCGAGATGCTGCCGCTGGCGGTGCAGGCGGCGATGGCGGCGATCGAGAAGATCTGCCCGGAGGCCAAGAATCTCCTGCTGGTGCCCGAGGGCCATACGCGCAACAGCTTCTATCTCAGCAATGTGGCCACGCTGACGCGCATCTTCACCCAGGCCGGCCTGAACGTGCGCCTGGGCACGCTGGACGAGAGCATCAAGGAGCCCACGGCGCTGGCCCTGCCGGATGGCGGCCAGCTCACCATCGAGCCGCTGGTGCGCAAGCGCGGGCGCCTGGGCCTGAGGGATTTCGACCCCTGCACCATCCTGCTCAACAACGACCTCAGCGCCGGCGTGCCGCGCGTGCTCGAGCATCTGCACGAGCAATACCTGCTGCCGCCCCTGCATGCGGGCTGGGCGCTGCGCCGCAAGAGCAACCATTTCCGCGCCTACGAGGAAGTGGCGAAGAAGTTCGCCAAGCTGCTGGGCATGGATCCCTGGCTGATCAACCCGATGTTCGCGCCGGTGCAGGGCCTGGACTTCAGCACCGGCCAGGGCCTGGATGCGCTGCAGACCCAGGTGGACACCATCCTCAACAAGACGCGCCGCAAGTACAAGGAATACGGCATCCAGGAGAAGCCCTTCGTGGTGGTGAAGCCCGATGCCGGCACCTATGGCATGGGCATCATGACGGTGCGCGATGCCAAGGACCTCGACGAGCTGAGCCGCCGCACCCGCAACAAGATGAGCGTCTGCAAGGACGGCCAGCTGGTCAGCGAGGTGATCGTGCAGGAGGGCGTGGTCACGCACGAGCGCGTGCACGATGCGGTGGCCGAGCCGGTCGTCTACATGATGGACCGCTACGTGGTGGGCGGCTTCTACCGCATCCATGCCGAGCGTGGCGAGGACGAGAACCTCAACGCCCCCGGCGCCAGCTTCGTGCCGCTGGCCTTTGCGCAAAGCTCGCAGCTGCCGCGCCCGGGCGAGAAGCCGGGCGCCAGCGCGCCCAACCGCTTCTACATGTATGGCGTGATCGCGCGCCTGGCCATGCTGGCGGCCAGCTACGAGCTCGAAGTCACCGACCCCGAGGCCGAGGTCTACGCCTGAGCGGCGCCCTTGACATGAAGCCGCGGCGGCGTCAAGCCCGCTGCCCCCTGGGCAGGCGGGGCGCTTGACGCACTGCACAAAGCCGAGCGCACAATAGCGCTTTTGGCTTTCGAGCAGCGTCCTCAGCGCGCTGCGGCACTCTGTGGGTTCTTCTACTGCGGCACGTTCGCCGTCCGCCCTGGCGGGCCTCACGCTCGGGGCATTGGGCGTGGTCTATGGCGACATCGGTACCAGCCCGCTCTACGCGCTGAAGGAAGTCTTCCATGGCGGCCATGTGGCCGCCACCACCGACAACATCCTCGGCGTGCTCTCGCTGATCTTCTGGACGATGACGGTGATCGTCTCCCTGAAGTACGTGCTGCTGATACTGCGCGCCGACAACAACGGCGAAGGCGGCCTGATCGCGATGCTGGCGCTGGCCACCACGGCGGTGAGCGAGCGCCCGCAGCTGCGCCGCGTGCTGCTGGTGGTGGGCATGTTCGGCACCGCCATCTTCTATGGCGATGGCGTCATCACCCCGGCGGTGTCGGTGCTGTCGGCGGTGGAGGGCCTGGGCGTGGCCGCGCCGCAGCTGGAAAAATTCGTCGTGCCGCTGACCCTGCTGGTGCTCACCGGCCTGTTCGCGGTGCAGCGCTTCGGCACCAGCGGCATCGGCAAGTTCTTCGGCCCCATCACCCTGGTCTGGTTCTTCGTGCTGATCGCGCTGGGCCTGCCGCACATCATCGAGAACCCCAAGGTGCTGGCGGCCATCAACCCCTGGTATGCCTTCCAGTTCGCCGCCGCCCAGCCGCTGGTGGCCTTCATCTCGCTGGGTGCGGTGGTGCTGTGCGTCACCGGCGGTGAGGCCCTGTATGCCGACCTGGGCCACTTCGGCCCGCTGCCGATCCGGCTGGCCTGGTATGGCATGGTGATGCCGGCCCTGGTGGTCAACTACTTCGGCCAGGGCGCCATGCTGCTGGACGAACCCGAGGCGGTGAGCAACCCCTTCTTCCACATGGCGCCGGACTGGGCCGCGCTGCCGCTGGTGTTCCTGGCCACGGCGGCCACCGTGATCGCCTCGCAGGCCCTCATCACCGCGGCCTTCTCGGTCACCAAGCAGGCGGTGCAGCTGGGCCTGTTGCCGCGCATGCGCATCCTGCACACCTCGGTGCGCGACACCGGCCAGATCTACGTGCCCTTCGTGAACTGGGGCCTGTTCGTCTTCATCGTGCTGGCGGTGGTGCTGTTCGGCTCGTCCTCGCGCCTGGCGGCGGCCTATGGCATCGCGGTGACGCTGGACATGAGCATCACCACCATCATGACCTTCTACGTGATCCGCTACGGCTGGAAGTACCCCTGGGCGCTGTGCTTCGCCGCCACCGGTTTCTTCTTCGTGGTGGACGTCACCTTCTTCGCCTCCAACCTGCTCAAGCTGTTTGCCGGCGGCTGGTTCCCGCTGGTGATCGGCATCGGCATGTTCACGCTGATGCTGACCTGGAAGCAGGGCCGGCGCCAGCTCAGCGACAAGCTGCGCGAGGATGCCATCGACCTGAAGAGCTTCCTCGGTGCGGTGTTTGTCAACCCGCCGCTGCGCGTGCCCGGTTCGGCGGTGTTCCTCTCCTCCGAGCAAGGCATGACCCCGAATGCCCTGCTGCACAACCTCAAGCACAACAAGGTGCTGCACGAGCAGAACCTGTTCGTCACCGTCAAGCATCACGAGGTGCCCTGGATCGGTTTCGACAAGCGCGTGGAAGTGGAGGCGCTGGGCAACGACTGCTGGCAGGTGAGCGTGCACTTTGGCTTCAAGAACGAGCCCGATGTGCCCGAGGCGCTGAAGCTGCTGGAGTCGCGCCATGTGCACCTGGAAGAGATGGAAACCAGCTACTTCCTCTCGCGCGACATCGTCATTCCCACCATCGGTTCGGGCATGGCGCTGTGGCGCGAGAAGTTGTTCGCCAGCATGCACCGCAACGCCGCCGCCGCCGCCGACTTCCTGCACCTGCCGACCAACCGCATCGTCGAGCTCGGCTCCAAGGTCGAGATCTAGGGCCTGTTAACACTACGCCGATGGGCCGCGAAGGCTCGCCTCGGCGGGCCAAGCTAGGCGCAGCGCGCCGCCCGCACTCGCGTGCGGGCCAGCGTTGCAACGACGCGTGGCCCGCCGAGACGAGCCTTCCCGCAGGGTTGTGGCCAGAAAGACCGCAGGCCGCGTTGCAAATCCTCGCCGGGTGTCCAACCCGGCTGCGGTTTGCGCCTTGCCTGCGGCCTTTCTGGCCGACAACGCGACCCATTGGCGTAGTGTTAACAGGCCCTAGGCCGGCACCGCCTGCAGCGCCTCGCTGCTGCGCCGGCCCGCGGCGTCGAAGTGCAGCATCTCTCCCTGCGGGATCAGCTCCCAGCCCTGCGGGTCGCCCTCCAGCGGCTCCGAGGCCACCACCACGCCGGCCGCCGAGTGGTTGACGTAGAGCGTGGGTGCGCGCTTGTCGGTGGCATAGCGGAAGGCCCAGAGCTGGTCGCCATCGGCCAGCGCGGCCGAGAAGCGCAGCGGCTGCTGGATGTGCAGCAGCTGCATCATTGCCTGGGTCTCGCCGAGCACCTGGCTGGTGGCGCGCAGCGCGTCCAGCCCTTCCTCCATGCGCGCGATGATGAGCAGGAACAGCAGTTCGGAGTCGGTCGCGCCCTTGCGATGTTCGTAGAGGTGATCGGGGATGCGCGCCTCCATGCGCCGGCGCAGCTGGCCATAGCCGCCGATCTGGCCGTTGTGCATGAACAGATAGCGGCCGTAATGGAAGGGGTGGCAGTTCTGGCGCGCGATGCCGCCGCCGGTGGCCGCGCGCACATGCGCGAAGAACAGCCGGGAGCGCACATTGGCGCACAGCGCCAGCAGGTTCTCGTCGGACCAGGCCGGCATCACCTCGCGGTAGACGCCCGGCGCCTCGCGCTCGCCATACCAGCCCACGCCGAAGCCGTCGCCATTCGTCACCACCTTGGCCTCCTCGGCGCGCAGCGACTGTCGCACCAGCGAATGCCGGGGGGCGCATACCAACTCGTCCAGGAAGATCGGCGCGCCCAGGTAGGCCAGGAATCTACACATGCTTGTTTATGCTTGCGGCCATGAAAACCTGGCTCAATGATCTCTCAGTCCCATCGGCCGTGGCGGGGTTTGTGGCGGTGCTGGTGGGCTTCACCAGCTCGGTGGCCATCGTATTCCAGGCGGCCCAGGCCCTGGGTGCTACTTCGTCACAGATCACCTCGTGGATGTGGGCCCTGGGCCTGGGCATGGGCATCACCAGCCTCGGGCTGTCGCTGTGGACGCGCCAGCCGGTGCTGACCGCCTGGTCCACGCCCGGCGCGGCGCTGCTGGCCGGCACCGCCGGCATCAGCATGCCCGAGGCCATCGGCGCCTTCATGGTGTGCGGCGCGCTGATCCTGCTGGCCGGCCTCACCAAGGCCTTCGAGCGCGTGATGGATCGCATCCCGGTGGCGGTGGCCTCGGCGCTGCTGGCCGGTGTGCTGGCGCGCTTCGGCCTGGACGCGGTGGCCAGCGTGAAGACCGCCCCTACGCTGGTGCTGGTGATGGCGGCCGTCTACCTGGCCGGGCGGCGCTGGTGGCCGCGCTATGCGGTGCCCGCCGTGCTGCTGGCCGGCGTGGCGGTGGCGGCGGGGCAGGGGCGCTTGCACATGAGCGAGGTGCAGTGGGCCTGGGCCCAGCCGGTCTGGACCAGCCCGCGCTTCAGCATGGCGGCGCTGATCGGCGTGGCGCTACCGCTCTTCCTCGTCACCATGGCCTCGCAGAACCTGCCCGGCGTGGCGGCCCAGCGCGCCTCGGGCTACCAGACGCCGATCTCGCCCAGCATCAGCACCACCGGCCTGGCGACCCTGCTGCTGGCGCCCTTTGGCGGCTATGCCTTCAACCTCGCGGCCATCACGGCGGCGATCTGCATGGGGCGCGAGGCGCACGAAGACCCGCGGCGCCGCTACACCGCCGCCGCCATGGCCGGCGTGTTCTACATCGCCCTGGGCCTGGCCGGTGGCGCGGTGGTGGGCCTGCTGGCGGCCTTCCCGCGCGAGCTGGTGGCGGCGGTGGCAGGTCTTGCCCTGCTGGGCACCATCGCCGGGGGCCTGGCCGCGGCGCTGAAGGAGGAAAAGCACCGCGATGCCGCCATCCTGACCTTTCTGGTCACGCTCTCGGGGGTGGCCATGCTGGGCATAGGCTCGGCCTTCTGGGGCGTGGTGGCGGGCACGGTTTCTCTTTTGGTGCAACACTTCCGAGCCAAGTAAATCATCCGCAGCCAGAGCCACCATGAAGACCCTGTTCGTCGCCGACCCGCTTGAATCCTTCAAGACCTACAAGGACACCACCTTCGCGATGATGCGCGAGGCCGCCAGGCGTGGCCATGAGCTGTGGGCCTGCGAGCCCGCCGACCTGGTCTGGCGCGCCGGTGGCCGGGTGGTGGCGCGCGCGGCGCGTGCCATCACGCTCACCGGCGATGCGCATGCCTGGTTCAGCGTGGTGGCCACCGCCGAGCTGGCGCTGGCCGATACCCAGGCCGTCATCATGCGCAAGGACCCGCCTTTCGACAGCGAGTACTTCTACGCCACCCATCTGCTGGGCCAGGCCGAGCGCGAGGGCGCGCGCGTCTTCAACAAGCCCGCGGCGCTGCGCGACCATCCGGAGAAGCTCGCCATCCTGGAGTTTCCGCAGTTCATCGCGCCCACCCTGGTGACGCGCAGCGAGGCCGCGATCCGCGCCTTCCATGCCGAGCAGGGCGACGTCATCCTGAAGCCCCTGGACGGCATGGGCGGCATGGGCATCTTCCGCGTGCCGGCCGATGGCCTCAACCTCGGCGCCATCATCGAGACCCTCAACAAGGGCGGCGCCGAGACCGTGATGGTGCAGCGCTACCTGCCCGCCATCAAGGAGGGCGACAAGCGCGTGCTGGTGATCGGGGGGCAGGTCGTGCCCTTCTGCCTGGCGCGCATCCCGCAGGGCGGCGAGGTGCGCGGCAATCTGGCGGCGGGCGGCAAGGGCGTGGCCCAGCCGATCAGCGCGCGCGACCGCGAGATCGCCGAAACCCTGGGCCCGATCCTGGCCGCGCGCGGCCTGCTGCTGGTGGGCCTGGACGTGATCGGCGACTGCCTCACCGAGATCAATGTCACCAGCCCCACCTGCTTCCAGGAGATCACCGACCAGACCGGCTTCGACGTGCCCAAGATGTTTGTCGACGCGCTGGAGCGCAGCCTCTGACGATGATCAGCCGCCTGACGGCCGCCCAGCTCAATGGCCTCACCGTGGCCCTGGGCGTGGCGCTGGTGCAGGCGCTGCTGAGCGCGGTGTTCGGCGCCGACGTGGGCCTGGCGGCGGCCGGCGGCGCGGTCTGCGCCAGCCTCACCGACGTGCCCAACCCGCCCCAGCGGGTGCTGCGGCGCTTGGTCCCCGCGGCCCTGCTGGGGGCGCTGGTGACGCTGGCCGTGGGCCTGCTGCGCGAGTCGCCGCCGCTCATGACAGCGCTGATCGCGCTCACCGCCTTCGTCACGCTGATGACGATGGCCTGGGGGCCGCGCGCCGGGCCGCTCTCGTTCTCGGGCGTGCTGGCCCTGGTGTTCGCGATGGCCTGGGAAGACCCGCTGACGCGGCTGGAGGCGCTCCAGCATGCCGGCTGGGTGCTGCTGGGCGCCTCGCTCTATGCCTTGTGGGCGCGCAGCACCGCCTGGCTGCTGCGCCGCCGCTACCGCGACCTGGCGATTGCGGAGGCGATGCGCGCCTGCGCGCGCCGCCTGCATTCACGCGCGGCCCGCATCGCCGGCGAGGCGCTGGCCGAGGGCCCCAGCATGCGCGCCTCGATCCGCGACGACGTGGCGCTGGCCGATGCCTTGCAGGCCGCGCGCGATCAGGTGTTTGCCGCCCGGCCGTCGGTGCAGAGCCGCCGCCAGGTCGATCTGGTGTTAGGCCTGATCGAGCTGCGCGACCTGCTGCTGGCGAGCCGCCTGGACATCCCGCTGCTGGGCGAGGACGCGGCCGGCCTGGCCTGGCGTGCCGCCCTGGCCATCACCCTGCGCCAGCTGGCCGACGCGCTGGACGGCATGGCCGCCGCGGTGGGGCGAACAGGCGCCGCCTGCCCGGCGATCTCCGCGCAGGGCTGGCGCGACGAGCTGGCCGGGCGCCTGGCCGCCGTGCCCGCCGCAGCCGACGATGCGCGCCACCATCTGCTGGCCGCGCTGCAGTCGCGCCTGGGTCATATGCTGGACGATGTGGCGCAGATGGCCGAGCGTCTGGCCGGGCCCGACCGCGCCGCCACCCTGACGCCCGCGCAGCTGCAGCAGTTCGTCTCGCCCGAGGGCTGGCCGCTGGCGGCGCTGAAGACGCACTGGACCCTGCAGTCCGGCGTGCTGCGCCATGCGCTGCGCGGCACGCTGGCGCTCTCCTGCGCCTACGCGCTGGGCCTGGTGCTGCCCTGGGCGGCGCATCCGCACTGGCTGGTGCTGAGCGTGGCGGTGGTGCTGCGCGGCAATCTGGAGCAGACCCTCGCGCGCCGCAACGAACGCATCATCGGCACCGTGATCGGCTGCCTGCTGGTGCTGGCGCTGGCCCAGGTGCACAGCCATGCCCTGCTGGCCCTGGCCTTCATCGCCGCGGTGGGCACGGCCCATGCCTATGTGAACGTGCGCTACCGCGTGGCCGCCACGGCCGCCACCCTGATGGCCCTGCTGCAGCCGCTGCTGCTGGCGCCCGGCAGCAGCCCGGCGGTGGGCGAGCGGCTGGCTGACACGGTGCTGGGCGCGCTGCTGGCCTGGGCCTTCTGCTTCGTGCTGCCGGCCTGGGAGCGCCGCACCCTGGGCCGGCTGGCGCTGCAGCTGTGCGGCGCCCTGGCGCGCCACGCCGCCAATGTGCTGCGCTGGGCGCCCGGCGTGCATCAGCAGCAGGTGCAGCAGCAGCTGGCGCAGCGCCTGAGCCGCCAGCAGGCCTATGCCGCGCTGGCGGCGCTGGCCGCGGCCGGCCAGCGCACCCGCGTGGAGCCCGAGCATGTGCGCGTGCCCGATGCGCATGTCGAAGCGCTGCTGACGCATGGCTACCGCCTGATGGCCCTGCTGGGTGCCGTGCAGACCCTGCTGAACCGGCGCGCCGAGCGCCTGGACGAGGTCGAGGCCAGCCGGGCGCTGCAGCAGACCCTGCAGGCCTGCGTGGGCACGCTCAGGCTGGAGGCCCTGGCGGGGCAAGACCCGACCCCGCCGAAGCTGGAAACCACCGAGGACGATTGGCCCGAGCACCGCGCCGACGTCAGCCTCACCCCCTGGCTGCTGCGCCGCCTGCGCCTGTGCGAGCGCGAGGCGCATTGGCTGGCGAGCGCGGTGCGCCAGCTGCGCGCCGATTTGAACGCTGATCCGCGCGCCTGATCAGCGCGGCGCCAGCGCCCGCAGCACGTCGCGCCAGGTGACGATGCCCACCGGCTTGAGGTCCTCCACCACGATGGGCAGGCAGGAGATGCCATGCTCCAGGAACAGCCGGATCGCGTCGCCGACGGGGTCCTCGGGCCGCAGTGTCAGCGGCTTGCGGCTCATCACCTGGTGCACGCGCTTGTTGAGCGTGGCGAGGTCGCGCGTCGTCTCCACCATGGTGCCGACATAGGGGCTGATGGCGCGCAGCAGGTCGCGGTCGGAGACCACGCCGAACAAGCGCCCTTCCTCCACCACCAGCAGATGGTGGAAGCTGGAGCTATCAAAGATCTCCTTCACCGTGGCCAGGCTGTCGTCCAGCTCCACCGTCACCAGGTTGCTGGACATCAGGTCGTGCATGCGCGTCATCTTGTGCTGCTCCCCGCGCCATCCCGCGGCGCGGGCAGATTGTCGCGCGTCCGTTTATGCTGCGCCTCGCATCTTCACTGGAGTAGCCCCATGATCAAGACCCGTGCTGCGGTGGCCTGGAAGGCCGGCGCCCCATTGACCATCGAGACCCTGGAACTGGACGGCCCGCGCGAGGGCGAGGTGCTGGTGGAAGTGAAGGCCACCGGGGTCTGCCATACCGATTACTACACGCTCTCGGGTGCCGATCCCGAGGGCATCTTCCCCGCGGTGCTGGGCCACGAGGGCGCGGGCGTGGTGCTGGAGGTGGGCAAGGGCGTCGGCTGGCTCAAGCCCGGCGACCATGTGATCCCGCTCTACACGCCCGAGTGCCGGCAGTGCAAGTTCTGCCTCTCGCGCAAGACCAATCTCTGCCAGGCGATCCGCAGCACCCAGGGCAAGGGCCTGATGCCGGATGGCAGCGCGCGCTTCTCGCTGAACGGCCAGCCGGTGTTCCACTACATGGGCACCTCCACCTTCTCCAACCACATCGTCGTGCCCGGCATCGCGCTGGCCAAGATCCGCCCGGATGCGCCCTTCGACAAGGTCTGCTACATCGGTTGTGGCGTCACCACCGGCGTGGGCGCGGTGCTGTTCAGCGCCAAGGTGGAGGCGGGTGCGAACGTGGTGGTGTTCGGCCTGGGCGGCATCGGCCTGAACGTGATCCAGGGCGCCAAGATGGTGGGCGCCGACAAGATCATCGGCGTGGACCTGAACCCGGGCCGCGAGGCGCTGGCGCGCCAGTTCGGCATGACCCACTTCATCAACCCCAAGGAGGTGGCGAACGTGGTGGACGAGATTGTGCAGCTCACCGACGGCGGCGCCGACTACAGCTTCGAATGCATTGGCAACACCAAGGTGATGCGCGATGCGCTCGAGTGCACCCACAAGGGCTGGGGCCGCAGCATCATCATCGGCGTGGCCGAGGCCGGCGCCGAGATCAGCACGCGGCCCTTCCAGCTCGTGACCGGCCGCAAGTGGGAGGGTTCGGCCTTCGGCGGCGCGCGCGGCCGCACCGATGTGCCCAAGATCGTCGACTGGTACATGGACGGCAAGCTCAAGATCGACGAGCTCATCACCCACAAGCTGCCGCTGGAACGCATCAACGAGGCCTTCGAGCTGATGAAGCGCGGCGAATCCATCCGCACCGTGGTGGAGTTCTGAGATGGCGGCCGAGCTGCTCAGCGAGCACGCCTGCTTTGGCGGCCGGCAGCGTTTTCTGCGCCATGCCTCGGCCGAGATCGGCCTGCCGATGCGCTACGCGCTCTACCTGCCGCCGCGGCCGCGCGCGCTGCTGCTGTATCTGGCCGGCCTCACCTGCACCGAGGAGACCTTTGCCATCAAGGCCGGGGCCCAGCGCCTGGCGGCCGAGCTGGGCCTGGCCCTCTTGACACCCGATACCAGCCCGCGCGGCGCGCAAGCCGCCGGCGAGGATGCGGCCTGGGACTTCGGCGTCGGCGCCGGCTTCTACCTCGACGCCACCCAGCAGCCTTGGGCCAGGCACTGGCGCATGGAAAGCTATCTGATGCGCGAACTGCTGCCGCAGGTGCAGGCCGAGCTGGGCCTGGGGCCCGAGCGCAGCGGCATCTTCGGCCACTCGATGGGCGGCCATGGCGCGCTCACCCTGGCGCTGCGCCACCCGGGCGCGTTCCGCTCACTTTCAGCGTTCGCGCCGATCTGCGCGCCCATGCAATGCCCCTGGGGGCACAAGGCGTTCGGCGGCTACCTGGGCGCCGAGCGCAGCGCCTGGGCGGCGCACGATGCCAGCGCCCTGATGGCGGCGCTGCCGGCCGCGCCCTATCCGGGCGGCATCCTGATCGACCAGGGCTTGAGCGACCAGTTCCTCGCCGAGCAGCTCCATCCGGACGCCTTCGAGGCCGCCTGCGCCGCGGTGGGTCAGCCGCTGCGCCTGCGCCGCCATGCCGGCTACGACCACGGCTACTACTTCATCGCCAGCTTCGTGGACGAGCAGCTGCGCCACCACGCGGCCCAGCTGCTGCCCTGAGCCAGCCTCACTCGAGGCGGCGCACGCGTGCCGTCTCGTTGGAGCCTTCGAACTCCATCATGAAGGAGCCCATCGCGGCGCGGCGCACCAGCACCTTGGGGCTCTTCAGGCGCAACACCGCCGAGCTGCCGTCGATCACCATCCAGGCCTGGCCATTGGCCAGGCGGATCACGCTCTTCGGGCCCCAGCCGTCGAAGGGGCCATCGATGCGGCTTTCCACCGCATCGGCCTCGGTCTTGAGTTGGCGTCGCTCCAGGCCGAAGGTGTCGGCCTTGGGCTCCGCCGGGGCCGCCGCCTTGGGCGCTGCGGCCGCCGGCGCAGCTGCCGCGGGCGTTGCCAGGGCGATGCCGTCATAACAAGCCAAGCGTGCGTCCTTGTCGGCGATGCCGCGGCAGCGCTGCAGCTCGGACTGCTGCGCACAAGCCGTGCCGGATGCGAGGGCCAGGGCGATCATCAGGGCGTTTTTCATCTGCGGGGCATGTCGGGTTGGCGATGCCCGGCAGCATAACGCCGAAGCGCCGGACTACTTGCTCAGCAGGGCCACGGCGCCGTTGCCGGTGGGCGAATCGGGATCGCTGAAATGCACGACAAAGGCGAACAGCTGCTCGCTGGCGTTGTCGTTGTTGCAGTCGATGGCGCGCACGGCGCGCTTCAGCGCATGGTGGTAGCCGCGCGGGCCGGCGCTGGTGTCGACGCGGCCGACGCTGCCGCCCTTGAGGCGGAACTGCACGCGCACGGTGCCCTCTTGCTCGACGCGCGACCAGGCGGTGGAGAGCGCCTCCTGCAATTCGACGGCGGCCGCCGGGCAGACGCTGAGCACGTCGGTGCGGGCCATCTCGAAGGCCTTGTTGCCGGTGACTTCAACGCGCTTCAGGTCCTGCGTGCCGCCGCTGTCGGCGCTGGCAAGGCCGGTGAAGAAGGTCATGGCGGTGGCGGCCAGCAGGCTGGATGCGAGGGTGGTGTTGCGATTCATGATGACTCCGTTGCTGAGGGTTGAGGCGGCGGTCTGCCGGCTGTTGAGCCGTCCAATGTCCGCGCTCAATTCAGATTAGGCAGAGGGCCCGGCGCGACCAAGCCGGAGTCGACCAAGCAGCGGATTGCGCGGACGGTTTGCCGGATTCCAGCGACGAACGGAGTTGGGGTGCCAGGGCGGCCTAGGGGCGGGCCCGCATGACTTCTTTCCGGGGTCAGGTCTTGCCTGATGGTGCGTCCATGACCATGGTCATGGCGGTGCCGTGCCGGGCCGGCCGACCGCGGGGGCAGGCGGCGCGGATGACCTTTGGCATGCGCTCTTAGCGCGTCTGCTGGTGGCCGGCCGCGGCCTTGTAGCGCCGCACCAGCGCGTCGATCTCGGCCGGATCGATCACGTCCTCCAGCCGCTCGAAGCCGGCGGGCGCGCGCTCCTCGACCAGATCGAGGATGGCGTCCAGCCCCTCCTGGCGGTTCATCTCGACGATGCGCGCGCACATCGGCAGGCGCTGCGCCTCGTAGGCGTCGAGCGCCGCTTCCGGCGTGGCGCCCTGCTGCAGGGCCTGGGCCAGGCAGTCGGCATCGAGGATGGCCTGGGTGGCGCCGTTGGAGCCGATCGGGTACATCGGGTGCGCCGCGTCGCCCAGCAGGGTGATGCGGCCATGGCGCCAGCGCGGCAGGGGGTCGCGGTCCACCATCGGCCATTCCAGCAGCTGGGTGGCGCTGCGTATCAGGGCCGGCACGTCCAGCCAGTCGAAATGCCAGCTGCCGAAGGTGGGCAGCAGGTCGTCCAGCGAGCCGGGCTTGCTCCAGTCCTCGCGGCTGGGGGCGCTGAGGCCGCCGCCAAAGCCATCCTCGCGCAGCCGGCGGTCGCAGATCCAGTTGATCAGCTGCAAGCCGTCGTCGGCCACCGGGGCGATCGGGTAGACCACGAACTTGGCGCGCCGGTGGCCGGCCTGCACCATGGTGCGGCCGTCCAGGAAGGGGCGTGCACGGCTGGTGCCGCGCCACATCATCATGCCGTTCCAGCGCGGCGCGCCCTCGTCGGGATAGAACTGGCGGCGCAGCGCCGAATGGATGCCATCGGCGCCGATCAGCAGATCGGCGCTCAATTCGCTGTGGCTGCCGTCGCTGGCCTGCAGCTGCGCGACCACGCGCGCGCCCTCGGTGCGCGCGGTCAGCACGCGTTGCCCGCTCAGCAGCTTGGCCTCGCCCAGGCGCTCTGCCGCCTCGCGCCACAGCAGCAGTTGCAGCTCGCCGCGGTGGATGCTCAGCTGTGGATGGCTGTAGCCGCCGCCCAGCCCGCGCGCATCGCGGTAGATGGCCTGGCCATGGCGGTTCGCGAACACCAGGGCCGAGGTTGGCACCGCCATCGCCTGCAGCGCCGGCAGCAGACCCAGGCCATCCAGCACCGCCACCGCATGGGGCAGCAGGTTGATGCCCACGCCCAGCGGCTTGAGCTGCGGCGTGGCCTCGCAGACGCGCACGCGGTGGCCGCGCGCCTGCAGGGCCAGGGCGGCGGTGAGGCCGCCGATGCCGCCGCCGGCGATCAGGATGTCCAGGGCTTTGTCTTGCATGGCTGTTCTCGGTTTTGCTTGATCTGGGATAAGGGTAAGCGAGATTGTTGCGCTATGCAACGATATTTATCCTGAAGCCATGAGCAAGACGGCAAGTTCCCAAGCGCAGGTTCCCGAGGGGCTGCTGCTGCCCGTGCCCGGGCTCGACTACGGCGTGCTGGACGAGCTGCTGGGCTATGCCCTGCGGCGCGCGCAGAACGCGCTCTACCTGGACTTCTACCGCGCCACCGAGGGGCTGGACGTGAGCCCGCAGCGCTTTGCCGCGCTGGTGCTGGTGGCCCGCAATCCCGGCATGCGCCAGGGCCTGTTGGCCCAGGCGATGGGGCTGCACCGCAGCGGCGCGCTGCGCCTGACCGATTGGCTGACCGAGCAGGGCTGGGCGGAGCGGCGCGACGATCCCAGCGACGCGCGCTCCTGGGGCCTGCACCTGACCGCGCATGGCCGCCGCACCCTGGCCAAGCTGGAGCAGCTGGTGCGCGCCCACGACCAGGCCCTGCTGCAGGGCCTGGGCGAGCGCGGCAGCGCCTTGAAGGCCGATCTCGAGCGGCTGGCCTGGGTGGCCACCGCGGCGGCCCAACCGATTCCACCCGCCAAGCCGACAAAGAAAACCGACAGGAGACCCAAGCCATGACCAAGCACTTTTCGATGCATCGACGCGAACTCACGCTGGGCCTGGCGGCCTTGCTGGCCGGGCCATTGGCGCGTGCCCAGGGCGCCCTGCCGCGCATCCTGGTGGGCTTCCCGGCCGGCGGCTCGGTGGACACGACCGCGCGCCGCGTCGCCGAGGCCTGGCGCGGCCGCATGGCCGAGTCGGTGCTGGTGGAGCAGAAGGTGGGCGCCGGCGGCCGGCTGGCGATTGCGGCGCTCAAGGACGCGGCGCCCGATGGCATGACGCTGCTGCTGAGCCCTTCGTCGATGTTCACCATCTACCCGCATGCCTATCGCAAGCTGGCCTACAAGCCGGAGTCCGATGTGGTGCCGGTGGGCCCGCTGGCGCATTCCACCTGCGGCTTTGGCGTCGGCCCAATGGTGCCGGCCGCCGTCAAGACGCTGGCCCAGTTTGCCGACTGGGCGCGGGCGAATGCACAGAGCGCCGCCTATGCCTCGCCGGCCGCGGGGGCGATGCCGCATTTCCTGGGCAACCAGTTCGAGCGCGCCGCCGGCATCAAGCTGACCCATGTGCCCTACCGCGGCGCCGCGCCCGGCATGCAGGACCTGATGGGCGGCCAGATCGCCTCGGGCTGCTTCAGCATCGGCGATTTCCTGCCGCATCTGGCCTCGGGCCGGGTGCGCCTGCTGGGCGTGACCGACACGCGCCGTTCGCGTTTCGCGCCCGAGGTGCCGACCTTCGAGGAGCAGGGCTTCAAGGGCATCGAGGGCGTGGAGAGCTATGGCTTGTTCCTGCCGGCCAAGGCGGCGCCGGCCACCGTCGACCGCATCGCCGACCTGGTGCGCGCGGCGCTGCGCGAGACCGCGGTGGTGGAGGGCCTGGCCAAGCTCGGCTTCGAACCCTTCTCGCTGAGCGCGCCCGAATATGCGCGTCGCCTCGCGGCCGAGCGCGCGCAATGGGGGCCCATCGTCAAGGCCTCGGGCTTTTCCTCCGACGACTGAAAGAAAAGCGGCCGAAACGGGCGGAGCGGCCGCGTCGGGGACAATCGGCCCCATGGCAGTCCTCTCAATTAGCAACGCTCACCTCGCATTCGGCCACGTCGCCCTGCTGGATGGAGCCAACTTCTCACTCGAAATCGGTGAGCGCGTCGGCCTGATCGGCCGCAACGGCACGGGCAAGTCCTCGCTGCTGAAAATCCTCGCAGGCCTGGAGAAGCTCGACGATGGCCTGCTGCAGCTGCAGCAGGGCCTCACCAGCGTCTACGTGCCGCAGGAGCCCGAGCTGCGTGCCGATGCCACCATCTTCGAGGTGGTGAGCGAGGGCGTGGCCGAGGCCAAGGCGCTGCGCGCGCGCTACGAGATCCACGACGAGAACGACGACCTCGCCTGGGTGCAGGAACGCATCGAGCACATCGGTGCCTGGAACTGGGAACAGCGCGTCGACGAGACCCTGCAGCGCCTGGGCCTGGACGGCTCGCGCCTGGTGGGCGCGCTCTCGGGCGGACTGAAGAAGCGCGTCGCCCTGGGCCGCGCCCTGGTGGCCCAGCCCGATGTGCTGCTGCTGGACGAGCCCACCAACCACCTGGACCTGGACGCCATCACCTGGCTGGAGGAGTTGCTCAACAACTTCAAGGGTTCGCTGCTGCTGATCACCCACGACCGCGCCTTCCTCGACAACGTCGCCAACCGCATCGTCGAGCTGGACCGCGGCCAGCTGCGTGGCTACCCCGGCAACTTCGCGGCCTTCACCGCCGCCAAGGAATACGAGCTGCAGAACGAGGCGCTCTTCAACGCCCGCTTCGACAAGCTGCTGGCGCAGGAAGAGGTGTGGATACGCAAGGGCGTGGAAGCGCGCCGTACGCGCAGCGTGGCGCGCATCCAGCGCCTGGAGGCGATGCGCCTGGCGCATGCGGCGCGCCGCGATGTGCAGGGCAAGGTCAAGCTGGACATCGACACCGGCGGCGCCAGCGGCAAGATCGTGGCCGAGCTGGAGAATGTGTTCAAGAGCTATGGCGATCGCACCATCGTGCGCGACTTCACCGCCACCATCCTGCGCGGCGACAAGGTCGGCCTGGTGGGCCCCAACGGCGCCGGCAAGACCACGCTGCTGAAACTGATCCTGGGCGAGCTGGCACCCGACAGCGGCGAGGTGCGCCAGGGCTCGCGCCTCTCGGTGGCCTATTTCGACCAGATGCGCGACACGCTCAATCTGGACGCGACCCTGGCCGACACCATCAGCCCCGGCAGCGAGTGGATCGAGATCGGCAGCCAGAAGAAGCATGTGAAGAGCTATCTGGGCGACTTCCTGTTCTCGCCCGCGCGCGCCAACTCGCCGGTGAAGAGCCTCTCCGGCGGCGAACGCAACCGCCTGCTGCTGGCGCGCCTGTTCGCGCGCCCCGCCAATGTGCTGGTGCTGGACGAGCCCACCAACGACCTCGACATCGAGACCCTGGAGCTGCTGGAAGAGCTGCTGGCCGAGTACGACGGCACCGTCTTCCTGGTCAGCCATGACCGGCGTTTCCTCGACAACGTCGTCACCTCCACCATCGTCAGCGAGGGCGACGGGCGCTGGCGCGAGTACGAGGGCGGGGTGCAGGACTGGCTGCTGCAATCCAAGCGTGCCGCGGCGCTGCAAGCCAAGCAGGCGCCGGCGCCCGCACCGGCCCCCGCGCCTGCACCGGCTGTGGCAGCGGCCCCGGCGGCGCCGAAGCGCAAGCTCAGCTACAAGGAGCAGCGCGCGCTGGACGAGTTGCCCGCACGCATCGAGGCGCTGGAGACCGAGCAGGCCCAGGTGGCCGCCCTGCTGGCCGGCACCGAGCTCTACACCCAGGGTGCCGCGCGCCTGGCCGAGGTGACGGCGCGCGCCAGCCAGATCGAGGACGAGCTGATGGGCTTGCTGGAGCGTTGGGAAGCGCTCGGCGCGCGCTGAAGCGCTAGCTGGTTAGCGCCGCTCGCGCAGCTGCTGCAGCAGGCGCCAGAAGCGCGCGTCCTGCGAGGTGGCGAAGTTGATGCGCATCAGCGTGCCGGCGCGGCGCGTCGGGCTGAACAGCAGGCCCGGCGCGATCAGCCAGCCGGCATCCAGCATGCGCTGCGCCAAGCGTTCGGTGTCCATGCCCACCTCCAGCCAGCCGAACAGGCCTTGCGGCGGGGTCACGAATTCGCAGCCGGCCTCCTCGGCCAGGCGCACCACGCGCTGGCGCGCCGCATCCAGCCGGGTGATGACGCGCTCGGCGTGGCGGCGCAGCTGGCCCTGCTCCAGGCAGATCGCCACCGCGCGGTCCATCATCGGGCTGGTGGTGAGGGTGGAGAGCAGTTTCAGCTCGGTGAGCTGGTGCACCTTGTCGGCGCTGGCCGCCACATAGCCGACGCGCCAGGCCGGCGTGAGGATCTTGGAAAAGCCCGACACATAGAGCGTGCGCTTGAGCCCGTCCAGGGCCGAGAGCCGCGGCGCATGGTTGGGCGCCAGGAAGGCATAGGTGTCGTCCTCCACGATCATCAGGTCGGCCGCCTCGGCAAGCTTGAGGATCTGGTGCGCGCTGGCCAGCGAGAGGCTGTGGCCGGTGGGGTTGTGCAGCACCGAGACCGTCACATACATGCGCGGCCGGTGCTCCTCGATGAGGCGCGCCATCACGTCCAGATCGGGGCCCTGCTGGCCGCGCGGCACCGGCAGCAGGCGCATGCCCGCCTGCGACAGGCGCGCGTACTCGATCGCCCAGCCGGGGTCGTCCACCAGCACCGCATCGCCGGGGCTCAGCAGGCTGCGCGTGATCAGGTCCAGCGCATGGGTCGCGCCCACGGTGCTGACGATCTGCTCGGGCGCGGCATGCACGCCGATGTCCTCCAGCCTGCGCGCCAGCGCGGCGCGCAGGCGCGGGTCGCCACCGGGCTCGCCGTACTGCAGGGCCAGCTGGTCGGGCTCCTCGCTCTGGCTGACGACGCGGCGCATCGCGCTCTGCAGCATCGGCAGGTCCAACCAGTCGCCCGGCAGGGTGCCCAGGCCCGGCGCATGGCGTGCGTCGGCCTGGAACATGCCGCGTATCAGGGCCGAGGCGTCGATCGGTGCGTTGCCCGCCGGGCTGGGGGCGGGCTGCTTGGCGTGCGGGCGTGCATCGCGCAGATCGCGCACGAAGAAGCCGCGCTGCTTGCGCGCCTCCAGCATGCCCGAGGCCAGCAGCTGGTCGTAGGCCGCCACCACCGTGTAGGGGCTCACGCCATGGTGGCGCGCGCATTCGCGCACCGAGGGCAGGCGCGCGCCCGGCAGCAGCAGGCGCTGCTGGATGCGTTCGGCAAAGCGCAGCGCCAGCTGCTGGGCCAGCGGGGTGCTGGCATCGCGCGAGAGGGGTGCGGCGGCGGCGCTGTGGCTCATGGTGGGCTCTCCGGCAATGAACGAACAACAATGCAGCAGCCAAGTGTACTGGTGCTGTATTGCCCCGGCGTCCTGCCGGCGCCCCGGCTCAGGGGCAGCCGCGCGGGCTGGCCTGGGCGCCGCTGCTGAGCTTTTGCAGCTGCAGCAGGGCCAGCACCTGGCCGCTGGCGCTGCGCAGCTCCAGCTGCAGGCGCGGCGTGCCATCGCTGCTGGGCGCCAAGGCCTGCACGGTGCCCATCGCCATCACCGGCTGGATCAGGCCGGCATCCAGGTAGCCGCCGAAGAAGGCGGCCGCGCCGCTGCCCGGCTGGCCCCATTCACCGCTGTAGCTCAGGCGTGGGCAGCCGCCCTCCAGCTTGAGCTCGTTGCCCTCGAAGCTCAGCACAAATTCGGGGTTGCTGGCGCTGCTGGCGTACAGCACCTTGGCGGTGCCGGGGTGCTCGGGCGAGACGCCGCTGCTACCGGGCGGCAGGCCGCAGGCCAGCTGGTCGGCCCAGGGGGCGCTGCACAGGGGGGCCGACTTGGCACCCGCCAGGGCCAGATAGCCGTGCGATTCGGTGGTCAGGCCCGAGCCTCCCGTGCCCGGCCCGCAGGCGCTCAGCAGCAGGCCCAGCAGGCCGGCGAGCAGATGGTTGGGCTTCATGGCTTCTCTCCCTCATTCATGGGTTCTGCATAGAAATAGACGCCGAAGCGGGCCCGCTTGTTCTTCTGTGCCGCTTCGGCATGCTGGGCGTCGTCATTGAAACGGTCCTGGGCTTCCTGCATCACCAGCTTGAAAGCCTGGCGCCAGGCCTGGCGCGAGACCTGGTGCAGCCGCGCCACCGAGGCCGGCGTGAGTTCGTCCACGAAGATGGATTGCTCCAGGAACTTGTCCTCGCCCAGCAGGTTGGCGGTGCCCGCCGAGAGCGCATCGCGCAGGTTGTCGGCGCACAGCCAGGCCAGTTCTTCCATGCCCTGGCGGGGCGTGAATTCCTCGGCCAGCAGGCGTATGCCTTCCGGCTCTTCGGCCACGCCGCCCAGGCGCAGCAATTCGTCCAGCACCGCGCGCGGCCGCACATCGCTGCTGACACGGGTGACGAGGGCGTCGAAGCTGTCGTCGCCGGCGCTGCGCGGCAGCAGCTTGGGGCGGCCCTGGGCGTCCAGGAAGGGGGCGTCGTTGAGCCAGCGGCCCACCACCTCGGCCGCCAGGCTGAGCGGGCGGAAGGCCTCGGCATCGGCGGCCTTGACCTCGGCGGGGCGCGTCAGGTTGCGCACATCGCGCCGGTGCACGCCCGACAGCAGGCTCACCGCGCTGTCGGTCTGCGGCATGCCGCGCTCCTTCAGTTCCTGCTGCGCGGCGGCCAGGAATTCGGTCTTCAAGGCCTGGGCGAAGGCCGGGTAGGCGACGCCGCTCTTGATCAGCATGCGTGCCAGCGGCCGCACGACCTTGAGGCTGAACTCCAGCGCCAATGTGGCCGCGGACTTCATGCGCGGCTCCGCCCGGCGCGGCCTGCGCTCCTGCGTGGGTTGGTGTTCACTGCCTGTGGCATGGGGGCTGGGCCTCGTCTGGGTCTGGGGTCTGGCCTTGCGGCACGGCCGGCATTGTCAACCGGTTGACGTGGACTTTGATGTGTGGAATATTATCCCACATCGCACTCAAACGGAGGAGGAAAGCGATGACGAAAGTGAAAGCAAGCAACAACAGCGCAATGCGCGTGATGCTGATGGCGGGGCTGGTGGCGGCGGGGCTGAGCGCCTGCGGCGGCGGTGGCAGCGAGACCGCCAAGCCGCTGGCCCTGCAGGGCACGGCGGCCGTGGGGCTGGCGGTGGCGGGTGGCCAGGTGCGCGCCAAATGCCTGAAGGGCGAGGGCACGACCAGCACCGCGGCGGACGGCAGCTACAAGCTGAGCATTCCCGCGGGCGAGCTGCCCTGCGCCCTGGAGCTCACCCATGCCAGCAGCGGCCTGCAGCTGCGCTCGCTGGCGGTGCCCGGCGGCAACGGCGAAATGGCCAACCTGACCCTGCTGACCGAGATGGTCACGACGAGACTGGCGCGGCGCGATGCCGCGGCCTACTTCGCAGGCTTCGATGCCGCGGCCGGCAAGGCCCTCAGCGTCGACAAGGTCAAGCTGGCCCAGGCGGATGTGAGCAAGCTGCTGGCGCCCACCACCGAGATCCGCAACCTGGGAGACTTCCTCGGCGCGCCGCTGAAGGCCGCCACGTCCGCCAACCCCAACCAGGGCGATGCGCAGGACAAGCTGCTGGACGCCCTGCACATGCGGCTCAGCAAGGCCCGCCAAGTGCAGTTGCTGGGCGTGCTGGCGAATGCCGCCGATCCGGTGGACCCGGCGCCGTTCCAGCCCTGGATCACGGTGGAGCCGCAGGCCGTGAGCATGCTGGCCGGCGCCAGCCAGACCCTGATGGCCGACCTCAACTACCCGCCCAATGTGGTCTATGTGCGCCAACCGGTGAAGTGGGCGCTGCAGGAGGCCAATGGTGGTGCGGTCGAGGCACTCAACGGCCGCTATACCGCGCCGATGGCCAACGGTGTCTACCATGTGCGCGCCACGCGCGAGGATTTCGGCAGCGTGAGCGCCGATGTCACGGTGACGGTGGGTCAGTTGCTGAGCCTGGACCAGCGCAGCATCTCGGGCGTCAAGAAGGCGCGCAATGCGGCGGTGCTCGATCAGGCCGCCTGGGCCGAGCTGTGGAACCAGCATGTGGCCGGCAACTCGCCGGCACCGGCCCTGCCGGCGGTGGACTTCGGCACCCAGATGGTGGTGGCGGTGTTCCTGGGTGAGCGCGCCAACGGCTGCGCCAGCGTGGCGATCAGCGGGGTTGCGTCGAACGGCGCGGCGCTGCAGGTGGCGTACCAGGAAGGCAAGCCGCCGGCCGACAACGTGAGCTGCACGCAGGTGGTCAGCGCCCCGGCGCACCTGGTCAGGCTGCCCAGGTCGGCGCTGCCGGTGGAGTTCGTGCTGAAGCCCTGACCGGCTGTGCTGGTCAGCATGCCAATACAGAAAAGCTGGCTGATCGGCTGACTGTATTGGCCATGTACTGCATCCGGCCATAGACTGGCCGGATGCCTTCGCAGCCCCAAGCCCTCCCGTCCACGGCCTCCAGCGCGCCCGCCGATCTGCGCCGCGGCCTGGCCCTGGGGGCGCTGGGGGTGTTCATCTTTGCGCTGAGCATCCCGATGACGCGCCTGGCCAGCGGCAGCGCCGAGGCGCCGCAATTGCCGCCCGAGTTCGTGGCGCTGGGGCGTGCGGCGCTGGCGGGGCTGCTGTCCATCGCCTATCTGCGCTGGACCGGGGCGCCGCGCCCGCAGGGGCGCCAATGGGCGCTGCTGGCCTTCACCGCCCTGGGCGTGGTGTTCGGCTGGCCGCTGCTGCTGGGCTATGCGGTGCGCCAGGTCGATGCCGTGCATGCCTCGGTGATCTCGGGCGTGCTGCCGCTGGCCACCGCGGTGATCGCGGCCCTGGCGTTGCGCCAGCGTCCCAGCCTGGGTTTCTGGGCCTGCGCGGTGGCCGGGCTGGCCCTGGTGCTGGGCTTTGCCTGGTGGCGCGGCGCGGCCGGCTTGCAGACGGCCGACCTGCTGCTGCTGGGCGCGGTGCTGAGCGCCGCGGCCGGCTATGTCAGCGGCGCCCAGCTGAGTGCGGCCATCAAGCCCGAGCAGGTGATCAGCTGGGTGCTGGTGCTGAGCCTGCCGCTGACGCTGCCCGCAGCCTGGCTGTTCTGGCCCGTGCAGCCGATCCGCGCGGCAGCCTGGGGCGGCTTTCTTTACGTGGCGCTGTTTTCGATGTGGCTGGGCTTCTTTGCCTGGTACCGGGCGCTGGCCCTGGGTGGCGCGGTGCGCGTCAGCCAGGTGCAGGTGCTGCAACCCTTTCTGTCCATGCTGCTGGCCGTGCCGATCCTGGGCGAGGCGCTGGATGGTGTGACCCTGCTGTTCGCGCTGGCCGTGATTGCCGTGGTCTGGCTGGGCAAGCGCATGCCCGTGCACGCGCTCGCGCAGGGGGCGCGATGAGGCTGCTGGGTGTGCTGGGCGGCATGAGCTGGGAATCCAGCGCGCATCTGTACGCGCTGCTGAACCGCGGCGTGGCCGCGCGCCTGGGCGGGCTGCACAGCGCCCCGGTGCTGCTGCACAGCGTGGATTTCGCCGACATCGAGGCGCGCCAGCGCGCCGGCGACTGGGCCGGTGCCGCTGCCCTGCTGGGCGCGGCCGGGGCCGGCCTGAAGGCGGCCGGAGCTGAAGGCCTGCTGCTGGCCACCAACACCATGCATCGCGTGGCCGACGCGATCGAGGCCGCGGCCGGCCTGCCGCTGCTGCATATCGTCGACGCCACCGCGCTGGCGCTGCGCGCGCAGGGCATCCGGCGCGCCGGGCTGCTGGCCACGCGCTACACCATGGAGCCGGGCTCCTTCTATCACCTGCGCATGCAGCGCCATGGCATCGAGCTGCTCACGCCCGCGGCGGCGCAGGCGGACGAGGTGAACCGCATCATCTACGAGCAGCTGTGCCGCGGCCAGATCCTGCCGGCCTCGCGCCAGCTCTACCTGGATGCCGTGCGGGCGCTGGCCGGGCGCGGTGCGCAGGCGGTGATCCTGGGCTGCACCGAGATCGGCCTGCTGCTGGACGCCAGCGCGCAGCCGCTCAGCCCGCTGCCATTTTTCGACAGTACCGCACTGCAGGCGCAGGCGGCGGTGGATTGGATCTGTACCCCCGGTGGTACAACGACGGATTGATTTGCAGGAGACACAAGCAATGAGCACCATCTGGACCCAGGCGCGCCGCGCCGCGCGCATGAACCCGTCCATCATTCGCGAGATTCTCAAGGTCACCGAGAAGCCCGGCATCCTCTCGATGGCCGGCGGTCTGCCCTCGGCCGACACCTTCCCGGTGGAGGCGCTGAAGGCCGCTTGCGACAAGGTGCTGAGCGAGAACGCCAAGGAGGCCTTGCAGTACGCCGCCAGCGAGGGCTTTGCGCCGCTGCGCGAATGGGTGGCCAAGCGCGTTTCCTCGCTGGGCATGCAGGTCGATCCCGACCAGGTGCTGATCACCAGCGGCTCGCAGCAGGGCCTGGACCTGGTGGGCAAGATCCTGTGCGACGCCGGCGCGCCGGTGGCGGTGGAAACGCCCACCTATCTGGGCGCGCTGCAGGCCTTCACGCCCTACGAGCCGATCTTCACCAGCCTGGCCAGCGACGAGCAGGGCCCCCTGCCCGAAGCCTTTGCCAAACTGCCGCATGACGCGCCGGGCACGCGCTTTGCCTACCTGCTGCCGAACTACCAGAACCCCACCGGCCGCGTCATGAGCCTGGAGCGCCGCCAGGCCGTGATGGCGGCGGCCAAGGCGGCCGGCGTGCCCATCGTGGAAGACAACCCCTATGGCGACCTCTGGTTCGACGAGCCGCCGCTGCCCTCGCTCTCCTCGATGTGGCCCGAGGGTTCCATCTACCTGGGCTCCTTCTCCAAGGTGCTGACGCCGGGCTTCCGCCTCGGTTACATCATCGCCCCCAAGGAGCTCTACCCGAAGCTGCTGCAGGCCAAGCAGGCGGCCGATCTGCACACGCCGGGCTTCAATCAGCGCGTGGTCTACGAGGTCATCAAGAACGGCTTCCTGGACGAGCATGTGCCCAAGATCCGTGCCCGCTACAAGGCGAATCGCGATGCCATGGCCACGGCGCTGAAACAGCATCTGCCGGCGGGCTGCGAATGGCAGAGCCCCAAGGGCGGCATGTTCTTCTGGATCCGCCTGCCGGCCGGCCTCGACGCCATGGCCCTGCTGCCGCAGGCGGTGGAGGCGAACATCGCCTATGTGCCGGGCGCCGCCTTCTACGCCAGCGCACCGGACCCGCGCGCGCTGCGCCTCTCCTTCGTGACGCTGACGCCCGAGCTGATCGCCGAGGGCGTGGAAATCCTCGGCCGCGTGCTGCACGAGGCGCTGGAAACGCAGGTCGAGCCGACGCCCTGAGGGCCGCTGCTCAAGCTAGCAGCAGGAAGTGATCGGCCAGCAAGAGGCCGAACAGCGCGAACAGGTAGGCGATGGAGAAGCGGAAGCTCATCATCGCCTGCAGCTTGTCGCGCCGCAGCCGGTAGTTCCATTGCAGGTAGCGCGCGCCGATCAGCAGCGCGCCCAGCAGGTAGGGCCAGCCGCTCATGCCGATGGCCCAGGGCAGCAGGCTGGTGAACACCAGCGCCCAGGTGTATTGCAGGATGCGCCGGCTGGTATGCGCGACGCCATGCGTGACCGGCAGCATCGGCACGGCGGCGCGCGCATAGTCCTCGCGCCGGTGGATCGCCAGGGCCCAGAAATGCGCCGGCGTCCAGATGAAGATGATGAGGAAGAGCAGCAGGGCGCCGGGCTCGAGCTGCCCCTGCACCGCCACCCAGCCCAGCAGCGGCGGTGCGGCGCCCGCGGCACCGCCGATGACGATGTTCTGCGGCGTCGCATGTTTCAGATACAGGCTGTAGATGCCGGCATAGCCGATCAGCGAGCCCAGCGTGAGCGCGGCGCACAGCGGGTTGGTGTAGGCCATCAGCAGGGCCATGCCGGCGCTGCCCAGCAGCAGCGCGTAGGCCAGCACCTGGGGCGCGCCGAGGCTGCCGGTGGGCAGGGGGCGGCCGCGCGTACGTGCCATCAAGGCGTCGATGCGCCGGTCCACCAGGTGATTGACGGCGGCGGCGGCACTCGCCACCAGGGCGATGCCCAGATTGCCGAACAGCAGCACCTGCCAGTCCGGCAGGCCGGGGCGGGCCAGCAACATGCCCACCAGCACGGTGAAGCTCATCAGCGCCACCACGCGCGGCTTGCCGAGCTCGAAGTAGCTGCGCCAGAGCGGCCGGCGTGCGCCGGCGAGATCCAGGCTGAGGCTGGAATCGTTGCTCATGTCATTTGAAATAGAAGCTGCGCATCTGGTGCACCCAGCTGGCCTCGCTGAACATCAGCCCGATCAACACCGCCAGCAACAGGGGCGGCAGCAGGATGGCGTAGATGAGCGCCAGCCGCTCCCAGGCCATGTGCATGAAGACGGCGACGATGAGCCCGGCCTTGAGCGCCATGAAGGCGAGGATCAGGGTCCAGCGCAGCAGGCCATGGAGCTGGAAATAGTCCACCAGATAGGACATGGTGCTGAGCACGAACAGCAGGCCCCAGACCTTGAAATACAGGGCGATCGGAGGCTGCTGGTGCTCTTGACTGCTTGCATGCATGGCTGACCTCACCACAGGTAGAAGAGCGCGAAGATGAAGACCCAGACCAGGTCCACGAAGTGCCAGTAGAGGCCGGCGATCTCGACGATCTGGTAGTTGGGCCCGCCCGGCCCATGCTCGTAGCGACCCTGCTGCACGCGCCGCGCCACGATGGCCAGGTAGATCACCCCGGCCGAGACATGCAGGCCGTGGAAGCCGGTGATCATGAAGAAGCAGGCGCCGAACTGGGCCGCCCCCATCGGATTGGCCCAGGGCCTTACACCCTCGTGGATCAGCTTGGTCCACTCGAAAGCCTGCATGCCCACGAAGGTGGCGCCCAGGAGGGCGGTGGCCAGCATCAGCGCCGCGGCCGCGCCGCGCTGGCGCCGGTAGGCGCAGTTCACCGCCATCGCCATGGTGCCGCTGCTGCTGATCAGCACGAAGGTCATGATGGCAATCAGCAGCAACGGCACCGGCTGGCCGGCGATCTGCAGCGAGAACACCTCGCTGGGATTGGGCCAGGGCACGGTGGTGCTGTTGCGCACCGCCATATAGCCGGTGAGGAAGCAGCTGAACACAAAGGTGTCGCTGAGCAGGAAGATCCACATCATGGCCTTGCCCCAGGGCACCTGGAAGGCCTGTTGGTCGGCTGCCCAGTCCTCGACGAGGCCGCGCCAGCCTGGGGTGCTGCTGCCGGTGGTGGAGCTGGCGGTCATGGGGGGCTCCTTGGTGGTGCCGGTTCAGCGCGTGCCGCAGATGGCGCGCACCAGTTCGGGGGTTAGCCAGCCCAGGGTGGCGTAAAGCAATGCCCAGAGCAGCAAGAGGAAATGCCAGAAGCGTGCGCACAGGGCCAGGCCCATGGCGCGCTGGGCCGCGTCGGCCCGCGGCCAGGCGCGCAGGCAGCGCCACCAGCCCCACAGCCCGCCCAGCACGTGCAGGCCATGCATGGCGGTGAGCAGATAGAGAAAGCTCGCCGCCGGGTTGCCGCTCGGCAGCACGCGTGCCGCCGCCAGGGCCTGCCAGCCCCAGAGCTGCACCAGCACAAAGGCGAGGGCACAGAGGCCGCCCCAGCGCAAGCCGCGGGTGTCGCGCGTGGCGGAGCGGCGGCCCAGTTCCAGCGCCAGGCCGCCCAGCGCCAGCAGGGCGCTGCTGAGCATGAACTGCCAGGGCAGGGCGAGCGGGAAGCCCTCCAGCCCGTTCAGCCGCATCACATAGGCCACCAGCAGCAGGAAGAAGATCGAGCTCGACACCGCCATCATGAACCACAGGCCGGTGCTGGCGGCGGCCTGCGGGCGTGGCCAGGCGCCGGTTTGCAAGGGGGCGGCCAGGCCGTTCATGCCAGTTGCTCCCGGGTCGTGCCATGGCTGGCGTCGGGGCCCTCGACACCGCCGGCGGACAGCGGTGCGGTCTGCGGGATGAAGTCCTCCGGCGCGCCCGGCACGCTATAGGCATAGGCCCAGCGGTGCACCACCGGCAGGGTGGCACCCCAGTTGCCATGGCGCGGCGGGGTGTCGGGGGTGAACCATTCCAGCGAGGCGGCGCGCCAGGGATTGGGCTCGGCCCTGCGGCCTGCCTTCAGGCTCCACAGCAGGTTGAACACGAACACCAGCTGGGTGACGCCCACGATGATGGCCGCCACCGTGATGAAGGTGTTGAGCTGGTGGGCCGAATCGGGGATGAACTGGTAGTTCCGGTACTCGTAGTAGCGCCGCGGCATGCCCAGCAGGCCGAGGTAATGCATGGGGAAATAGATCGCGTAGGTGCCGATGAAGGTGACCCAGAAATGCAGATGACCGAGGCGGTCGTCCAGCATGCGGCCGCTGATTTTTGGGTACCAGTGATAGATCGCGCCGAACACCACCAGCAGCGGCGCCACCCCCATCACCATATGGAAATGCGCCACCACGAAGTAGGTGCCCGAGAGCGGGATGTCCACGCTGACGTTGCCGAGGAAGAGCCCGGTCAGCCCGCCGATGATGAAGGTGGAGATGAAGGCGAGCGCGAACAGCATCGGCACGCTCAGATGTATGTCGCCGCGCCACAGCGTGAGCAGCCAGTTGTAGACCTTGATCGCGGTGGGCACGGCAATGATGAGGGTGCTGGTGGCGAAGAAGAAACCGAAGTAGGGGTGCATGCCGCTGACGAACATATGGTGGGCCCACACCACGAAGCTCAGCACGCCGATCGCCAGGATGGCCCACACCATGGTGCGGTAGCCGAAGATGCATTTGCGCGCATGCACGCTGATGAGGTCGGAGACGATGCCGAAGGCCGGCAGCGCGACGATATAGACCTCGGGGTGGCCGAAGAACCAGAACAGGTGCTGGAACAGCAGCGGGCTGCCGCCCTTGGTCTCGGCGATCTGGCCCATCGAGACCAGCGCAGGCATGAAGAAGCTGGTGCCTATGGTCTTGTCCAGCAGCATCATGATGCCGCTCACCAGCAGGGCCGGAAAGGCCAGCAGGGCCAGGATGGTGGCGGTGAAGATGCCCCAGACGGTGAGCGGCATGCGCAGCAGGCTCATGCCGCGGGTGCGCGCCTGCAGCACCGTGGTGACATAGTTCAGGCCGCCCATGGTGGCGGCGACGATGAAGATCACCAGCGAGACCAGCATCAGGATGATGCCCCAGTCATGGCCGGGCGTGCCGGGCAGGATGGCTTGCGGCGGATACAGCGTCCAGCCCGCGCCGGTGGGGCCGCCGGGCACGAAGAAGCTGATCATCAGCACCACCACCGAGAGCAGGTAGACCCAGAAGCTCAGCATGTTCAGGTAGGGGAACACCATGTCGCGTGCCCCCACCATCAACGGGATCAGGTAGTTGCCGAAGCCGCCCAGGAACAGCGCGGTGAGCAGGTAGATCACCATGATCATGCCGTGCATGGTGACGAACTGGTAATAGCGCTCGGCGTTGATGAATTCGAACTGGCCCGGGAAGCCGATCTGCAGCCGCATCAGATTGGACAGCAGCAGGCCCACCAGGCCTACCAGCACCGCGGTGCCGCCATACTGGATCGCGATCACCTTGTGGTCCTGGCTCCAGACGTACTTGGTCCAGAAGCTCTGCGGTTCGTCATGCTCGGAATGGCTCATGCGCTCCTCGTTGGTCAGGGCTGTCTATTTGCCGCGCGACTCGATATAGGCCACCAAGGCGTTGACCTCGTCGCTGCTGAGTTCGATCTTGGGCATGATGGGCGCAAAGCCCTTCACCACGCGCGCCTGCGGGTCGGTGATCTCGCCGCGCAGGAACGCCGCATCCACCTTGTGCGTGCTGCCGTCGGCGAGGGTCTCGGTCTTGCCGTACAGGCCCTTCCAGGTCGGACCCACGCCGGCCGAGCCGTCCACGCTGTGGCAGGCCACGCAGGCCTTGGCCTTGGCCAGCGCCTCGCCGCGCGCCGCCGGGGTGTCGGCCACCGCGGCCGCGGCGGCCGGCTGACTGAAGCGCGCCTGGCCGCCCAGCCAGCTCTGGAACTGCGGCAGCGCCTCCACGACCACGCTGCCGCGCATATTGGCGTGGCCGATGCCGCAGAGCTGCGCGCACAGGGCCTCGTAGCGGCCCGCCTCGGTGGGCGTGAACCAGAAGCTGGTGACGGTGCCGGGCACCATGTTCAGGCGCGCGCGCATCGGCGGCATGTAGAAGTCGTGCAGCACATCGGCCGAGCGCAGCAGGAATTTCATCGGCTGGTTCAGCGGCAGATGCAGCTCCGAGCCTTCCACCAGCACATCATCCTGGCCATTGGGGTCGGCCGGGTCCAGGCCATAGGGGTTGCTGGCCGTCATGAAGCGCGCATCGCTGCCGCCGAACTTGCCGTCGGCGCCGGGGAAGCGGTAGCGCCATTGCCATTGCTTGCCCAGCACCTCGACCAGCATGGCGTTGGCGGGCGGGCGCACATAGTCGGCGTAGACCAGCAGGCCGGGCGCCAGCAGGCCGATGATGCCCAGCGCGGTGATGCCGATCAGCCAGCGTTCCAGCCGGTGGTTCTCGGGCTGGTAGGCGGCACGCTGGCCGGGCTTGTGCTTGAAACGCACGAGCAGCCAGACCAGCAGCAGGTTGAGGACGACGAAGAACAGGCCGGTCACCGCGAAGGTGATGTCCAGCGTGCGGTCCATCTCCAGCCAGTTGGATGCCAGCGCCGGGGCATGCCAGGGGTTGACGAAGTGGAACACCAGCGAACCCAGCACCATGATGATCAACACCAAGGCCAAGATCATGCCCAGCTCCTTCCAGCGTATGGAGGCTGCGCCCGGCGCAGCGAACCTGCTTGTCAGTGAGGCGTGCGGTACAGGGCCAGGCGCCAGTAGGTGCTGGCGGCGCTGATGCCGAAGATCAGGTGCGCGATGAAGGTACCCCAGCCGCGCAGCTCGCTCATCCAGGGGAACACCGTGCTCATGGCATGGAAGTTCACGAAGTAGACCACCACGCCGGCCATCGCCCCGATCACCTCCATCATGGCGGCGCTGGACTCGTAGTGGAAGCCGGCGATCACATAGGCCATGCAGATGCCGAACACCAGGCCAAGCACATAGTGGGTTAGCAAGGCGACGCTGACAACGGCGAAGTCGAAGCCGGAGCCTTGCAGGACCTGTGGCCCGAGCATGATGGCGGCTACCAGACGCGAGGTATGCCAGGGGCTGACGTCATTCAGTACCGCCGACCAGACCAGCTCCAGCACCATCATCACGGCACCGGCCACCAGGCCTGCGATGCAGGCCACCGGCCAGTCCGGCGTGCCCTGCGACCATCGATGCGATTGCGCTTGTGCATGCATGGCGACCTCCTCAGCAGGGCAGCGATCAAGACGATCGACACACCTGGTAGCTGGCCTCCGCTTGCGACGCGTGCAAGCGCTTAGGCGAATGGAGTGACGGATTGCTTTTGACTCGCGTCAACACGGTTTATATACCCCGCCCGATGGGCCCGCAAGGGTAAAGACGCGCAGCCTCGCGGCGCTGGGGTCATGCCTTGCCTTGTGCGGTCAAGCCGGCAATACAGTGTGTGTGCATGGCCGTTCGGCTGTACTGGTGTCGGTGGCCGGCAGCCCCCTAATATCGGCCCGGGCCGCTTGGGCCTGCCGCCAATCCGGAGCCATGAAGTCACGACGTTTTGCCCAGGTGGATGTGTTCACCGACCTGGCCCTGCGGGGCAACGCACTGGCGGTGGTGGTCGACGCCGAGGGGCTCAGTGATGCGCAGATGCAGGCGCTGGCTTGCTGGACGCAGCTGTCCGAGACCACCTTCTTGCTGCCGCCCAGCGACCCGGCCGCCGACTACCGCCTGCGCATCTTCACGCCGGCCGGCGAGCTGCCCTTTGCCGGCCATCCGACCCTGGGCTCGGCCCATGTCTGGCTGAGCCACGGCGGTGCGTCCAGGCGCGCGGACGAGTTGGTGCAGCAATGCGGCGTCGGCCTCGTGCGCGTGCGGCGCGACGGCGCGCGCCTGGCGTTTGCGGCGCCGCCGCTGCGGCGCAGCGGGCCGGTGGAGGCGGCGCTGCGCGAGCAGGTGGCGCGGTCCTTGCGCCTGGCCGAGCAGGACTTGCTCGACGTGGTCTGGGTCGCCAATGGTCCGCCCTGGATCGGCGCCAGATTGCGCAGTGCAGCCGCGGTGCTGGCACTGCAGCCCGACTATTCGGCCATGCAGGGCCTCGAGCTGGGCGTGGTGGGCGCCTATCCCGAGGGCGCACCGGCGCAGTTCGAGGTGCGCGCCTTCGTGCCGGGGCTGCCCCAGCCCGAAGACCCCGTCACCGGCAGCTTGAACGCCGGCCTGGCGCAATGGATGATGGGTGCCGGGCTGGCGCCCGCGGCCTATGTGGTTTCACAGGGCACGGCCTTGCAACGCGCGGGCCGGGTTCATGTGCGGCGCCAGGGTGATGACATCTGGATCGGCGGCGATATCACGCCCCTGATCCAAGGACAGATAAGGCTTTGACGACGATGGAAACCGATCATCTGGTGGTGGCGGCGGCCAGCCTGGCGCAGGGCCGGGCCTGGTGCGAGCAGGTGCTGGGCGTCACGCCCCTGCCCGGTGGCAAGCACGCCTTGATGGGCACGCACAACTGCCTGCTCAATATCAGCTCGGCGCTGTATCCGCGCTGCTATCTGGAGATCATCGCCACAGACCCCGAGGCGCCGCCGCCTGGCCGCGCGCGCTGGTTCGACCTGGACCAGCCCGCCCTGCAGCAGCGCCTGCAGGATGGCGCGGGCCTGATTCATTGGGTGGCGCGGGTGCCGAATCTGGATGCGGCGCTGGCGCAGTGCCGCAGCGAGGGCGTGGACGCGGGCGAGCCCGTGGCGGCCTCGCGCGGCGCGCTGAGCTGGCGCATCGCGCTGCGCGAGGACGGGCGGCGGCTCAAGCGCGAAGCCTTGCCGGTGTTGATCGAGTGGGGTGCCGCCCACCCTTGCGACCAGATGCCCGCCAGTGGGGTGCAGTTGCTGGCCCTGGAGGCGCGCGATGGCCTGCGTGCCCGCCTGGCCACGCCGCGCGGCGAGATCGTGCTGGAGCAGATTGGATGATGAAAGTGACCGAAGACCTGTTTCGAGAAGACGCGCAGCTGACCGAATGCCAGGCGCGCGTGCTGCGCGTGGACGAGCGCGGCGTGCTGCTGGACCGCACGGTGTTCTATCCGCTGGGCGGCGGCCAGGCCGGCGATGCCGGCGAACTGCTGCTGCCCGACGGCCGCGCGCTGCGCATCGCCGATACCCGCAAGGGCGAGGCGGGCGAGATCCTGCATCTGCCGGCGCCGGAGCAGCCGGAGCTGCTGGCGGCCCTGGTGCCGGGTCTGGCCGTCAGCGCCCGCATCGACTGGGCACGCCGGCATGCGCATATGCGCTTTCACACCGCCACCCACCTGCTGTGCGCGCTGGTGCCGCATCCGGTCGACGGTTGCTCGATTACCGCGCAATACGCAAGGCTGGACTTTCACATGACCGAGCCGCTGGACAAGGACGAGCTCACGGCCGGGCTGGCGCGTCTGGTCGCCGAAGCGCATGCCGTCAGCCACAGCTGGATCAGCGATGCGGAGCTGGAGGCCAACCCCGGCCTGGTGCGCAGCATGAGCGTGCAACCCCCGCGCGGCTCGGGCCGGGTGCGGGTGCTGCAGATCGAAGGGGTGGACCTGCAACCCTGCGGCGGCACGCATGTGTCGAACACGGCCGAGATCGGTGCCGTGGTGGTCAGCAAGATCGAGAAGAAATCGGCCAAGACCCGAAGGGTCGTATTGGGATTTGCAACATGACGATGAAGATATTGGGCAAGGCCGCGTCGATCAATGTGCGCAAGGTCTTGTGGACCTGCGCCGAGCTCGGCCTGGACTACCAGCGCGAGGATTGGGGCGCGGGCTTTGCCGATCCACAGACGCCCGCGTTCCTCAAGCTGAATCCGAACGGCATGGTGCCGGTGCTGCTCGACGGCGACTTCGTGCTGTGGGAGAGCAACAGCATCTGCCGCTACCTGGCGGCGCGCCAGGCGCGCAGCGATCTGCTGCCGGCAGCGCCGCGGCAGCGCGCCCTGGTCGAGCAGTGGATGGACTGGCAGGCCGGCGAGCTGAACAACAGCTGGCGCTATGCCTTCATGAGCCTGGTGCGCCAGAGTCCGGCGCACCAGGACGCCGCGGCGCTGGCCGCCGGCGTGGCGGGCTGGAATCGCCACATGGCCATGCTGGATGCACAACTGGCGGCCGGCGGCCCTTACGTGCTCGGGGCCGACTTCACGCTCGCCGATGTGGTGCTGGGCCTGTCGGTGCACCGCTGGGCCGCGGCGCCGCTGGCGCATGCCGAGCTGCCCGCCGTGCGCGCCTATTACGAGCGCTTGAGCGCGCGGCCGGGCTTTATGGCGCACGGCCGCAACGGGCAGCCCTGAGCGGGCGATCAGTCGTTGCGGAAGTTGTCGTGGCAGGCCTTGCAGGTCCTGGCCGTATTGCCGAAGGCGGCCTTCAGCTGGTCGAGGTTGTTGGCCTTGGCGGCCAGGGCCAGCTTGGCGGCCTCGGTCTGCAAGTTCTTGGCGGCCTCGTCGAACTTGGCGCGTTCGCTCCAGACATTGGCCTTGGGGCTGCCCTTCTCGTTGCCGCCCGTGCCTTCTACAAAAGCCATGTAGGGCAGCTTGGCGATTTCGGCCACGATCTCGGCATTGGCCGACGCGGCCGCGCCGTCGAAGGGCACGCGACCCTGCGCCATGGCGCCGATGCGGCCGAAATGCGTGGCCATCACCGTGAACGCCGCCTTGCGGTACTTGACCGCATCTTCAGGCTTCTGGAACTGGGCGTGAGAGGGCAGGGCGCTGCACAGGCCGACGGCCAGGGCGATCACGTAACGCTTCATGCTTGAAATCCTTGCAGTGTTGGGCTAGCTGGTGCCGGGTCTTGCCCGGGCCCGCGAGTGTATGCAGGGTCGAAATGTTTGGGTTATCGTCGGTCCATGTCCCTTTACCAACAGCGCTTTCTGCCATGAACGAGGCGACGGCCGAATTGCGAGCCCGGGTGCGCGTGTGGGATCTGCCGACGCGGCTGTTCCACTGGGCGTTGGTGCTGGCCGTGCTGGGCTCGGTGCTGAGTGCCAAGCTGGGCGGCGATGCCATGGTCTGGCATATGTGGCTGGGCTATGCGGTGCTGACCCTGGTGGCGTTTCGCGTGCTGTGGGGCCTGGTGGGCGGCCATTGGTCGCGCCTGCATCATCTGATCTACAGCCCGGCGGCGATCTGGCGCTATGTGCGCCACCGGCCCCGGCCGGGCGAGCGCTTCGATATCGGCCACAACCCGCTGGGCGGGCTTTCGGTGCTGGTGATGCTGGCCTGGCTGCTGGTGCAGGTCGGCTCGGGGCTGATCGCCGATGACGAGATCTCCGTCACCGGCCCGCTGATCCGCTTCGTCACCAGCGAGCAGAGCCTGGCCTGGACGGCCTATCACAAGCACCTGGGGCAATGGGGTTTGCTGGCCCTGGTGGCCTTGCATGTGCTGGTGGTGCTGTTCTACCGCTTCGGCAAGGACCGCGATCTGCTGGGCCCGATGTTCAGCGGCGACAAGCAGCTGCCCGCCCATGTGCCAGCGTCGCGCGATTCGCTCGCCACGCGCGTGTTCGCGCTCACCCTGCTGGGGGCCTGCGGTGCCGCGGTCTACCTGCTGGTGAGTCTGGGCTGATGGGTACACTGCCGGCCTGCATGGAAACACCCGATATCAGTCTGGTTCTGCCGGATACCCCCGAAGGCTTTGCACGCACCCGCGAGATCCTGCGCGAGTACGCGCAGTCCCTCGGCGTCGATCTGTGCTTCCAGAATTTCGAGGCCGAGCTGGCCGGTTTGCCGGGTGAATACGCCCAGCCCGCCGGCCTGATGCTGTTGGCCATGGTGGACGGTCAGCTGGCCGGCTGCGGCGGCTTTCGCCCGGCGCCGGATGTGGACTATCCGAATGCCTGCGAGATGAAGCGCCTCTTTGTGCGCCCGGCCTTCCGGCGTTTCGGCCTGGGGCGCCTGCTGGCCCAGGCCCTGATCGACCGGGCCACCGAGTCGGGCTATTCGGCCATGCTGCTGGATACCCTGGACGATATGGAGGCGGCGCGCGGTCTCTATGAAAGCCTGGGTTTCGAAGAGATCCCACCCTATTACTTCAACCCGATCGCGGGCGCCCACTATTTGAAAGTGGAACTGGGCTGAGTTACGGCCTGGTACGGCCTTAGCATCGCGGCATGAGCGTTGTTGTCGAACTTGCCTGCCCGCAGCCCGCCACCCTGGGCGAATCGCCGCTGTGGCACCCTTTGGAGCAATGCCTCTATTACGTCGACATCGCCGCGCGTCAGGTCTTGTGCCTGCGCGAGGGCGAGGCGCAGGTCTGGCAGCTGGACAGTGAACCGGGTTGCATCGCGGCGCTGGCGGGTGGTGGCCTGCTCGTCGCGCAGCGCAACGGCCTGTGGCGGCTGGATACGGCCAGTGGCGCGCTTGAGCGCCTGATGCCGCCCCCCTTTGATCCCGGCCAGCAGCGCTTCAACGATGGCAAGCCCGACGCCCAGGGGCGCTTCTGGGTCGGCACGATTGACGACGCGCGCCGGCCCGAGGCGGGCCTCTACCGCGTGGCCGGCGGGCAATGCCAGCGCATGGTCGATGGCATCACCACCGCCAACGGCCTGGCCTGGAGCCCGGATCAGCGTTGCATGTACGGCGCCGATACCAAGGCCCATGCCATCTACGCCTGGGATTTCGATGCCGGCAGCGGTGCCATCAGCCAGCGCCGCGTGTTCGCGCAGTTCGAGCCGCGCCAGGCCGATCAGGCCCTGGACGACTATGCCGGCCGGCCCGATGGCGCGGCGGTGGATGCCGAGGGCTGCTACTGGGTCGCGATGTTCGAGGGTCAGCGCCTGCTGCGCTTGTCGCCTTCCGGCGCGCTGTTGCAAACCGTGCGGCTGCCGGTGCGCTGCCCCACCATGCCGGCATTTGGCGGCCCGGACCTGCGCACGCTCTACATCACCACGGCGCGCGAGAAACGCCCCGCCGAGGAGCTGGCCGCCCAGCCCTCGGCCGGTTGCGTGCTGAAGCTGCGGGTGGATGTGCCGGGGCTGCCGGCCCAGTTCGTGCGCCTCTGAAGCCCTGCGGGCAGGGTAATCCACGGGTGGCTAAAGCCACAGCGTGCGCTTTGTCAAGCCCGGCCGCAAAGGCATGTGCATCGCTGCGTTACCTGGGTGTAAGGGGAAACCACATATAATCCTTGGGTTTTGCTGATTGCACCCCTAAGCCGTGAGCCCTGAGAACCTGCGCGCCCGTGACAATGCCGCGCCGCAGGCCAGGCCTGACGATGCCTGGGGAGATGAGGTCGGCGAAGAGCCTTTCAAGGTGCTGTCGCGTGAAGAAGCGCAAAGCCTGAGAGCCAGGTGGCCTGATACGTTGAAATGGTCGCCCTGGCGCCTGGTGATGGTGCAGGCCCTGGCAGGTGTGGTGATGGCTGCGCTCTGGTGGTTGTTCACGCAGGAGAGCAGCAAGGCGTGGTCGGCGCTGTGTGGCGCGATTGCGGTGGTGGTGCCGAACGGCCTGATGGCCTGGGGTGCCACGCGACGAACGGTGACGGATGCGGGAGCGGCCTTGCTCTCGATGATGTTCTGGGAGTCGGTCAAGATTTTGCTGGCCATTGCCATCCTGGTGGTGGTGGCCAAACGGGTGGCGGATCTGAGTTGGCTGGCGATGCTGGTGACCATGATCCTCTGCCTGAAAGTTAATTGGCTGGTCCTGCTCACGCGGGGCCGTTCTACAAGCATTAGTGACGGAAACTGACGATGGCAGCCGAAGGACACGCGCCGAACGCGGGCGAATACATCCAGCACCACCTGCAGCACATGCAGGTCAATTTCTCGGGGCAGGCGGTCAAGCAGACCAGCATCGTTGACTTCAGCCTGTTCAATCTGGACTCGCTGATCTATTCGGTGATCCTGGGCGTGATTGGCTGCTTCATCCTGTGGCGCGCCGCGCGCAAGGCCACCTCGGGCGTGCCGGGCCGCTTCCAGGCTGCCGTTGAAATCATTGCCGAAATGGTCGAGAACCAGGCCAAGGGCGTGATCCACAACGCCGCCAGCCGCAAGGTCATCTCGCCGCTGGCCCTGACCGTGTTCGTCTGGATCTTCCTGATGAACTTCATGGACATGCTGCCGGTGGACCTGCTGCCTTCGGCCTGGACCCAGGTCTATGCCTCGATGGGCCACGATGCGCACCATGCCTATATGCGTGTGGTGCCCACCGCCGATCTCTCCACCACGCTGGGTCTGTCGACCAGCGTGCTGCTGATGTGCTTCTTCTACAGCGTCAAGATCAAGGGCGTCGGTGGTTGGACGCATGAACTGCTGGCTGCGCCGTTTGGCGACAAGTGGTTCCTGTATCCGGTCAACTTCCTGATGCAGATGATCGAGTTCGCTGCCAAGACCGTCTCGCACGGCATGCGACTGTTCGGCAATATGTTTGCCGGCGAACTCGTGTTCATGCTGATCGCGCTGATGGGCGGTGTCTGGGCCTGGGAGCTGAACCCCCTCACGGGTGGTTTCTGGCTGGGCTTCGGTCATGTGGTGGCCGGTACGGTGTGGACGCTGTTCCACATCCTGATCATCACCTTGCAGGCCTTCATCTTCATGATGTTGACCTTGATCTACACGGGCCAGGCGCACGACTCGCACTGATTCCCAAGCAGTTCTTCTCTTTCCCTTTTCTTCAATTTCTTTCTTTTCATTCCATTCAGGAGCTAATCATGGAAAACATCCTCGGTCTCGTCGCGCTGGCTTGCGGTCTCATCGTTGGTCTGGGCGCTCTGGGCGCTTCTATCGGCATCGCGCTGATGGGTGGCAAGTTCCTGGAATCGTCGGCTCGCCAGCCTGAGCTGATGAACGAACTGCAAACCAAGATGTTCATCTTGGCTGGTCTGATCGACGCTGCCTTCCTGATCGGTGTGGCTATCGCTCTGCTGTTCGCATTCGCCAAGCCCTTCGCGATCTAAGCGGCTCGCTTACCTTTCACGGTTGAAAGGATCGTGCTGTGAATATCAACGCAACCCTGTTCCTGCAAGCGATCGTCTTTGCGATCCTTGTGTGGTTCACCATGCGCTTCATTTGGCCGCCTGTGATGAAGGCGCTGGATGAGCGTGCGCAGAAGATCGCTGACGGGCTGGCTGCGGCCGACAAGGCCAAGAGCGAATTGGCAACCGCCAACAAGCGCGTTGACGAGCAACTGAGCCAGGCGCGCAACGAAACCACCAAGCAATTGGCCGACGCCGAAAAGCGCGCCGCTGCGATCGTGGACGAAGCGAAGAAGCGCGCAGAAGATGAAGGCGCCAAGATCGTGGCTGCTGCCAAGGCTGAGGCCGAACAGCAAGCCGCGCGTGCCCGTGAGGCCCTGCGCGAGCAGGTCGCCGCACTGGCCGTGAAGGGCGCCGAGCAAATTCTGCAACGCGAAGTCAATGCCAGCGTGCACGCCGAATTGCTGGGCCGTCTGAAGACGGAGCTGTAATCATGGCTGAGCTCGCAACCATTGCACGCCCTTACGCTGAAGCGCTCTACCAGGTCGCGGTCAAGCATGATGTGAAGGCCTGGGGCGCGGCGCTCGACGCGCTCGCCCTGGTCGCACAGGATGCCGATCTGCGCCAGTTCGCCGACAACCCCAAGGTCACGGCCGAGCAGGTGTACGCGGTGATGACCGCGGCCGCCAAGCAAGACCTGGCCCCGGAGCTGCAGAACTTTCTGCGCGCGGTGATCGAGAACAGCCGCCTGGCGGCGCTGCCCGAAGTGGTGGCGCAGTTCCGCGTGCTGGCCAATGCCGCAGCCGGCGTGGCTGATGCGCAGATCTTCAGCGCCTATCCCATCGACGCAGCCCAGCTGAGCGATGTGATCGGCACCCTGGAGAAGCGTTTCGGTCGCAAGCTCGAAGCCCATGTCACGCTGGAGCCTTCACTCATCGGCGGTATCCGTGTGGTGGTCGGCGACGAGGTGCTCGACACCTCCGTCAAGGCCCGCCTGGAACGCATGAAAGTGGCGCTCACAGCTTAAAAGCTAGCGCGAGAAGACACCTATTCCGATTCATCCCTGTGTCACCCGCGCTCTGGCAACAGACGCCCGACCAGATGGGAGCAAGCAATGCAACTGAATCCTGCTGAAATTTCCGAATTGATCAAGAGCCGCATCGAGGGCCTTGGCACATCGACGGACGTCCGCAACCAGGGCACCGTGGTGTCCGTCTCCGACGGTATCGTCCGCATCCACGGCCTGTCCGATGTGATGCAAGGCGAAATGCTGGAGTTCCCCGCCGCCGCCGATGGTCAACCCACCTACGGCCTGGCGCTGAACCTCGAGCGCGACTCCGTCGGTTCCGTGATCCTGGGTGCCTACGAGCACATCTCCGAAGGCGACACCGTGAAGTGCACGGGCCGCATTCTGGAAGTGCCCGTCGGCCCCGAGCTGATCGGCCGTGTCGTGAACGCCCTGGGCCAGCCGATCGACGGCAAGGGCCCGATCAACGCCAAGATGACGGACGTGATCGAAAAGGTCGCTCCCGGCGTGATCGCCCGTAAGTCCGTGGACCAGCCGGTGCAGACCGGTCTGAAGTCCATCGACTCGATGGTGCCCGTGGGCCGCGGCCAACGTGAGTTGATCATTGGCGACCGTCAGACCGGCAAGACTGCCGTCGCGATCGACGCCATCATCAACCAAAAGGGTCAGAACATGACCTGCATCTACGTCGCCATCGGCCAGAAGGCGTCGTCGATCAAGAACGTGGTGCGTGCCCTGGAAGCCAACGGCGCGATGGAATACACCATCGTGGTGGCCGCCTCGGCCTCCGAGTCGGCTGCCATGCAGTACGTCTCGGCCTACTCCGGCTGCACCATGGGCGAGTACTTCCGCGACCGCGGCCAAGACGCCCTGATCGTGTATGACGACCTGTCCAAGCAAGCCGTGGCCTATCGCCAGGTCTCGCTGCTGCTGCGTCGTCCGCCCGGCCGCGAAGCCTTCCCCGGCGACGTGTTCTATCTCCACAGCCGTCTGCTGGAGCGCGCAGCCCGCGTGAACGCCGATTACGTGGAAGCCTTCACCAAGGGTGAAGTGAAGGGCAAGACCGGTTCGCTGACCGCCCTGCCCATCATCGAAACCCAGGCCGGTGACGTGTCCGCCTTCGTTCCGACCAACGTGATCTCGATCACCGACGGTCAGATCTTCCTGGAAACCAGCCTGTTCAACGCCGGTATCCGCCCCGCCATCAACGCCGGTATCTCGGTGTCGCGCGTCGGTGGTGCTGCACAGACCAAGCTGATCAAGAACCTGTCCGGCGGTATCCGTACCGACCTGGCCCAGTACCGTGAGCTGGCCGCGTTCGCGCAGTTCGCTTCCGATCTGGACGAGTCCACCCGCAAGCAGCTGGACCGCGGTGCCCGCGTGACCGAGCTGCTCAAGCAGGCTCAGTACTCGCCGCTGCCGATCAGCCTGATGGCTGCCACGCTGTTCGCGGTGAACAAGGGCTTCATGGACAGCCTGGACGTCAAGAAGGTTCTGGCTTTCGAGCACGGCCTGCACCAGTTCCTGAAAACCAGCCACGCCGCTCTGCTGGCCAAGCTGGAGGCCGATCGGGCCATGGACAAGGATGCCGAAGCCGAGCTGAACGCTGCCATCACCACGTTCAAGAAGTCCTTCGCCTAATGACCATGACCGGGCTGTGATGCAAAGAACGGCCCGGACCTAACAGGAGAAATCATGGCATCAAGCAAGGAAATTCGCGGCAAGATCAAGAGCTTCGAGAACACGAAGAAGATCACCAAGGCCATGGAGCTGGTGTCCGCTTCCAAGATGCGCAAGGCGCAAGACCGGATGCGTGCGGCCCGCCCCTACAGCGAGAAGATCGGCAATATCGCCGCCAATCTCGCCCAGGCCAACCCCGAGTACCAGCACGCTTTCCTGGTCAAGAATGACCAGGCCAAGGTGGCCGGCTACGTGGTGGTGACGACCGACAAGGGTCTTTGTGGTGGCTTGAACACCAACCTGCTGCGCGCCACGACCAACAAGCTCAAGGAGCTTGAGGGCGCGGGTCAGAAGGCGGAAGTCGTTGCCATCGGCAACAAGGGCTACTCCTTCATGAACCGCATCGGCGCCAAGGTGGTGGCTCATGCGACGCAGCTGGGCGACCAGCCGCACATCGAGAAGCTCATCGGCCCCGTCAAGGTGCTGCTGGACAAGTACGCCGCAGGCGAGCTGTCGGCCGTCTACCTCTGCTACACCCGCTTCATCAACACGATGAAGCAGGAGCCGGTGGTGCAGCAACTGCTGCCGCTGTCGGCCGAGAGCATGAAGGCGGGCGCGGGCAACAACCACTCGTGGGATTACATCTACGAGCCGGATGCCGCCACCGTCATCGACGAGCTGCTGGTGCGCTACACCGAGGCCCTGATCTACCAGGCCGTGGCCGAGAACATGGCGTCCGAGCAATCGGCGCGCATGGTGGCCATGAAGGCCGCTACTGACAACGCCGGCAACCTGATCGCCGAGCTGAAGCTGGTCTACAACAAGACCCGCCAGGCCGCCATCACCAAGGAACTGTCGGAAATCGTCAGCGGCGCCGCCGCCGTGGGCTGATCGCAGTCGAACGCAAAAGTTTTGGAATTGAAGGAACGAAAAAATGGCTAACACTCAATCAGTGGGCAAGATCGTTCAGTGCATCGGCGCCGTGGTGGACGTGGAGTTTCCGCGCAACCAGATGCCGCAGGTCTATGACGCGCTGAAGATGGAAGGCTCGGCTCTGACGCTGGAAGTCCAGCAGCAGCTGGGCGACGGCGTGGTGCGTACCATTGCGCTGGGCTCGTCCGACGGCCTGCGCCGCGGCACCGAGGTCTACAACACCGGTGAGAACATCAAGGTCCCGGTCGGCAAGGCAACCCTTGGCCGCATCATGGACGTGCTGGGCAACCCGATCGACGAGCGCGGCCCCGTGGCTGCCGAGTTGACCGCGTCCATCCACCGTGCTGCACCGTCTTATGACGAGCTGAGCCCCTCGCAAGACCTGCTGGAAACCGGCATCAAGGTGATCGACCTGATCTGCCCGTTCGCCAAGGGCGGCAAGGTGGGTCTGTTCGGTGGCGCCGGCGTGGGCAAGACCGTGAACATGATGGAACTCATCAACAACATCGCCAAGGCCCACAGCGGTCTGTCGGTGTTCGCTGGTGTGGGCGAGCGTACCCGTGAGGGCAACGACTTCTATCACGAGATGGCCGACTCCGGCGTGGTGAACCTCGAGAAGCTCGAGGACTCCAAGGTCGCGATGGTCTACGGTCAGATGAACGAGCCCCCGGGCAACCGTCTGCGCGTGGCCCTGACCGGTCTGACGATCGCCGAGTCCTTCCGTGACGAAGGCAAGGACGTGCTGTTCTTCGTGGACAACATCTACCGCTACACCCTGGCCGGTACCGAAGTGTCGGCACTGCTGGGTCGTATGCCTTCGGCCGTGGGCTACCAGCCGACGCTGGCCGAAGAAATGGGCCGTCTGCAAGAGCGCATCACCTCCACCAAGGTCGGTTCGATCACCTCCATCCAGGCCGTCTACGTGCCTGCCGATGACTTGACCGACCCCTCGCCCGCCACCACCTTTGCCCACTTGGACGCAACGGTCGTGCTGTCGCGTGACATCGCTTCGCTGGGTATCTACCCCGCCGTGGACCCGCTGGACTCGACCTCGCGTCAAGTGGACCCGAACGTGGTTGGCGAAGAGCACTACAACACCACCCGTGCCGTGCAGGGCGTGTTGCAGCGCTACAAGGAACTGCGCGACATCATCGCGATTCTGGGCATGGACGAGCTGTCGCCGGAAGACAAGCTGGCCGTGGCCCGCGCTCGCAAGATCCAGCGTTTCCTGTCGCAGCCCTTCCACGTGGCCGAAGTCTTCACCGGCTCGCCCGGCAAGTACGTGCCCCTGAAGGAAACCATCCGCGGCTTCAAGATGATCGTCAACGGCGAGTGCGATCACCTGCCCGAGCAAGCCTTCTACATGGTTGGCACGATCGACGAAGCGTTCGAAAAGGCGAAGAAGATGCAGTGATGAGGCCCTGGGGCGCTCGCGCCCCAGCCGCATGACTGAATCTTTTCAACCGCTAAAGGAAGATTGACATGGCAACCATCCACGTTGATGTGGTTTCCGCCGAAGAGCAGATCTTCTCCGGCGAGGCCAAGTTCGTCGCGTTGCCGGGCGAAAGCGGTGAGCTGGGCATCCTGCCCCAGCACACCCCGCTGATCACCCGCATCAAGCCGGGCGCGGTGCGCATCGAGCGCGCCGACGGTGGCGAAGAGTTCGTGTTCGTGGCCGGTGGCATTCTCGAAGTGCAACCGGGCACCGTGACCGTGCTGGCCGACACCGCGATCCGCGGCAAGGACCTCGACGAAGCCAAGGCCACCGAGGCCAAGAAGCTGGCCGAGGAAGCGATGAAGAACGCCAAGAGCGATATCGACTTTGCCGCCGCGCAAGGCGAATTCGCCGCCATGGCCGCCCAGATCGCTGCGCTGCGCAAGTTCCGCAAGAAGTAAGCAAGCAGCCCTGCAGGCTTTATTTGCCGGCCCGCCCCGATTTATCGCGGCGGGCCTGTTTTCTTGAACTCGCATGATCAGATTTCAGATTCGGCAGTGGGCGGCGTGGGCCGCGGGCCTGGAAACCCGAGCGCATTGGCTGGAATGGTTGGCTGCGCCGTTTGCGCTCGACAGCAGCGGCGTGCCACCTCTTGCCGAGATGCCCGCGATGATGCGACGGCGCATCGACCCCATGGGGCGAGCGGCGCTGCAGGCGGCTTATTGGGCCCAGGGCGCCATGCCCACTGGCCCGGTGGTGTTCGCTTCGCGCTGGGGTGAGATCGCACGCTCGGTGACCATGCTTCAGGAATTGGCCCGCGGTGAGGCCCTGTCGCCCACGGCCTTCAGTCTCTCGGTGCATAACGCCAGCAGCGCGCTCTACTCCATTGCACGCCAGGACCGCGCCAACTATTTGGCCGTGGCGGGTGGCGAGTTCAGCGCCGAGGCGGGTTTTGTGGAGGCCCTTGGCCTGCTAGCCGATGGCGCTCCGCAGGTGCTGGTGGTGTGCGTGGACGGGCCTCTGCCCGAGCCTTATGCCACGCAGGCGGATGCTAGCTGCCAACTGCCCCTGCATGCCTGGGCGTGCCTGCTGGAGCGTGCCGAGGCGAGTGGCGGGCTGAGCCTGCGAGCCACCTCGGGCAGCGACGCCGGGGCGCGCGGCGCCTTGCCGGCAGATCTGGCTGCCCTGCAGTTCCTCACCGGCAGGGCCTCGGAATTGCGCCGTGATGGCTGGCTCTGGACCCGCCATGCATAGGCTGTGGCGGTTGCCCGCCACCTTCGTCGCATTTGCCAGTTTTGGCATTGGTGGCGTGCTGCTCTGGTTGGTGGTTTTCCCCGCTCTGAATCTGTTGGTACGCGAGCCTGGCAAGCGTGTTCCGCGCGCCCGCGCAGCCATCCACTGGCTGTTCAAGGCCTTCATCACCTGGATGCGCTTATTGAGTCTGATCAGCTACGAGATCCACGGGGCCGAACGCTTGCAGCGCCAAGGCCTCTTGATCCTGGCTAACCATCCAACCTTGATCGATGTTGTATTTCTGATCTCGCTGGTACGCAATGCCGACTGCGTGGTCAAGTCGACGCTGGCCGAGCACCCCTGTACGCGGGGGCCGGTGCGCGCGACGGGCTATATCTGTAACAATTCGGGCTCGGAACTGCTGCAAGCCTGCATAGACAGCGTCGCGGCGGCCGGTAATCTGATCATCTTTCCCGAGGGAACCCGTACCCGCCCTGGGCAGCCGTTGAAGATGCAGCGAGGCGCAGCGCAGATTGCGACGCGCGGCCTGCTTGACATCACCCCGGTCACGTTCAACGTCGAACCTCTGGGGCTCTTCAAGGGTCAACCTTGGTGGCAGGTGGCTGACCGGCCATTGCACTTCACCGTCACAGTGGGCGAGGACATCGCAGTCGCGCCGTTCCTGCAAGCGAGTCAGGGCGAGTCGGCCCTGGCCGCACGGCGTCTTACGGATTACCTGATCGACTATTTCACAAAAAGCAAAGGGAGCTATGCAAGCGCTGGAAACTGAAATCAAGGAATTGCTGATCTCGGCACTCAATCTGGAAGACATGAAGCCCGAGCAGATCGACGCCGAGCAGGCACTGTTCGTGAACGGCCTGGGGCTGGACTCCATTGACGCACTGGAACTTGGTCTGGCCCTGCAAAAACGCTACGGCGTGAGCATGGCGGCCGACTCGGAGGAGACGCGCAGGCACTTTGCCAGCATCCGCGCCCTCGCTCAATTCGTGAGCGCGCATCGCAAGGCGGCCTGAACGCCTGCCCGCCATCCTTCCGTTACCCGTCGTCCCGTGACCGCATCACCCACGAGGCCAGCCATGACCGACCAAGAAATTTTCCAGCGCCTGCGCGAGATCCTCATCGAGACCTTTGACACCGAGCCGACGCGCATTGCGCCCGAGGCCCGCTTGTACGAAGACTTGGACATCGACAGCATTGATGCCGTCGACCTGATCGTGAAACTCAAGCCCCTGGTGGGCAAGCGACTCCAGCCCGAAGCTTTCAAGGCCGTGCGTACCCTGCAGGATGTGATCAATGCGCTGCAAGGCCTGATCAAGGCGGACGAAGCCGTCACCGCCGGCAACGACTGAGTTTTTAGCTTCGCTATGCGCTGGGCCCTGGTCGTCGTGCTGACGGCCGCCTATCCCTTGCTGGTCTATTTCGGCCTGAGCCGCTATGAGCCGCGCTACCTGGCCCTGCTATTGGCGGGGCTGGCGCTGCTGCGCGCCTTTGCCAGTCAGCGCCGCGAACCCTTCTGGTGGTGGGCCGCTGCCGCCGCGGCACTGCTGGCTGCCGCCACCGCGCTGCTGAACCAGAGCCTGCCGCTCAAGGTCTACCCGGTGCTGGTGAACCTTGGCTTGCTGCTGCTGTTCGGCCTCAGCCTGCGCCATCCGCCCAGCGTGGTCGAGCGTCTGGCGCGACTGACGGAACCGGATCTCAACGCCGCCGGCGTGCGCTACACCTGGCGCGTCACCCAACTCTGGTGCGGCTTTTTCGTGCTCAACGGTGGGTTGGCGCTGATCACGGCGCTATGGGCGGACGAGCGTATCTGGGCACTCTACAACGGCCTCATCGCCTATGCGCTGATGGGCGCGCTGATGGGCGGCGAGTGGCTGGTGCGCCGCAAGGTGCGCGCACGCCAACGGGAGCAAGGCACGTGACTGCCGCGCAGCGCCTTTGCCGCTTGCTGACCGACGCCTCCGCCATGCCTGCCTGCATAGGTCGGCGTGGCCATGCTGTGATCAGCGGCGCCGAATTCCACCAGCAGGCGCTGTGCTGGCGGGCCGCCTTTCTGGCTCAGCCGGGCGAACGGTTCGCGCTGTATTTCGAAGACAGCCTGGCCTTTGCCGCCGCGCTCCTCGGGCTCTGGCATGCTGGCAAGACGGCCTACCTGCCCGGCGACCTGACGCCCCTCACGCTGAAGGCACTGGTGCCCCTGGTGTCAGGCCTTGCCAGCGATGCTACGCCTCCACATGCAAGCCTGCCCCTGATTGCAGCCGCGCAAGCGCCCAGCCTCGGGTGCGTGCCGGCATTGGACTTGCAAGCCCAGCAACTGGTGGTCTTCACCTCCGGCTCCACCGGCGAACCCGAGGCCATTGCCAAGCGCCTGGCCCAGCTCTTCGACGAGGTCGCGAGCCTGGAACAGTGTTTTGGCGCAGCCAGTGCCAGCGCCGAGATACTGGGCACGGTGTCGCACCAGCATATTTATGGCCTGCTGTTCCGTGTGCTCTGGCCCCTGGCGACGGGCCGCCCGATACAGGCGCGGCGCATCGTTTACATCGAGGATCTGCCGCAGGCCTTGGCCGAGTTGCCTGGGGCCGTGCTGATCGCCAGCCCCGCCCATCTGAAGCGCCTGCCCGCGGTCGACTTGGGTCCGCTGCTGCGCGAGCGTATTGCCCAGGTCTTCAGTTCTGGCGGTCCGCTCCCCGACGAAGCCCTGCCGGAATGCCTGCGCGTCTTCGACCAGATGCCGATCGAGGTGTACGGCAGCAGCGAAACCGGTGGCGTGGCCTGGCGCCAGCGCGGCCATGCCGACGCGCGGGTCTGGCAGGCACTGCCCGGTGTGGTTTGGCGCCTGGAAGGCGAACTGCTGCAGATACGTTCGCCGCACCTGCCGACGCTGGACTGGACCGACAGTGCTGACCGCGCCTGCGCCAAGGGCAGCGGTTTCGAACTGCTGGGCCGCGCTGACCGCGTGCTCAAGATCGAAGAGAAGCGAGTTTCCCTGCAGTCCATCGAAGCAGGCCTGGTGGCCACGCCGTGGCTGCGCGAGCAGCGCGTGTTGAGCCTACCTGGCGCGCGCGAGCAACTCGCCGTGGTGGCCGTGCCCAGTGATGAAGGCTGGGCCTTGATTGATGCGCAAGGCCGGTCGGCCCTGGTCGAGGCCCTGCGCCAGGCCCTGCTGGGGCGGGTCGAGCGCGTGGCGCTGCCGCGGCGCTGGCGCTTTGTGTCGCGACTGCCCAGCAATAGCCAGGGCAAGAGCACCCAGGCGCTGTTGCTGGCGCTGTTCGATGCGCGCCGCCCGCCCGCGCGGGTGCTGGCACAGGAGGGTGCGAGCGCCACGCTGGTGCTGCAGGTCGAGGCGAGCCTGCCGCAGTTCGAGGGCCACTTCCCTGAACATCCGGTACTGCCCGGTGTTACCCAGATCGAATGGGCCTTGCTGTTCGCGCGCGAGCTCTTCGAGCTGCCGCCCAACTTCGCCGGGATGGAAGCGCTGAAGTTCCAGCAGGTCATCACGCCTGGCATGACCCTCCAATTGCAGTTGGACTGGCAGCCCGAGCGCGGCAGCCTGAACTTCCGCCTCACGTCGGACAAGGGTCAGCATGCCAGCGGCCGACTGCTGCTGAAGGGAGCGCAGGCATGAGCGGCTCACAACTCGGGGCAGTGATCCCGGTCTACAACCATGGCGAGGCGGTGGGCGCGGTGCTGGCCGCCGTGCGCGCCCATGGCCTGCCGGTGCTTCTGGTGGACGATGGCAGCGAGCCCGGCTGCGCCGCGGTGCTGGATGCCTTGGCGGCGGCAGAGCCCGGCGCGGTGCGGCTGCTGCGCCTGCCACAGAACCAGGGCAAGGGCGGTGCCATGATGGCCGGCCTGCGCCAGGCCCAGGCCCTGGGCTGGAGCCATGCGCTGCAGATTGATGCCGATGGGCAGCATGAAGCCGGCGACATACCGGCGTTTGTGGCGCAGTCGCGGGCCCATCCTGATCACTTCATCTGTGGCTGCCCGGTCTACGACAGCTCGGTGCCTAGGGCGCGGCTCTACGGCCGTTATGCCACCCACGTCTGGGTCTGGATCAACACCTTGTCCATGTGCATACGCGACTCCATGTGCGGTTTCCGCGTCTATCCGCTGGCGCCCACCGTGGCCCTGATCGACAGCGTGAAGATTGGCCGCCGCATGGACTTCGACGTCGAGATCGCGGTACGCCTGGTGTGGCGTGGGGTGCCGGTGATCAATCAGCCCACGCGGGTGCATTACCCCACGGACGGCATCTCACATTTCCGTGCTCTGCGGGACAACCTGCTGATCTCGGCCATGCACACGCGGCTGTTCTTCGGCATGCTGCCGCGCATCCCTTTGCTGCTGTGGCGGCGTCTGTGCTCATGAGCGGCGGGACGGCCAAACCCGCGGCGGGCACGCACTGGGCGCAGATGGGCGAAAGCACCTTTGTCGCCGGCATCTGGGTGCTGTTCTGGCTGCACAGGCTCACCGGGCGTTGCTTGTTCCGTGCCTGCATGTGGCCGGTGCTGTGCCTGTACTGGCTCACGCGCCCGGCCTTGCGCCAAGCCAGCCTGCAATACCTGCGGCGCCTGCAGGTCCATGCGCGGCCCTGGCCGCATCGACCGGGCTGGCGTCAAGGCATGGCCCATGTCGGCCTGTTCGCCGAGACCATGCTGGACAAGCTGCTCGCCATGGCCGGCCGCTATCCGCTGGAGCGCGTGCGCAGCAGCGGGGCCGATGCCGTCTACCAGCGCGCTCTGGCGGGCCAGGGCGGAGTGCTGGTGACGGCCCATCTGGGCTGCCTGGAACTGTGCCGTGCGCTCGCCGAGACGCGTCGGGGTTTCAGGCTCAATGTGCTGGTGCACACCCGCCATGCGCAGGCCTTCAACCGCATCCTGCAGCGCCTGCATCCCGATGCGGGCGTGCAGCTGATCGAGGTCAGCGACATCAGTCTGGCCACCGCCATGCTGCTGGCCGACAAGGTGGCTGCGGGCGAGTTCATCGCGATCGCGGGTGACCGCGTGCCAGTGCTGCGCAGCAAGACAGTGCGCTGTGACTTCCTTGGTCAGGATGCCGACTTCCCTGTCGGCCCCTATGTGCTGGCCAGCCTTCTCAAATGCCCGCTCTACTTTCTGGGCTGCATCCACGAGGGCCGCGGCTATGCGATCGAATTCGAGCTGCTGGCCGAGCAGGTGCTGCTGCCGCGCGGTCGGCGCGAACAGGTCATGGCCACCTATGCTGCTCGTTATGTGCAGAGCCTCACCCGGCTGCTGTTGCGCTCGCCCTATGACTGGTTCAATTTCTACCCCTTCTGGGAACCCGCCCATGCACCCGACCCCGGTCCGCTTTGACGGCCAACGCCTGCGCATCGAAGACATCGTGGCCCTGGCACGCCGCGAGTGTGCGCCCGAGCTAAGCCAGCAGCCTGCCTTCTGTGCGCGCATCCAGGCCGGCGCCGACTTCGTCGCCCGCCTGCTGGCCGAGGATGGCGTGATCTATGGCGTCACCACCGGCTATGGCGACTCTTGCACCGTGGTGATTCCGCCCGCCCTGGTGGCCGAGCTGCCGCGCCATCTCTACACCTACCATGGTTGCGGTGCCGGCGTTGTGCTGGGTGAGCAGGAGACGCGCGCCGTGCTGGCCACGCGCCTGAACTCGCTGGCCCAGGGCGTCTCCGGCGTGAGCCTGGATCTGCTGCGCCAGATCGAGGCGCTCCTGCGCCACGACGTGCTGCCCTTGATCCCCTCCGAGGGCTCGGTGGGCGCGAGCGGTGATCTCACACCGCTCTCGTACCTTGCCGCCGTGCTGTGCGGCGAGCGTGAGGTGTTGTGGCGCGGCGAGCGCATGCCGGCCGCCGCGGCCCTCAAGGCGCTTGACCTCACGCCCCTGACCCTGCGCCCCAAGGAGGGTTTGGCCATCATGAACGGCACGGCGGTGATGACGGCCCTGGCCTGCCTGGCCTGGCGCCGTGCCGAGTACCTGAGCCGCCTGGCGATGCGGCTTACCGCCATGAATGTGCTGGCCAGCGCCGGCAACGCGCATCACTTCGATGCGGCGCTGTTCGCCGTCAAACCCCATGCGGGCCAGCAACTGGCCGCGGCGCGCATCCGTACCGATCTGGCGAGCGACAGACCCTGCCGCAACGAGCAACGCTTGCAGGATCGCTACTCGTTGCGGTGCGCCCCTCACGTGATCGGCGTGCTGGAAGACAGCCTGCCCTGGCTGCGCCAACTGATCGAGAACGAGCTCAACAGCGCCAACGACAATCCCATCATCGACGCCGCCGAAGAGCGCGTGCTGCATGGTGGCCATTTCTATGGTGGCCATATCGCCATGGCCATGGACACACTCAAGACCGCGGTGGCGAATGTGGCCGATCTGCTGGACCGCCAGCTGGCGCTCTTGGTGGATACGCGCTTCAACCACGGGCTGCCCTCCAATCTCTCCGGTGCCACTGGCGAGCGTGCCGCCATCAACCATGGACTGAAGGCGCTGCAGATCAGCGTTTCCGCGTGGACGGCCGAAGCGCTCAAGCAGACCATGCCGGCCTCGGTGTTCTCGCGCTCCACCGAGTGCCACAACCAGGACAAGGTCAGCATGGGCACGATCGCCGCGCGTGACTGCCTGCGCGTGCTTGAGCTCACCGAGCAGGTGGTGGCCGCCATGCTGATCGCGGCGCGCCAAGGCCTGGCCCTGCGCGCGCGCCAGCATGACCTGTCCCTGAGCCCGGCGCTGGCGGCGATGCAGGCCGACCTGACGCAGCGCATCGCCCTGGTAGAGGAAGACCGCGCGCTCGACGCCGATCTGCAGGCCCTGCTGTCGGCCTTGCGGGCCGAGGCCTGGAGTCTTTATGAAGCCTGAGCTGAGCCACGAGATCGAGCTGACACCGGCCTTCCATGACCTCGATCCGATGGACATCGTCTGGCATGGGCATTACGTCAAGTACCTGGAGATCGCGCGCTGCGCACTGCTGGCGCGGTACGGCTACGACTATCCGCAGATGCGCGAGTCGGGCTACGCCTGGCCCATCGTCGATATGCGGCTGAAGTATGTGGGCTCGGCCACCTTTGGTCAGCCATTGCGCATACATGCGGAGATCAGCGAGTGGGAGAACCGCCTGAGGATCGACTACCGCATCAGCGATGCCGCCAGCGGCCGCGTGCTCACCAAGGCGCACACCATCCAGGTGGCGGTGGACCTGGCCACGCGCGAGATGCAGTACGTCTGCCCCGCCGTGCTGTGGCAGTGCCTCGGCGTGGAGTCGACATGAGGCGGCGTGCCTGGCTGCTGCTCGTCGCGTCCGCGCCGGCCTGGGCCCAGGAGCCCAAGGGCCTGGCCGAGGAGGTGCGCGGGCGCCTGGCCCAACCCGAGTGGCTGCGCGGCGAGTTCGAGCAGAGCAAGCGGGTGCCGGGTTTCAAGAAGCCGCTGCTTTCGCGCGGCGACTTCATCGTCGCGCGCGGTCGCGGCGTGCTGTGGCGCACCCGCACGCCTTTTGCCAGCGAGTTGAAACTCACGCGCGACGAGATCCGCGCCAGCCAGGGCGGCGTCACCGCGTTCCAGCTGGACGCGCGGCGCGAGCCCGCGCTGCGCATGATCAACGGCCTGATGTTCGCCTTGCTCAATGGCGATGTAAGCGGGCTGGCCGAACTCTTCAGTCTGCACGGCGAAGTCAGGGGCAAGAGCTGGCAGCTGGCGCTCAAGCCGCGCGCCGGTGCCCTGCTGCAGCTTCTGCAAAGCATCGAGCTGGAGGGGGACGCCTATGTGCGCCGCATCCTCATCAAGGAACTGAGCGGTGATGAAAGCCTCATCACGTTGAGCCAGTTGCGCGGCGATGCCCTGGCTGAGCCGGGGCTGTTCGCACCATGAGCGAGCGGACCACGCGCTGGCTCGCCGGGCTCTGGCTGGTTTGGGCCCTGGCGGTGCTGGGGCACAACCTCTGGCTGTGGACCGGCGGCCGCTTCACGCCCGACACCGATGTGCTGGCAATGTTGCCGCGCGACGAGCGCAATCCGCTGGCGGCTGAAGCCACGCGCGCGCTCGCCGATGGTGCGGCGCGGCGCGTCGTTGTGCTGGTAGGCGGCGCGGACTGGGCCCAGGCGCGGCGCGCCGGCGACACCTTCGCTGCCGCGCTGAACGGTCAGGCGGCGGCCACGCTGCGCTACCGCGTGGCCGACGATGCGCAGCAGGTCTGGCTGGATTTCTACGCCCCCTACCGCCGCAGCGTCCTGAGCGCCGCCGCGCGCACGCAGTTGCAGGAGGCCAGTGCTTCCCAGTTGGCCGACCAAGCCCAGGCGCTGCTCTACCAGCCGGTGAGCGGCCCGCGCCTGGGGCGTTGGCTGGACGACCCGCTCAATCTCTTCGGCCAATGGCTGGCCGAGCGTGCCGGACTCAGCCGTGTGCGCGTGCAGGATGGGCGTCTGATGCTGCGCGATGCGGAGGCCCACTACGCGGTGCTGATGTTGGAGCTGCAGGGGTCGGCCTTTGCGATGGCCAGCCAGCAGGCCCTGCTGCCGCATCTGGCCCGCGCCGAGCAGGCTGCCAGGGCCGCCAGTGGCGCGGGCCTGCAAATACTGAAAGTGGGTGTACCCCTGTTTGCCGCCGCCGCCGCCGAGCAAGCCCAGCACGAGCTGCACACCATCGGCATGGGCTCGCTGGTGGGCATCGTGCTGCTGACCCTGCTGGCATTCCGCTCGCTGCGCCCACGCCTCCTGGTCACGCTCTCGATGGCGGTGGGCCTGCTCAGCGCCGTTTCGGTGTGTGCCCTGCTGTTCGAGCGCCTGCATCTCATCACCCTGGTGTTTGGTGCCAGCCTCTTGGGCGTGGCCGAGAATTACGGCAGCAATTACTTCTGTGCACGCCTGGGGCTGGAGCCCGGACAGCGCTGGCAGATGCTGGCGCGCCAGGCACCGGTGATGTGCTTGGCCATGCTCACCACGGTGATCGGCTATGCCTTGCTGGCGTTCACGCCCTTTCCTGGCTTGCAGCAGATCGCGGTGTTCTCCGCCGTGGGCCTCTTGGCCTCCTTCGTCACCGTGCTGTGGTGGTTCCCCTTGCTGGACGGTGGCCGCATGGAGCCCACCCGCTTTGCGCAATGGCTGGGCGCGCAGCGGGCGGCCTGGCCGGCACTGCACATGGACCGCCGCGGCGCCCTATTCGGTGCTGTGCTGCTGGTGCTGTGCGGCTTTGGCGCCGCGCGCCTGACGGTGAACGACGACATCCGCCAACTGCAGAACGCCCCAGCGGCCCTGGTCCAGGATCAGCGCGAATTCGGCCGCCTCATGCAGACCCCCGGCGTGGCCCAGTTCCTGGTGGTGCAGGGCCGCGACGAGGAGGAGCTGCTGCAGCGCGAGGAGGCACTGACGGCGGCGCTGCGCGGCCTGCAGGCGCGCGGCCTGCTGGGTGGCTATCAGGCCGTGAGCGACTGGCTCCCCTCGCAGGCGCGCCAGCGGCAGGATCTGAGCCTGCAGCAGCAGCGCCTGGCGGGCGAGGACGGCGTGTTGGCCTTGCTCGGTGCAAGGCTTGATCAGCCATTGCCGGCCAGTGCCGAAGCGCCGGCGCCCGTTCTGATGCCGCAGGCCTGGCTGGCTGCGCCGGTTTCCGAGCCGCTGCGCCATCAATGGCTGGGCCGGATGGGCGAGGGCATGGCCACGGCAGTGCTGTTGCGCGGCGCCGAGGCGGCCGCCAGCCAGACCGCGCTGCGCCAATTGGCCAACGGGCTCAAGGGCGTGAGCTGGGTCGACAAGGTGGGCGAGGTCTCCAGCCTGCTGGGCCGATATCGCCTCATCATGAGCGGCGTGCTGCTACTGGGCTATGTCCTGGTGTGGGCGGCGCTGGCCTGGCGCTTCGGTCGCGCCGCCTGGCGTGCGCTGGTTCCGACGGCGCTGGCCTCGCTGCTGACCGTGGCGGCCCTGGCCTTGCTGGGCCAGCCGCTGCAGCTTTTCCACGTGCTGCCTCTGCTGATACTGCTGGGCCTGGGCGTGGACTACGGCATCTTCCTGCTGGAAACGCCGGCGCGTGCCGCCATCGCGCCCTTTCTGTCGGTCACCCTGGCCGCCGCCTGCACCCTGCTTTCCTTCGGCCTGCTGGCACTTTCGGGCACGCCGGCGCTGCGCGCCTTCGGCCTCACACTCTTGATAGGCGTGAGCCTGGCCTGGGCCCTGACCCCGCTGTTCCTGCCACCCCAAGACCATTGAGCCCTCATGCTGGACACCAAGAAATTCTCTCCCGAGCCCCAGCGCGCCTTTGCCGCGCGCTTTGAAGCCCAGAAGCTGGCCTTCGGCCCGGTGGTATTCCACTGTGTGCGCTACGCCTGGAAGCGCGGCATGCTGCAAGCCCTGGCCGAGGCCGGGGAGCGCGGCACCAAGCTGCAGGATCTGGAGGCCAGTGGGCGCTGGAGCCGCTACGCGCTCAAGATCGTGCTGGAGTCCTGCCTCTCGGCCGGCGTGGTGCATCTGAATGAGGGCCGCTGGCAGCTGGACAAGACTGGCTATTGCCTGCTCAGCGACCAGATCACCCAGATCAACTTCAACTTCGTCCACGATGTCTGCTACCAGGGGCTGTTCGAGCTGGAGCGTTCGCTGGACGAGGAAAAGCCCCTGGGCCTGGCGCATCTGGGTGACTGGCCCACGCTTTACGAGGGCATGTCGCAGCTGCCCGAGCCGGCCAAGACCAGCTGGTTCGAGTTCGATCATCACTACTCGGACACCTCCTTCCCCGACATCCTGCCGGATGTGTTCGCCACCGCGCCGCGCCGTCTGATGGACATAGGCGCCAACACCGGCAAGTTCAGCCGTGCCGCCCTGGCTTATCAGTCCGAGGTGCAGCTGCACCTGGTGGACCTGCCCCAGCAACTCGCGGTGGCGGCGCAGAACCTCGCCGACGCGGGCCTGAGCGCGCGTGCCAGCATGCATCCGATGGATCTGCTGAACCCGGCAAACCAACTGCCCGTCGGTATGGACCTGGTGTGGATGAGCCAGTTCCTCAGCTGCTTCAGCGAGGAGAAGATTGCCAGCATCTTTGCGCGCGTGGCCGGGGCCCTGGCTGAAGGCGGCCAGGTGCTGGTGATGGATACCTTCTGGGATCGTCAGCGCTACGACATCGCGGCCTACTGCCTGATCAACACCTCGCCGTATTTCACCGCCATGGCCAGCGGCAACAGCAAGATCTACGAAAGTGCGGACTACATCCGCCTGGCCGAGCAGGCCGGTCTGCGCCTGCTGACGGTGCGCGATGGCATTGGTTATTGCCACAGCCTGCTGAGGTTTGCGCGCGCATGAGCAACAAGCTGCCACGACGCGGATTCATGCTGCTGAGCGCAGCACTGGCGGCCTGTGCGCAGGCGCCGCTGCCGAGCCCGCCCGCCGAGCCGTGGACGGTGCTTCCGACGCTGCGTCTGGCGCCGTCCCTGCTGGGCGTGCAGCGCTACGCCTTGAGCCAGCGCCTCAGCGTGTTCCGCCTCGATGCGCCGGGCGCCGAGCCGCAGACGGTGGATGTGCAACTACAGGTCGACGCCGACGGACTCTTGCTGGCAGGTTTCGCGATAGGCCAGCGCGTGCTGCTGATGCGCTGGGACGGTCATGAACTGCAAGTGCAGCGCCACCCACATCTGCCCGCCGAGGTGGACACTGCGCGCATGCTGCGCGATCTCTGCCTGGTGTTCTGGCCGGCTGCGGTGCTTGCCGCGGCCCTGCCCGCGGGCTGGCGCCTGCAGGAAGGCGGGCCGCAGCAGGATCGGGAACTCTGGCATGGCGATCGCCTGGCCCTGCGCATCCAGCGGCAGGGGCAGCTCAATGGCGACAGCCGCGTCGAACTGATCAACCATGCCGAGGGCTATCGCCTGCTGATCCAGTCCCGGCCGCAGGAGGGCAGCTGATGGCTGAATCCGCGCAGGTATTCCTCAACGCCCTGGGCGTGATCTGCTCGGCCGGCGAGGGCCAGGACGTGCTACGCCAGTCGCTGTGGGCCGAGGTGCCCGGCGGTGTGGCAGAGCGCCGCGAGGTGTGGCCCGGCCATGCCCTGCACCTGGGCGCGGTGCGCGCCCCATTGCCCGGCGTGGACCATCTGCCGCTGGCGCAGCGCAGCCGTAACAATGCCCTGCTCTTGAGCGCGCTGGCGCAGATACGCTCGCAAGTGGACGCGGCCCTACAGCGTTATGGCGCAGCGCGCGTGGCGGTGGTGTTGGGCACCAGCACCTCGGGCGTCGGCGAGGCCGAACAAGCCCTGGCCGCGCATGCCCGGAGCGGCCTGCTGCCTGCACATTTCCACATCGGCCAACAGGAGATTGCATCCCCCGCCCTGATGCTGGCCGAACTGCTGGGCGTTGGCGGGCCGCGCCATGTGGTATCCACCGCCTGCTCGTCCAGCGCCAAGGCCATGGCCAGTGCGGCCCGTCTGCTGCGCGCGGGGCTGGCCGATGCCGTCATCACCGGCGGCGCGGATTCGCTCTGCGCCTTTACGGTGGCCGGTTTTGCGGCGTTGGAGTCGGTAGACGTGCAACGTTGTCGCCCCATGAGCGCGACACGCCAGGGCATCAATATCGGCGAGGCTGCGGCGCTGTTCCTGATGACGCGGGAACCCGGCCCGGTGTGCCTGAGTGGTTGGGGTGAAAGTTCGGACGCGCACCACATCTCGGCGCCCGAGCCCAGCGGCGCCGGTGCGCAGGCGGCCATGCGCGAGGCCCTGGCGCGTGCCGGCCTGGAACCCATGCAGATCGACTACCTGAACCTGCACGGCACCGCCACGCGCCAGAACGACGCGATGGAAAGCCGCGCCGTGGCCGAACTCTTCGGTACCGAGCTGGTCTGCAGCTCCACCAAACCGCTCACCGGCCACACCCTGGGTGCGGCGGGCGCGCTGGAAGCGGCTATCGCCTGGCTCAGCCTGGTGGACAACCCAGCCGGCCGCCTGCCGGTGCATCACTGGGATGGCCTGCGCGACCCCGATCTTGCGCCCTTGTGCCTGGTGGCGCCGGGCCAGACCCTGGGCCGTGCGCTGCGCCACGTGTTGAGCAATTCCTTTGCCTTTGGCGGCAGCAATGCCAGCCTGATCCTGAGTGCCGCGGATGAATGACGACACACTGATGCCGATAGCCAACCTGGTGCCGCATGCCGGCGCCATGTGCCTGCTGGATCGCATGCTTGAGCATGGCGAGGAACATCTGGTGGCGGAGCTGACCGTGCCTGCCCAGGGTTTGTTCAACGACAGCCAGGGGGCGGGCTCGGGCGTGGGCGCCTGGGTTGGCATCGAGTACATGGCGCAGGCCGTGGCGGCCTGGGCCGGCGTGCAGGGGCGCGCCAATGGCGAAGCGCCCAAGATCGGGTTTCTGCTCGGCAGCCGCCGCTACCAATGTACGGTGGCGCGCTTTGAGCAGGGTCAGGTCTTGCGCGTGGAGATCGCGCGACAGTTCCAGGCCGACAACGGCCTGGGCCTGTTTGATTGCCGCATCCTGGCCCAGGGTCAGTTGCTGGCGCAAGCGCAGTTGACGGTGTTTGGCCCGTCCGACCCGCTGCAGTTTTTGAAGGACGAGGGATGAGTGAGAAGAACGAGACCAACACGGTACTGGTGACCGGTTCCAGCCGCGGCATCGGCCGCGCTATCGCGCTGCGCTTGGCGCGTGAGGGCTACGACCTGGTGCTGCATTGCCGCAGCCAGCGCGCCGAGGCCGAGGCTGCTGCCGAGGAGGTGCGTGCGCTGGGCCGTATGGCGCGTGTGCTGCAGTTCGATGTGGCCGATCGCGAAGCCGCGGCCGCTGCGCTGTTGGCCGATGTGGAGACGCACGGTTGCCCCTACGGCGTGGTTTGCAACGCCGGGATCGCGCGCGACGGCGCCTTCCCGGCGCTCAGCGGCGAGGATTGGGATGCCGTCATTCACACCAATCTGGATGCCTTCTACAACGTGCTGCAGCCGCTCACGATGCCGCTGGTGCGGCGACGCAGGCCGGGACGCATCGTCACGCTCGCCTCGGTATCGGGCCTGATGGGCAACCGCGGGCAGGTCAACTACAGTGCCGCGAAGGCAGGCATCATCGGTGCTAGCAAGGCGCTGGCGGTGGAGCTGGCCAGCCGCGAGATCACCGTCAACTGTGTGGCGCCCGGCCTGATCGCCACCGATATGGTGAACGAACAACTGCGGGACGAGGTGATGAGCTTGATACCGGCCAAGCGCGTTGGCAAACCCGAAGAGGTGGCGGCGCTGGTGGCCTTTCTGATGGGGCCGGAGGCGGCCTATATCACCCGACAGGTGATTTCCGTGAATGGGGGGATGGTGGGATGAGCAGCAGGCGCGTTGTCGTCACGGGCGTGGGCGCGATCAGCCCGCTGGGGTCGGATTGGGCCACGGTACAGGCACGTCTGCGCGAGGGTCGCAATGCCGTGCAGCGCATTGCCGAATGGGCCGATTACGAGGGGCTGAACACACAGATCGGTGCGCCGGCCGCGCCTTTCGAGCTGCCAGCCGAGCGCTACAACCGCAAGAGCACGCGCAGCATGGGCCGCGTGGCCTTGATGGCCACGCGCGCCAGCGAGCTGGCGCTGGCCGACGCAGGCCTGCTGGGTGACCCCTGGCTGCAAAGTGGCGAGGTGGGGATCTCCTACGGTTCGTCCTCGGGCACACCCAAGGCCATCGGTGACTTCGGTCGCATGATCCACGAGAAGAGCACGGAGGGCATCAACGCCAACACCTATGTGAAGATGATGTCGCACAGCGCTGCCGTCAATATCGGTGTGTTCTTCGGCCTCACCGGGCGCATCATCCCCTCCAGCAGCGCCTGCACCTCGGGGAGCCAAGGCATCGGCTATGCCTACGAAGCCATCCAGGCCGGCAAACAAGTGGCGATGCTTGCCGGCGGGGCCGAGGAACTGGACGCCACGCAGGCGGCGGTGTTCGACACCCTCTTCGCTACCAGCGTGAAGTACAACGAGCAACCCGAACTCAGCCCGCGCCCCTTCGACGCCGAGCGCGACGGGCTGGTGCTGGGCGAGGGCGCTTGCACCCTGGTGCTGGAAGAGCTGGAGCATGCGCGCGCGCGCGGTGCCCGCATCCTGGCCGAGGTCGTGGGCTACGGCAGCAACAGCGATGGCTGCCATGTCACCCATCCGAACGCGCCGACCATGGCCCAGGCCATGCGTCTGGCCTTGCAGGATGCGCAGCTGCCAGCCAGCGCCATTCCCTATGTGAACGCGCATGGCACCTCCACCGATCAGGGCGACGTGGCCGAATCGCAGGCCACGCACACGGTGTTCGGCCCTGGCGTTTCGATCTCCTCGCTGAAGAGCTATATGGGGCACACCCTGGGCGCCTGCGGTGCGCTTGAGGCCTGGATGAGCATGGAGATGATGCGCAGCGGCTGGTTCGCTCCCACGCTCAATCTGCAGACAGTTGATCCACGCTGCGCCGAATTGGACTACCTCGTGGGCTCGGGCCTCGAGCTGCAGACCGAACTCGTGATGAGCAACAACTTCGCTTTCGGCGGGATCAACACCTCGCTGATCTTCAAACGCCTGGATTGATGCGGGCGAACCACCAAGGAGTAGGGAAGAGTATGAACAAGAAGATCATGATGGCGCTCACGCTGGCCGCGGGTTTCAGTGCCGCTCAGGCGCGCGATACGCTGTTGCAGATCCCGCTGGCCGACGTGCTGGCCATGCCCGAGGCGCAGGGCAAGCTCGATGGTTCGGTGAAGTTCTACCTGGCCGGCCAGAGCACGCCCAAGGTCATCAAGACCTTTGGCAGCAACACCTCCAACCAGAAGACCAACGGCGTTGGCAAAAGCGACGATTTCGGCTGCAAGTGGGCAGCGCTTTCGGCCCTGATCGCCTTCCAGAACTCGGCCAAGCAGCATGGCGCGAATGCGGTCATCAACATGACCAGCTACTACAAGAAGAACGAGACCAAGAGCACACAAACCTTTGACTGCCATGCCGGTGCGATGATCATCGGCGTGGCCTTGAAGGGCGATTACGCACAGGTTGCCGAGTGAGGCGGCACCAGGCAAGAGGGCGGAAACTGGCGATGAATAGGCTGTGCCTGGTATTGGCCGCTGAACGCCGAAGCCAGGTTCGCTCGTGTTGGCAACTGAATTCGAACCACAAAGGAACAAGGGAATGATGCAATCAAGCAAGCGCGCCATGCTGGTGGCCGGTGTTCTGGGCCTGGCCCTGATGCAAGGCTGTGCCACCAAGGTCAAGGCCACGGCCACCATGAATCCGGCGCCCGCCGAAGCCTTCTCGGCCTATGGCCGCATCGAGCTCAAGCCCACCGTCTTCAGGCAGGGCTATCGCGGTGACTACAAGGCGCTCAGCAAGATCGAGGAAAACATCAAGAAGGACCTGAGCGAGCCGCTGCTGACTTGGAACAGCAAGGCTGAAAACGGGCGTACCCTGACCGTCCAGCCGGTAGTCGAGCAAATCGACTTCACGCATGGCGCGACGCGTGTGATGCTGGGCCCCTTGGTTGGTGGCTCCGGCGTGCTGATTCGTTTGAACATCACCGACGCGAGCGGCAGGCAGGTGGCAAACCCCGAGTTCTTCCAGAGCGCCAATGCCTGGGCGGGCGCTTTCACCCTGGGCGTGCATGACAACCTGATGCTGACGCGCGTGGCCAATCTGGCCAGCGGCTATGTGATTGCCAATTACAGGAAAGCCCAAGGCGGCCCCACCGGTGCCGATCCCAAGGCGGTGGCCGCCAACTGAGGGCGAGGCCGGACGGCATGGCGGGCATGTTGGTGCTGCGCCTGATCCATCTGGAGCAGGCGCGGGCGCCGCAGCAGCTTGGCGCGCCCGAGTGGCTGGCGCCAGGCGAACAGCTGCGCTGGCAGGGCTTCAGCAACCCGGAGCGGCGCGGCCGCTTTGCCGCGGGGCGCTGGCTGCTGCGCGAGTTGCTGGCGCAGCAACGCGGCGGGTCGGTGGCAGGGCAGCCGCTGGATGTCGACGCGCAGGGCCGCAGTCAGGTCGGCGAGGCCGGCCTGTATGCCAATCTCTCGCACAGCGGTGCATGGCTGGCGGCGGTACTGGCCAGCGCTCCCGTGGGTGTGGACCTTGAGTTGATCAAGCCTGGGCGCGATCTGCTGTCCATGGCCGCCATGGTGCACAGTGCGGCGCAGTGTAGGGTCTTGCGCGGTCTGGATGAGGCTCAGCGTGCGCGGCAGTTCCACGTCTGGTGGTGTCTGAAGGAGGCTTGGCTCAAAGCGCGCGGTCTGGGCCTGGACTACGGCCTGATGCGCAGTCTGGAAGAAGGCATGGCTCGGCCGGCGGGCCCGGCGGCCTGGACTCATCTCGATGCGCAAGGCATGGTGCTGGCGTTGGCCGGGCCAGACATGCATGCGACCGAACTGCATGGCCTCGGCGGAAGCGGGGCATGGACATGCCTGGCCTTGCAAGGCGCCTAAAATCGCGCCCCTCTCCCGTTCCCCGCAGCCTATCCCTATGTCCACGCCCATCGCCATCACCCGCCACCAAGGCATGGAAGCCCTGGAGCTCTGCGCCCCCGACGGCGCCCGCGCCACCGTGCTGCTGCATGGCGGCCATGTGCTGTCCTGGGTGCCCGCCGGTGCCGACGAGCAGCTCTACGTCTCGCCCAAGACGGCCATGGCCTCAGGACAGGCGATACGCGGCGGCGTGCCGGTGATCTTTCCGCAGTTCGCCGCGCGCGGCCCGCTGCAGCGCCATGGCTTTGCCCGCACCAAGCCCTGGCAGCTGGTGATGGCCGAGCAGGGCGAGGGCGACGCGCTGGCGGTGCTGCGCCTCAGCGACGACGCGGCGACGCGCATGTTCTGGCCCCATGCCTTCGAGCTCGAGCTGAGCGTGCGCGTGGCAGGCCGCGATCTCGAGATCGAGCTGGCCTGCGAGAACAAGGGCGAGGAGATGTTCAGCTTCAGCGCCGCGCTGCACAGCTATCTGGGCCTGGGCGCGTTGGGCGACGCCAGCGTGCAGGGCCTTGCCGGCCTGAGCTACTGGGATTCGGTGGACGGGGTGGAGCGCAGCCAGCGCACTGATCTGCTCCTGCCCGGCAGCCCGGGCGCGCAGGACCTGGATCGCATCTACTACCAGGTGAAGCAAGACCTGACCCTGCAGGAACTCACCGCCGCGGGCGAGCGCCGCGTGGGCATCCAGCAGCAGGGCTTCGAGGACGCGGTGGTGTGGAATCCCGGCGCGGCCAAATGCGCGGCGCTCGCGGACATGCCGGCCGACGGTTACCAGCACTTCCTGTGCATCGAGGCGGCGCAGGTCGAGCGCCCGGTGCAGTTGGCCCCCGGTGAGAGCTGGGTGGGCCGCCAGAGCCTGAGCCTGGCTTGATGCGTTGAGTCGGGGCTGATCAGAGCAGCGCCGGCTCGTCCGGCAACTCGTTGGGATTGAGCTCGCCCGCGCGCAGCGGGAAATGCTGCGCCAGCATTTCACCTACCTCGTCAACGGCCTGGCTGAGCCCGGCCTCGAACGCGCCATCGCGGAAGGCGCCGCGCATGCGCGCCAGCAAGGCGTTCCAGGCCTCGGGCCCGACGCGGCGTGTGAGGCCGCGGTCGGCAATGATCTCGATGCGGTGTTCCACCAGCAGGAGGTAGATCAGCACGCCGTTGTTGTGCTCGGTGTCCCAGACGCGCAGCTTGCCGAACATGGCCAGGGCGCGCTCGCGTGCGCTGGCCTGGCGCCAGAGATAGGACAGCGGCAGGCTGGCCTCCACGCAGATGCGGATCTCGCCGCTGTGCTTGGTCTCGCTGGCGGCCACGCGCTGGCGCAGGCGCTCCAGCACCGGTTCGGGCAGGGCGCGCTGCGCGTCGCCCTCGTCCCAGAGGCGATGCTTGAGCAGGCGTAGCAAACGGGCTCCCATCACCAATCTCCCGAGGCGCCGCCGCCGCCAAAGTCACCGCCACCGCCCGAGGAGAAGCCGCCGCCGCCGTCGGAGCCGCCGCCGAAGCCACCGCCGCCGCCCCAGATCACCGGGCCGCCGCGGCTGCCGCGCCCGATGCCGCGGCGCGCGGCGCCCACGCCCATCACGCCCACCAGCACCAGGCTCACCAGCGCCGCGGCTGCGGCCACCAGCAGGCTGGTGCTGAGCATCCAGCCCAGCGCACCCGCGCCGCCGGCGGTGAGCAGGCTGCCGAGCTTGCGGCCGAACACGGCGGTGAGCACGGCGCCGAGTATCGGCACGCCGATGAAGATGATGGCCCCCCAGTCTTCGATGCCCAGGCCGAGATCCTGGGCGGGGGCGCGCCGGGCCGTCGGGGCGGGCAGGGCCTCGCCGCGGATGCGCGCCGCCAGCGCGTCCACGCCGAGGTTCAGGCCGCCGGCGTAGTCGCCCGCCTTGAAGGCCGGGCTGATCTGGTTCTGGATGATCTGCTTGGCCGCCAGATCCGGCACCGCGCCTTCCAGCGCCTTGGCTACCTCGATGCGCAGCTTGCGATCATCCTTGGCCACCACGATCAGCAGGCCGTCGCCCACCTTGCGCCGGCCGATCTTCCAGGCTTCGCCGACGCGCTGCGCATAGGCGGCGATGTCCTCGGGCGCGCTGCTGGCCACCATCAGGATCACCAGCTGCGAGCCGCTCTCCTGCTCGAACCTGGCCAGCTTGGCCTCCAGCGCGCTGCGTTGTGCGGCATTGAGCGTGCCGGTCTGGTCGATCACCTGCGCGGTCAGCACCGGCACGGCCTTGAGCTCCTGCGCCCACGCGGGCAGGGAGCAGCAGGCCCAGAGCAGCAGCGGCAGCAGCCAGCGGCGCATGGCGTTCCTCGCTTGCGCTTACTTGGAGGCCGGCTTGTCGAAGCTCACCGTCGGCGCGTTCTTGATCTCGGCCTCGTTCTGCACCTGGAAGTTGGGCTTCACCGCGTAGCCAAACGCCATCGCCGTCAGATTGCTGGGGAAGGAGCGCGTCAGCACGTTGTAGTCGGCGACCGACTTGATGTAGCGGTTGCGCGCCACGGTGATGCGGTTCTCGGTGCCCTCCAGCTGCACGCGCAGATCCTGGAAGCCCTGGTTGGCCTTCAGGTTGGGGTAGTTCTCGCTCACCACCAAGAGGCGCGAGAGCGCGCCGCTCAGCTCGCCCTGGGCGGCCTGGAATTTCTTCAGCGCCTCGGGGTCCTTGGCCAGCTCGGGCGTGACCTGGATGGCGGTGGCCCTGGCACGCGCCTCCACCACCTTGGTGAGCGTCTCCTGCTCGAAATTGGCCTCGCCCTTCACCGTGTTGACGATGTTGGGGATCAGGTCGGCGCGGCGCTGGTACTGGCTCAGCACCTCGGCCCAGCTGGCGCTGACCTGCTCGTCCAGGCGCTGGAATTCGTTGTAGCCACAGCCGCTCAGGCTCAGGGTGGCGGCGGCCAGGCTGCCGATCAGTGCGGCGCGTTTCAGACTCGAACTCATGGCAAGACTCCCGTATGGATTCGATGACGCAGCGGCAGATGGTGCCAACCGTGTCCAGATCAAGGCTGGCCGAGTATCGCAGCGGATAATCACGCCATGAGTGCCACCTTGCAAAACGACACCTTCCTGCGCGCCTGCCTGCGCCAGCCCACCGACTACACCCCCGTCTGGCTGATGCGCCAGGCCGGGCGCTACCTGCCCGAGTACCGCGACACGCGGGCCAAGGCCGGCAGCTTCATGGGCCTGGCCACCAACACCGACTACGCCACCGAGGTGACGTTGCAGCCGCTGGAGCGCTACCCGCTGGACGCGGCCATCCTGTTCAGCGACATCCTCACCGTGCCCGACGCGATGGGCCTGGGCCTCTCCTTCCAGCTCGGCGAGGGTCCCAAGTTTGCGAAAGTGGTGCGCGACGAGGCCGCGGTGGCCGAGCTGGCCGTGCCCGATATGGCCAAGCTGCGCTATGTGTTCGATGCCGTCGGCTCGATCCGCAAGGCCCTGAACGGCCGCGTGCCGCTGATCGGCTTCTCCGGCAGCCCCTGGACCCTGGCCTGCTATATGGTGGAAGGCGGCGGCTCGGACGACTACCGCCAGGTCAAGAGCCTGATGTATGCGCGCCCCGACCTGATGCACCGCATCCTGCAGATCAATGCCGATGCCGTGGCCGCCTACCTGAACACCCAGATCGAGGCCGGCGCCCAGGCGGTGATGCTGTTCGACTCCTGGGGCGGCGTGCTGGCGGACGGCATGTTCCAGCGCTTCAGCCTGGACTACTCGCGCCGCGTGCTGGCGCAGGTGAAGACCGAGCATGAAGGCCAGCGCATCCCGCGCATCCTCTTCACCAAGGGCGGCGCGCTGTGGCTGGATGAGATCGCCGCCGCCGGCGCCGACGTGGTGGGTCTGGACTGGACCGCCAACCTCGGCAAGGCGCGCGCCCAGGTGCAGGACAAGGTGGCCCTGCAGGGCAATCTGGACCCGAACGTGCTGTTCGCCCCGCCCGCGGCGATCCGCGAGCAGGCCCGTGCGGTGTTGGACAGCTTCGGGCGCCCGCAGCGCGCCGATGGGGGCTGGGGCGGCCATGTCTTCAACCTCGGCCATGGCATCAGCCAGCACACCCCGCCGGAGCATGTGCTGCACCTGGTCGACGAGGTGCACAACTACTCGCGCAAGCTGCGCTGAGGCCGGGCTTCGGGGTGCGGCCAGGGTGTGAATTAGGCCCAGCCTGCTTGGACTTATCCCCAATTTGAGGCATGTCACCGGCGCAGGCTTCAGATGCTGCATTGCAGCTTGGGGTTTTCACGATTGAAGCCTAAGTGTTTGATTTCAAAGGGGGCGCCCCGCGGGGCTCTGCCCGGGGCTGGCGGGCCGTGCGCTTAGCGGACGGCAGCGTCGGGAAGAAATTGAATATGTTTCCCACAAAGTTATCCACAGGCTGATGTGGATTCCCGGAAAGCCCCTTTGAATCATGGACTTAAGCGGCGTTTCTAATCCGATCTGTAGGCTGCGGGTGGCGGTGGACGCGCCCCAGCACAGCGGTATTGGCGCGCCGCTGGACTATCTGAGCGAGCAGGCGCTGCCGCCCGGCAGCCTGGTGCAGGTGCCGCTGGGCAAGCGCGAGCTCACCGGCATCGTCTGGGACCCCTTGCCCGCCGATGCGGATGCCGAGGGTCAGGTCTTGCCGGACACGGCGCTGCGCCCGATCGGCCAGGCCCTGCTGGAGCTGCCACCGCTGACGCTGAACTGGCGCCGCCTGCTGGACTTTGCCGCCAGCTATTACCAGCGCAGCGTCGGCGAGGTGGCGCTCTCGGTGCTGCCGCCGCAGCTGCGCGAGCTGGATGCCAGGCAGTTGCAGGGCCGGCTGAAGAAGCTGCACAAATGGGTGGTGGACGAGGCCAAGGACGAGGCCAAGGACGAGGCGCCAAGCGCGCAGCGCCCCGAGCTGAGCCCGGCCCAAGCCGAGGTGCTGGCGCAGCTGGACGCGCTGCTGCTCGCCGAGCGCGCCAGCGACGCGACCGGATCGGCGCCGGGGCCGGCGCCCGTGCTGCTGCATGGCGTGACCGGCAGCGGCAAGACCGAGGTCTATCTGCGCGCCGCCGAGCATGCGCTGAACCAGGGCCGCCAGGTGCTGGTGCTGGTGCCCGAGATCAACCTGACGCCGCAACTGGAGGCGCGCTTTGCCGAGCGCTTCCAGGGCCATCGCATCGTCTCGCTGCACAGCGGCCTCACGCCCGCGCAGCGCCTGCGCAACTGGCTGGCCGCCCATCTGGGCCAGGCCGAACTGGTGCTGGGCACGCGGCTGGCGGTGTTCGCCTCGATGCCGCGCCTGGGCCTGATCGTGGTGGACGAGGAGCACGACCCCTCCTACAAGCAGCAGGATGGTGCGCGCTATTCGGCGCGCGACCTGGCGGTGTACCGCGCGCACCTGGAGCGCGTGCCGGTGATCCTGGGCTCGGCCACACCCTCGCTGGAGAGCTGGCAGCACGCCAATACCGGCCGCTATCGGCGCCTGGCCCTGCCGCAGCGCATTGGTGGCGGGGCCATGCCGCGCCTGCGCATCTACGACATGAACCTGCTGCCGCGCAAGCAGGGCGTTACCACGGCGCTGGCGCAACCGCTGCTGGCGGCGCTGCGCGAGCGCCTGCAGCGCGGCGAGCAGAGCCTGATCTTCCTGAACCGGCGCGGCTATGCGCCGGTGCTGCATTGCGGCGAATGCGGCTGGAAGAGCGAATGCCCGCATTGCAGCGCCTACCGCGTCTTCCACAAGGGCGACCGCACGCTGCGCTGCCACCACTGCGGCTTCAGCGAACGCGTGCCGCGCGCCTGCCCCGATTGCGGCAACCAGGACATCGCACCGCTGGGCCAGGGCACCGAGCGCCTGGAGGAGCAGCTGGCCGCGGCCCTGCCCGAGGCGCGCGTGGCGCGCATCGATGCCGACTCCACGCGCCTGAAGGGCGCGCTGGAGGCGCAGCTGGGTGCTGTGCACGCCGGCGAGGTGGACGTCCTGGTGGGCACGCAGATGATCACCAAGGGCCACGACTTTCGCCGCATCACCCTGGTGGCGGCGGTGAACCCCGATGCGGCCCTGTTCAGCAGCGACTTCCGCGCCCCCGAGCGCCTCTTCGCCCTGCTGATGCAGGCGGCCGGCCGTGCCGGGCGCGATGCCGAAGCGGCCGCGCGCTCCGAGATGTGGCTGCAGACCTGGCATCCGCAGCATGCCCTCTACCAGTCGCTGCTCAGGCATGACTTCGAGGCTTTCGCCAAGAGTCAGCTGGCCGAGCGCGAATCGGCCGGCCTGCCGCCCTATTCACACCTGGCCCTGCTGCGCGCCGAGGCACGCACGGTGGAGGCGGCACAGGGTTTCCTGGAGGCCGCGGCGCGCCATGCCGGCACTCTGCCCGACGCGCAGACCGTGCTGGTCTACCCGCCCGTGCCCATGAGCGTGGCGCGGGTGGCGAATGTGGAGCGCCTGCAGATGCTGGTGGAATCGCCCACGCGCGGCGCGCTGCAGCGCCTGCTGTGGCAATGGATGCCGGAGCTGCACGCGCTCAAGCGCGAGCACAAGGGCCTGCTGCGCTGGGCCGTGGACGTCGATCCCTTGGCGATCTGATCAGGGCGCGCGCGGGTCACCCAGCCAGGTCTTGAGCCACTGGCTCATCTCCCACTGCACATGGCCCACCGACTCGCGGGCGCTGTAGCCATGCGCCTCGCCGGGCAGCAGCACATAGCGCACCGTGCCGCCGGTGCCGGCCAGCGCCAGGTAGAGGCGCTCGCTCTGCATCGGCTGGGTGCCGACGTTGTTGTCGGCCTCGCCGTGGATCAAGAGCAGCGGCTCCTTGATCTGCGGCGCATACATGAAGGGCGAGAGCTTCAGGTACAGCTCCTTGGCCTCCCACAGCGAACGCCGCTCGCTCTGGAAACCGAAGGGCGTGAGGCTGCGGTTGTAGGCGCCGCTGCGCGCGATGCCGGCCTTGAAGAGATCGGTGTGGGCGAGCAGATTGGCGGCCATGAAGGCGCCGTAGCTGTTGCCGCCCACCGCCATGCGCTTGGGGTCGGAGACGCCCAGCTCCTCGGCCTTGTCGATGATGGCGCGGGCATTCATGGTGATCTGCTCGATGAAACCGTCGTTGACGGTCTTGAGGTCGCCGACGATGGGCATGGTGGCGTCCTGCAGCACCACAAAGCCGTCCAGCACCAGCAGCAGCGGGCTGCTGCCGGCCACGTTGAGGTAACGGTTTGCCGAGCCGCTCACCTGGCCGGCGATGGCGGCGTCGCTGAACTCCAGCGGGTAGGCCCACACCAGGGTGGGGCGGCGCTCGCCTTCCTTGTAGTCGGGCGGCAGGTACATCCAGAACGAGAGCTCCACGCCGTCGGCGCGCTTGAAGCTCACCAGCTCGCGTTTCACCTTGCGCAGCTGCGGCGTCGGGTCCTTGCTGCGGGTGAGCGCCTGGGCCGCGCCATAACCGCTGGCATTGAGCTCGCGCAGCCAGAGGTTGGGCGGTTCGCTGGGGCTTTCGCGCAGCGTCACCAGGTGCTGCGGGTCGAGCAGCAGCAGCGGCTGCTCGTAGGGCGCGTCGGCCGACTGGAACAGGCGCTGCACGCCGCCATCGCGCAGCGAATAGCGGTCCAGGAAGGGGCGGTCGCCGCGCGGCGTGGCGCCCTGGCCCTGCAGCAGGATGTTGTCGCCGCCCAGGGTCTGCACCACCTGGTGGCCGTTCGGCAGGGTGCGCATCAGCGGCGTGCCGGGATGGCGGTAGCGCTCGCGCACCGAGTGCTCGAACAGCGGCCGGCTCTGCGTACCGCGCAGGGGCAGCAGATAGGTGCGGGTCCAGGCACGCTGGCGGTCCTCCTCGGTCAGGAGGGCATGCTGGCCATCGTCCAGAAAGCGCAGCCGGGTGAAGCGATGCGGCATGCGCTGCACCTCCATGGCTTCGCCGGTGAAGGGCGGGTCCAGGCGCATCACACGGTCGCGGAAGGCCACGCGCGCATTCGGGTTGCCGCCGTCCAGCGCTTCCACCCAGTAGATCGCCGCGTCCTTGTTGGGCGAGGCGTAGAACACGCGCGGCCCGGCCTGCACCGCGTCGATGGCGATGCCGTTGCGCATCGGCACCTTGGCGATCTCGCGCAAGAGCTTGCCGTCGCGGCCGCGCAGCTCCACCACGGTGGGGAAATCGTCGTAGGTGAGGGTGTAGCTGAAGGGGCGGGTGACGCGCTCGGTCAGCAGGTACTGGCCCTCGCCCACGCTGCTGATGCTGGTGAACATCGCGGTGGCCGGCAGATCGCGGCTCTGCAGGCTGTGCAGGTCCACCCAGGTGAGCGTGGCGCGGGCGTGGAATTCGAACAAGGCCTCATCATGCGGGGACTTCAGCAGGTCGGCATAGCTGCGCTCGGGCGAGGCGCGGCCCAGGCTCTCCTGCACCACCGGTGCGTTCGGCACGCGCGGGGCGGCCGGCGCGGCGCCGCGGCGGTCGGGGATGGTGGCGAGCACCAGCTCATGCGCGTTCAGCCAGGCCAGTTCGCCCGGCGCCAGCACCTCGCTGGGGCGCAGGCCCGGCACCTGGCGCAGCCGGCCGCTGGCGGTCTCGCCCACCCAGAGCTCGTTGCCGGCATCGCTGCGCCGTTCGATCAGGAAGCGCTGGCCGTCCGGCGCCCAGCTGAAGCTGTGGATGAGGCCGCCCGCGGGCAGCTCGACGTTGCGCTCCGGTGCCTCGGGATTGAGCAGCGCGCGCAGGCGCAGGCGCTGGATCTGCGGCGTGCCGGCGGGCACGCCGGTGGCGGCGTCGAAACGCAGGCCGGCCAGCTTCAGGGTGGGGCGGGCCAGCTCTTCCAGGCTGCTGTAACGGCGCTGCTCGAGCAGGGCCAGGTGTTGCTTGTCGGGCGAAATCAGATAGCGCGGCAGCGGCGCGGCGTCCAGCAACTCGCGCACCGCGGGCGAGGGCTGTTGGTAGCCGGTGTGCACCGGCGCCGCCAGGCCGATGGTGGGCAGGAGCGCGGCGGCGGCGAGCAGCAGGGAGCGGGCAAGCATCAGCATGGCCAGCAGTGTGCCTCAGCGCGGCTGCGCCCCGAGCAGCCAGGCCAGGGTGGTGAAGCTGAGGAAGGCCAGCGCGGTGGAGGCCAGGATGATGCGCGCCACGCGGCCGTTGTCGGCACCATAGCGTTCGGCCAGCAGCGAGACATTGCTGGCACTGGGCAGGGCCGCCGCCAGGGTCAGCACGGTCAGCTGGAAATCCGACAGCGGGGCGCCCAGCCGGCGCGCCACCAGGCCCAGCGCGAACACCAGCGCCGGGTGCAGCAGCAGCTTGATCAGGGCCACCGGCAGGAAGCGCTGCCAGGGCGTGCGGCGGTGCGCATGCTGGCCGGCACGCCACAGCACCGCGCCGATCGTGAACAGCGCCACCGGCGTGGCCGCATCGGCCAGCATCTTGATCACCGAGTTCAGCGGGCCCGGCAGTTGCAGCCCCAGCAGGGTGCAGCCGGCGCCCAGCGCGATCGACCAGGGCAGCGGGTTGGAGAGCGCGCCGCGCAGCGCCATGCGCAGGGCATCGGCGCCATTGGCGTCGTGCGCGCGCGCCAGCGCAATGCACAGTGAGCTGGTGACGAACAGGTCCGCCAGGATGGTGCAGATCACCGGCCCCGCGGCGGCCTGCCCGAGCAGGGCCACCAGCAGGGGCACGCCCATGAAGCCGGTGTTGGGAAAGGCCGCCACCAGGGCGCCGAAGGCGGCGTCCTTCAGATGCACCGCCTCCGAGAGGCTCACCGCGATGGTGATGCCCACCACGGCCAGCGCCACGAGCAGGTAGATGCCCAGCACCACCGGGTTCAGCAGCTCCAGCAGCGGCGTGCTCTGGCCGAAGCGGAACAGCATGCAGGGCAGGGCGAAGAACAGCACGAAGCCGTTCAGGCCGGGGATGGCCGATTCCGCCAGCACGCCGCGCTGCGCCGCCAGATAGCCGCACAGCACCAGGGCGAAGAAGGGCAGGGTGACGGCGAGGATGGCTTGCATGGCTGGCGAGTATCGTAAGCGCGCCTTGAGGGAAGCTGAAAGCGGGGACCGGCCAGCCAGCCCGGGCGGCTAATATGCGGGGTTCACCATGAGCGACGACTACCTCAGCGACCCCGACCCCGTCAGCCCATCGGCACCGGCCGCCGTGCCCTTGCTGCCGGAGGGCGAGCGCCTGGGCGTCTGGCGCATCGTCCAGCCCCTGCAGGCCTGCGCCTCGGGCCATTGGTACAAGGCCGAGCATGCGCTGGCGATCGATGATCATGCGGCGGTGCTGGTGTTCCACCATGCCGACGATGCCAAGGCCGTGCTGCTGCGCTTCGCCGATGGCCAGGCCGACGGCGGCGAATTCGGCCGCCCCGGCCTGATCGCCACGCTGGACAGCGGCCTCACCCCGGCCGGCCTGCCCTATCTGGTGCTCGCCTGGGTGGAGGGCCAGCCCCTGCTGCCCGCGGCCATGGACCTGCCGCTCAACAAACGCCTGCAACTGGTGCTGGAGCTGTGCGAGCTGCTCGAGAGCGCGCATCAGCAGGGCATGGTGCTGCGCGAGCTCGATCCCAGCATGTTGTGGCTCACGCCGGCCCAGCATCTCTATCTGATGGGCCAGGGCCTGGTGTCGCAGTTCGATGCCGCCGACAACCTGGACGCGCCCTTCTGCAGCGCGGCCCGGCCCTTCGTGGCGCCCGAGCTGGCCGCGGGCCTGCCGCCCAGCGATGCCAGCGAGGCCTTTGCGGTGGGCATGCTGCTGTGCCTGCTGGTGAACGGCCGCCTGCCCAAGCAGGAAACGCAGAACGCCCCGGTGCGCTCGCTCGCCACCTGGCTGTCGCTCACCGGTGCGCAGCGCTACAGCCTGGATGCGCTCTTGCACAAGGCGGTGGCCGAGTCGCTGGCGCAGCGCCACGCATCGCCGCAGGCGCTGGCCCGCGACATCCAAGCCTGGATGGCGGGCGAGAGCCATTCGGCGCTGGCCCACACGCCCGTGCCCACCCTGCTGCCCGATGCCGAACCCATGCCCAGCGCGCCGAGCCGGCGGCGCAGGCCGCGGCCCTGGACCCGGTGGCTGGTGGTGCTGGCGGTGATCAGCCTGTGTGCCTCGCTGGCCTGGCTGGCCTATCAGCATCGGCGTGCCAAGCCCGAGCTGCCGCCGCCCGCCTCCAGCGCCAGCGCCGAGGTCTGGCGCGATCTGCAGGAGCGCGCGCAGCCCCGCCTGCTGAGCGCCTTGCCGGCCTCGGCGGCACAGCCGTCGCACGACTGAGCGCTCAGGCCTCCTGCGCGCCGGGCCTGCCGGCCTCCACCGCAAAGCGCGCCTGCACGCGCATCTCGCTGGCAGCGTCCCAGGGCTGCAGCACGCTGCGCAGCTCGGCCTCGAGGCGCCCGGGCGTGAGCTGGAACAGCATGTAGCCGCGCTCGTCGCTGCGGCCGTGCCGGATATGCGGGTTCTGCGCCAGCGCCCGCTGCACGCGCTCGTTGAGCAGGCCCTGGCTGCTGATCGATGTGCCGCAGAACTCGCTGGCCAGCACCGGCGCCTTGGGGTCGTCGAAATCCAGCTTCAGATCGGCCACGTAGTTGGCATGCACGTCGCCGCCCAGCACCACCGGGTTGCGCGCCCCGGCCGCCCGCATGCCCTGCAGCAGGCGCTGGCGCGCGGCGGGATAGCCGTCCCAGCCATCGGTCCAGTAGCTCGGCTTGGCCGCCGTGCCCCAGTTCATGCGCGTCATCAGGGTTTGCTGGCCCAGCAGGTTCCAGGGGCGCTCGGCGTCCCAGCTGCGCGCCAGCCATTGCTCCTGGGCGGCGCCCAGCAGCGTGCGGCCGGGGGCCAGCAAGCTCGGGCAATCCGCCAGCGCCACCGTGTTGGAGCCGCCACGGCCGGGCTTGGGGCAGGCCTGCGGGTCGCGCCACTGCCGATCGTCCAGGGTGATGAGGCGCGCCAGCCGGCCCCAGTCGAGCCGGTCGACAATGCGCAGCTCGGTGTCCTGCGGGCGCAGCGCCTTGGGGAAGGGCAGGTGTTCCCAGTAGGCCTTGGTGGCGTCGGCGCGGCGCCGCGCGAAGCCGGGGTCCAGGGTCTGCGACTGGCCGGCGGCATAGTCGTTCTCGATCTCGTGGTCGTCCCAGGTCAGCATCCAGGGCGCGCGCGCGTGCATGGCCTGCAGCGCCGGGTCGGACTTGTACTGGGCGTAGCGGGCGCGGTAATCGGCCAGCGTGCGGCAGGGCCCGCCGGCATGGCGGCGCGGTGCATTGCTGGCGAGCGGGCTGGCGTATTCGTAGATGTAGTCGCCCAGGAACAGCACCAGGTCCAGCTCCTGCCCGGCCATGTCGCGCCAGGCGGCGTATGCGCCATGGTCCCAGCGCTGGCAGGAGGCGATCGCAAAGCGCAGCGAGGCCACCGGCGCATCGGCCGCCGGCGCGGTGCGCGTGCGCCCCACCGGGCTGCGCGTGCCCAGCGCGCTGAAGCGATACCAATACCAGCGGTCGGGCTTGAGCCCCTGCGGTTCGGCATGCACGCTGTGCGCATCCTCCGCCAGGGCGGTCTCGCTGCCGCGCGCGGCGATGCGGCCGAAGCTCTCGTCCTCGGCCAGCTCCCATTGCACCGGCACGCTGGCCGGCAGATCCTCGCCCATCAGCCGCGTCCACAGCACCAGCCGCTCCGGGCGCGGGCAGCCGGAGGCGATGCCAAGCGCAAAGCGCTGCCCCGCCTCGGCCGCGCCGGCATGGCGGATGAACAGCGGTGCGCTGCCGGCGGCAAGGGCGGCGGCAAGATAGCGGCGGCGGCTGGGATCGTGCATGCAGAGAGTGGGCGCGGAGGCCGCTGCGGCAGGTGGGGGCATCATAGGATGCGGCGGCTGGCTATCATGCGCCGCACAGGAGCTTGGCACGCGCATGAACCCATCCATTCCCATCGGCTCCCAGCGTTGGCGGCTCATGCCCGGGCTGATGGCGCTGGCTTGTCTGCTCGCCGGACTCTGGCTGTCCGGCCATTACCCGCGCTGGCCCGCGCTGGCCGCGGCCTTGCTGCTCTTGAGCAGCGCGGCGGCTTTTCGCTGGGCGGATCGCTGGCCCTGGCTGATGCTGGCGACCATCCCGCTGCTCGGCTTCGCGCCGTGGACGGGCTGGATCAGCTTTGAGGAAATGGACCTGCTGGTGTTGTCGGTGGCGGTGGGAGGCTATCTGGCACGTGCCCGGGTACGGCCGGGCCTGCATCCCCCCAGCGCGCGGCCGCTGCTGTGGACGCCCGGGCAGGCCCTGCTGTTGCTGGCCTATGCCGCGAGCCTGGCTTTGGCGGCGCAGCGCGGCCTGGAGGACGCCGGCGGCTTCAGCTTCGGTTGGTTCCAGGGCTATCTGGAGCCCATGAACAGCCTGCGTGCGGTGAAGGCCTTTTTCTGGGCGCTGCTGCTGCTGCCGGTGTGGAGTCGCGCGGCGCGCCTGGCCGAGCGGGGCGGGCTTGGATTGGACCGGCTCGTCATCGCCTCGCTGTGCCTGTACCTGCTGGCCGCCAGCCTGCCTGCCCTGGCGGAGCGCTGGGCCTACACCGGGCTGCTCAACTTCTCGGCCGACTACCGCACCACCGGCAGCTTCTGGGAGATGCATGTGGGCGGCGCCACGCTGGACGGTGCGCTGGCCATGGGCTTTCCCTTTGTGCTGGCGGGCCTGTTGAGGTTTCGCTCGCCACGCCTGTTCGTTCCCCTGCTGTTGCTGGCCCTGCTGGCGGCCTACGCGGTGCTGACCAGCTTCTCGCGCGGGCTTTACCTGGCGGTGTTGCTGGGCGCGTTGCTGCTGCTGGCGCTGTGGTGGCGCACCCATGCCGTGCCGCGCAAGCTGGCGTACAAGGTGGTCGACCTGCGCGGTCTGGCGCTGGTGCTGGCACTGGCTTTGATGGCCGCCTGGCTGCTCTTCCCGACGGGCGGCTATCGGGTGGTGCTGGCCCTGATGCTGAGCCTGATGGCCTTGCTGGGCACGCGCCGCGAGGGCGGCGACTGGACCCCGCAGCAGCGCGGGCTGGTGCTGTTCAGCGGCGCGGTGCTCGGCATCTTTCTGACGCTGGCCTCGGCCGGCGTGGCCGAGCGCGTGCCCAAGTCCGCCTATGTGCTGAGCCTGCTGTCGGCCCTGCTGTGCCTGTTGCTGGGCCTGCGTGCCAAGCGTCTGGGCGTGCTGCGCGAGCTGCTGATGTGGGGCGCCTGGTACTGGAGTCTGGGCCAGGTGGCGGTGGTGGCCTGGAGCTGGTCCGGTGCGGTCGAGCTGGGCACGGTGGCCTGGCCGCTGCTGGGGCTGGCGCTGACGCCGTTGCTGGCGGGGCGGCCGGGCTGGCAACTGGAAGGCCTGTCCTGGCGCGTGCGCAGTGCCGCGCTGGGCGCGCTGCTGCTGGGCGCCATGCTGGTGGGCAGCCTGTTGGGCGGGGCCTATCTGGGCTCGCGCCTGGGCAGCACGGATCGCGACATGGGCACGCGCGAACAGCATTGGCGCCAAGGTCTGGGCTTGCTGGATGGCAGCACCCAGCTGTGGTGGGGGCGCGGCGCGGGGCGCTTTGCCTCGGCCAACTTCCTGGCCTCGGGCGATAAGGAGCGGCCCGGCGACTATCGCGTCGTGACGCAAGAGGGCAAGACGGCGCTGACGCTGACCGGCGGCACCCATACGCTGGGTTGGGGCGAGTTGCTGCGCGTCTCGCAGCGTATCGACGCTCCCGAGGGCCCGATCACCTTGCGCGCCAGGCTGCGCGCCGAACAGGACCTGAGCTTTCACGCCGAGTTGTGCAACAAGCATCTGCTCTATGACGATGGCTGCGTCGAGAAAGACGTGGCGGTGAAGGCCAAGCCGGGTCAATGGCAAGACCTGACACTGATGCTGGGGCAACGCGCGTCCTGGGGCGGGCGCTGGTATGCGCCCGAGTCCGTGGTGTTCTCGGTGGCCCTGGCCAGCCGCGAGCGCATGCTGATGGTGTCGGACCTGCAGCTCAGCGACGCGCGCGGGCGCGAACTGCTGCGCAACGGCGACTTCAGTGAGGAGCTGGCGTACTGGCTGTTTTCCAGCGACAAGCTGCACCTGCCCTGGCATATGAAGAGCCTGCCCCTGCATGTGCTGTTCGAGCAGGGTCTGGTGGGGCTGGGGCTGTGGAGTGCCCTGCTGCTGATGGCGCTCTGGAGGCTCAGCCTGGGCGCGGCGCGCAAGCATGAACTCGCTCCGGCCCTGGCGGCGGCCTTGCTGGGCTTTCTGGTGGTGGGGCTGTTCGACAGCCTGGTCGATGCGCCGCGCGCTGCCTTTATGTTCGAGGCGCTGCTGCTGCTGGGCCTGGGCCTGCAAGCCCCGCCCGATATGATGCGCGGCCCGCGCACCGCCTAGATTTCCCTTTCCCGTTCCCGCCATGGCCGAAACCCTCAATCCCGCCCAGCTCGAGGCGGTGCACCATCTGCACGGCCCCTGCCTGGTGGTGGCCGGCGCCGGTTCGGGCAAGACGCGCGTCATCACCACCAAGATCGCACGCCTGCTGCAGGCCGGCTACCAGGCCAAGAACATCGCCGCCATCACCTTCACCAACAAGGCGGCGCAGGAAATGCGCGAGCGCGCCAAGCAGCTGGTGGGCGCACGCGCCGCCAAGGACCTGGCGATCTCCACCTTCCACAGCCTGGGCGTGCGGCTGTTGCGCGCCGAGGGCACGCGGGTGGGCCTGAAGGAGCAGTTCTCCATCCTCGACAGCGACGATGTGCTGGGCGTGCTGCGCGATGCCGGCGGCACCACCGATGCCAACCAGGCACGTTCCTGGCAATGGACCATCTCGCTGTGGAAGAACATGGGCCTGAACGCGGAGCAGGCGATGAAGGCCGCCAAGGACGAGAACGAGCGCGTCGCCGCGGTGGTGATGGGCCGCTACCAGGAGCGCCTGGCGGCCTACCAGGCGGTGGACTTCGACGACCTCATCAGCCTACCGCTCAAGCTGCTCACCGAGGACGCCGAGGCGCGCGGCAAGTGGCAGGATCAGCTGCGCTATGTGTTGGTGGACGAGTACCAGGACACCAACGCGGTGCAGTACGACCTGCTCAAGCAGCTGGTGGGCGAGCGCGCCATGTTCACCGCGGTGGGCGACGACGACCAGAGCATCTACGGCTGGCGCGGCGCCACCATCGAGAACCTGAAGCGCCTGCCGCTGGACTTCCCACAGCTCAAGGTGATCCCGCTGGAGCAGAACTACCGCTCCACCGGCAACATCCTGCGCGCCGCCAACAACGTCATCGCCGTCAACCCCAAGCTGTTCGAGAAGAAGCTCTGGAGCGAGTTCGGCGACGGCGAGCCGGTGGCGCTGCTGGAGGCCGACGGCGAGGAGCATGAGGCCGAGCGCGCGGTGGCGCGCATCCAGGCGATCCGCGCCAATTTGGGCGCGGCGGTCAAGTTCGCCGACTTCGCCATCCTCTACCGCGCCAACCACCAGGCGCGCATCTTCGAGCAGGCGCTGCGCCGCGCCGAGATCCCCTACAAGGTCAGCGGCGGCCAGAGCTTCTTCGACAAGAGCGAGATCAAGGACCTGTGCGCCTGGCTGCGCCTGCTCGTGAACCAGGACGACGACCCCGCCTTCCTGCGCGCTATCACCACGCCCAAGCGCGGCATCGGCCACCAGACGCTGGGCTCGCTGAGCCAGTTCGCCGGCAAGTGGAAGGTCAGCATGTACGAGGCGCTGTTCTCCGACTCGCTCATCACCGTGCTGAGCAAGAAGGCGATCGGCTCGCTGCACGAGTTCGGCCGCTACATCAACGACCTCGAGTACAAGGCGCGCCACACCGAGGGCGGCGAGGACGCCAAGGCGCTCTTCATGGAGTGGCTCAAGGACATCGGCTACGAGCAGCATCTCTACGACAACGAAGAGAACGAGAAGGCCGCCGCGGCGCGCTGGAACAATGTGCTGGACTTCGTCGACTGGGTGGCCAAGCGCTGCGGCGGCCATATCACCCAGGACGGCGGCAGCAGCTTCGAAGAGCCCAAGCAGACCGTGCTGCAGGTGGCGCAGACCATCAGCGTGATCCTCTCGCTGGCCGAGCGCGGCGACGAGCAGGACCAGGTCGTGCTCACCACCCTGCATGCGTCCAAGGGCCTGGAATGGCCGCATGTGTTCCTGGCCGGCGTCAACGAGGGGCTCTTGCCCTTCAAGGCCGACGAGGAGGAGATGACCGCGCAGCGCCTCGAGGAGGAGCGTCGCCTGATGTATGTGGGCATCACCCGCGCGCGCACCACGCTGGCGGTGAGCACCCTGCGCCGGCGCAAGAAGGCGCGCGAGCTGGTGATGGGCATCCCAAGCCGTTTCATCGCCGAGATGAAGCTGCACGAAAGCGGCATCAAGGAAGACCCGCGCGAGAAACTAAAACGCTTACGTGAATCTTTTGCCGCCAAGGGCGCCGCCAGCAATGCGGCGCAACAGGAACAAAATCGCGGCTGAGCACGCTTCGCGTGTGACATTCTGTAGCGCAGGCCGTAGAGTAGTTGCTCAGCTGCCAAGGGTCCGCTGAGGCCCAAAAAATCAATGAGACATGCTCTCCTGGGGCTGCTGCGTTTGGGATCGCTGGCCTTGCTGGCGAACACTGCCCAGGCCGCGGCGGACGACGAAGCCGCACTCGAAAGCCTGTTACGCCAAGAGGTGCTCGGACCCTCGCGATTTGCCCAGAGCCTGCTCGATGCGCCGGCCGCGGTGAGCGTGTTCGGGCGCCAGGAGGCGGCGCAGCTGGGCCATGTCACGGTGGCCGACATGCTGGAGCGCCTGCCCGGCATCTATCTGAGCAGCACGCGGCAGTACTCCAGCGTGGGCGTGCGCGGCTTCAACCGGCCGGGCGATTACAACGCGCGCCTGCTGGTGGCGATCGACGGCTTTCGCGTCAACGATGCGCTCTACGACCAGGCCCTGCCCGAGTTCGAGTTCCCCCTGGTGGCCGACTGGGTCAAGCGCGTGGAGCTGGTGCATGGCCCGGGCTCCTCGGTGTACGGCGGCAATGCGCTGTTCGGCGTGGTCAACCTCGTCACCCTGGATGGCGCCGATGCGCCGGGCTGGACGCTGAAGGGCTCGCTGGGCAGCTTTGGCGAGCGCCGCGCTATGCTGCAGTACGGCAGTGCCGAGCTGGGCGGGGGCGACCTCTTCGTGGGCCTGAACCTGCAGCATGCGCGTGGCGAGACCCTGGAGTTGCCCGAGCTGGGCCTGCCCGCCGGCAGCTTGGGCGGCCTGGACGGCCTGTCCTACAGCAGCGCCTTCCTGAAATACCGGCTGGGCGCCTGGCGCGTCTCGGCCGCCAGCATGGTGCGCAGCAAGGCCATCGCGGTGGCGCCCTATGGCACCCTGCCGGGCGCGCCGGGCACCGACTACCGCGACCAGTACCTGTATGGCGAGATCGCCTACGACGGTGCCTGGGTGAGCGATTGGCGCCGCAGCCTGCGCCTCTCGCTGGCGCGCAGCGGTTTCCATGGCCGCTATGTCTATGCCGGCGAGACCGAGGACGCGCCGCTGCTCATCAACCGCGACGAGGCGGTGGCGCGCTGGCTGGGCCTGGAGGCGCGCACGCAATGGCGCGGCTGGCTCAACCATGAGCTGGCACTGGGCGTCGATGCGCGCCTGCTGCGCCATGGCGTGCAGCGCAATTTCGACGAGCAGCCCTACCGCCTGCTGCTGGACAGCGACGAGCCGCTGCGCAGCCTGGGCCTGTTCGCGCAGGACTCCTGGCATCTCTCCGAGCAATGGCAGCTCACCACCGGGCTGCGCCTGGACCGCGTGCAGGACCGCACGGCGCAATGGTCGCCGCGCCTGGCCCTGGTCTACCGGCCGCGCCAGGACGAGTCCATCAAGCTGATGGCCGGGCGCGCCTTCCGGCCCGCCAACCTGGCCGAGCGCTTCTATGCCGACGATGTGTCCCAGCTGGCCCACCCCGGCCTGGCGCCGGAAAAGCTCGGCACGCTGGAGCTGGCCTGGGAGCGCGCGCTGGGCGCCGACCTGGCCTTCAGCCTGAATGCCTATGTCACGCGCATGCGCGACATGATCGAGTTCGTGCCGCTGCAGGGCGACGAGGGCCTGTCGCGCTACGAGAACCTCTCGCGCGTGCGTACCCAGGGCCTGGACCTGGGCCTGGAGCAGCGGCGCGCCTCGGGCTGGCAATGGCGCGCCAATCTCTCGCTGGCGGACGCGCGCAACCGCGGCGAGCGCCTCAGCAACTCGCCGCGCTGGCTCTTCAAGGGGCATCTGATCGCCCCGCTGCGGCCCGACTGGACGCTCGCGACCGAGTGGCTGGCGATGGACAAGCGCCTCGGCCGCAGCGAGGTGCCGGCGCTGTACAGCCTCAACGCGGTGCTGCGCTACACCGGCTGGCGGGGGCAAGACCTGGCCCTGCGGGTGCTCAACGCCACCGATCGCGCCAACTACGACCCCGCGCCGCCCGACACGCTGTCCACGCGCCTGCCGCGGCCGCGGCGCTCCCTGCATCTGGATTGGCAGATCCGCTTCTGAACCATGGGCTTGTCCGCACCGCGCCTCAACCCCCGCCGGCCGCCGCGCGGATGGGCGCTGCTGTGTGCGCAGCTGCTGGCGATGGCGGCGGCCAGCGCCCAGCCCCTGCCGCCCGAGGAGCTGAAGGCGCAGATCGTGTTCCGCAGCCTGCTGTTCGTGGAATGGCCCGGCACCGCCCTGCCGCAGGGCCAGGCCTTGCAGCTGTGCCTGGCGGATGAGGGGCCGCTGGCCACCGCGCTGGAGGGCCTGGCCGGCCGCCGCGTCAACGGCCATGCGCTGGAGCTGCGGCGCGTGCGCGGCGAGCAGCTGGGCGGCTGCCATGTCGCGCTGGTGGGTGCGGGCTTCGATGCACCGCGCGCCGCGGTGGCCGACAAACCGGTGCTGCTGGTCACCGAGGCGCCGGCCATGCTGAGCCTGGGCGCGATGCTGAGCCTGCAGATCGAGGACGGCCGCGTGGTCTTCGACATCGGCCTGGAGTCGGCGCGCCGCGCCGGCCTGGAGATCAGCACCAAGCTGCTGCGGCTGGCCCGCTATGTGCGCAAGGCCTGAACCTGACGATGATCAAAAACCTCGACCTGCAGCAGTTCTTCTACCGCCAGCGCGATGCCATGCTGGCAATCGGCGCGCTGCTGACCTTTGCCCTGCTGCTCACGCTGGCGCAATACCTGGCCCTGGCCGAACGCTTCCAGGAGGATCTGCAGACCCAGGTCAACCTGGTGGCGCGCACCGCCTCGGCCGCCATGGTGTTCGACAACCGCGACGACGCGGCCGAGATCCTGAGCGCCTTCGACGATGCGCCCGAGGTCGTCACCGCGGTGCTGTTCCGCCCCGATGGCAGCACGCTGAGCGGCTATCAGCGCGTGCGGCTGGAGCGCGGCTGGCTGGAGCGCATGGCGGGTCAGCAGGAGGTCGTGGCGGCGGTGCAGGCCAACCAGACCAGCGTCGGGCGGCTGGTGGTGCAGGCGCGCCGCGATGGCATCTGGATCGACCTGCTGCGCTTCGTCGGCGTGGCCTCGGGCATGCTGGTGGCGGCGCTGGGCCTGGCCTGGCTGGCCGCGCACCGCCTGCGCGCCGATGTGCGCGAGGCGCAGCGCCGCACCCGCTACCTGGCGCTCAACGACGCCCTCACCGACCTGCCCAACCGCGAGGCCTTCCGGCTTGCGCTGGAGCGCGCGGTGCAGCGCGGCCCGCGCCATGGGCAGGGCCTGGCCCTGCTGGTGATCGACCTCGACAACTTCAAGCAGATCAACGACAACGACGGCCATGCCTGCGGCGATCTGGTGCTGCAGACGGTGGCGCAGCGCCTGCGCAGCCTGGCACGCTCGGGCGATACCGTGGCGCGCCTGGCGAGCGACGAGTTCGCGATGCTGATGGAGGCGCCGGTGGACGAGGAGCAGGCGCGCCGCATGGCCGGGCAGGTGCTCGCCCTGCTGCCGCAGCCGGTGGGCGACCGCGACAACTGGCTGCGCGTCAGCGCCTCGGTGGGGGTGGCCCTGGTGCCGCGCGATGCCGGCAATGCCACAGAGGCGATGCAATGCGCCGATGCTGCCATGGTGCATGCCAAGCGCCAGGGCAAGGATGGCTATCAGCTCTACTCGCCCGAGTTCGGCGAGGGCGAGCGCGCGCGCCTGCGCCTGGAGCAGGACCTGCGCGAGGCCTTGCAGGCGGGCACGCTGGAGCTGGCCTATCAGCCACTGTTCGATGCGCAGGGCCGGCTGCTCAGCTTCGAGGGCCTGTCGCGCTGGCAGCATGCGCAGCGCGGCTGGGTCTCGCCGGCCGAGTTCATCCCGGTGGCCGAGGCCTCGGGCCTGATCGTCGAGCTGGGCCTGCATGCGCTGCGCGTGCTGCGCCGCGATCTCGACGCCATGCATGCCGCCGGCCTGAACTGCCCGCCGGTGGCGATCAATCTGTCCTCGCGCCAATGCCGGCGCGCCCAGCAGCGCGAGCGCTTTCTGGGCCTGCTCGGCGAGCTGGGCCTGGGGCCGGCCAGCCTCGAGTTCGAGCTCACCGAGTCCTCGGTGTTCGAGGATCTGGACAAGCCCGACTCCATCGTGCTGGCCCTGCAGAGCCAGGGTTATGTGCTGGCGATCGACGACTTCGGCACCGGCTACAGCTCGCTGGCCTATCTGCGCCGCATGCGCTGCCGCAAGCTCAAGATCGACCGGCTGTTCGTCAACGGCCTAGCGGGCAGCCCGGACGGCCGCATGCTGGTCGAGTCCATCATCCGCGTCGCCCATTCGATGCACATGCTGGTGGTGGCCGAGGGCGTGGAGATGGAGGCCGACCGCGACTGCCTGGTGCAGATGGGTTGCGACCAGTTCCAGGGCTTCGGCCTCTCGCGCCCGCTCAACCCGGCGCAGCTGCACGAGCTGCTGCGACGCCATGCGCAGGGCGAGCTGGTGCGGGTGCAGCCCTGGCAGGCCTGGTACGGCGAGCGGCCGCAGGGCTGAACAGACTAATCCGTTCCGGGTTCGCGCCTTGCGGGAGGGCGCCCGCGCGGGATGCTCTGCGATGCCGGCTTGATGCCGCGCCTGGCCAGCGCGTCGCGCAGCAGGTACTCGATCTGCGCGTTCGCCGAACGCAGCTCCTGGGCGGCCAGGCGCTCGATCTCGGCCCATAGCGCCGGATCGAGGCGCAGCGCAAAGCTCTTCTTGTCGGGGCTGGCCATGCGGGATGGGTGGCGAGGCGCCTATCAGTTGTAAAGCGTGCCGGTGTTGACGATGGGCTGCGTCTCCTTGTCGGAGCACAGCACCACCAGCAGATTGGACACCATGGCCGCCTTGCGCTCGTCGTCCAGCACCACGATATCGCGCTCGCTCAGACCCTTGAGCGCTTCCTCCACCATGCTCACCGCGCCCAGCACGATCTTCTTGCGCGCGCTGATGATGGCGTCGGCCTGCTGGCGGCGCAGCATCACCTGGGCGATCTCGGGTGCATAGGCCAGGTGGGTGATCTTGGCGTCCAGCACGCGCACGCCGGCCTGCTCGAAGCGCTCCTGCAGCTGCGCCACCAGGGCCGCGGCCACCTCGTCCTGGCCGGCGCGCAAGGTGGTTTCGCCGGTATCCAGGTCATCCCCCTCGTCATAGGCGAACTGGGCCGCCAGATGGCGGATCGCGGCCTCGGCCTGGATGCGCACATAGGCCTCGAAATCGTCCACCTCGAAGATGGCGCGCGCGGTGTCCTGCACGCGCCAGACCACCGCGGCGCTGATCTCCACCGGGTTGCCGCGCTTGTCGTTGACCTTCAGCGTGGGCGCGTTCAGGTTGCGCGCGCGCAGCGAGAGCTTGCGCTTGAGCTTCAGCGGGTTCGCCCAGCGCAGGCCGTCCTGGCGGTCGGTGCCGCTGTAATGCCCGAACAGGGTGAGGATGCGCGCCTCGTTGGGCTGCTGCATATAGAGCCCGGCGAGGGCGATCGCCGCGGCGATCAGCAGCGCCAGGCCGCCGGCAATGCCCAGCAGGCCCAGCAGCACGGCCGCATAGCCATTGGCCGTGCTGGCCACTTTCTCGGAACGAATCTCCTGCCGCACTTGCATGTGATCTCTCCCATAAAGGTGATATCACTTTAATGTCATCCGGCAGGACAGGCAAGCGCTATTGCAAGGCCACCTTGCTGAGGTTGTCGTCCGAGTTGCGGTCGATGCGCATGTTGTAGGGATCCACGCCCACCCATTTGGGCTCCTGGTCCACCACCAGGCTGAACAGCTGCTTGCCGGACTTCAGCGCGCGCCGCTCCAGCAGCAGCACCGCGCTCTTCTTGAAGCCGGGCTTGCCGGGCTCGGCGCTGAACACGCCGATCTCGAAGCCCTCGTCCAGTGGCGCCTCGGTCTCTTTGCCCTTGCCATCGGCGTAGAGCTTCTTGGCCTCGACGCTGAACGTCACCTCGTAGCGGCCATCGGCGCGCTTGCGCGCCTTGGCGTCATTGGCCTTCAGGTCGTAGAGCGTGATGTGCTCGAACAGATCGGCGATCAGCTGCTCGTGCTGCGGGCCGGCCTCGGCGCGCAGCAGGCGCAGGAAGTCGCTGGAGGCGGGGTAGGGCGCGGCCTTGAAGGCGTACTGCGCCAGCAGCTTCTGCAGCGCGCGGTTCAGCACCTCCTCGCCCAGCACCTCCTTGAGCCAGTACATCACCAGCGCACCCTTGCGGTAATGCACATAACCCTGGTTTTCCACGCGCGCCAGCGGCAGCTCCTCCACCGTCTCGCCGCCGCGCTCGCGCAGATAGCGGTCCAGCTCGAGCTTGAGGAAGCGGCGCAGCTGCTCGCGGCCGTAGAGCTTCTCCATCACCAGCAGGGCCGAGTATTGGGCGAAGGACTCCGACAGCAGGGTCATGCCCTGCTTGTCGGCGCCCACCACCTGGTGCGCCCACCATTGGTGGCCGAACTCGTGCGCGGTCACATAGCTGACCAGATCGATGTTTTCGTCGGCCTTGTCTTCCTTGAAGTCCTGGATGAAGCCGATCGCCTCCGAGTAGGGCATGGTGTTGGCGAAGGCCTGGGCAAAGCGCTGGTAGGCCGGGAACTCCAGGATGCGGGCCTGGCGGAACTGGTAGTTGGAGAAGGACTGGCTGAACAGCTCCAGCGAGGTGCGCATCGCCGTCAGCATGCGCGGCGCATTGCTGGCATGCGCGGGATGGTGGTAGACGGCCAGCTCCACCGGCTCACGGCCCACCCATTGGTCCCTGAGGATCGCGTAGCGCGCCGATTGCAGCGAGAAGAAATTGTGGATCGGCGCCTCGGTCTTGGTGACCAGGGTGCGGCGGCCGTTGGTGATGGTGTCGCTGACCGTGTAGCCCGGCGCCAGCGGGGTCTGGTCGGCATCGGTGCTGAGGGTGATGTCGGCCGTCACCCAGTCGCTGTCGTGGCGCAGGTAGTGGTGGGCGTTGGCCTCCTGGTCTTCCAGCTTGGCCACGCGCAGCTCGGCCGGCAGGCCGTATTTGCGGCGCTTGCTGCGGTCCTGCAGAAAGATGCGCCGGCTCACGCCCAGCACCGGGGTGAGCTCGAAGTTGTCGAGGAAGCTGCCGTTGGCGACGATGCGGGTGAAGGGCTGGCTGTTGACGAAGCCCGCCTCCTCGCGCAGGAACTCGAAGCGCAGCGCGCGCCGCTCGCCCGGCTGCATCGGCGTGGCCAGGCGGTAGATGCGGTAGCCGAAGCGCGGGTACTCCTTGTCCAGCGTGGCGCCGTCCAGTTCCAGCTGCCGCAGCTTCAGATTCGGATCGAAGCGCACATGCACGGCGCTCAGGGCCTGGCCGCTGCGGTTCTCCAGCTGGTAGCTGCCGGTGGCGATGGCGCGGATCTGCTGCGGGTAGAGATCGACCTTCAGCGTCACATGGGTGATGGAGGGCTGGGGCAGGTTCTCGAAGGGCAGCAGGGCGCGCTCGGCATCGGCCTGGCGCTGCTCCTCGGCCGGCTGGGTGCGGTACTCGTTGAGGATGTTGGTGTTGAAGTAGATCCAGCCGCCCAGGCCCAGCCAGCTGAGCGTGCTGAGCGCGAGCAGGGCGCCCGGCGTGCCCTTGAGCCGCGCCGGCAGGCGCGCCAGGCGCGGGCGCAGGCTGGTCTCGGCGCCGCGGCGCCACAGCAGGTGGGTGAGCACCAGCAGCATCGCCGCGAAGGCCAGCCAGTAGCCCTGGTGCCAGGCCCGGCCGATCCAGAAATGGCCCATGCCATTCATGTCGGAGAGCGGCACGCTGGCGGTGTCGGCGTAGTTGTAGAGCTTGTGCTCGAAGCCCATATTGGCCATGGTGGTGCCCAGCACCGTGTAGACCAGCATCAGCGCCCAGCCGACGAATTTGTGTGGCACCAGGGCCTGCACGAACACCGCCAGCACGCCCAGCAGGAAGGCGGTGATCAGGCTGGGCAGCAGGAACCAGAGCAGATAGGCGCCCGGCTCGAAGCGGGTGTAGCCGTGATAAAGCTGGAACAGCATGCCGGTGGCCACGCCCACCACCAGGGTGGCCAGCAGCACCAGCGTGATGGCCAGCACCTTGGGCGCCAGAAAGGCCCAGCTCGGCGCCGCGGTGGCATCGACGATCTCGTGGATGCGGCGCTCGCGGTCGCGCCACACCAGCTCGCCGGCATAGTAGACGGCGATGATGATGGGGATCAGGGTGAAGCCGCCCAGCAGGCCCTCCACCACCGCGCGCGTCACCGGCAGATAGGCCACGCCGCGCGTCTCGCCGGTGAGCGAGATCGCGCCGATGGCGTTGAACACCCCCAGCGCCAGCAGCACGAAGAAGGCCGGGCTGCGGAACACGAAGGCCATGTCGAAGCGCGTCAGCGCCTTGAACTGCAGCCAGCTCGCGCGGCCACCCTGGCTGGGGCTGGCGAGCGGTTTGGGCGCGGGCGCCGGGTCGCTGGCCGCCTTGCCGGCGGCGCTGGCCAACTTGGCGCCCTTGGCCTCGAAGCGGAACAGGCCGTAGGCGAGCGCAAACAGCGCCGCGCCCACGCCCAGCCAGAGCAGGCGGTTCCACAGCAGCACGCCTTGCAGCGCGGGCAGCATGCTGTTGCGGTCGGCGCTGGTCCAGTACTTGGTGACGCGGCTCAGCGCGCCCACGCCGAAGGGGTCGGCCAGCGAGGAGAGCGTGTCCAGCGCCGGGTCGGCCAGCATCACGCGGCTGGTGATGAAGAGCACCATGAAGGCGACCACGCCGACATAGGTCCACATCATCGAGCGCGTGGCGGTGGCCAGGGCAAAGAAGCCGGCGCTCATCACCAGCAGGGTGGGCAGGGTGTAGACCAGCAGCGCCCAGGCATAGTGCGAGAGCACCAGGGGGCCGACCTTCTCGGCGTCCAGCCATGGCATGGCCGAGCCGACCAGCATCGCCAGCGGCACCGCGCAGCAGACCAGGAAGGCGACGCCGAACGCGCCCAGGAAGCGCCCCAGCAGGTAGTCGAACTTGCTGACGCGGGTGGCGCGCAGGATCGGCGCGAAGCCGGTCTCGTCGTCGCGTATCACCACGTTCGCGACGAAGGCGGTGACGACGAAGATCGCCAGCAGATTCATGGTGCCCAGGGTCTGCAGGATGGCGTAGGGCGAGTTGACGTTGACATTGCCCTTGGCGCCGATCTGGATCTCGTCGATCGTCACGGCGCCGAAGGTCAGCAGGAAGAACAGCACGAAGGCCACCGCGAAGAGCGGCGAGCGCAGCTGGTAGCGCGCCTCGAACGCGGCAATCTTGGCAAGCATCGCGCGCTCCTCAGGCCTGCGGCGCGGTAGCGCGACGCGATTGCGCCAGCGTGGCGAAGTAGAAATCCTCCAGCCCGCCCTCCACCGGCTCGAAGCCGGCGGCCGGCAGCTGGTCGGCCAGCACATGGATGACGGTCTGGCCGCCGCGCAGGCGGTTCGAGATCACCGTCAGGTCCTGCTGGTAGCCGGCCAGCTGGCTCGACTCAATGGTGCGGCGCCAGACCCGGCCCTTGAGCGTGAGGGTCAGGTCTTGCGGGGCACCGGTCTGCACGATGCGGCCGGCGCTGATCACCGCCATGCGCGGGCAGAGGTCGGCCACGTCGTCGACGATATGGGTGGAGAGGATCACCACCACGCTCTCGCCGATCTCGGCCAGCAGGTTGTTGAAGCGGTTGCGCTCCTCGGGGTCGAGGCCGGCGGTGGGCTCGTCGACGATGATGAGCTGGGGCTTGCCGATCAGCGCCTGGGCCACGCCGAAGCGCTGGCGCATGCCGCCCGAATAGCCGGCCACCGCCTTCTTGCGCACATCCCAGAGGTTGACCTGGGCCAGCAGGGTCTCCACCGTATCGCGGCGCTCGCCGGCGTGGGCGATGCCCTTCAGCACCGCCAGATGGTCCAGCAGCTCATAGGCCGAGACGCGCGGGTAGACGCCGAAGTCCTGCGGCAGATAGCCCAGCGTGGCGCGCAGGCGCTCCGGGGCTTTCAGCACGTCGATGTCGCCGAACTGGATGCTGCCGGCGCTGGGCGTCTGCAGGGTGGCGATGCAGCGCATCAGCGTCGACTTGCCGGCGCCGTTGGGGCCCAGCAGGCCGAACATGCCCTTGGGGATGTCGAGCGTGGCGTTGTCCAGGGCCTTGGTGCCGTTGGCGTAGACATGGGTCAGGCCGGTGAGCTTGAGCATGGGTAAAGAGTCCTCGGTTTGTTTTGATGGCGCCTGAAAGCGCAACGCCGCGCAGTGTCTCCACGGCGCGGCGTTGCGGCGAGCCGCTTGCGAGCAAGCGGCGCTTTGGGCGGCTGGGCTGCAGCCTGGGCGGAATCAGCCGGGCAGCACCTCAGCCTTGCCCGCCAGCACCTTCAAGCGCTTGACGCTGGCCACCGGGGTCAGCGGCGCGCTGCCGGCACTCAGGCGATTCACCTTGCGGAACTCGCACAGCAGCTCGGTCTTGCTGAGGCTCACCACCGCAAAACCCTGGGCCTCGGTGTCGGCGTGGTTGATCCAGGGGTTGTTGGCCGCGGGAGCGGCGCCGGTGGTGCTGTTGGCGAAGGGGTTGAGGCGCTTAACGACCTCGCTGGCCGGCACGAAGCTCACCGGCACGCCCAGCGCGGCGGCCAGCTTCTGCGCGATCAGGCCGTACAGCGTCATCGCCGCGGCCGAGCGCGAACTCGCCGCCAGGCCGGCGATGGTGCCGGCGATCATGCCGCCCATCTGGCCGGCCAGGGTCTCGTCCAGGGTGTTGATCACCGCCGTGCTCAGGCCCGGGGTGGGCTGCACCGCGGCCAGCGGGATCAGGCCCGCACCCACCGCGGCCATCACCGCGGCCTGGATGGCAGCGGTGTTGCTGAGGTCGGTGACACCGGCGCCCAGCGCGATCGCGGCCGACAGCATCTGGATCGCGATGCCCTCGGCCACCGCCTCGTTGATCTCCACCAGCGGCTGCACCGGCGCAAAGGCGGGCGTGGCGGCGGCGCCGCGCAGATAGCTGAAGAAGCTGTTGCTGGAGATGCCGGCCGTCACCAGGTCCACCATTGCGGGCTTGGGGTTGGCGGCGTTGTAGTCGTCCCAGACCACGCCGGCGAAGAAGGCGTGGATGTCGCCCGTCACCGCCACCACATTGCTGACCTTGTTGGCCACCAGGTGGTTCATCAGCAGCTTGCGCTCGGCATTGAAGCCGTCCCACTGGTCGGCGTTGACGATGAAGCGCGTCTTGAAGACGGCCGGCGCGCTGGGGATCTTGGCGCCGTCTACGCTCATCTTCAGGAGCGAGGTCTCGTTGCCCCAGATCTTCCAGGTGGCGGTGGAGTTCTTCATGGTGTCCATCCACCATTGGCGCTGCGCCGTGCCCAGCACGCTCACCAGGCTGTAGGGATCGGGCAGGGCCGCGCCGGCGGCGATCTTCTGCGCCTCCACGCCGTACAGCGAGGTCTCGGGCACCATGTAGCGGGCGCCGATCTGGCCCAGCGGCTGGCCGGTCAGCGGGTTGAGCGCGGCCTCGGGGATCATGTGGTCGGCGCGGTAGAGGCGCTGGTCGGTCATGACCAGATGCATCAGCTTGCCGAACTTCAGGTCGCGGTAGATGCGGATATTGCCGATGCCATAGCCGGGGTCCAGCGTGAAGCTGATCTCGGCCGGCATGTACTCGAACCAGGCCTGGCTGGCGGCGCGGCGGCGTGAGGGCTGGGCGGTGTTGTCGCCGCCGGTGGTGGCCGAGTAGCTGCCGTTGTCGTAGGTCTCGCGGTCCTGCCAGCAATCGTCGGAGAACTCGTGGTCGTCCCAGATCGCCACGAAGGCAAAGCGCTCGTGCAGGGCCTGCAGGCGCGCATCGCTGCGGTAGCGCTTGTAGAGGTAGCGGTAGTCGTCGATCACGGTGGCATAGCGGCCGCCCGAGGGCAGCGGCGTGCCCTGCGGCAGGATCAGCGCGCCGTGCGCCGGCTCCACGCCGCCCTGCTGGTAATCGGCGCCCACGGCCTCGTAGATGTAGTCGCCCAGGTGGACGATGAAGTCCAGGTTCTCCTGCGCCAGCGCGCTCATGCCGGCCCAGTGGTTGACGCTCCAGTCCTGGCAGGTCATGTAGGCGAACTTGAGGCTGTCGATGTCGGCGTCGTTGGCGGGCGCGGTCTTGAAGCGGCCCACCTTGGAGCGCGCGTCGCCGGCGCTGAACTGGTAGTAGTAGACCGTGGCCGGCTTGAGGCCGCTGATGCGGTGGCGCAGCGTGTGGTCATACAGGGCGTAGACCGGCACGTCGGCCTCGGCGTCCATGCTGCCGGCCAATGCGGTGTTGCTGCCCAGCAGTGCGCTCTGGTTGGCGCTGCTGATGCGCAGCTTGACCTGGAAGTTGCCGGCCGCCGGGCTGACGGCGATGTCGTCGGCGCTGGCGGGCAGCACGCGCGCCCACAGCAGGGCGCCATCGGGCTTGGGGTCGCCCGAGGCCACGCTTTGCGGGAACTTGTAGGCGCCGCTGGCCGCCGGGGTGGCGGGGATGGGGGTGTCGGTGCCGGGGAAGGTGGGCGGCAGCGGCATCACTGCCGCGCCGTTATCGCCACCGCCCATGCAACCGGCCAGGCCGCCGAGGGCCGACGAGGCGGTGATGAGGGCGCCCGCGCGCAGGAAATTTCTTCTGTCCATGACCATGATGGTGTGACCTTGTTCGATGGTTGAGCCGCGGGCTTACTCAGAAGCCGTGGTTGAGCTGCACGCCGACGGTGGCGGCGGAGCTGCGGTAGGTGCCGCGCACGGTGGAATAGGCGCAGCTGCAAGGGGTCTGGCCGCCACCATCGTCGGTGGCTTGCATCGGTGCCTCGCGCAGCTTCACGAAGCCCAGCGCCAGGTCCACGGTGGTGCTCTGGGCCAGCTTCAGATTGGCGCCCAGGGCCAGCCAGGTGCGGTCGGAGTCGGGCAGGGCCGGGCTGCGCAGCGCGCCTTCCACCGGCGAGCGGTCGTAGGAGATGCCGGCGCGCAGCAGCAGCTCGGGGTTGAGGCGGTAGCTGCCCCCCAGCGAGACGCGCCAGGCGTTCTTCCACTTCTCGGGCGTGATCGAGGGCGCGGCGGTGCTGTCGAACTCGATGCGCAGCTCCTGCAGGCGCGACTGCTTGTACCAGGTGGCGTCGGCCATCACGGCCAGGCGTTCGTCCAACTGGTGGAAGGCCTGGAAGGACAGCGAGTCGGGCGTCTTCACCTTCAGGCTGGCGCCGGAATCGTTGTGGTCCAGCTTGCTGTGGCCATCCGCGGGCTTGCCGGTGATGGCGGCCAGCACCTGGGCCGGCAGCGTGGCGGGCTGGCTCCAGTCGGCATCGCCCTTGAGCTTGTGCGAGACGCTGGAGCGGTAGGCCAGGCCGAAGCGGGTCTTGGCATCCAGCTCCCACAGCAGGGCGAGGTTGAAGCCCAGCGCCCAGCCCTTGCCGTGCACATGGATGTTGCCGTCGAAGGCCGGGTTGCCGAACACCTGGTTGGCCTGCTGCTGCAGTTGCAGGGCCAGGCCGGGGGCGCCGCCGGCGGCGGCCTGCTGGGCCGCGGCCAGCAGGCCGGCCGCGTAGGCTGAGCCATAGGGCGTGGCGCGCTCCAGGTCACCCTGCATGTACTCGATGTTCAGGCCGCCGGCCAGCGAGAGCTGTGGGTTCAGCTTCCAGGCCACATTGGGGTTGAAGGCGAGCGACTTCAGCTCCACCTTGTTGAGGTTGTAGCGTCCGCCCCAGCTCGGGTCATACGTGAGCTTGGCGCCCGAGGGCACGAACACGCCCAGGCCATAGACCAGCGTGTCGGAGGCGCGGTAGGCCGCATACATATGCGGCACGAACACGCCGCTGGCGGCGTTCTGCGTGGCGCCGGCCTGCGAGGTGGGGCGGGCCTGCAGGCCCGAGCCGGGCAGCGAGATGAAGGAGCCGGCGTCGGTGAACTGCACGTCGGGCGCCACATAGTCGAGCACGCCGGAGACATGCAAGCCGCTGCCCAGGCGCGTCAGCGCGGCCGGGTTGGCGAAGATGGTGCTGGCGTCGGCGCCCTCGGCGCCATTGGCGTTGGCCGTGCCTTCGGCGGCCGCGCTCTGCGTGCCAAAGCGGTAGCCAGCGGCCTGGGCCAGGCCCGCGCTGAGGCTGAGGGTCAGCATCGTCAGCGCCAGGCGCCGCGATCTTGAGGTCATTGCCATCGGAGTCTCCTTGCTTCTTGTTGGAAGCGTCTGATTCTGCAAAGTCCGGATGTCAGCGCGGTGAGGGTATGCCTGGGCTGTGTCGCACGAAACCCACGTCTGCGCGATTTTTAGAGCCTTGGCTCCAAAGCGCTGCAGCTTAGTCCCGGAGGGGCTTGTTGAACAGGGCTTTCCCGCTGTTAGGGGGCAGGTCTTGCGCCGCAGAATCCGCCGATGCCTTTTTCCTTCCCGCTTCTCCTGCCGGTGCTGACCCTGGTGTCGGCCCTGCTGAGCATCGTGGCGCTCAGCGACATGGGCCTGCCGCGCGAGATGGCCTTTCTGGCCAAGCCGCTCACCACCGTGCTGATCATTCTGTATGCCTGGCCGCGCGGCGCCGCGCAGCCGCGCATGCAGCGCCTGCTGCGCGCCGGCCTGCTGTTCTCGCTGGGCGGCGACATCGCCCTGCTGTGGCCCGATCAGGGTTTCCTGCCGGGGCTGGTGAGCTTTCTGATCGCCCACCTCTGCTACATCCTGGGTTTCGCCAGCCAGGGGCGGTTCGCGCGGCCCTGGTGGCCCTTCGCGATGTTCGCGCTCATTGCCGGCGCGGTGCTGCTGCGCCTGTGGCCCGGCATCGGCGCGGAGCTGCGCCTGCCGGTGCTGGTCTATGTGGCCTGCCTGGCCAGCATGGCAGCGCAGGCCTGGAGCTGGTGGCGCAGCAGCCTGGGGCAGGCGAGCGAGGCGCTGGCGCGCAATGCCGCCTGGGGCGGCACGCTGTTCCTGCTCTCCGACAGCCTGATCGCCATCAACAAGTTTGCCGGCGCCGTGCCGCTGGCCGCGCTGTGGATACTGGCCAGCTACTGGGTCGCGCAATGGCTGCTGGCGAGCAGCCTGGGCAAGGACTGACCCCGGGCCGGGCCCTTACATGCCCTTGAACAGCTGCGTATAGCTGCGGCTGACCTCGAGCTTTTCGCTGAGGCCCTTCACGCCCACCAGCTGGCGGCCGCGGAAGTCGCGCGTGATGCCGTTGATGGCCTTCACATTCACCAGGGTGGAGCGGTGGATCTGCCAGAACAGGGCGGGGTCCAGCTCGTCCACCAGTTCCTTGATGGGCTTGCGGATCAGCGCCTCGACGCCGGCGGTCTGCACGCGCGTGTACTTCTCGTCGCTGATGAAGAACAGCACGTCCTCCACCGGGATCATCTGGATCGCCTGGCCCACGGTGGCCTGGATCCACTGCAGGTATTTGGGCGCGCCGCCCGGATTGAGCTTGGCCGAGAGCTGGTGCAGCAGCTGCTGCAGCGGCTGGGCCTGGCCGGTTTCCGCGGGCGCGGCCTCGGCACTCTCGCCGCCGCCCCCGTTGTGGCGCTGCGCCAGCCGCTTCTTGATGCGCGCGACGGTCAGCACCAGGCGCTCGCGCTCGGCGGGCTTGAGCACATAGTCGGCCACGCCCTGCTCGAAGGCCTCCACCGCGTACTGGTCGTAGGCGGTGATGAAGACGATCTCGGGCACCAGCCAGCTGTCGTCTTCGGGCAGCTGCGCGATCTGGCGCGCCGCATCCACGCCGGTGAGGCCGGGCATGCGGATGTCCAGGAACACCAGGTCGGGGTGGTGCTCGCGCACCAGCTCCACCGCTTCAAGGCCGTTCTTGGCCTCGGCCACGATCTCGAGCTCGGGCCAGACCTCGGTCAGCCGGCTGCGCAATTGCTCGCGCATCAGTCGTTCGTCATCGGCCAGGACGGCGCGCACGGGGGAGAGTGTGGTTTCGCTCATGGCCCGATGCTAAATCACGCCTTGGCGATTTTTCTCGGTTTGCGCAGTATCAGCCACAGCAGCAGGCCGAACAGGAACAGCGGCGAGAACAGCACCGCGCCGATGCCCGAGAACAGCAGGCACAGCAGGGCCAGCACGCCGCCCACGATCAGCAAGGGCAGGCCGATGCTGAACAGCAGCACCACCGGCACCACCAGCAGCACCACCACGCCGGCAATCCCCAGCCCCAGCACCAGGCCGAGGAAGTCGCCCAGGCCGAAGCCGGCCGCGCTCAGCTCCTCGTCGTTGATGGTGATGTGCAGGCCCGGGGAACTGGCCAGCTCATGCCAGATGGCCACGCCGGCCAGGCTGGCCAGCAACATCATCACCAGGCCGAAGGCCAGCATCACCTTGAAAGCGGTCCTCATGCTCAAGCTCCTTGTTCACGGCTGCGATAGGGCACGGTGATGGTCACGACGGTGCCCGAGGGTTGGTTCTCGGTGACGGTGATGCTGCCCTTGCTGCCGTACAGCAGCATCAGGCGTTCGCGGATATTGGCCAGGCCCACGCCGGTGCCGGCGGTGGCGGCGCGGCCGAAGCCCAGGCCGGTGTCGGCCACGGTGACGGCCAGCTTGCCGTGCACGATCTCGGCCTTGACCTTGAGGCTGCCGCCCTCGGCCTTGGGTTCCAGGCCATGCTTGATGGCGTTCTCCACCAGGCTCTGGATCATCATGGGCGGGAATTCGGCCGACATCAGGCCCTCGGGCACGTCGATCTCGGTCTGCAGGCGCTCTTCCATGCGCACCTTGAGGATTTCCAGATAGGGCTTGATCACGCTCATCTCGCGGCCCAGGTCGCGCACGCCGCCGGCATTGGCCTCGCGCATGGTGGGCATGGAGGCGCGCAGCAGGGCGATCAGGTTGCGCTGCATCTGCGAGGCGCGCGGCGGGTCGGTCTCGATCAGGTGGTCGATCGAGGCCAGGGTGTTGAAGAGGAAATGCGGCTCGACCTGGGCCTGCATCGCGGCCATGCGCGCCTCGATGACCTGGCGCTTGAGCGATTCGGCCTCGGCGGTCTCCTCGGCCTGCGCGGCCTTTACCTCGGCCTGGATGCGGCCCTTGTAGGTGACCTTGATGACGCCCGAGCCGAGGATGATGAAGACGGCCAGGTTGACCAGGAAGTCGCCCAGATGCACCACCCGGGTGCGGGTGTGGCTGCCCACGGCGCCGGCCTCCTCGAGCGCCTGGCGGGCCTCGTCGCGCACCTCTTCGGCGGCTTCCTGGGCGGCGCGGGCCTGCTGGGCCAGCTCCTCCAGCGCGTCCTTGGCCTGCTCGATGGCGGCCTTGGCATCCTCGCTGCTGATGCTCTCGGGCAGCTTGATCTCGACGCCGGGCTGGGGCTCGACGCCGGAGGCGCCCGGTGCGGCCGGGCTGGCCACCGGCACGATGCGCACCCCATGCTTGTCGATCTTGACCTCGTAATGCATGCCCGCCGGCAGCTTGGCGGTGCTGGCGGGCTTGGGCAGCTTGGGGAGCTTGGGCATCGAGGGCCCGTCCACATGCTCGGTGACGCGCCAGGTGAAGGGCGGCAGGTCCTGCAGGATGTTGGTGCCGATCAGCAGCAGCACGGACAGCACGATGAAGCGCTTCCAGCTGATGCTCACCAGCCAGCTGGCATAGACGTGGAAGCCGCGCACGCAGGCCTTGGAAAAGCTCTGCCAGCGTTGCATCAGGGTCGGATTGAGGGGGACGGCGTTCATCGGGGACCTTGTTCGATGGTTCCCACTGTACGCAAGGCCGCGTGGCGGCCCTAAGCCCGGGCGATGCGCCGGCCGGGCGGCGGCATGAAGTGCAGATCGCGCCGACGGGCGGTGCGGCGCCCGCGGCGAGGTTTCAGAAGAAGGCCTGGATCACCAGCACCAGCAACAGGGCCAGGGCAAAGGCAAGTTGGACGGCACGCTGTGACTGCACTGAGGGTCTCTCCCGGAATTGAGGCGCATGCTAGGGCGCTTCGGCGCGCCCGGCACTCCCCATGAGTGGGGAATGCCGGGCATCATCGCCGCGCCCCGGGCTTCCGGAACGCAAGTCTTGTGTCGAGATGTGACCGTGCCGTGCCGGTCGAGCCGTTTACTGGCGCACCGCCTCGACCTGGATCAGCAGGCGCACGTTCTTGGGGAAACCCCAGGCCAGGCCGTAGTCCACGCCCCATTGGGTGCGGTCGATGGTGGCCTCGAAGTCGCCGCCGCAGACCTCGCGCTTGAGCATGGGGTTCTGGTAGCAGTTGAAGTGGCTGGTCTTCAGCGTCACCGGGTTGGTCTTGCCGCGCAGGGTCAGCTGGCCCGCCACCTCGGCCACCTTGTCGCCGTTGAAGACGAACTTGTCGCCCACGAACTTGGCGGTGGGGAACTTGTCGGCGGCGAAGAAGTCATCGCTCAGCAGGTGCTTGTCCATCGGCACCACGCCGGTGTTGATGCCGGCCAGCTCGAAGCTGATCTCGACCTTGCCGGTCTTGGCCGCGCGGTCCAGCTGCACCGAGCCTTCCTTCTTGTCGAAACGGCCGCGGTTGGTGGAGGTGCCGAAATGCTGGATCTCGTAGGTCACGAAGGTGTGGGTGGGATCGACCGCGTAGCTGGCGGTTTCGGCTTGGGTCAGGCCCGAGAGGGCGGCGAGGGCGGCGATCAGGAAAGCTTTTTTCATATCTGAGGTGCTTGGAGCAGGGTTGAACGAACGGAAGAAAATCACAGCGGAGCAACGCCGCTGAAGGCGAGCTTGAACTTCACTTGCACATCGTTGGCGACCATCGAGGTATCGGCCCATTCGCCGTCGCCGATCTTGAATTCCAGGCGTTTCAGCACGAAGCCGCCGCTGGCGGTGGTGGTGGTGCCGGTCTGGGCCAGGCTCAGCGGCACCACGACGTCGCGCGCCTGGCCCTTGATGTTCAGCTTGCCGGCCACCTCGAAGCGGCCGCCGCCCAGCGCCTTGATGGCGCTGCTCTGGAAGCTCGCCTGCGGCAGCTTCTTGCTGTCGAACCAGGCGGGCTTGGCAAGTTCGCCGTCGAAGGCGGGGTCGCCAAGGCTGACGCTGGCCAGCTCGATGTTGAAGCTCACCTTGCCGGCCTCGGGCTTCTTGGGGTCGAAGCTCAGCTGGGCATCGAAGTGCTTGAAGCGGCCGTCCACCGGCACGCCCATCTGCTTGCTGGTGAAGCCCAGCTCGCTTTGCGCCGCCAGCAATTGCGGTGCGGCCGCGGTGGTGGCGGCGGGCTTGGCGGTGGCGGCACAGGCCGGGCCCTGCACCAGCAGGGCGGCCGATGCGAGCGCGATCAGGGTGGTGGAAAAAATGGTTTTCATGATGGCTTCGTTCGTGAGGGTTTAGCGGCGGCCGGGCAGCATGCGCTGCAGCAGGCCGTCGCGATCGATCCAGTGATGCTTGAGGGCACCGGCCACATGGGCCAGCACCAGCAGGGCCAGCAGCCAGGCCAGCTGTTCGTGCCGCTCCTTCAGGGTCTCGGCCAGCAGCTTGTCCACCGGCACGAAGTCGGGCAGGGGCAGCACGCCAAACCAGACGATCGGGAAACCGGCGGCCGAGCTGTAGGCCCAGCCCGACAGCGGCACGGCGAAGAAACACAGATAGAGCAGGAAATGCACCGCATGGGCGGCGCGCGCCTGCCAGGCGGGCATGGCCAGATCGGCCGGCGCACGCTTGGCCAGGCGCCACAGCAGGCGCAGCGCCGACAGCGCCAGAATCGTCATGCCCGCCCATTTGTGCCAGTTGAAGAGCTTCAGGCGGGTGGGCGAGAGCGGCAGGTCGCTCATATAGAGCCCCATGCCGAAGGCGCCCACGATGGCCAATGCCAGCAACCAGTGCAGGAAGATGGTGAGGCCGTGGTGGCGGGCGCTTGGATGGCTTGGCATGGTGCGGGGGCTTCGTTGCTGCGATGCTCTCAGTGTGCTTGCTGAAGGCCGGGTGGTGGTTCAGCCTGCTTGAGGTCAAGGTTCAGCGCTTTTGAACGCCCAGGTCATAACAACGTCACCAGCGCACCCGAGACTGCGGCAAGGAGGTGAGTCATGGACCTGATCAGCAAGATCGAAGCGCTGTTCCTGCGCCGCGGGGGGCTTTGCTACAGCGGCGAGCGCCAGGAGCCCGTCAGCGCCCTGGCCCATGGCCTGCAATGCGCGCAGCTGGCCGAGTGGGCCGATGCCGACCACCATCTGGTGGTGGCCGCGCTGCTGCACGACCTCGGCCAGTTGATGGACGCCGCCCCCGGCGAGGCGCTGCGGGACGACCATCATGAGCTGCGCGCCCTGCCCCTGCTGGCCACCGGCTTCGGCCCGGCCGTGCTGGAGCCGATACGCCTGCATGTGCAAGCCAAGCGTTATCTGGTGAGCGTGGATGCGCACTATGCGCAAGACCTGACCCCGGCCTCGCGCCACAGCCTCGGGCTGCAGGGCGGGCCAATGAGCGGCGAGGAGAAGCTGCTCTTTATGGCCCAGCCGTTTGCGCGCGAGGCCCTGCAACTGCGGCGCTGGGACGATCTCGCCAAGCATCCCGGCAAGCGCACCCCGCCGCTGGCCTATTACCTGGGCATGATGCAGGAGCTGCTGCGCGCACAGCGCACAAGTCCGCGCCTTGCGATTGCCTGAGCGCCTGCATCCCTCCAGAGAGGGATAGGCGCCGGCGGGCCGCGTCGAGATACTGCAACCCAGATCACGCGCTGCCTGGACCTCAGCGTGATGATCGAGGGGAGGAGTGCTATGCCGACCACCAAGGCTCGCAAGGGCGGCGGTGGTCGGCATAGTTATTTCTGCAGTGCCGGCCCTGGGCACCATGCTCCGTTCTTGATATAAATCAGCCGAACCCTGCCACTGCGGCGCAGCGGGGGGCTGCTGGGAGGCGCCATGGCTGTTGAGTCGCGCGAAGGCGAGTTGCATCTCGCCTCGCTGCATGCCTTGTTCGCAAGCGAGCTGCCGGTCGGGCTGGCGGTGCTTGATGAGGAGCTGCGCTATCGCCACATCAACACCATGCTGGCCGAGGCCAATGGCGTGAGCGTGCAGCAGCATCTGGGCCGCACGGTGCGCGAGGTGCTGCCCGCGGCGGCGGCCTCGCTGGAGCCGCTGCTGCAGGAGGTGCTGAACACCGGCCAAGCCTTGCGCGACTTCGAGGTCGCGGCCGAGGTGCCCAGCCTGCCGGGCGAACTCTCAGAGTGGTTGGCCAGCTATCTGCCGATCGCGGATGGCGCGGGCCGCGTCGTCGGCGTGCTGGTGCAGGCCCTGAACCGCTCGCTGGAGCGGCGCGCCGAGCGCATCAAGCTGGAAAGCGACCAGCAGCTGCGCCGCGTGCTGGACAGTCTCTTCATGTTCGTGGGCGTGCTGACGCCCGATGGCGTGCTGCTGGAGGCGAACCGCGCGCCGCTGGAGGCCGGCGGGGTGACGCTGGAGCAGGTGCGGGGCCTGTATGTGTGGGACACGCCCTGGTGGAGCGCCGACGCGGCCAACCAGGAATGGCTGCGCGGGGCGGTGGCGCGCGCGGCCCAGGGCGAGACCCTGCGCCGCGACGTGGTGGTGCGCATGGCCGGCGACACGCGCATGGAGATCGATTTCATGATCGCGCCGCTGCGCGACGACAGCGGCCGCATCACACATCTGATTCCCTCGGGCATCGACATCTCGGCGCGGCGCGCCAGCGAGGCCGCGCTGCAGACCAGCGAAGACCGCTTCCGGCGCGTCTTCGAGGGCGCCACGGTGGGCATGGGCCTGGTGGACCAGCGCGGCGTGATCCAGCTCGCCAACGAGAGCATGGCCCAGCTGTTCGGCTACGCGCGCGCCGAGCTGGTGGGCATGGAGGTGCACCAGCTGGTGCCGCAGCGCCAGCGCGAGCAGCATGTCTCCCACCTCAAGCAATACATGCGCGAGCCGGCGCTGCGCTACATGGCCAAGCGCCAGGAGCTCTATGCGCTGCGCCGCGATGGCAGCGAGTTCGCGGTGGAGATCGGCCTCAACCCGCTGCCCGAGAGCGCCGGCCAGCAGGTGCTGGCCACCATCAGCGATGTCACCGAGCGCCGCGCTGCCCAGGCCCAGATCGAGCGCGCGCTGGTCGAGAAGACGGTGCTGCTCAACGAGGTGCATCACCGCGTCAAGAACAATCTCCAGGTCATCACCAGCCTGCTCAATCTGCAGGGCCGCAATGCCGAGCCGGCGGTGCAGCAGGCGCTGCGCGACAGTCAGAGCCGCGTGCGCTCGATGGCGCTGATGCACCAGATGCTGTTCGAGCGCGGCGACCTCAGCGCGCTCGAGCTGGGCCCCTATCTGCAGCGCCTGTGCGGGCTGCTGCGCTCCACCTATCTGGGCGAGAGCAGCAGCATCGCGCTGCTGGTGGACGTGCCCGAGCAGGGCCTGCGCATCGACCCGCAGCGCGCCATTCCCTGCGGCCTGCTGGTCACCGAGCTGGTCACCAATGCCTTCAAGCATGCCTTCCCGGGCGGGCGGACCGGGCGGGTGCATGTCAGCCTGCATCGCCTGGCCGGCGAACGTGCCCTGCTGGAGGTGCATGATGACGGCATCGGCCTGCCGCCCGAGCAGACGCCCGGCCAGGGTCGCAGCCTGGGCCTGCAGCTGCTGCCCCTGTTGGCCGAGCAATGCCGTGCCACGCTGGAAATCGAACGGGCCGCCGGCACGCGGGCCCGGCTGTTCGTCGACATGGAAGGAACCGCGCCATGATGGCCTCGCTGGATCGACCCTTGCGCGTGCAGATCGTCGAGGACGAGCGCATCGTCGCCTTCGACCTGCGCAGCGGCCTCGAGCAACTCGGGCACGAGGTGGTGGGTATTGCCTCCAGCGAGCAGGAGGCGCTGCGCCTGGCGCTGCGCGAGACCCCCGACCTGGTGCTGATGGACATCCACCTCGACCAGGGCAGCGATGGCGTGGCCGCCGCCTGCGAGCTGCGCGAGCAGCTCGCCATCCCGGTGATCTTCCTCACCGCCTATGGCGAGACCGAGACGCTGCGGCGTGCGGCGCAGGCCGCGCCCTACGGCTATCTGCTCAAGCCCTTCGAGCTGCGCGAGCTCAACGCCACCCTGCACATGGCGATGGCGCGGCGCAGTGAGGAGCGCAAGACCGAGGCGGCCGAGCGCCGCCTGCTGCTGGCGCTCGAGTCCGCCCAGCTGGCGGTGCTGGAGTCGCAGGGCGGCCAGCTGCGCTGGGGCGGCCACCAGCTGGGCCAGGAATTCCGTGCGCTCACCCAGGCCGCCAGCATGGTGGAGCTGCAGCAGCATCTGGAGCCACCGGCGCAGCGTGCGCTGCAGGCCCTGCTGGAGCATGGCATCCCGCTCGACCTGACCTGCCGCTGGCTGGCCCCCGGCGGCGCGGCGCGCTGGCTGGAGATCCATGCGCGGCGCTTCGAGCATGAGCAGCTGGTGATGGGCATGGTGCGCGACGTCACCGCGCGCGTCGAGGGCGAGACGCGCCTGCGCCAGGCGGTGGCGGCCTTCGACGCCACCGACGAGGCCATCATGTTCCTCGACGCCCAGCACCGCGTGCTGAGTTGCAACCCCGCCTTCACCGCGCTGACCGGCTGGCCCGAGAGCCAGGTGCTGGGGCTGCGGCCGGCCGAGTTCCTCTACGCGCGCCGCCATGGCGACCATCCCGATCGCAAGGAAGAGGCGCCACGCCATGGCGAGGTCAGCTGCATGCGCCGCGATGGCAGCACCTTCCCGGCGCTCGAGCATCTCAGCGCCGTGCTGGACGAGCAGGGGCTGCCGGGCCACCATGTGCTGAGCTTCTCGGACATTTCCGAGATCCGCAACGCCCAGCACAAGTTGCAGCACCTGGCCCTGCACGACACGCTCACCGGCCTGGGCAACCGCGTCGCCATGCAGGACGTGCTGGATGCCCCGGGGCTGCGCAGCCTGGGCCTGCTGTTCATCGATCTGGACGGCTTCAAGTTCATCAACGACAGCCTCGGCCACGACTGCGGCGACGAGCTGCTCAAGGTGCTGGCGGTGCGCTTGATCTCGATCCTGCGCAGCGACGATGTGGCGGTGCGCCTGGGCGGCGATGAATTCGTGGTGCTGATGCGCCACCCACGCAGCGCCCACGATGCGCTGCAGCTGGCCGAGAAGCTGCTGCAGGCGCTGGCGCAGCCGGTGCCGCTGGCGGCGCAGCCGGTGGCGGTGACCGCCAGCATCGGCGTGGCGCTCTTCCCCGAGCAGGTGGACAGCCCGCAAAGCCTGCTGCGCGCCGCCGACGCCGCCATGTACGAGGCCAAGGCGCGCGGCCGCAACCGCGTGGCCCTGTATGCCCAGGCCCATGCCGATGGCGCGAGCGAACAGCTGCGCATCGAGCAGGGCCTGCGCCTGGCCATGCAGGCCGGCCAGCTGAGCCTGCATTGGCAGCCCATGCTGGAGATGGGCAGCGGCCGCATCCTCGGTGCCGAGGCCTTGCTGCGCTGGCAGCATCCGCAGCTGGGCCAGGTGGCGCCGCAGCGCTTCATCCCGGTGGCCGAGGCCAACGGCATGATCTGCGCCATCGGTGCCTGGGTGATGGAGCAGGCCTGCGCCCAGGCCGCGGCCTGGCGTGCCCAGGGCCTGGGCCTGGTGCGCGTGGCGGTGAACGTCTCGGTGCGCCAGTTCGAGCAGGACGATGTGCTGGGCCTGGTGCGCCATTGCCTGCAGCGCCATGCGCTGCCGGCGCAATGCCTGGAGCTGGAGCTGACCGAATCGCTGTTTGCCCAGTCCGCCACCCTGCGCGGCAGCCTGCAGGCGCTGCGCGATCTGGGCGTGCGGCTGGCGCTGGACGATTTCGGCACCGGCTTCTCCTCGCTGGGCCAGATCGTCAGCCTGCCGATCGACCGCATCAAGATCGACCGCAGCTTCGTCATCGAGCTGGTGGACTCGCACCACAGCCGCGCCGTCGTCAAGTCCATCATCATGCTGGCCCAGACGCTGGGGATGGAGATCACGGTGGAGGGGGTGGAGACGCTGGAGCAGCACGACGTGCTGCTCGCGCTGGGCGCCGTCGAGGCCCAGGGCTGGCTCTACCACCGCGCCATGCCGGCCGAGGAACTGCTGCGTTTGTTGCGCGCGCATTGAGATCGAAGCGGGCTTTATTGGGCTCAGCCGGGCTATATTGCCCCCTGCCTCGACCACTCACTCTATGGCGCGCGAACTGACCCCCGAAGACCACAGCGTCAAGCTCGAACTCCTGCAATTGCTGGCCCGGCAGGGGCGGCGCATGCCCTACCCGGTGGGCCTCAGCGCGGTGGTGATCGCGGCCATGGCCGCGCCGCGCCTGCCGCTTTGGGTGACGGTGGGCTGGGTGGCGCTGGTGTTTGCGGTGCTGGCACTGCGCTGGGTGCTGCTGGGGCGCCTGCCCGCCATGCAGCAGGTGGCGGTGGACAAGCGCCTGCAATGGGCGGTGGGCCTGAGCCTGCTGAACGGCCTGGTGTTCACGCTCTCGCTCGCCTTCGCGCCCTATATGAGCGATTACCAGCGCATGGTGCAGACCCTCCTGCTGCTGGGCCTGTGCGCCGGCGCGGTGGCCTCCACGGCGGGCAATGCGCCGGTGTTCCGTGCCTTCCTTGTGCCGCTCACCCTGGCCAACAGCCTGGCCTGGCTGGTGGGCGGCGCGCATGGCCTGGGCTGGGAGGACTGGGCGCTGAGTCTGCTGATCCTGGGCTTCGGCCTGATCCTGGCGGGGCTGGCGCGCGACACCTACCGCGTCTTCGTCGAATCGGTGCTGATACGCCAGCAGCAGGTCAAGAGCAACCAGCAGCTGCGTCTGGCACTCTCGCAGGCGGAGCAGGCCATGCTGGCGAAGACGCGCTTCCTGGCCTCGGCCAGCCACGATCTGCGCCAGCCCATGCACACGCTCTCGCTGTTTGGCGCGGCGCTGGAGATGCGCCAGCTCGACAAGCCCACCGCCGAGATCGCCGTCAACATGAACCTGGCGCTGCGTTCGCTCTCCAGCCAGATGGATGCGCTGCTGGACATCTCCAAGCTCGACGCCCAGGTGGTGCCGGTGCACAACCAGGCGATTGCGCTGAGCCCCTGGCTGACCCGGCTCTACCAGGAGTTCCTGCCGATGGCGCAGCGCAAGCATCTGCGCCTGACCCTGCTGTGCCAGCCCGCCGCCTGGGTGGAGAGCGACCCGGTGCTGCTCGAGCGCGTGGTGCGCAACCTGCTCGACAACGCCATCAAGTACACCCAGGCCGGCGAGGTCGTGATCGAGGTCACCGAGGGCGACGAGGTCTGGATCATCGAGGTGCGCGACACCGGCGCCGGCATTGCCGAGCATGAGCAGGCGCGCGTGTTCGAGGAGTTCTACCAGATCGGCAACCCCGAGCGCGACCGCAACAAGGGCCTGGGCCTGGGCCTGTCCATCGTCAGCCGCCTGGTCGATCTGCTGGACCTGCACCTGGAGCTGCGCTCGGTGCAGGGCCTGGGCAGCTCCTTCAAGCTCAGCATCGCCGCCACCGAGGCCGGCAGCGCCGTCAGCGCTCCCAGCGGCGGCATGCCCGAGCTGAGCCTGCCGCCGCTGCGCGTGCTGGTGATCGACGACGAGGAGCCGGTGCGCCTGGCCATGCAGGCGCTGCTGAGCGCGCATGGCTGCGAGGTGGTGGGTGCCAGCGGCACGCGCGAGGGCCTGCTCAAGAGCATGGCGGCGCGCCCCGACATCGCCCTGGTGGACTACCGCCTGCGCGCCGGCGAGGACGGCATCGCCGCGGTGCGCTCGCTGCGCAGCGCCGTGCCTGGGTTGCCGGCGGTGCTGATCAGCGGCGACACCGCGCCCGAGCGCCTGCGCGAGGCCCATGCGGCCGGCCTGATCCTGCTGCACAAGCCGGTCTCGCAGGAGCAGCTGGTCGCGGCCATGCATGCGGCGCTGACGGCCGCCCCTTCCCAGGCCTGGCATGACGGCCCCGGCATCTGAGGCCCACCAAGCGCAACGCTGGCTCTCGCAGGGCCTGGAGCGCCTGTGGTGGGAGCTCGTGCAGGCCGAGCGCGCGGGGGTGCGGCCGGCGTTCGACTTCGACCTGCTGATCGTCGGCAGCGGCTATGGCGCGGCGGTGGCTGCGGCCGAGCTGGCCGGCAGCGTGGACGCGCAGGGCCGGCCGCTGCGCATCGCCCTGCTGGAGCGCGGGCGCGAATACCTGCCCGGCGCCTTCCCGGCGCGCCTGGCCGATCTGCCCGGGGCGGTGCGCTTCGCCAGCGCCGAGGCCCAGGCACCCAAGGGCCGGCGCGAGGGGCTGTTCGACATCCGCCTCGGCCCCGACATGACGGTGGTGCTGGCCAACGGCCTGGGCGGCGGCTCGCTCATCAATGCCGGCGTGATGGAGCCGGCCGCGCCGGCGGTGTTCGCGCAAGCGCCCTGGCCCGCCGCGCTGCGCGAGGAGCCGGCGCCGCTGCAGGCCTGGTACGAGCGCGCGCATGAACGCCTGGGCAGCCAGGCCAACACCATCGCGCGCTTGCCGGGCTACCAGCCGCGCCGCCTGCAGTGGTTGCAGGGCCTGGCGCGCGCGGATGTGCCGAACGCCCAGGCGCGCGCGGCGCGCATCACCGTGGCCCTGGCCGAGCATCCCAAGAGCGCCGCCGGCCTGGCGCTGGAACGCTGCATCGCCTGCGGCGACTGCGCCACCGGTTGCAACGCCGGCGCCAAGGAGTCGCTCGACACCAATCTGCTGGTGCAGGCCGCGCAAGCGGGCCTGCAGATCTACACCGGCGCCACCGTGGAACTGCTGCTGCCCGCGGCGGGCGGCGGCTGGGAGCTGCAGCTGCAGCACACCGACGAGCTGCTGCGCGCGCGCGAGCCGGCGCCGCTGCGCCTGCGCGCGCACCGCGTCATCCTCGCCGCCGGCAGCCTCGGTTCCACCGAGATCCTCATGCGCTCGCGCGCCGCCGGCCTGGCGTTGTCGGCCTGTCTGGGCCAGCGCTTCTCGGGCAATGGTGATGTGCTGGCCGCGGCGGTGGATGCGGCGCAGGAACTGAACGGCATTGCCGATGAAGACCTGGCACCGGCCGAACGCGGCGTCGGCCCCACCATCACCGGCCTGCTCGACAGCGGCGAGGGCTTCGTGGTCGAGGACCTCGCCATCCCCGGCGCCCTGCGCTGGGTCTGGGAGGAAAGCTTTGCGCTCGCGCGCACGCTCGATGACCTGGCGCGCGGCGACGAGGGCCGGCATGCCGGCGGGCGCGAGCCCTTCGACGACCCCTTCGCCATCGGCCCCGCGCGCAGCCTGCGCAGCGTGGCGCTGGCCATCATGGGCCTGGACGCGGCCGCCGGCGAGCTGCGCCTGCCGCCATCCAAGGTCGGCGCGGCCCAGGAGAGCGGCGTGCTGAGCGTGCACTGGCCGACGCTCAAGGACGACGGCCAGGTGGATGCGCGCCACCGCTGGCTGGCCGAGCGCCTGGCCCCGCAGGGCGCGCGCCTGCTCGCCAACCCGGCCTGGCGGCTGCTGCCGGCCGAGCTGGAGTTCATGCTCGGCAGCACGCGCGGGCCCATGCTCACGGTGCACCCGCTGGGCGGCTGCGGCATGGCCGACGCGGCGGATGGCGGCGTGGTCAACCAATGGGGTCAGGTCTTTACCGGCAAGAACGGTCACGCCAGCAGCGAGGTCTACGCCGACCTGGCGGTGCTGGACGGCGCCATCATGCCCACCGCCCTGGGCATCAACCCGGCGCTCACCATCACCGCGCTGGCGCTGCGTGCCGTGGCTGCGCCGGCCGGGCTCAGGCATCAATGGGGGCTGCAGGCGCCGGGCGCGCCATTGCCGGTACGGGGGCCGCGGCCGCGTTACCGTGCGCCCGCGCACCAGCCCGGCCTGCCCACGCTGGCCGAGTTCCGCGAGCGCATGGCCGGCTTTGTGCGCCTGCCCGGCGCGCCCGGCGGTGAGGTCAAGTACCTGGAGCTGAGCTTTGTGTACGGCGAGCTGCCGCTGCGCCAGCTGCTGCAGCCGGGCCCCGAGCGCGCCTTGCGCATCGGCGCCGAGCAGGGCCGCGGCATGCTGCGCCTGTTCGATACCGAGCCCGACCCCGATGCGCCCGGCCGCTACATGGTGGTGGCGCGCGAGCGCCGCCCCGGCGAGGGCAAGCTCTGGATGCATGCCGAGCGCCGCGACGAGGACGCGCGCTGGTGCGCGCCGCTCGCCAGCGCCGAGCTGGCGGTGTTTCATCGCGCGCCGAGCGGGCCGCTGCGGCGGCGCCTGCGCGGCCTGGCCGCCTGGTTCATGAACCGTGGCTGGCGCGACATGGTGTTCGCGCTGCAGGATCAGCTCGCCGGCCGCGTTCCAGCCCAGCCGGGCCAGGGCCGAAGCCATGGATTTTTGGCCAGGCTGCTGGCGCAGGCCCGCAATGCCTGGCACCTGGCCAGCCACGCGGGCGAGCGCCGCCTGATGGACTACCGCCTCACCGTGGGCCACCCCGCGCCCGAGGCCGGCCGCCTGCCGATCTGGGCCATCGGCCTGGTGGGGCTGGAGCTGCGCGGCAGCAAGCGCATCGGCTACAGCCGGCGCGGCAACCCCTGGATGCAGCTGAGCCGGCTCTATCTGGAACCGGGGTCGCCCTTCGAGCCGCTGGCCGGGCAGCGCGAGGCCATGCTGGAGCTGGACCTCTACTACCTGGCGCGCCAGCGCGTGCCGCTGCTGCGCCTGACCCAGGCGCAGGACCTGCCCAGCGCGATCCGCGACGTGGGCGCGCTGATGGCCTACGCCGCGCGCATGCTGATCGGCCTGCATGTCTGGAGCATGCGCAAGCCCGACCCCGCGCCCGAGCGCGAGATCCGCCGCCTGCCGCACGCGGTACCGGACCTGCCCGCGCCCGAGATCGTCGAGCTGCCCACCGGGCGCTGGGGCGAGGCCGGGGCGCAGCGCCGCCCGGTGGGCCGCGCGCCCAGTGCCGACGATCAGCGCACCGTCTATTGCCGGCTGACGCGCTACCGCGCCAAGCGAGCGGGCGCCACGCCGCTCCTGATGATCCATGGCTACAGCGCCAGCGGCACCACCTTCGCCCATCACTCGGTGCAGCCCGGCCCGGCCAAGCTGCTGTGGGACGAGGGCTACGACATCTGGATCGTCGACATGCGCACCAGCGCTGGCATGCCCACCGCGCGCCTGCCCTGGACCTTCGAGGAGGCCGCCTTCAACGACATCCCGGTGGCGATCAACCATATCCTGCAGGCCACCGGCCAGGCACAGCTGCAGGTGCTGGCGCATTGCATGGGTTCGGTGATGCTGCACATGGCGCTGCTGGAGCCGCGCGAGCAGCCGGACATCGAGCATTTCTATCCGCTGCGGCGCGCGCTCATGGCGCAGCGGCAGATCAGCAAGCTGGTGATCTCGCAGGTCACGCCGATGCTGATCTTCTCGCCCACCAACACCTTGCGCGCGCACCTGATGCAATACCTGCGGCCCTATCTGCCGTTGCAGGACTATGCCTTCCGGCCGGCGGGCGACAAGCTGCTGGACCAGCTGATCGACCGCCTGCTCGCCACCTTGCCCTACCCGGACAACGAGTACGACATCGAGAACCCGCCGCCGCCCAGCATCGCGCGCACGCCCTGGGTGCGCACGCGCCACCGCATGGACATGCTGTACGGCCGCGACTTCGCGATCGGCAATGTCGACCAGCCGGTGTTCGACCACATCGACGACCATTTCGGCCCGCTGAGCCTGGACACGGTGGCGCAGGCGATCAACTTCGCGCGTGCCAACGAGATCACCGACTGGCAGGGCGCCAGCGTCTACCTCGACGATCTCTCCAAGAGCCTGGCGCTGCTGCAGGCCTTTCCGGTGCTCTCGGTGCATGGGCAGGACAACGGCCTGTGCCAGGCCGAAAGCGCCGAGCTCACCGCCGACCACTATGCCCATGTGGCCCCGGGCCGCTACCGCTACCACGTGGTGAGCGAGCATGGCCACCAGGACTGCCTGATCGGCCGGCATGCCGCCACCAAGGTCTTCCCCGTCATCATCGAATTCCTGCGGGAGGGCGCGGCGGATGCGTGAAAGCAAATCGGTGCTGTGCGCCCATGCACCCTGGCACCGCGTGGAGCGGGCCCCTGACCCCGATGGCATCCACATGCAGCTGCTCACCGCGCTCAAGCCCGAGCAGGGCTGGCCGCGCCTGTGGGCCTGGGTGCCGGTGCGCTGGCGCGGTGGCGAGCGCTTCGAGCGCCTGACGAGCGCGCCGCCGCATACCGAGAGCTTCCATGCCGAGCCCGGCAGCAGCCCCGGTGAGCCGCTGCGCCATGCGCTCGCGCTGCGCCACTTTCCGACCGGGCCCGACACCGGCCTGCTGTGCCTGTTCATCTACCTGGACCCGCGCGCCGATGCCGAGGAGGGCGGCAACGGCGCCGCGCTGGCCGATCTGCGGGTGGAGGATCTGAACCTCGCGATCGACGAACTGCTGCTGCGCCAACCGGCCCTGCCCGACTGGGGCCATGCCTTTGTGCCCAGCCCGTCCGCCGAGGCCGAGGGCGGCGCGCTGAGCTTGCTGCTCGCCGCCTGCCAGTACCCGCCCGGCATGCTGGACGTGAGCCGCGGCGCCGAGCGCGACCCCGCGCTGGCCAGCCCCGCCGACGCGGCGATGGCGCGGCTGGTGGCCTTCTGCCGCCAGCATCCGGACGGCCGCAAGGTCTCGCTGCTATTGATCGCCGGCGACGAGATCTATGCCGATGCCAGCGGCGGCCTGGCCGACCCCAGCACCAGCGCCGAACGCTATGCGCGGCCCTACCAGCATTTCAAGGCCGGCCTGGCCCGCTACCTGCCGCCGACGCTGGCGCGCATCGTGCACGCGCCCGACGACCACGAGGTGCAGGACAACTGCGAACCCTGCCTGCTGCCCGACGGCAGCCACGACCCCGGCGAATACACCGCCAGCGCGCGCGCCGCGGCCTGGCAATACCGCTGGGAGCCCAATGGCCAGCGCGAGCAACAGGGCTCGGCGGAGCGCTTCTGGCACAGCTTCGACTGGCGCGGCGCCGCCTTTTTCATCGCCGACAGCCGGCTCGAGCGCGAGCCCCGCACGGTGGCGCGCGTGGCCGAGGCGCAGATGATCGGCGCCGCCCAGCGCCAGGCCTTCAGCGCCTGGCTGACAGCCAGCGCCGGCCGCCCGCGCTTCGTGCTCAGCGGCGCCCTGCTGCTGCCGCGCCGGCGCAGCAGCGCCGCCCATGTGTCGGGCTCGTTGCGCTCCGATGCCTGGTGCGGCTTTCCGGCCAGCCAGCAATGGCTGCTGGCCGAACTCTGGCGCCAGCGCGCCAGCGGCGTCGTCTTCCTTTCCGGCGACGAGCACCGCTCCGGCCATGTCAGCGCCGAGATCCGGCGCGCCGATGGCCCGGCGCTGCGCCTGCATTCCATCCACAGCTCGGCGCTCTATGCGCCCTGGCCCTTTGCCATCACCGACCCCGAGGAGTTCGCCGCGCCGGAGGTATTCGGCATCGACGCCGCGACCGGCGCCACGCCTCAACAGACGCCATCCTCCGAGCTGCTGTGCTGCGAGGTGGGCGAGTGGCAAGACCATCCCGGCGATGGTTTTGCCTGGCTGCGCGTGAGCGACGACGGCCAGCGGTTGGAGCTGCGTTATGACAAGGCGGGGGCGGGGGCGCTGTATGCAGCAGTGCCGATGAGGGGGGCGGATGCGGTGCTGGCGTTGGACTGAAGCGGGCGGGCTGGACTGTGGCGGCGGCAGGTGGCGGCGGGATTCCACTCAAGCCATAGCTTTCGGCTGCCGCTAGACTTGGAACCTAACGTGGAGATGATATGGCGCGAATGCATGCGGCGCGGTGGGCGCGTCTAGAAATATCCATATCTGGCAAGAAACGGACAGGTATGGAAATATATGGACGCGGCTGCCAACTGAAGTCGCTGTCTAAATTACGTTAGACCATGACTCCCGAGACTATCCGCGCACTCGCAAACGAAATCGTCAATCAGACGATTCTGAACAATTGGCTGTTCTACATAGTACTAGCCTGCCTCACTGTTGTTCTATCAGCAGTTGGAGCATTCCTTAGTTCCTACGTTGCCAAGCGCGCGGAACACGCGGCCCTCATGGCCGACTTTGAGAACGTGAAACGGCAACTTCGCGAGACCACCGCTATTGGCGAATCCATCAAGGTCGACATTAAGCAGTTGGCCGAACGGTCAGAAAAGCTGCAGTGGCTAAAGCGCGAAAAGCTTGAGGACTACATAGTGGCTGTTCTTCGTGGAGCCGAACACCTATCGCGCGATATGAAGCACCATTTCTTCGATGCGGAAGCGCCCGAGAACGAAGACCCGCTCTTGGTTGCTTCGATGCTTCAGAAGCTCTATTTACCGGAACTCGATGCAGAACACGCTGTGTTCTTGAAGACTGTTGCTGGGTTTCAGACATGGGTCGCCTCTGGAATGCAGCAAAGAGTCGACGTTTGGAAGGTGACCAATGTGAAGCCAGCACCCACCAAGGACATTTGCGATCAATATCCCACGCACCTCACGAACCTCAATGCCAGCGTTATGCTCGTCGAGCAAGCTGCAAAAAAGTTGGCCCGTGAGATCAACAAGGTCTAGCCATCGCTTCTCGGCCCCCCGGCGGCTTCGCCGCCGGGCGAACCCTCAAGCTAAACGCTAACCGCCGCTCGACGACGTGCGCATCACCTACCTCTTGTGTGCTTTCTCCCTCCTCGCCTCGGCCGGTCCAGCGATGGCTGACGCAAGCCCGCGGGTCATTCGCGTAGAAGTTTCCGCGGCAGGTGCAAGCGCCGAACGGGTTGAGCGCGACCTCACCATGCCCATGGAGCGGGCGCTGCAGGCTGTGCCGGGTCTGGCGTCGCTGGCGTCCGTTTCGCAAGAAGGGCTTAGCGTCGTCGAGCTCAAGTTCAACAGCTGGCCAGGTCCACAGGATGAACTCGCGGTCACCCGGGTGGTGTCCAAAGCCCTCGCGCCGATGCTTCCCTGGGCGTCGGTGCAGCGCGTTTCAAGCGCCGAGCCGACGCTGCGCTGATGCCGGCTAACCGTTCATCGAGACCAAACCGCTGATGGAGTTCATCGTTGAACTGCTGCTCGAGTTCCTGATCCAGGTCGTCGGCGAAGCGCTGTTTGAGTTGGGCCTGCACTCGATGGCTGAGCCGTTTCGGCGGCCGCCCAATCCCTGGCTGGCCGCGCTCGGCTACGCGATCTTTGGGCTCATCGTAGGCGGCCTCTCGCTATGGCCGTTTCCGCAGCACATGGTGGCGGCGCCGATGTGGCGCTGGGTCAATCTGCTCGCCACGCCGGTGCTTGTGGGCCTGTGCATGTCGTGGCTGGGGGCCTGGCGTAGTCGACGGGGGCAAACCGTTTTCCGTATCGACCGCTTCTCGTACGGCTACCTTTTCGCTCTATGCTTTGCCGCCGTCCGCTTCGCGTGGGGGGCGTGATGGCGACCCTATCCCTTGATCGCGCAGCCTTAGCGGCTCAGCCGCTGGCGCGAGGTTCTAGACCAAACTGCACGTTCGCATGACATCCCGACATCGATTCGCATCCCGCTGGTCCGCATACATCACCGCAGCGGTCGGCTTGCTGATCACTGGGTTCAACGTCAGCGCCTCGCCAGTGAACAAGTGCGTGGTGGATGGCACCGTCACGTATCAGCAGGGTCCTTGTCCAACCTCCCGGAAAGCGCGCAAAGATCCGACGCTGGAGGAACTGAATGCCGAAGAGAAGAAGCGTCGTGCGGCAGCCGCGCTGAGCGCGCCCGCCAAGCTTGCGCCTGCTGCTACTAATGCTGCTGCCGGTCCCGCTGGGCCCGCCGTGCCCGTTGCTACTGACCCTGCCCCTGCCTTCCGCTGCGACGGTCGTCGGTACTGCTCTCAAATGAGTTCCTGTGCGGAAGCAAAGTATTTCCTGGCCAACTGCCCCGGCGTGAAGATGGACGGCAACCGGGACGGGACGCCCTGCGAGGCGCAGTGGTGTCGGGATTGAAGTGCGCCGGTGGCCGGACTTGGACGGGCCGGCACGCGTTCGGCCTGGCGATCCGTTCACCCGTCGGGGTGCAATTGCTGTTCGTTCTTGTGCTCGGTCTGCTGCTGGCCGCCGGTTCTGCCCGCGCCGCCGAGCCCGTCACCAACTTCAATGTCGTGCTGCTGCAGCCGAGCGCGGTTCTGGAAGCCCGTGTGGCAAGCGTCGATGCGCTCGCGGAGTACATCAAGGCGGTGCAGGCGGCCTTGCGCGAGGCGGTGGCGGGCAGCGAGGCTCAGGAAAAGACAAGGCAGTCGGTGGGCGGCTTCATCGTGCTGGCGGTTCGGCCCGGCCTGCAATCCAGGGTCTGGATCGACTTCGATCAGTTGCTGGACCTGGAAGTCAGGAAGCAGATCGCCCTCAAGGTCGGCGCCGTGAAACCCTTCGAGGCCCGTGAGGGTCCCGTCGTGTTCGCGCTCAAGGTGGCCTTGTGGGATGGCAAGGAATCGAAACGAATCGCGCCCTTGCCGGCCGAGTGGAAGCGCAGTGCGGCGGCAGCGCCGGGCGCGGCGCCACCGGAGGTCGGCGCCCTGGTCGAAAGCATCTGGAACGATTGAGGCCACAAGCAGCCACACCATGTCATCCTCTGCCCAGCAAATGCACAGCTACTACGCCGCCCGCGCCGCCGAGTACGACGCCGTCTATCGCAAGCCGGAGCGCCAGGCCGATCTGCGCGCCATCGAGGCCTGGCTGCCCGCGCGCTTCGATGAGGGTAGGGCCGTGCTGGAGGTGGCCTGCGGCACCGGCTACTGGACCCAGTTCATCGCCGCCAGGGCGTCGCGAATGCTCGCGCTCGATGCGGCACCCGAGACGCTGGCCATTGCGAGGGCCCGGGTGCCTGGCGAGCAGGCGGTCGAGTTCGTGCCGGGCGACGCCTATGCCTTGCCCAATGGGCACGGCATTGCATTCGAGTCGGCCTTCGCAGGTTTCTGGTTCTCGCATGTGCCGCTGGGCCGCCGCCGGGCGTTCCTGGCCGGCCTGGGCGAGGCGCTGCAGCCCGGCTCGCGGGTGGTGCTGATCGACAACCGATTCGTCGAGGGCAGCAGCACGCCGATCAGCGAAGTGGATGCCGAGGGCAATACCTATCAGCTCAGGACGCTCAAGGACGGATCCAGACACCGGGTGTTGAAGAATTTCCCGACCCAGGCGGAGCTGGAGGGCGCGATCGAGGGTTTGGGGACAAGCCCTGTCTTCACGCAGTGGCAGTACTTCTGGGCCTTTGAATATGTGGCGGCCTGACTCAAACATGGCTAACCTCTCGTGCCAGTGTCACGAGCTCACCTGAGCTGGAGGCCCTTCTTATGTCGACTCTTCACGAAGCTGCGTCCACGAAAAACTACTGGTTCCCCGCCAAGCGCTATGGCTGGGGCTGGGGCGCGCCCTGCGCCTGGCAGGGCTGGCTTGTGATTGCGGTCTTTCTGGCGCTGCTGGCCGCGGGCACGCTGCTGCTGAGCGCAGAGCAAGCGCCGCTGCTCTTCATGGCCTATACGGCGGCCCTGGGGGTCGCGCTGCTGGCCATCTGCTGGCTCAAGGGTGAGCCGCCGCGCTGGCGCTGGGGGGCGACGAACCGATGAAGATGATCCTGACCCCGGCCACCACGCCCGAGGAATACGTCGCGTACCTCTCCGGCTGGCAGCGCCGCTATGTCGAGGCCTTGCGCGATGCCGTTCGCGCCAGCGCGCCCGAGCTGGAGGAGCGGTTGAAGTGGGGGCATCTGGTGTTCTTCTCCGCCGTTGGTCAAGGCCCGGTGCTGATCATCCGTGCCGAGCCCACGCGCGTGCTGTTCGCCTTCTTTCGTGGCCAGCGCCTGCGCCATATCGAGCCGCGCCTCAAGCCGGGCGGCAAGTACGAGCTGGCCACGCTGGAGCTGCGCCAGGACACGCCCCTGAGCCGGGAGACGGTGGTGCAGCTCTGCGTCGAGGCCGCGCGGCTGAGCGGCGGCGTCGGCGGGGCCAGCGCGGGCTGAGCGGGCGAGCCATCGGTCCGATATGCAGCTGCTGCCCCTCCGCCTCACGCCCGGTGCCGACCTCAGACCCGCCTTGGCAGAGGCTCTGCGTGCGCAGGGCTGGGACTCGGCCTTTGTCGTCGCCGGCATCGGCAGCCTGTCCGAGGCCAGGCTGCGTTACGCGGGCGAGCCGGCGGAGGTGGTGCTGGCCGGCCCGCTGGAGATCCTGAGCCTGGCGGGCAGCCTCGGCGCCGACGGCGCGCATCTGCACATGGCCGTTGCCGATGCCAGCGGTCGCGTCGTCGGTGGCCATGTGGGCCTGCTTGGCAACCTGATCCGGACCACGGCCGAGATCCTGCTGGCCCCGCTGCCGGACTGGCAACTCACGCGTGCCTACGATGGCCGCACCGGCTTCAAGGAGCTGGTGGTCAGCCCGCGTTAGCCATCTACTTCACCCAATCTCAAGCTCACGGGAGTCCGCGATGCCCAATGCCAAAACCTCCAAGCCCGGCGCGAAGCCGGCCGCAGCGCCCGCTGCCGCCGAGTCTCCGGCCGCATTGATTGACGCCAAGATCCAGGCGCTGGGTGATTGGCGGGGCGCCTTGCTGACGCGGCTGCGCGCGCTGATGCGCGAGGCCGACCCCGAGGTGGTGGAGGAGTGGAAGTGGAGCACCCCGGTGTGGTCGCGTGGCGGCATCATCTGCACCGGCGAGAGCTACAAGGCGGTGGTGAAGATGACCTTCCCGAAGGGCGCATCGCTGCCCGACCCCGCGCGCCTCTTCAACTCAAGCCTGGAGGGCAATGTGCGCCGCGCCATCGACATCCGCGAGGGCGAGGCGCTGAACGAGGCGGCACTGAAGGCACTGATCCGCGCCGCGGTGGCGCTCAATCTGCGGGCGTGAATCAAAGAGGAAGGCAGCCATGAATCTCGGCACCGTGGAGCTCAAGGCCTTTGTGCCGGCGCGCGACTTCGAGCTCAGCAAGCGCTTCTACCAGGCCATCGGTTTCACCATGCCCTGGTGCGACGAGGGCCTGGCCTATCTGCATGCGGGCGCCTGCAGCTTTCTGCTGCAGAACTTCTACGTGGCCGAGCTGGCCAGCAACTTCATGCTGCACCTCTCGGTGGAAAAGGTGGACGACTGGCATCGCAAGCTGCTGGAGGAGGACATCCCCGCCCGCTTCGGCGTGCGTCTCGGTGCGCTGGAGAACCAGCCCTGGGCGATGCGTGATTTTGTGCTGCACGACCCCAGCGGCGTACTCTGGCGCATCTCCGAGAACCTGCCCAAGCCCGCCTGAGAAGCGAAGAAGGACGGAGGCCCATGCGGCATGAGCTGCGGCCCTGCTTGATCGGGAAAAGCCAGGAGCCCTGATGCGCGCGTCGCGGGCCGGGCGGGCGCCGCCTTGATGGCGCGCCGCCAAGCCCGCCGGCAGGTCATTTATTCATTCATTCGTTCATCAATCAATCAACGCTTGCCCAGCGATGCCAGCACGGCGCCGGCGTCGGCATCTTCCAGGCATGGGGTGACCGACATGGCGAGCAGATCGGCCCATTGCGCCTGGTACTGGAACATGGCCTTGGCGTCATCGGATTCGGTGATGCAAAAGCCCTGGCCGCTCATGCCGTGCCAGCGCCCCAGCAGGGCCACGCCCTTGGGTGGTGCGCCGCCGGTCTCGAGGAAGCGCGCGACGGCCGCATTGAAAGTGCCTTGCGGCAAGGTCCAGCTAACGATGTACTTCATGGCTGAAATCTCCAGCTTGGATGGCGATGAGCCGCCGCCGCATCTGCGTGGGCCTCGCGGCGGCCCTGATCCTTCGCCCACAGAGGGGGAAGGCAGCGTACGCCCGCAGCCCAGGCATTGAAACCCCCACTTCGCGATTGCCGGCCAGACGCCTAGCCCCAGCGCCGCAGCAGCGCCTCGCGCTTGGCCGGCTGCAGATTGGCGCGCCGCGGGTCGCCGCCGTAATGCCTCAGCACGCGTGCATCCATCACGCGGAACCACAGCGGCGGCAGATAGGCCAGCATCAGCATGGCGGCATAGCCCGAGGGCAGTTGCGGGCTCTGCTCGAAATGGCGCAGCGCCTGGTAGCGCCGGCCCGGGTGGGCATGGTGGTCGCTGTGGCGCTGCAGCTGGTAGAGGAAGAGATTCGAGACGCGGTGGCTGGAGTTCCAGGAATGCTCGGGGGCGCAGCGCACCGGGCGGCCGGTGTTGGCGTCCAGCGGGCGCAGCAGGCCGTAATGCTCGATGTAGTTCACCACCTCCAGCAGGCTGGCGCCGTAGAAGGCCTGCACCAGCAGGAAGGGCAAGGTGGCGCCCAGGCCCAGCCAGATGCACAGAGCGCCATACAGGAGCACGGTCATGGCCCAGGCCTGCAGGCATTCGTTGCGCCAGTGCCAGGGGCCCAGGCTCAGCCAGGCCAGACGCGTGCGCTCGATCTCCCAGGCCGAAACCAGGCTGCCCCACATGGTGCGCGGCAGAAAGGCCCAGAAGCTCTCGCCCAGGCGGGCGCTGGCCGGGTCGGCCGGCGTGGCCACGCGCAGGTGGTGGCCGCGGTTGTGCTCCACATAAAAATGCCCGTAGGCCACCGGCGCCAGCGTGATGCGCGCGAGCCAGCGCTCCCAGCGCGGCAGCTTGTGGCCCAGCTCGTGGGCGGTGTTGATGGCCACGCCGTTGATGCCGCCGACGCTGAGGATCAGGCCGGCCCAGCCGAACAGGCTCAGCTCCTGCGTGGCGGCGATCCAGGCGCCGTGCAGGGTGAGGCCGAACTGGAAGGGCACGAAGGCCACCACGATGGCGCGGTACCAGCGGTCCTGCTCCAGCGCCGGCACGGCGGCATCGGGCGGGTTGCGCGGGTCGGCGCCCAGCAGCCAGTCCAGCAGCGGAATCAGCCCATACATCACCGCACTGCTGACCCACAGCCACGCTTCGTGTCCGCTGAGCTGGTACTGCACCAGGTTCAGCCACACCAGGCCCGGGAAGGCGGGCGAGAGCAGCCACCACCAGCGGTAGCGGTCGCGCCAGGCAGCGGGGGATGGAGCGATGGCAGTACTCATGCCCGGCATGCTGAGCCGCCGCCGGCCCCCGGTCAAGCGCCGATTACCACTTCATCTCGCCCTTGTTGACCTTGGCGCCGATCTCCAGCGCGATGCCCAGGCCGGCCTGCGGGTAGGCGGCCTTCATGGTGGCGATCAGCGCGGCGGCGTCTGCGGCCTTGGGCAGCTCGGCCTCGAAGCGCTGCAGATAGGCACGCGTGTGGTTCACGGCCGTGAGGTCCTGCGGCGTGCCGGGCAGCATATGGCCGGGCACCACCACGGCGGGCTGCAGGGCGGCGATGCCGTCCAGCTTGGCGAGCCAGGCGGCGCGCTCGGCCGCGGTCTGGGTGTCGGCGGTCCAGGCATGCAGATTGCCGAACACATTCACGCCACCCACCACCGCCTTGATGGACGGGATCCACACATAGCTGCGATGCGCCAGGCTGTCGTCCAGGCCGCGGATCTCCAGGGTCTGGCCCTCCAGGCTCAGGCTGTTGCCCGCCAACGCCTCGGGCAGCACCGGTTGGCGCGGCGCATTGGCGCCCAGGCGCGGGCCCCAGACCTGCAGCTTGGTGGGCAGGGCGGCTGTTAACTTCTTCAGCGTGGGCGCGGCGGCCACGATGCGGGCCTCGGGGAATTCGGCGTGCAGCACTTCCAGGCCGAAGTAGTAGTCGGGGTCGGCGGCGCTCACGTAGATGGTGCTGAGCTTCTTGCCGCTGTCCAGCACGGCGGCGGCCACGCGCAGGGCGTCGGCGCGGGTGAAGCCGGCGTCCAGCAGGATGGCCTCCTTGGCGCCGCTCACCAGCACCGAGTTCACATGGAAGCTGGCCGGGCCGTGGTTGATGATCTGCAGGCTCAGCGGCGCGGGCGTGCCGCTGCCCTGGGCCTCGGCGGCCAGGCCGCTGCTCACCAGGGCGGCGGCGAGCAGGGGGCGGATGAAACGGGGCAATTGCTGGTTCATGGTGGTTTGCTTCCTTCGGTTGCGGGGTGAAGTGAACTTTATTTGCCCATGATCCGTAGATAAACAGCTGAGGCGTAGACTGTTTGTTGCATCAATCGAGCAAATAAAAGGCGGGCGATGGACAGACTCAAGGCGGCCCAGGTCTTCGTGGCCGTGGTGGAGCGCGGCAGCCTCACCGCAGCGGCCGAGGCTCTGGGCCTTTCGCGCGCCATGGCCAGCCGCCATCTGGAGGCGGTGGAGCAATGGCTGGGCGCGCGCCTGCTGCAGCGCAGCACCCGGCGCCTAAGCCTCACCGACGCGGGCGCCGAGGCCCTGCCGCGCTGCCGCCAGCTGGTGGAGCTGGCCGAGGAGGCCGAGCAGGCCGCCAGCGCGCGCCAGCTGAGCGTGCATGGGCGGCTGCGCGTGGCGGCCTCGATGTCGTTTGCCCAGCAACACCTGGCCCCGGCGGCGGCGGCCTTCCTGGCCCTGCATCCGCGCACGCAGATCGAGGTGCTGGTGTCGGAGCAGGCGGTGAACCTGGTGGAGGACCGCATCGACCTGGCGCTGCGCATCAGCAACCAGCTCGACACGGCCCTGATCGCCCGCCGGCTGACGCTGTGCCGCTCGGTGCTGTGCGCCGCGCCCGCCTATCTGCGCGAGCATCCCGCACCGGCGCAGCCCGGCGAGCTGCTGGCCCATGCCTGCGTCGCGCATGCGCGCTTTGGCAGCGAGGCCTGGTCGCTGCAGAACGCCCAGGGTGAGCGGCTGCTGCAGCCGCTGCCGCCACCGCGCCTGCTGGCCAACGAGGCCTTGCTGCTGCAGCAGGCGGTGCTGGCAGGTGCCGGCATCGGCCTGCTGCCCACCTATCTGGTGGGCCCGGCGCTGGCGGCCGGCACGCTGCTGCGCGTGCTGCCCGGCTGGGAGCCCGAGCAGCTGGGCGTGCACGCGGTCTACACCAGCCGCCGCCACCAGCCGCTGCTGCTGCGCAGCTTCGTGGACTTTCTGGCCGAGCGCTTCGACCCCAGCCTGCCCTACTGGGACCGACTCTAGTTGCCCGTGCAGGCGGCGCGCGGCAGCCCCGATTGCTCGAGCAGGCGCTCCATCGTGCCGTCCTTCTGCAGCGCACGCAGCGCCTGCTGCAGCTCCTCCACCCTGGCCCTGGGCATGCCCGGCGACGCGGCCAGCCAGAGCAGATCGGATTCGACCGGCGCCGACAAGGCCAGCGCCGCGCGCTCGATGCCGCGCGCCTGCAGGGCCAGCAGGGCGGTCTCCTGATTCGCGTAGATCGCGTCCACCATGTCCAGGCTCAGCATCTTGGCCATGTCCTCGAAGGAGGTGGCCTCGGTGATGCTGGCGGCCTTCAGGTTCGCACCATAGGGCGTGGCGCGCAGCACCACCAGCCGCGCGCTGGCCAGGGCCTGCTCGTCGAAGCGGTGCAGGCGCTCGCGCAGCGCCACAAAGCCCATGCTGCGGCAATAGAGCTTGCCGATCCACTGGTACTTCGCCTCGCGTTCGCTCGAGCGCACCAGCGGGATGATGAGGGCGTTGGCCTCGCGTGCGGTGATGGCCTGGGCGCGCGGCCAGGGCACGAACTCGACCTGGCCGGCATGGCCGCTGCGGGCGATCAGTTCCAGCGTCAGGTTGACGAGCGGCCCGGGGGCGTCATGGCCGCTCTCGATCGTATAGGGCGGGAAATTGGCGGTCAGCAGGCGCAGCGGCGTGGCGGGCGGCTCTGCGGCGACCGCGGGCCAGAGCGCCAGCAGCGCAAGCGCGGCGGCGGCGGCGCGCCGGGCCAGCCCTTCGACCTTGCCACTGATGGATGCCATTGCCATACCGCCCCGAGCATTGTGGAGCGCATCTTACGGCGCCATAAGGCAAGCGGGGCGACTTGGCATCGGTGTATGCGCCTAGGCACGACCTTCCCCGGCGCTCACCATAATCGGTGCACCACAGCTGGATGATGAGCCCCGACCATGCCGAATCAGCGCCTGATGCTCGACTACGTCTACGAACATGAGGCCGCCCAGCCCGACAAGGTCTATCTCACCCAGCCGGTTGCCGACGCAGGCGGCAGCCGCACCATCGACTACAGCTGGGCCCGCACCCTGGACGAGGCGCGCCGCATGGCCGCCCATCTGCGCAGCCTGCAGCTGCCCGCCGGCGCGCGCATCGCCATCCTCTCCAAGAATTGCGCCCACTTCATCATGGCCGAGCTGGCGATCTGGATGGCCGGCGGCACCACGGTGTCCATCTTCCCGACCGAGACCGCCGAGACGGTGCGCTTTGTGCTGCAGCACAGCGAGGCCAGCCTGCTGTTCGTCGGCAAGCTCGATACCTGGGCCCAGCAGGCGGCGGGCGTGCCCGCGGGCCTGCCCTGCATCGCCTTGCCGTTGGCGCCGGCCGGCACCGGTTTCGACACCTGGGACGACATCATTGCGCGCACCGCGCCGCTCACCGGCCGTCCGCAGCGCGCCGGCAGCGAGCTGGCGATGCTGATCTACACCTCGGGCTCCACCGGCGAGCCCAAGGGGGCGATGCACAGCTTCGAGCGCATCACCCGCGCCACCGAGCTGAGCGTGGACTTCGTCAAGACCCTGGTGCCCGACCTGCCCGAGCAGCGCGTGCTGTCCTACCTGCCGCTGGCCCATGTCTATGAGCGCGCGGTGGTGGAATGCTCATCGCTGGTCTATGGCCACACCCATGTGTTCTTCGCCGAATCGCTGGACACCTTTGTGCAGGACCTGCAGCGCGCCCGCCCCACCGTGTTCTGCTCGGTGCCGCGGCTGTGGCTGAAGTTCCAGCAGGGCGTGTTCAGCAAGATGCCGGCCAGGAAGCTGGACCGGCTGCTGAGCATCCCGATCCTGGGCAATGTCGTGCGGCGCAAGGTGCTCAAGGGCCTGGGCCTGGACCAGGTGCGGGTGGCGATGAGCGCCTCGGCGCCGATCCCGGCCGAGCTGATCCGCTGGTACCGCCGCCTCGGCCTGAACCTGCTGGAGGGCTATGGCATGACCGAGGACTTCGCCTACTCGCATGCTTCCACGCTGGCACTGAACGCACCGGGTTATGTTGGCGTGCCCATGCCGGGTGTGGACGTGAAGCTCAGCGAGGAGGGCGAGATCCTGGTGAAGTCGCCCGGCCAGTTGCTGGGCTATTACAAGCGCCCCGATCTGGACGCGCAATGCTTCACCGCCGACGGCTACTTCCGCACCGGCGACAAGGGCGAGCGCCGGCCCGACGGCCTGCTCAAGCTCACCGGCCGGGTGAAGGAGCTGTTCAAGACCGCCAAGGGCAAGTATGTGGCGCCGGCGCCGATCGAGAACCGCATCAACGCCCACCCGATGGTGGAGATCACCCTGGTCTCGGGCGTGGGCCAGCCGGCCGCTTTCGCCCTGGTGGTGCTGGCCGAAGACCTGCGCCCCAGGTTGACGGAGGCCGCCCTGCGCGCCGAGGTCGAGCAGCAGATGGCGGCGCTGCTGCAAAGCGTCAACGCGCAATCGGCCGACTACGAGCAGCTGCAGATGCTGGTGCTCAGCACCAGGCCCTGGACGATCGAGAACGGCTGCCTCACCCCCACCATGAAGATCAAGCGCAGCCGCATCGAGGCCGAGGTGGCCGCGCGCGTGGAGGGCTGGTACGCGGCGGGCGCGCGGGTGGTGTGGGCGTAGGCGAGCGCTTGGGGCACCTTGCCGACGTTGGATAGCGGCTTGGGCCCAACGACCTTTCCTCGCCCGTTCAGCGCATCACGATCAATTGAACACGCCTGTTCGTGCTGCGGCCTTCGCGGGTGCTGTTGTCGGCCAGGGGCGCAGATTCGCCATAGCTGATTGTTGCCATGCGCGCCAGGGGCAGGCCGGCGCGGGCCAGGTGCAGGCGCACCGCTTCGGCCCGCTTGAGACCCAGTTGCTGGTTAATTGTTTCGCTGCCCGTAGCGTCGGTGTGGCCCTGGATTTCGACGAACACGGGCTGGTTGTCGGCCTTGAGCTTGGCGACGAGTTGATCGAGTTCCTGACCGGCCTGCTCGGTGAGCTGGGCGCGGCCCGAGCTGAACTTGATCTTGTCATCGGTCAGCAGGGCGCTCATCAGCAGGCCGGGCGGCGCGGGCAGATTGTTAGCGGCCTGGGCTCGCGCCGCAGCTTCCTGCTGCAAGGCCAGGAGGCGCGTCTCGCTGCCTTGCAGTCGACCATCCAGAGCCTTGAGGCCGTCGTCATGCGCCTGAACGCGGGTGCCGAGACCTTCCACGCTGGTCTGCACCGGAGCGACGGTCTCTCTGACGAAATCCTTGGTGGCGCAAGCGCTCAGCAACATGACGCTGCTGGCGACGATTAGGGGTGAAAGTCTCGACATCGGTGGATTCTTGAGGAAGAAAGAAGTGTGCGACTCTAGGCATTCCTCCAGGGGAGGTGGTAAGCGGCTGTACGCAATCCTTGCGCCATTAACCGGGCCGAACAAAGTTTTACCGTTCTGCACTACCGGGCCACGGCGATACGGCGCGATGGGCCAGTTCGGCTAGGCTGTTCAGAAGCTGCCCCTCACCAGTGCCCGCTCCTGGCCATTCGCCGACGGAGGAACAAGTGGGCACTGCAACTGTCAGTGAACGTTCGTCAGAACGTCATGCGACTAGGTATGCAGTTATGTCGTCGGACTGCCGCAGGATCTTCACTGGGGCGAAGGAGGATGCTGCCACCGTTGCCAGGGCACTGGCAATTTCCCGGTTTACAGCGCCTCAGTTCGAATGGCGCCGGCGCGCCACCATGCACATCAGGCTGAACAGGCCAAGGATGCTTAGTGTCAGCGTGCCCGGTTCGGGCACCGGGGGAGGCGACACAGTCGCAAAATCCATCGAGAAATCAATCGATTCCGCCTGTCCCGGACTGCCGGACATGGGATTGAAATTGAAGATCGCCTGCATCGCAGTGATGCTCGAGAAATCGGCACCTGTACCTGACTTGGTTCCGAGCAAATTGATAAGGGCGAAGTTGAAATAGAAGTCGGTGGGGCCGGCGACTGCTCCTGCCTGCGACATGCAACTGCTGTCAGCCGCGCTGCACACGGGTATTGCGCTGAAGGTGAAACTTGTCCAGTCGGTCGCGCCCGAGAAGAACTGCAGCGTGAACGGGAAAGAGGCATCTGAGCGCAGCATTGTGAGCTTCAGGCTGTCTGCAACGGCTGAAAAGTTGACGGGTGCGAACCCGGCCCGATTGATGCCAAGGTCAGCATTCGTCAGGTCGAAGCCGGTGACGCTGCTGCCATCCCAGCGTAAAGCGCCAAAACCAACGACGCCGGCGTCGTTGGCGAAGGAAAACCTTGAACCCGAGACGCCGGCGCGCGTACCGTTGAATTCGTCAGCCCCACTGAACGCGTTGACGTAGACCTCGCGTTCACCGCCGATGATGGTGCTGGGATCGAGTGGGGACCTTGTCGCAGACGAACTAGCGATGCCGTTCGAATTGTCTTGCGCAACGGTTTGCGAGCGATCGAAGTTGTCGATCAAAGGGAGTGCCGACGCGCCACGGGCGAACGCCAGGAACATGGCAGCAAGAAATGCGACCTTGACCATAACGGGACTCCCTTCGGACTATGGAGAGTGGTTGAGTCTGACGAGAATGCCGCACACACTCAACCAGGGCATGTCCCACGAATTGTGTTCTCGGATATCGAGCTGAGCAATCGCGAAGCTGTAGGTCGTCGACGACCGCTCGTGGCCGCTTGCGTGAGCTGATCGCGCCAAGGTGAATGCTGTAATCGGCACTGAGCCCCCAGTCGGCCTGATCACCGCCGGACCATGAGGCTGGAATGCGCCGGCTCCAATCTGCCACGTCGCGCCATCAGCGCTGGACCCAAAGAAAAGGCCGGGCGCTTTTGCGAGCGCCCGGCCGTGCTGGTGATGCGTCGCCGGTGTCTTACTTGAAGTCGCCCACGAACACGAGCTGGAAGTCTTCCAGCTTGAAGTACTTGCGCAGCGCGCCGTTCACCTGCTCCAGCGTCAGCTTGGCAATGGCGTCGTCGACCTGCTGCGACTTGGCCATGGTGCGGCCGAGGAACTGGTTGCCGGCGAGTGCGCGCACCAGGCCGGCGTCCTGCGCGCGGCCGAGGCGGCGTGCGTTCAGCATGGCCTGCTTGCCGGCATCGAGCTCGGCCTGGCTGTAGCCGTCCTTGAGGGCGCGGGCCACTTCCTCGCGCAGCGCCTGCTCGACCTTGGCACGGTTCTGCGGCGCGAAGATGGCGCCGACGTTCCAGGGTGAGTTGAGGTCCTTCTGGCCCCACATCAGGTAGGACCAGACGCCGTAGCTCAGGCCGTCCTTCTCGCGGATGCGCTTCCACAGGCGCGAATCGCCGCCGCTGCCCAGCAGGTAGTTGGCCAGGGCCACGGCCGGGTAGTCGGCCTGCTCGTCGTTGAGCGCCAGCGGCATGCGGCCGGCCAGCACCGCGTTCTGCTTGTCGGGCGCCGGCACCAGGCTCAGCTTGCCGGGCTTGGCCACGCTCGGGAAGGGCACGCGCTGGTAGTCGGCCTGCGAGCGCCAGTCGCCCAGCGCCTCGCTCACCGCCTGCTTGAGGGCTGCGGCATCGAAGTCGCCCACGGCGGCGAACTCGGCATGGTTGGCGCCGTAGAAGCGCTGGTGGAAGGCGCGCAGCTGCTCGATGCTGACGCCCTGGGCGTCGGCCGTCATCTGCTCGAAAGTGCGGGCCAGGCGCACGTCGCCGGGCGGGTAGTCGCCGTTGAGGGCCAGCGCCACGCTGGTCTCGGCCATCGCCTCGGGTTCGTCGCGCTGGGCCTTGATGCTGGAGAGCATCTGGGCGCGCACCTCTTCCAGGGTCTCGGGTGCGAGGCGCGGCTGACGCAGGATCTGCGCGATCAGCCTGGCGGCCTCGGCGGCATGCTGGCGCTTGGTGACCCAGGCCACCGTCACCTGGTCGGGGCCGGGCTGGATCTGCAGCTCGACCTTGAGGCTGTCGAGCTTGTCGCGCAACTGCTGGCGGTCCAGCGTGGCGGTGCCCTTGTCCAGCACATAGGCCAGCGCCTCGGCGGCGGCGCGCTGGCCGCGCAGGCTGTCGGCATCGCCGTAGCGCAGGGTCAGGAAGCCCTGCACCGCTTCGCCGCGCGTGGGCTTGGGCAGCAGCGCCAGCTTGAGGCCATTGGCGAGGGTGCTGGTCTGGGTGAGCTTGTCGATATTGGCCGGCGTGGCCTCGAAGGCCGCCACCGCAGCCTGCGCCGCCGCGGGCACGAAGCTCTTCATCTGCTCGTCCACCTTCACCAGCGCGGGCGCGGGCGCGCGCAGCGCCTTGTCGGTGGGGATGTACTGGGCCAGCGTGCGGTTGGCCTGGATCAGGCGTTCGTTGGCGACGCGCTGCACGTCCTCCAGCTTGAGCGCCTTGATGCGGTCGCGCAGCAGGAAGAACATGCGCCAGTCGCCCTGGCTGACGGTCTCGGAGAGCGCGGTACCGACCTGCTCGGGATCGGAGAACTGCTGCTCCCAGCGGTTCAGCCAGCGCTGCTGGGCGCGCTTGAGCTCCTCGGCCGTGATGGGGTTCTGCGCCAGGCCCTCGATGACCTTGAGCATCTCGCGGTTCATCTCGTCCAGCGAGGCATCGGGGGCGATGTCGGCGCCCACCATCATGAAGCCGGGCTCGGCCAGCGCCATGCTGAAGGCGCTCACCGAGGAGGCCAGCTTGGTGTTCTCCACCAGCTGCTTGTGCAGGCGGCCGGCGGGCGGCTCGGTGAGGATCAGGTTGAGCACCTCCACCGCCGCATAGTCCGGGTGCGGGCCGGCCGGCACATGGTAGGCCGCGGTGGCGCTGGCCACGCCGCCCAGGCGGCGCACGGTGACGCTGCGCTCGCCGTCCTGCACCGGGTCCACGGTGTAGAAATGCGGCAGCTTGCGCTTCGGTGCGGGCAGCGCGCCAAAGCTCTGCTGCACCCAGCCGAGCACCTTGGCGGCATCGAACTTGCCGGAGACGATCAGGGTGGCGTTGTCGGGCTGGTAATAGCTGCGGTAGAAGCCCTGCAGGCGCGGGATGTCGACGTTCTCGACGTCGGCGCGCGCGCCGATGGTGCTCTTGCCGTAGTTGTGCCACTGGTACATGGTGGCCAAGAGGCGCTCGAACACGATGTTGCCGGGGTTGTTCTCGCCCATCTCCATCTCGTTGCGCACCACCGTCATTTCGGTGTCGAGATCCTTGCGGGCGATATTGCTGTGCACCATCGCGTCGGCCTGCCATTCGAGATACCACTTCAGGTTCTCTTCGTTGGCGGCAAAGCTGGCGAAGTAGTTGGTGCGGTCCAGCCAGGTGGAGCCGTTGGCGCGCAGGCCGCGCTTGCTGAACTCGGCCCAGGGATTCTTGTACTTGGGCGAGCCCTTGAAGATCAGGTGCTCCAGCAAGTGGGCCATGCCCGTCTCGCCGTAGTTCTCATGCTTGGAGCCGACCCGGTAGGTCACGTTCACCGTGGTGCTGGGCTTGGAGGCATCGGGCGCCAGCAGCACCTGCAGGCCGTTGGGCAGCCGGTACTCGGTGATGCCTTCGACGGCGGTGACGGGCTTGAGCCCCTGGGCGCTGAGCGCGCCGCCGACCAGGCCAAGGCTCAGGGCCAGGGTGATGCGTAGCAGTTTCATGGGAACAGGCTCCAGATAAGCGATGCGAGCGGGAGGGTAACAGCGGGCGCCGGGCCGGCCAGAAGTGAGGGTCGTGCGGGTCAGTGCGGCAGGGCGTTCGTCAGCATCTCGTGCACGTCGTGCGTCATCACCGCCAGGAAGCCCGCCAGCGCCAGGTAGTAGCTGCCGTATTCCCATTTCACCGCGGCAGGCACGGCGTAATAGCTTTGCGCCTCGGGGCTGTCGCTGCGGTATTTCCAGGCCTTCCAGAGCTGCGGCCAGGCCATGATGGCGATCAGGATCAGCATCGGGCTGGGCCGCCAGAGGAACAGCGCCACCAGCATCGGCACGCCGAGGAACCAGATGCGCGGCGAGAGCACCGCGGTGATGCGGCCGCCGTCGAAGGGCGAGAGCGGGATCAGGTTGAAGAGGTTCAGGAAGAAGCCGCTGTAGGCCACCGCCAGCAGCCAGTCGACATGCCAGTTACGCGCTGCGAAATACACCAGCACCGCGCCCACCGTGCCCAGCAACGGCCCGCCCAGGCCCACATAGGCCTCGGTCTGGGCATCGTGAGGGAGGTCCTTCAACTCGATCCAGGCGCCCACAAAGGGGATGAAGGTGGGCGCGCCGACATTCAGGCCCTTGTGCCGCGCCGCGAGGTAATGCCCCATCTCGTGCACGAACAGCAGGGCCACAAAGCCCACCGCATAGCGCCAGCCATAGATCCAGGCATAGACGACCACCGAGATCAGCATGCTGCCGCCCGAGGCGAGCAGCTTGCCGAACTTCAGGCCCGAGAACAGCAGCAGCAGGAGCTTGATCATGGGTCGATTGGATCAGGGCCGGTTCAGGCCTTGGACTTTCTGCCGAAGAACCTGGCGATCGCGCCGCCGAAGGCCAGCACCGCGATGAAGATGATCTTGGCGAACTTGGCCACGAAGGCGAAGACCACCGCCAGCAGGCCCAGCTTCTTGGCGCCCACGCCCAGCACCAGGGCGGCGAGGCCGTATTCCGCCACCTTGTCGGTGGAGGCGTTGAAGTCCGTGTAGCGCTTGCCGTCGAGGAACTCCAGCGCGCCCAGCAGATCCTGCGCATCGCCCTTGTGCTGCGGCAACTCCTTCAGCCCGGTCACCAGATTGAGGCTCAGATAGCCCTCGCGGCCCAGCGCATAGGTGTTGTAGTTGACGCCCTGCTCCTCGCCCTCCGCGGCGCCCTTGTGGCGTGAGCTCATCGCCCAGACCAGGCGGTGCGTGTCGGCCGCATAGGCGGGCTTCTCGGCCCAGCCGACGATTTCCAGCGCCGCCATGCCCAGCTTCTGGCGTTCCTCGTTGGAGGCCTCGGTGCCCTCGCGGTAGCTCTTCAGCAGCTCGTCGGCATTCCAGTCCCTGGCCTCGTCGTCCTTGATGTAGCCGGCCGGCTCGAAGCGCAGCGTGGCAAACCAGGGCGCATCCCCGCTCGGGAACACCAGGCCCAGCAGCTCGCTGTAATCGCCCGGGTTGCCCATCGCGCGCATCAGCCTGGCCGCCTGCGGCTGGCCGATGAAGACGCGGCCGGCGGGCAGCTTCAGCACCGCCTGGCCACCCAGGGCAATGTCCTTGGGGCCGGGCTGGCCGGCCTGCATCGATTCGGCGAAGACCTGCTTGGGGTCTTCGGCCGCGGGCGCCTGCGCGCGGGCCAGCAGGCCGACGCAGCCGAGCATGATGGCGGCCAGCAGCGCAGGCCAGCGCTTGTTGTTGCTGTTCATGGATGGATCCTCCCTGGGCGGGCAGTCTAGATGCGCGGGCCCGGTGCTCGGGGTCCCCACAAACCCGTGGCACCCAAGAGAGGGTGGGGCGCGCCCTGGCGGCGCCCACAACGAAAAAACCCGCCGGCCTTGCGGCACAGCGGGTCCCGATCAGGTCAGTGATGCTCGGCTTACGCCGCGCGCCACTGCCCCATCAGCGTCTGCCACTTGGCCTTGGCGGCATGCAGATGGCGCTCCTTCACATGGCCATAGCCGCGGATCTCCTCGGGGATGCGGGCGATCTCGGTGGCCAGGGCGAGGCGCTCGGCCGTCAGGCCCTTGGCCAGGATGGCCTCGATGCTCTCGCGGTACTCGCCAATCAGCGCGCGCTCCATCTTGCGCTCCTCGGTGCGGCCGAAGATGTCCAGCGCCGTGCCGCGCAGACCCTTGAGCTTGGCGAGGATGCCAAATGCGGGGCGCACCCAGGCACCCATCTGCTGCTTGACCAGCTCGCCCTTCTCGTTCTTCTTGGCCAGCAGCGGCGGGGCCAGGTGGTGCACCAGCTTGTAGTCGCCTTCGAACTGGGCCGCGATCTTGTTGAGGAACTTGGCGTCGGTGTGCAGGCGTGCCACCTCGTACTCGTCCTTGTAGGCCATCAGCTTGAAGAGGTAGCGGGCCACCGCCTCGGTCAGCTTGGTGCTGTTGAGCTTGCCCTCGACCGCGCGCACCTTCTCGACGAAGGCCTTGTACTGCTCGGCATAGGCGGCGTTCTGGTAGTCGGTGAGGAACTCGACGCGCTTGGCCACCAGCTCATCCACGCCGGGGCGCTTGATGATGTTGATGACCTGGGTGGCGGCGTACAGGCCCTGCACCGCGGCCAGATCGACGGCGCAACGGCGGCCCCATTCGAAAGCGGCCTTGTTGTTGTCGATCTGCACGTTGTTGAGCTCGATGGCGCGCATCAGCGCCTGGTAGCTCAGCGGCACGCGGCCCTTCTGCCAGGCGTAGCCCAGCATCAGCGGGTTGGTGTAGAGCGAGTCGCCCAGCAGCTTGACGGCCACTTCCTCGGCGTCGAACATGCCCAACCCTTGCTGGCCCACGGCCTTGCCGACGGCGGCCTCGCAGGCGGCGCCGGGGAAGCTCCAGTCGGCGTTGTTCACCAGCGTGGCGGTGGGCGAGCCATGCGTGTTCAGGGCCACAAAGGTGCGGCCCTCGCGCATCACGGCCAGCGAGGCCTTGTTGGCGGCCACGATGGAATCGCAGGCGATCACCAGATCCGCCTCGGCGGTGCCGACCTTGGTGCAGTGGATGTCGTCCGCATGGTTGGCGATCTGGATATGGCTCCAGGTGGCGCCACCCTTTTGCGCCAGCCCGGCCGCGTCCTGGGTGATCACGCCCTTGCCTTCCAGGTGCGCGGCCATGCCCAGCAGCTGGCCGATGGTGATCACGCCGGTGCCGCCCACGCCCGCCACCACGATGCCCCAGGCCTTGTCGGCGTTAGGCACATTGGGCAGGGGGATGGCCGGCAGCGCGGTATCGAAGGGGCTGCGACGGCTTTCCTTCTTGGGCTTCTTCAGCTCGCCGCCCTCGACGGTGACGAAGCTGGGGCAGAAGCCCTTCACGCAGGAGTAGTCCTTGTTGCAGGTGTTCTGGTTGATCTGGCGCTTGCGGCCGAAGTCGGTCTCCAGCGGCTCGACCGACAGGCAGTTGGATTGCACCGAGCAATCGCCGCAGCCCTCGCACACCAGCTCGTTGATGACGACACGCTTGGCCGGGTCCACCAGCTTGCCGCGCTTGCGGCGGCGGCGCTTCTCGGTGGCACAGGTCTGGTCGTAGATGATGGCCGTGGTGCCGGGGATCTCGCGGAACTGGCGCTGGATCGCGTCCAGCTCGTCGCGGTGGTGCACGGTCACGCCGGCGAGCAGTGAGACGCCGTTGTACTTGCTCGGCTCGTCGGTCACGATCACCAGCTTGGCCACGCCCTCGGAGGTGAGGCTCTGCATGATCTGCAGCACCGTGTGGCCCTCGGCGCGCTCGCCCACCTGCTGGCCGCCGGTCATCGCCACGGCGTCGTTGTAGAGCACCTTGTAGGTGATGTTCACACCGGCGGCAATGCTCTGGCGGATCGCCAGCAGGCCGCTGTGGAAGTAGGTGCCGTCACCGAGGTTGGCGAAGATGTGCTTTTCGTTGGTGAAGGCCGACTGGCCCACCCATGGCACGCCCTCGCCACCCATCTGGGTGAAGGTGGCGGTGTTGCGCCCGGGCATCCAGCTCACCATGTAGTGGCAGCCGATGCCGGCCACGGCGCGCGAACCCTCGGGCACGCGGGTGCTGGTGTTGTGCGGGCAACCGCTGCAGAACCAGGGCGTGCGATCCGCGCCGCCGGCGGTCTGGGCCTCGGCCTTGAGCGCGTTTTCCTTGGCATCGATGATGGCCACGCGTGCATCCAGGCGCGCCGCCACCTCGGCGTCCACGCCCAGCTTCTTCAGGCGCTTGGCGATGGCGCGCGCAATGATGGCCGGGGTCAGGTCGGCCTGCGGGCGCAACAGCCAGTTCTTGCTCGGGTTGGGCAGGCCCCATTCGCCACCCATGCCGCCCTCGGCGTCGTCGTCGAACTTGCCCAGCACATGCGGGCGCACGTCGGGGCGCCAGTTGTAGAGCTGTTCCTTCACCTGGTACTCGATGACCTGGCGCTTTTCTTCCACCACCAGGATTTCCTGCAGGCCGTCGGCGAAGTCGCGCGTGATCGAGGCCTCCAGCGGCCACACCACGTTCACCTTGTGCAGGCGGATGCCCAGGCGGCGGCAGGTGTCGTCGTCGAGGCCGAGGTCGTGCAGCGCCTGGCGCGTGTCGTTGTAGGCCTTGCCCGAGGCGATCAGGCCGAAGCGGTCCTGCTTGCTCTCGATGACGTTGTAGTTGAGCTTGTTGGCGCGCACATAGGCCAGAGCGGCGTACCACTTGTGGTCCATCATGCGCGCTTCCTGGTCCAGCGGCGGGTCGGGCCAGCGGATGTGCAGGCCGCCCTCGGGCATGGGGAAGTCGGTGGGGATGATGATCTTGACGCGATCCGGGTCCACGCTCACCGAGGCCGAGGATTCGACGATCTCCTGGATCGTCTTCATGCCCGACCACAGGCCCGAGAAGCGGCTCATCGCGATCGCGTGCAGGCCCATGTCCAGGATGTCCTGCACGCTGGACGGGAAGAACACCGGGAAGCCGGCGGCCTTGAACACGTGGTCGCTCTGGTGCGCGGCGGTGGAGCTCTTGGCGATATGGTCGTCGCCCGCCACCGCGATCACGCCGCCATGCTTGGCGGTGCCGGCCATGTTGGCGTGCTTGAAGACGTCAATGCTGCGGTCCACGCCCGGGCCCTTGCCGTACCAGATGCCGAACACGCCGTCGAACTTGTTCTTCTCGGGGAACAGGTCGAGCTGCTGCGTGCCCCAGACGGCCGTCGCACCAAGCTCCTCGTTGACGCCCGGCTGGAACACGATGTTCTGCTTGGCCAGATGCTTCTTGGCGGCCTGCAGGGCCTGGTCGTAGCCACCCAGCGGCGAGCCGCGGTAGCCCGACACAAAGCCCGCGGTGTTCAGCCCCGCCATCGCATCGCGCGTGCGCTGCAGCATCGGCAGGCGCACCAGGGCCTGCACGCCGCTCATGAAGGCACGGCCGTGCTCGAGCGCGTACTTGTCGTCCAGCGTGACCTTTTCCAGCGCGCGCAGGATATGTTCGGGTAGCGGTGCATTCATCGGGGGAACTCCAGAGGGTGGGCGGGGCAGGCGGGGCGACTTGTGATCGCGCGCATGGCCGTGATTCCGGCAGTATGTGCCGGCAGGGGAGTGTAGGGAAAGCTTGGCGATCGGTGCTTTCTATCTGCTGCTGAAAAGCGTAGGCTTCAGCAATAATCTTTCTCAGACATCCGTTTGGAGTGGCGATTGGCTTCCAAGAACACCAAATCAGGGCAAACCATGAGGAAGGCGGCCGCGGCCCCCGAGGCCGAGGAGGCGGGCGCCCAGGGCGAGAGCCTGGACCGCTGGCACATCGCCATCCTGGCCGAGCTGCAGCGCGATGCGCGGCTCTCCAATGCCGAGCTGGCGGCGCGCATCGGTCTTTCGGCCGCGCCCACCTGGCGGCGCGTGCGCTGGCTGGAGGAGCAGGGCTTCATCACCGGCTACCGCGCCGAGATCGACCGCCGCAAGGTGGGCCTGGGCGTGCTGGCCTTCGTGCGCCTGGACGCCGACCGCAACAACGGCGCCTCCACCAAGCCGCTGGAGGATGCGATCCGCGAGCTGCCCGAGGTGATCTCCTGCCACTACATCTCGGGCGCCGGCACCTTCGAGCTGCAGGTGCTGGCCACCGACCTCGACGCCTTCTCGCGCTTTTCCATCGACACCCTGCTGAACCTGCCCAATGTGAAGGACATGCACACCAGCTTCTCGCTGGGCGAGGTCAAGGCCGGCGGCATGACGCCGCTGGCGCAGCTGAAGGGATGAATTCACCGGAGCGAACCGCCATGAGCGAACCCACCCAAACCGTGCGCCTGCAGCGCGTGCTGCGCAGCCCACCGGAGCGCGTCTACCGCGCCTTTCTCGACGCCAGCGCGATGAGCAAATGGCTGCCGCCGCATGGCTTCACCGGCCAGGTGCACGAGATGGATGCGCGCGTGGGCGGCAGCTATCGCATGTCCTTCACCCACTTCGGCAGCGGCCATACGCATGCCTTCGGCGGCCGCTACCTGGAGCTGCGGCCGGATGAGCTGATCCGCTACACCGCGGTGTTCGACGATCCGAACCTGGCCGGCGAGATGCAGACCACGGTGACGCTGCGCCAGGTCTTCTGCGGCACGGTGATGGAGGTGGTGCAGGAGGGCATACCGGCGCAGATCCCGGCCGAGGCCTGCTATCTCGGCTGGCAGGAATCGCTCACCCTGCTGACGCAGCTGGTGGAGGCGGAGATCCCGGGATGAGCGCCGCCCTGGCCCCGGTGACGGACGTCGGCGCCATGCCCCATGGCTGAGCCGGGCCTGCCGCTGTATCCCTCGGGCGCGGACCTTGCTGCGCTGGAGCGGCAGCTGGCGGCGGCGGAACCGGCGCAGTGCGCCGCGGCGGGCAGTGCCCTGGCCTGGGCGCTGCGGCAGCGCGACAGTGCGCGCGCCCAGCGCCTGGTGGAGGAGGCACTGGCCCAACTGAGCGCCGCGGCCGGCACGGCCAGCATCGCGGATTGGCGCTTGCAGATCCGGCTGGCGCTGACGGGCAGCGAGATCGCGGCCCTGTTCGGGCGCCTGGAGTCGGCCGAGGAGCAGCTGGCGCACGCCCGCGCCTGGCTGGCCGAGCACCCCGATCCGCTGGCCAGCGGCGATGCGCTGCTGGCCGAGGCCGGCGTGGCCAAGGCGCGCGGCCAGCGCGAGCGCGAGCTCGACGCGTACCGGCGTGCCGCGGCCGTCTATGCCGAGGCGCGCCTGCTCGAGCGCCAGGCGCTGGCCGAGGCCTGGTCCGCCTACGAGGGCGCGTTCGGCGATCCCGGCGGCGCCCAGCCCGCCGGCGTGGGCATCGATGCCGCGGGCGACGCGCTGTGGAGCGCGGCACGCGCGCTGCGCCTGTCGCGGCGCGAGCCGGCCGAGGCGGCGGCGCTGTTCCTGCATGCCAGCGAGCAGGCCCAGCGGGTGGGCCTGCTGCGCCTGGCGCTGATCTGCGTCATCAACGCCGGCACGGCGCTGCAGGGCCTGGGCGAGACCGACGATGCGGTGGCCTGTTTCGACCTGGCCGAACGCGTCGCCCAACAGACCGGCTGGCCGACCCTGCTGGGCGCCATCCAGACGCGCTTGGCGGCGCTCTTCAACGAACTCGGCCGGCTGGAGGAGGCGCATGAACTGGCCAGCGCCTCGCTGCGCTCGCTGGCCGCCACGCCGGGCGGCATCAACCGCGCCAATGCCTGCGCCGAGCTGTCGCGCAACCTGCTGCTGCAGGGGCGCGGCGTCGAGGCGGTGGCGCCGATGGACGAGGCCATCCGCATGTACCGTGAGGCGCAGTCGACCGACAACCTCGCCCTGTGCCTGATCCATCAATCGCGCGCCCTGGCGGCGGCGGGCCGGCCCGACGCGGCGCTGGCGGCGATTGCCGAGGCCCGGGAACTGATCGCCGCGCATGGCTTCACGGCCCTGACCCTGGGCGTGTACGAGGCGCTGGCGGAGATCCATCGCCGCCACCGCCTGCCGCCCCCGGCCGAGATGCGGGCGGCCACGCCGGCGCTGCACTATTCGCTGGCTGCGCTGCACGAGGGGCTGCAGATCCCCGGCTGGAAGCCGCTCGCCCCGCTCTACATCGAGCTGGCCGACGATTGCGCGGCCGCACAGGACTGGCCCGCCGCCTTCGGCCATGCGCGCAAGGCCATCGAGCTGCTGCAGCAGCAGCGCCAGCCGGCCAGCGGCCAGGCGCCGGGCGCGCGCCGCGTGGCCGAGGCGCCGTTGGCACTGCTGTCGGATGAGGGCGGCCTGTGGCGCCCGGCCTTTGCCACCCCGCTGGGCGACGCGGACGCCGCGGCCGCGGCGCTGCAGATGACGCCGCGCGAGCGCGCCATCCTGGCCTTGCTGGCGCGCAGCTATTCGAACAAGGAGATCGCCCAGGCCTTGGCGATCGGCGACGAAACGGTCAAGTGGCACCTGAAGAAGGTCTACGCCAAGCTGCAGGCCGGCACGCGCAAGCATGCGGTGAGCCGCGCCCGGGCGCTGGGCCTGATCGGCTCCTGAGACCTCGGCAGCCGGGCCGGCAGCGGCCTCATGGCTTTCCCGCCCCCATGCCTCAGGGCCCCCCGCGCCGGGGGGCCCGGGCCACCCCCCTGGCTCCCTATGCTGGGCCTTCCCGGTGCACGCATGTCTGCATGCGAACGTGCCGCCGCCCCAGCCAATAGGAGAGACCCCCATGATTGCTCGCCCCGAGGCGCCCGAGCCCCGAGCCCCTTCCGCCACCGGTGCCTGGCGCCAAACCGGCCTGGCGGCCTTGCTGCTGGCCGGCGCCCTGACGGCCATGCCGGCGGCGGCCACCCAGCTGCTGCCGCACAACCTCACCAAGCTGATCGCGACCTCCGACCTGATCGTCTCCGGCACGGTCAAGAACGTCAGCGACGGCATGGACAATGGTGTGCCCTACACCGAGGTGACCCTGTCGGTGGCCGCCTCGGCCAAGAAGAAGCTGGCGCCGCGCTCGGAGTTCAAGTTCCGCCAGTTCGGCATGCTCAAGCCCCGCAAGATGGCCAATGGCAAGTTCTTCCTGGGCCAGGCGCCCGAGGGCTTTGCCAAGTGGCGCAAGGACGAGCAGGTCATCGCCTTCATGTACCGGCCCGCGGCCAAGACCGGGCTGCGCACGACGGTCGGCCTGGAGCAGGGCAAGTTCACCACGGTGGGCGGGCGCACCGCGAATGCCGACTTCAACCGCAACCTGTTCAAGGACGTGACGGTCAGCGCCGGCCTGCTGAGCGCCACCGAGACCGCGATGTTGAAGAAGCCTGCCGGCGATGTGGATGCCGTCGCGCTGATGTCGTTGGTGAACCGCGCGGTTGCCGGCCAGTGGATTGAAAAGGGAGTGATGCGCTGATGAACAAGACCTACCGAATCGTCGCCGCACTCGCGGTCAGCCTGCTGGGCAGCGCCGCCGTGCAGGCCGCCGGCCCGCTGATGCTCAACGACAAGCCGCGCGACCCCCAGCCGCTGCGCTGGAACACCGCCACGCCGATCCCGGTCTACACCGACCTGGGCGTCTTCACCTATGACTTCGACGGCACCACCCCCTTCATCACCAATGCGCGCGCCAACGAGATGGTCAAGTTCGCGATTGGGCAGTGGAGCGCCGTGCCGACCTCGACGCTGAAGGCCTACTGGGCCGGAGACTTCAGCAAGGTGCCGACCATCAACGCCGACGTGACGGTGAACAACGCCAGACAGGTCTACGCGCAGGAGAACGGGCGCGGACTGCATGTCGTCTACGACACCACCGGCGAGATCCTGGCCGACTTCTTCGGCGTCTCGCCCGACTCGGTGCTGGGCATTGCCTTCCCCAAGATCGCCATCGACAGCGACGGCGACGGCTACGAGGACACCATCGTCGAGGCGATGGCCCTGATGAACGGCTATGCGGTGCAGGCCAATGACACCGACGGCCGCTTCTTCAACGGCATCATGACGCATGAGTTCGGCCATGCCTTCAACCTGTCGCATTCGCAGGTGAACGGCTCGATGGCCTACTTCAGCATGCCGGGCTGGTACGACCTCTACCCCGGCGTGCCAGGCTGCGTGCCGGCCCGCCACATCCCGGGCTGGGGCGGCAACGACATGCCGGTCCAGTATGTCGAGACCATGTTCCCCTACATCAACAACGCGGGTCAGATCGGCGCCGAGATGAGCACGGTGGACATGCCCGACGACATCGCGGCGATTTCCAACCTCTATCCCACGCCGGCCTATCGGAGCAGCACCGGCTCGATCAGCGGCGTGCTGCGCCTGAAGGACGGCCGCACCCCCTACAGCGGCGTCAACATCATCGCCCGCAACGTCAACAACCCGCTCGGCGACGCCGTGTCGGCAATGACCGGCGACCAGACCCAGGGCAAGCTCGGCCCGGACGGTCGTTTCCGCATCAACAACCTGAAGCCGGGCCAGAGCTATTGGCTGTACATGGAGGAGATCGTCGCCGGCGGCTATCCGACGACGCCGCGCGCGCTGGTGTCCGAAGCCGAATACTGGAACGTGGCCGAGAGCGCCAACCCCGCCACCGACAAGGCCTGCGACATGACGGCCATCACCGCGGTGGCCGGCAGCACCCAGACCGCCAACCTGACCTTCAATGGCTATGACCAGGGCGTGCAGTTCTATCCGGTGGTCGACGCCGCACTGGCAAAGCTCTCCAAGAACGGCGGCATGGCATCCGGCCTGTTCTATGCCACGCAGTTCACCTGGGACATCAACAAGGGCATCCAGGTCATGCCGCCGAATGTGATCGGCACCAATGGCGCGATCAGCCGCAACGGGCAGAAGATCCTGGTCAACGCCGATCTCAACGGCAATGGCATCAACACGATGGCCTTGTGGGCCGGCCCGGGAAAGCTCAGCAGCATCGGCGACCTGAACGGCGACACCTGCGGCGGCGAGGGTCAGCAGGGCGTGTCCTCCAGCTACGGCTTTGCGATGGACGACGACGGCCGCACGGCGGTGGGCCTGGCCTATCTGGACGTCAAGAAGAACGGCCAATGCCAGGACAGCTTCGGCGGCTCCATCGTGCCGGTGGCCTGGACCGAAGGCGCCGGCATGCGCAAGCTCGACGACAGCGGCTTCGACTACGCGACCGAAGGCTGGCTGCGTGCCCAGGCGGTGTCGGGCGACGGCAGCGTCGTGCTGGGCGAGACCAACTACTCGAAGGCAATGGCCTGGGTCAACCAGGGCAAGCGCATCGACCTGTTCAAGTTGCATGGCGCGGTGAATGCCTATGCGGTGAATCGCGACGGCACCCGGGTCATGCTGGACACCACCAAGGCGGTCATGCGCAGCTACGACGGGGTCAGCTACGAGGATCGCATCTCCAACGGCCCGCTGTTGTGGAACCCCAAGAAGGGCCCGGCCGCGGTCACCAAGATCGCCGGGCTGCGCTGGTGCACCGATGTGGCGCTGCCGGCCCAGATCGATTGGGCGACCTGGCAGTATGTCGATCGCTGCGCCACCGAGGGCCCGGCGGCCGTCGAGGCCGACCTCGGCCTGGTGCCGCTGCAGATCAACGACATGAGCGACGATGGCAAGGTCATCATCGGTCGTGCCGGCTCCTACTGGCTGGGCAACTTCGAGGGCGTGATGTGGGTCGAGGGCGTTGGCTGGATCAAGCTCGCTGACTTCTTCCGCAAGCAGGGCGTGGCCGAGGCCTACCGTTTCGGCATGCAGAACCCGGGCTCGATCAACGGCGCCGGCACCGAGATGGTGGGCGGCCTGCTGGGGGCGATGGGCACCTGGTATGTGGACATGAAGCAGGTCTATGTGTGCCAGAACGGCAGCTCGGTGCAGACCGGCTTCCCGCTGGGCTTCATCTCCAAGATCCAGTCGGGCGCCAAGATGGGTCGCTGCGAGCATCAGGGCTGAGCCCCCGAACTCCCTCGGTTAAGCTGCGGCTCTCACCGAGGGAGCTCCGATGCAGTTGGGCGATCGCCTGCCGTTCAGGCATTTCCTGTTGGCCCTGGCCGTGGTCGCCATCTGGGGCAGCAATTTCGTCGTTATCCGGCTGGGGCTGAATGCCTTCCCGCCGCTGCTGTTCGCGGCGCTGCGCTTTGCCATGGCGGTGCTGCCGGCGATCTTGTTCGTGCCGCGCCCCGCCGCGCCCTGGCGCAATCTGGCCGCCTACGGCCTGCTGATCGGCGTGGGTCAGTTCGGCCTGCTGTTCCTGGCCATGCGCAGCCAGATCTCGCCGGGCCTGGCCTCGCTGGTGATACAGACCCAGGTGTTCTTTACCCTGATGCTGGCCATGCGCGTGAACAAGGAGCGCGTGCAGGGCTACCAATGGCTGGCCCTGCTGCTGGCCGGCGCGGGCATAGTCGTGATCGCCAGCCACACGGATGGCAGCACCACCGTGCTGGGCCTGGCGATGATTCTGCTGGCGGCCTTCAGCTGGGCCTGCGGCAATATGGTGGGCAAGCGCGCCGGCCAGGTGAACATGCTGGCCTATATGGTGTGGAGCAGCGCCTTCGCGGTGCCGCCGCTGCTGGCGCTGTCGCTGCTCGTCGAGGGGCCAGGTCTTGCCTGGCAGAGCGTGCAGGCGGCGGATGCCGGTGCCTGGGCTGCGGTGCTGTGGCAGGCGCTCGGCAATACCTTGTTCGGCTACGGCGTCTGGGGCTGGCTGCTGGCGCGCCACGCGGCCGCCACCATCGTGCCGATGGCGCTGCTGGTGCCGGTGTTCGGCATGAGCACGGCGGCCTGGTATCTCGGCGAGTCGCTGCCGGCCTGGAAGCTGGCCGCCGCCGCCCTGGTGCTGAGCGGGCTGGCGCTGAACCTGCTGTGGCCGCTGCGGCCCTGGAAGCGGGTGGCCGGTATTTGAGCGGCTATGCTGGGCGCCATGCAGATTGAAACCCACATCGCCGCTGCGTCCGAAGCCCAGGCCAAGGCCGCGCTAGGCGCTCTGCTGACGGCCTACACGGCACCGTCCTTCGGCGTGCTGCCCAAGGCCGAGCTGGACCTGGCGATGCTGCTGGCCCTGCAGGCGCTGGGCGCGATCGGCGCCGACCCGTCCATCTACGATCTGGTGGCGACGCTGCGCGTCACCCGCCCGAAGGCGCGCAACCTGCTCTATGCGCTGGAGCTGCGCCGCTCCACGCCGGCCCTGCTGGACGCCAAGCTCAAGACCCTGCTGCGCACGCCCATCCTGCACAAGCAGGGCGAGCTGTTCGCGCTGGAGGTGGAGAACCCGCTGCTGGCCGACCATCTGAAGGCACGCCTGCAGCAGCTGGGCCATGCCAGCGACGGCTCCTTCTCGGCCAGCCTGATCACGCTCAAGCTCGAGGCCATGGTGGCCCTGGTGGCTTCCTGCCTGAGCGCCGAGGAGCAGGAGAAGCTGCGCCTGGCGCTGGTGAAGGCCGGTGCGCCCGACACCTCGCTGCGCGGCCTGCTGGCCGCCGCCTTCAAGAAGCTGGGCGCCAAGCTGGCGTCCAAGGCCGGCGAGGCCGCGGCCGAGCAGGTCTCCGACTATCTGGGCCCCTTGCTCGATGCCGCCACCAAGACGGCGGCGGCCAAGCTCGGCGCCCTGCTCAAGGCCTAGGGCCCCTAGCGGTTGCCGGCGGCCACCGGCGCCAGCCCCTTCAGATAGCCGTACAGCGCGGTGGCGTCGGCATCGCTGAGCGCGGCCAGCGAGGCGAAGGGCATCACGGGGCTGACGTTGCTGCCATCCGGCCGCTTGCCGCTGCGCAGCATGGCGATGAACTGCGGCGCGCTGGCATAACGGGCGAGGGCGCTGCCGCTGCCGCTGGTGAGGTTGGCGGCGGCCGGCCAGTCCGGTGGCGCGCCGGGGATCTTGCCGCCCGAGAGCTGGGCGCCATGGCAACCGATGCAGCCGTTCGCCACATACGCGCCATGCGCGGCCGAGCCGTCCTCCACCAGCGGCGGGGTGGGCGGCAGGCGGTGGTCGATCTTCTCGGCCGCATCCTTCACCACGCCGGCGGCGTACAGCGTCTTCACCAGCGCCGGCACGCGCCATTGCGCGGCCTCGCCGGCCGCCGGCGGCAGCTGCTTCACATAGGCCACCAGGGCGCCCAGGTCGGCATCGGTGAGGCGGTTGTAGTCCTCGCTGGGCATGATGAAGAGCGGCCGGCCGTCGGGCTTGACGCCGTGGCGCACCGTGCGCACCCAGTCCTCGTTGCGATAGCCCGCCACCACCGAGCCGGGGCCGGGGCTGATATTGGGCGCCTTGGCGTAGAGGCCGCCGTCGGCGCCGTCGATGAAGGCCTTGCCCACGCCGCTGGCGCCATGGCAGTCGGCACAGCCGCGGCTGGCGAACAGGTAGCGGCCGCGCTCCAGCGCCGCCGCGTCGCCGGGGATGGCCACCGCCGCCACCGGCAGCTCGATGCGGCGCGCGGCCTTGCGATCGCCCAGATAGGCGCCCAGCGCGAGGCCGGCGGCACCCAGGGCCGCCAGGCCCACCACGCTCAAGAGGCTGCGTTTGATCCAGGGGTTCATGTCTTGCTGCTCCATGCTTGGGAAGGCGCTCATTGTGGGCAGCCATCGGCGGCCGCGCATCGCCCGATGGAGCCATGACTTTCGGGCCCGCCTCAGCTGGCGCAGGGCAGCGGCGCGCGCGTATGCACCCACACCAGCTGCAGCGGCTGGGTGCCGTGGTTGACGATCTGGAAGGGCGCCTGTGGCGGGATCAGCAGGGTGCAGGGGCCCTGGAAGCGCTGCGGGCCGCCGGCGATCAGCAGCTTGCCGCAGCCGCTCTGGGCCAGCACCACCAGCTCGCCGGCGTGCTGCAGGATCTGGGTGTGGGCGCCGGGGGCCAGGCTGCGCAGCCAGACCTCGAAGCCTTGCAGGCCCAGGCGCTGGTCGGCCGCGGCCATGCATTGCTCGCCCTCCAGGCGCAGGGTGGGCAGATGGGCGTGCTGGAAGATGTGCATGACGGCCCAGTGTGCGCAGCGGTGGCGCCGGCCACATCGCCCGAAAGAGCCATGTCGCCCGGGCGCCGCAGCGACCGTAGCCCGCTTGGGTGACGTCAACCCTGAGTGCGCCGCGGGCATGCTGTTGCAGAATCCGCGCATGTCGCCGGCACCGTCATTTCCGTCGTTCGCGCTTGCCAAGATCCAGGCACCGCGTCCGCGTGCCAGCCTGGTGGCGCGCCCCGGCTTGGAGCGGGCGCTGGACCGGGCACTGGGCTCGCATCGCCTGACCCTGCTGGTGGCCCCGGCCGGCTATGGCAAGACCGCCGCGCTGACGCGCCAGCTCCAGGCCCTGCCCGCGGCCTGCGCGCTGGCCTGGATCTCGGCCGACGAGGACGACCAGGTGCAGCGCTTCCTGGCCTGCCTGAGCACCGCGCTGGACCCCTACGACCTGCCCTGGCGGGTGGCGCCCGAGGCGCTGCCGACCCTGGCCGAGGCCGATGGCGGCCTGCGCAGCGTGGCCGACGAGATCGTCAACGCGCTCGCCTCGGCCGGCGTGGCCCAGGGCCTGATCGCGCTGGACGATGCGCACCGCATTACCGACCCGCGCGTGTTCGAGCTGTTGCAGATGATGCTGGACCGCCTGCCCGCGCAATGGAGCGTCGTGATGGCCAGCCGGGTCGAGCCGCCGCTCTCGCTGGCGCGCTGGCGCGGCCTCGGCGAGCTGGCCGAGTTCCGCCAGTACGAGCTGCGCTTCAACGAGAGCGAGGTGGCCGAGCTGCTGGCCAGCAGCGGCCAGGCGCTCGCCGACGGCCAGGCCCGCCAGCTGCTGGAGCGCACCGATGGCTGGGCCGCCGGCCTGCGCCTGAGCCTGTCGGCGCGGTCGCGCGAGGCCGGGCCGGGCCTGGGCTCGCCCACCCAGCGCCATCTGTTCGACTACCTCGCCAGCGAGGTGCTGGACGACATGCCCGAGGCGCTGCGCTGGTTCCTGCTGCGCTGCGCGGTGCTGCCCGAGCTGACGGCGGCGCGCTGCGCCCATGTGAGCCGGCTGCCGCAGACCGCGCGCCTGCTGGAGGAGGTGGAGCGGCGCGGCCTCTTCGTCACCGCCCTCGATGCGCCCGAGCTGACGCTGCGCCTGCACGACCTGTTCCGCGATTTTCTGGAAGACCGGTTGCAGCGCGACTATCCCGACGAGCTGCCCTATCTGCTGCGCCGCGCCGCCGACGACGAGCCCGACCTGAGCCGCGCGATCGGCTACCTGACCCGCGCCGGCGCCTGGGACGAGGCCGCGCGCGTGCTGGCCCAGCGCGGGCCGGCCCTGGTGCCGGTGGGGGCCGGCCCGGTGCTGGAGCAGCTGCTGGCGCTGTTCCCGGCGGCCGCCTTCCAGCGCCATGCCGATCTGCACTTTCTGCGCGGCCTCAGCACCTTTCCGCGTTTCGACTTCCAGGGCATGGTGGAGGCGATGCAGCAGGCCGCCGCCGGCTATTACCGCGAGGGCCGCGCCGAAGCCTCGGCCCTGGCGCTGGCCCATGCCTATATCGGCATGCAGAACACCGCGCGCCTGGACGAGGCCGCCCGGGGTCTGGCCGAGCTGTGCCAGCAGCCGCTGCCCGACGAGGTGCTGACCTTCGTCTGCTTTGCGCGCGCCTGGGCCGCCTATGCACAGGGGCGTTCCGAGGCGGTGGCGCCGCTGGTGGGCGAGATGCTGGAGGCGCTGGAGCGCGCCAACGATCCGCAGATCTGGGACCGCTGCTTCTTCCTCAGCATCCTCACCGGCCTGCCGGGCATGAAGCCGATGCTGGAGCGCTTTGCCAATGGCGCCAGCCGCCTGGCCTCGGAGCAGCCGACCCAGCTGCGCGCCGGCGTCGCCCATATCCGCGCCTGGCTGGCGTTCTCCGACGGGCAGCTGGCCGAGGCCGCGCAATGGCTGGCCCAGGCCGATGCCGATGTGCGCTGGCTGGGGCGGCCGCGCAGCCTGATGACCGAGAGCTGGATGGCGCACACCCTGATCGACGCGGTGCGCGGCGATGCCGCCGCCAGCCGCCAGGCCGGCGAGGAGAACAAGCGCGATCTGGAGCAGCATTCGCTGCTTTGCAACCGCCTCGCGCATGAGTACGAGGAACTCTTCACCTATGTGCGCGGCTGCTGGCTGCTGGGCGATGGCCAGCGCCTGCGCGAGCTGGATGCCGCGCTGGCGCGCACCGGCAACGCCTATGAATGGGCCGCCGGCGCCGACGACCGGCGCTTCAGCCAGGCCTTGGTGGCGCTGCTGGACGAACGCCTGAGCGAGGCCCGCGAGCTGCTGCGGCCGCTGGCCTTCGATCAGGAACGCTCCTGCTTCTTCCCGGCCGCGCAGGCGCGCGTGCTGCTGGCCGATACCGAGCTGCGCCTGGGCCTGCGCGACGCCGCCGCGGCCACCCTGCAGCCCTGGCTGGCCGGCGTGCTGCAGGGCGGCGATCGCGGTGGCGCCCTGCTGGCCGGCCTGCCCAGCCTGCAGCGCCTGGCGGGTGCCGACTGGGGCGCACGCCTGCCGCCCGCGCAGACCGCGCTGTTGCGCGAGCTGCTCGCCCAGATGCCTGCGGCGGCCCAGCCCGGCGTGGCGATGCAAGCGGCTGCGCCACGGGCGGCCCCGGCAGCCGGCGGCGTCCGCGCCGAGGCCTTGCAAAGCCTGCTGACCGAGCGTGAGCTGGAGGTGCTGGAGCGCCTGGCCGCGGGCGACAGCAACAAGCTGATCGCGCGCGTGCTGGACCTCAGCCCGCACACCGTCAAGCGTCATGTCGCCAACATCCTCGGCAAGCTGGGCGCCGACACACGCGGCCAGGCGGCGGCGCATTGGCACCGGGACGGCGTATCCTAGGGCGATGCGCCGCAGCCATTTCCTGAGCATCGTCCTGTTGAGCCTGGGCACCTTGCCGGCCTGGGCCGCCGAGGGGCCGCGCCAGAACCTCTGGGTCGAGCTGCGCTGGGTCGATTCCAGCGTCAGCGGTGCCGCGGTGGCCGGCGTGCGCGAGGGCGCGGTGGTGGTGGGCACGGCCGGCTCGGTCTCGCCGCGCGGCGCGGTCGAGCTCAGCACCCGGCGGCGCGACGAAGGCGCCGAGCAGCTGCAACGCCTGCTGGTGCTGAACGGCCACAGCGCCTCGGTGCAGCTGAGCGAGCTGGCGCCGGTGGAATGGCTGGACTACGGCGTGCAGGCCGACCTGAATGCCAATGGCAACGCCGGCCCGGCCCAGCCGGGCAAGGTCTACGCCCTGCCGCGCAAGAGCATGGTGGAGCAGACGCGTGGATTCAGCGTCATCCCGCATTGGCCCGGCGGCAGCCAGCCGGTGCGGGTGGAACTGAAGGCGCAAGACCTGACCCCCGGTGCCATGAACGGTGCGGGCGGCACGCCGGCGCGCAGCCAGGTGCTCAGCACCGTGCAGGTGCCGCTGGGCGAGTGGGTCACGGTGGCGCGCAGCGGCCAGGGCCTGCAGCGCCAGGAGCGCGGTGTGATCAGCAGCCGCGATGCCGAGGCACGCAGCCTGCGCGAGCTGCAGCTGCGCGTGCAGCTGGCGCCCTGAGCATCGTCAGCCTCAACCCTTGGCCGCGGCCGCGATCAGCGCCTGGGTCTCGCGCTGCAGCAGTTCCACCAGGGCCTGCGCGGCGGCGCTGAGCCGCCGGCCGCGCGGCGTCACCAGGCCCAGCGGGCGCGGCATCACCGGCTCCACCAGGCGCCGCCGCAGCACGCTGGGGCCCTGCGCCACCAGGGCCGCCAGCTCGGGCAGGGCGGCCACGCCCAGGCCGGCGGCCACCATGGCATTGATGGTGGCGAGGTGCTCCACCTCGTAACGCGGCGCGAAGCGCAGGCCGTTCTGCAGGAAGGCCTCCTCGGCGTACTGGCGCACGCTGGTGGGCCGCGGCATCGAGATATGCGGCAGCTCCAGGGTCTCGGCCCAGCGCAGCGGCTTCTTGCGCCGCGCCAGCGCATGCTCGGCCGGCAGCAGCAGCACGAAGCGGTCCTCCCCCAGCGGCGTGTATTCGAGGTCGGCATAGGCCGGGTTGGCGGCGGTGAGCGCGAAGTCGGCCTGGCCGGCGCGCACCAGATCGAAGGCCGGGCCCGAGAGGCTGTCCAGCATCTCCAGGCGCACGCCCGGGTATTGCGCGGCGAAGCGCGCAAACGCGGTGGGCACGGCGGTGGCGGCCAGCGAGGGCAGGGCGGCCACGCGCACGCGGCCGCTGCGCAGCTCGCTCACATCGCGCACCGCCAGCACCGCGGCATCGGCCTGCTGCTGCACCAGGCGCATGCGCTCGACGAACACCGCCCCCGCCTCGGTGAGCCGCACCGCGCGCGTGCTGCGCTCGAACAGCGCCGTGCCCAGCGCCGCCTCCAGGCGCGCGATCACGCCCGAGACCGCTGGCTGCGAGAGATGCAGGCGCTCGGCGGCGCGGCGGTAGTTGAGCGTCTCGGCCAGGGTCAGGAAGACCTCCAGCTCGCGCAATGAGCAATTGATCAGCATGGCTGATCAATTTATCCGAAATGACGAATGGACGTATCAATTCCTCGTTCCTAGACTGGCCCGCAGACAGAGCAGGAGTGACGCGTGGCGACGACCAAGGAATTGCGAACGGCGGTGGTGGTGGGTGGCGGCACCATGGGCGCCGATGTGGCGGTGGTGCTGCTGCGCGGCGGCTTCGCGGTCAGCGTGGTGGAGCAGCAGGCGGCGCGCCGCGCGCTGCTGCCCGCCTATGTGGCCGAGCGGCTGGCACCGCTGGGCCTGCAAGCGCGCGTGAGCGAGCTGCAGCTGGCGGCGGGGCTGGACGAGCTGGACTGGGGCGGCATCGAGCTGGTGATCGAATGCATCCCCGAGCAGCTGCCCCTCAAGCAGGCCTTGTTTGCCGAGTTGCAGCGGCGCGCGCGGCCCGACTGCCTGCTCACCAGCAACAGCTCGAGCTTCCCCATCAGTGCCATCGCCGCGGGCCTGCCAACGCAGCAGCGCATGCTGGGCCTGCACTACTTCATGCCGGCGCATCTGGTGCCCCTGGTGGAGGTGGTGCTGGGCCCGCTGAGCGATGCCGCACTGGCCGAGCAGCTGGCCGAGGCCATGCGTGGCTGCGGGCTGGTGCCGGTGCTGGTGCGCAAGGACAAGCCCGGCTTCCTGGCCAACCGCCTGCAGCATGCGCTGGCGCGCGAGGCCTTTGCCCTCATCGACGAGGGCGTCGCCAGCGCCGAGGACGTGGATGCCGCGGTGCGCTTCGGTTTCGGCTTCCGCTTTCTCGCCGCCGGCCCGGTGCTGCAGCGCGACCATGCGGGCCTGGACGTGCATTGCGCCGCCGCCGCCACCATGTACCCGACGCTCAGCAATGCCAGCGAACCTTCCGCCGCGCTGCGCGAGCGCGTGGCCCAGGGCCGCCTGGGCATGAAGGCGGGCGGCGGCTTCTACGACTGGCCGCCCGAGCGCCGTGCCGCCGAACGGGCGCGTTATGACACGCTGCTGACGCAGGGCCTGGCCCTGCTGGCCGCCGAGCTGCCGCCGCTGCGCGGCGCACCCGGGGAGGCCGCGTGAACGAGCCGCTCATCATCACGGTGGCGCCCAACGGTGCCTACAAGCAGCCCGGCGACCATGCCCAGCTGCCGATCACGCCGGCGACGCTGGCCGCCACCGCCAAGCGCTGCTGCGATGCCGGCGCGGCCATGCTGCACTTGCATATCCGCGATGCCGCCGGGCGCCACAGCCTGGATGTGGAGGGCTATCGCGAGGCCTTGCGCGTGGTGCGCGCGGCGGTGGGCGATGCGATGGTGCTGCAGGTCACCAGCGAGGCGGCCAAGGTCTACCGCGCGCCGCAGCAGATCGCGATGGTGCGCGAGCTGCGGCCCGAGGCGGTGTCGGTGGGCCTGCGCGAGCTGGACCAGCCCGAGATCGGCGAGGCCGGCCTGGCTGCCTTCTTCGGCTGGCTGGCGGCCGAGCGCATCATGACCCAGGTGATCGTCTACGACGTCGCCGACCTGCAGCGCTGGCAGGCGCTGCGCGCCACCGGCCTGATCCCCGACGCGCCCTGGCTGCTGCTCTTCGTGCTGGGCCGTTACAGCGCCGGCCAGGTCTCGTCGCCGCAGGACCTGTTGCCCTTTGTGCAGGCGCACCAGGGGCCCGAGCCCTGGGCGGTGTGCGCCTTCGGCGCCGCCGAGCATGCCTGCATGACGGCGGCCGCGGCGCTGGGCGGCCATGTGCGCGTGGGCTTCGAGAACAACCTCTACCTCAAGGACGGCAGCCTGGCGCCCGACAACGCCGCCCTGGTGCAGCAGGTGGCGCAGAGCGCCGCCGTGCTGGGCCGGCCGCTGGCCAGCGCGGCCTGGCTGCGCGCGCGCTTGCTGCCCTGAATCCCCAACAAAACCAACGGAGACAAGCCCATGCACCGTCGACACCTGCTCAGCGCCGCGGCGCTCGCCCTGCTCGCCGCCAGCGGCGCGGCCCAGGCCCAGGAGGCCTATCCCTCCAAGCCGATCCGCTTCATCGTGCCCTACCCGCCGGGCGGACCTACCGATTTGATGGCGCGGCTGCTGCAACCCGAGCTGCAGCAGCGCCTGGGTGTCACCATCGTGATCGAGAACCGGGGCGGCGCGGGCGGCAATGTGGGCACGGCCGAAGTTGCGCGCCAGGCCCCCGCCGACGGCTACACCCTGCTGCTGGCGGCCAGCGGCCCGATGGCGGTGAACCAGAGCCTGTTCAAGAGCCTGAGCTACAGCCCGCTCACCGATCTGGTGCCGGTGATCCAGCTCTCCTCCTTCCCGCTGGTGCTGGAGGTGCACCCCTCGCTGGGCATCAAGACGGTGAAGGAGTTCCTGGCGCTGACCGGCAAACCCGGCGAGGGCCTGAGCTTCGCCTCGGCCGGCAGCGGCACGCCCCAGCACCTGGCCGGCGAGATCTACAACAAGGCGGTGGGCGCGAAGCTCAGTCACATTCCCTACCGCGGCGCCGGCCCGGCGCTGAACGATCTGCTGGGCGGCCAGGTGAAGGTGATGTTCGACGTGCTGGGCAGCTCGTTGCCGCACATCAACAGCGGCAAGCTGGTGCCGCTGGCGGTGACCTCGGCGCAGCGCAGCCCGGCGCTGCCGAACGTGCCGACGCTGGCGGAGTCGGGCCTGGCGAACTTCGAGGTCACCGCCTGGCATGGCATCGCGATGCGCGCCGGCACGCCGGCGGCCCATGTGCAAAAGCTCAACAGCACCCTGCAGGCGATCTTCAAGGAGCCCGCCTTCCGCAAGAAATGGGAGCAGCTGGGCACGCCGGTGGTGGCCGGCAGCGCCGAGAGCTTCGGCCAGCTGATACGCACCGAGTCGGTCCGGTTGGGTCGGGTGGTGCGCGAATCTGGCGCCACGGCGGACTGATATTGGTATTTGATTGGCATTTAATTTCAGGTAGGCTTGCGGCCTCTGCCCGGAATCCATGCCATGCGCCGACTGTTTCTTGTTGCACTCGCCGCCAGCCTCAGCCTGCTGGCACCCCACACCCAGGCCCAGCCTGCGGCCGAGGCACTGTTCGCCGCCAAGGCGCTCGACTTCGAGCGCACCAGCGCCAAGGTGGTGGGTGCCTATGTGGCGAACTGGCAGCCGCTGGCCCAGGTGGAGGCGATTCCCGCGGGCAGCCTGAGTCACATCCTCTACGCCTTCCTGCGCCTGTGCGGCCCCGGCCAATTGCCGGCCGATGCGGTGCGCTGCGAGGGACGGCAGGATTTCCAGCTCGCCAGCAGCGAGGTCGATCGTCGCTTTGACGCGGCCTTCGCCCGTCTGAAGACGCGCGCACCGCAGCTCAAGGTGCTGGCCTCGGTGGGCGGCTGGGGCGGCTCGGACCCCTTCTTCCATCTGGCCAACGACGCCGCGCGGCGCGCCGTGTTCGCGGCCTCGGTGCAGCAGTTCCTGCGCGAGCACCCGGCCTTCGACGGTGTCGACATCGATTGGGAACACCCGGGCGGCAATGGCGCGGCGAACGGCGTGCCGCTCGGCAGCCCGGCCGATGGCCAGGGCTATGCGGACCTGATGCTGGACCTGCGCCGCGCGCTCGACCGGCTGACGGCCGAGACCGGCCGCCTCTACCTGCTCAGCACGGCCGTCAACAGCACGCAGGCGATCGTGCAGCGCGTCAACTTCCGCCAGGCGGCGCCGGCGCTGGACCTGGTGTTCATGATGACCTACGACTTCTACGGCGGCTGGAGCAGCGGCGCAGGCCATCACAGTGGCCTGCGCCGCTCGGCGCCCGGTGCCGACGACAGCCTCGAGCGCTCGGTGCAGAACCTGGTGGAGGCCGGCGTGCCCAAGAGCAAGCTGGTGGCCGGCGTGGCCATGTACGGGCGCGGCTTCAGCGGCGTGGCCAGGCCCGTCAGCGGCGCGGCCAAGGCTGCGGTCTATCCCGGGGCCGACGGCTCGGCCGGTTACCGCGAGATCGCGCAGCGCTATCTAGGCCCGCGGGGTCAGGGCTTGCGCGGCTACCGCGCCTTGTTCGACGCGCAGACTCAGGCCTGGAGCCTCTACCACCCGGGGCTGAAGCTCTGGATGAGCTATGACGATCCGCGTGCGGTGCTGGCCAAGGGCCGCTTCGTCACCGAGCAGGGCCTGGCCGGCCTGTTTGCCTGGGAGTTGAGCCAGGACAACGGCGCCATCCTGAATGCGATGAACCGCGGCCTCGGGCACCTCGCCCTGCCCTGAGCCCGCGCCGCTGCGGCCGGGCTCAACGCAGGCCGTAGCGGCCGCGGATCTCCTTGAGCACGCCGCGCTCTTCCAGCTGCTGCAAGGCGTTGCCGATGGCGCGCGCATCGGCCTCGCTGACCGACTTCTTGCTGAGCATCAGGTGCACCGGCTCGCGGGCCGGCACAAAGGGCAGCTCCACCAGTTCCAGGCCGCGCTGGGCGGCCTCGTACAGGGTGGCGCCGCGGTCGGCCATGAGGATTTCGCCGCGCGCGGCCAGCAGCATGCTGAGGCCCTGGCGCGTGTTCTCGTACTGGGAAATCAGCTTGGCCTGCTGCAACTGCGGCAGCAGGGTGGCGTACTCGACGCCGAACCAGCCCAGGTTCTGCGTCACCATCGGCACGCGGCGCTGCAGCACGGCGCCGAAGCCGTCGAGCTCGCGCAGGGCCGCAGCCCTGGCCGGCAGCGCGAACCAGGCGGTGGTCTCCATGCGGTAGGGCGGGGTGAACCAGGCCACCTCGCGGCGCTCCACGGTTTCACTGGCGGCCAGCAGGATGTCCAGCTCGCCGGCCAGGAACATCGCGTAGCGGCGCTTGCGCGGCAGGTCGGGCACGATTTCCAGCTGGCAGCCGGCCTGCTGCAGGATGGCGCGCAGCAGCTCGGGCTCGGCGCCGCTGGCCGCGCCGCGCGCATCGCGCAGGATGTAGGGCGGGAACTGACCCATCGCCACACGCAGCGGGCGATCACAGGCCGAGGCGGCCGGGGCGCAGAGCGCCATGAGCAAGGCCAGCAGTTCCAGCCATCGCCGGCCTGCTTGCCAGCACCGCGCTTGCATCTCTAGATCCGGAAAATGACAACAGCTGCAGTGTATCGAGCCATCGGCTGCCCGATACTGGCCGAATATCACGAACCCGCCCGCCGCCATGACCGTCTGGGACGCCCACGCCTGCCTGCCACTGCATCCCGATGCCAGCCCGGCGCCGCTGCAGGCCTATGCCGCCGAGGGGGTGGACTACGTGTCCATCAACGTCGGCATGGACATGAATCCGCTGGAGCAGGTGATGGCGGTGATCGCCGCATTCCGCGCCCGCATCGCCGCCGAACCCGCCCGCTATGCCCTGGTGCATACGGTGGCCGAGCTGGACGCCGCCCGCGCCGCCGGCCGGCTGGCGCTGGGCTTCGACCTCGAGGGCAGCCTGCCGCTGCTGGGCCGGCCCGAGATGGTGGCCCTGTACCGCAGCCTGGGGGTGAACCAGATCCACTTCGCCTACAACCGCAACAACGCGGTGGCGGGCGGCTGCCACGACGAGGAGCAGGGCCTGACCCCGCTGGGCCGGCGCATGGTGGAGGCCGTCAATGCCGCGGGCATGCTGAGGACTGCTCGCACACCGGCCGGCGCTGCAGCCTGGACATCATGGCGGCCTCGGCGGCGCCGGTGATCTTCAGCCATGCCAACCCGCTGGCGCTGGTGGCGCATGGCCGCAATATCAGCGATGCGCAGATCCGCGCCTGTGCGGCCACCGGCGGGGTGGTGTGCATCTCGGGCGTATCGGCCTTTTTGGGCAGCGCGGCGCCGAATGCGGCCGATGTGGCCCGCCACGCCGCCTATGTGGCCGCGCTGGTGGGCGTGGCCCATGTGGGCCTGGGGCTGGACATCGGCTTCTCCGAGCCGGGTCTGGACGATCGCCCGCCCGGCCGCTTCGATCCCGGCTACTGGTGGCCCGCCGCGGCCGGCTATGGCGCGGCGCTGGGCGGCATCCGCTACACGCCGGTGCAGGCCTGGGGTCAGATCTTGCTGGCGCTGCAGGCCGAGGGCTTCAGCGCGGCCGACGCGGCGCTGGTGATGGGCGGCAATATGCGGCGCGTGGCCGCGCAGGTCTGGGGCTGAGGGGCCGCGATCACCTCAGCCAGCGCAGCCACTGGCTGCGCAGCACCCGGCGCCAGTCGAGCTTGGCAAAGGCATAGACCAGGGCCAGCAGCAGCAGCTGGGTGAGCAGGAAATAGGCGCCCGTCCAGCCGCTCAATTCATGCGGTAGCTGGCTCGCCGCGTAGGCGCCGCCGGCCAGCGCCAGGCTGTAGCTGACGAAGCGGCCGCAGAAGAACGGCAGGGCCAGCCAGGCCAGCGGCGCGCGCGTCATGCCATAGGCCAGGAACAGCAGGTTGGAGGGCAGCGGGCTGAGCGCGAACATCAGAAAGGCCAGCGCGCTGGCGGCGCGGCGCCGCTCCAGCGCCTCGGCCACCGCATCCAGGTTGTCGCGCATCGCGGCATTGACCCAGCGGCTGTGCGTGACGCGCTGGGCGAAGCGCGCCAGCAGCCAGCGGCCCGCGGTGGCCGCCAGCGCCGCCACCAGGCCGATCTGCCAGGCCTGCCAGAGCTGTGCCGGCGGGAAGTTGAAGCCGTAGAAGGCCAGCACCATCCAGGTGGGCGGCGCAAAGGCCGGCAGGACGTTGATGACGAGAACGGCGAGGAATAACAGGGCCAGGGCGAGCATGGCCAGATGCTAGCCCGTCGCAAGCGCCCGCTGGCCTTACAGCTTCGGCAGCTCGACGCGCCAGGGGAAGGCCATGGCGCAGGGCTTGCCGGCACAGCGTGCGGGCTTGAAGGCGGTCTGCACCGCGATGCTGGCGGCGGCCTTGCTGAGCTCGGCATCGGGCGATTTGTACACCGCTACGCGGCGCACCTCGCCCTCCGCATTGATCTCCAGATGCAGGGTCAGCGAACCTTCGACGCGCAGCTGGTTGGCGGCGAAGCGGACCGGGTCCGTGAGCGCCTGCATGCCTTCGCGCGGATAGGGCGGCTCGTCGCCATCGGGCAGGCCGGTGTAGGCATTGCGGAACTGGGCCTGCTGGGCCGGGCTGAGCTCGGCCCAGGCCTTGTTGGCGGGCAGCTTGGTCGCGTCGGGCTGGGCGCTGCAGCAAAGGCTGGCGCCGCCCAGACAGAGGGCGACGAGGGTCTTGAGGGTCATGGCAGTCATGATGCGGGTACTCCGACGGAGAGTGGCATTGAGACGCGCGTACGGCCGGCGCAGTTGAATCAGCAATGTAACTGCCACGCCCTAAGATGCACAGATGCGAATTGCCCTGATCGCCCATGACGGCAAGAAAGACGCGATGGTGGCGCTGGCGGCCGGTTTCGTGCCGTTCTTGCAGCGCTGCCGGCTGATGGCCACGGGCACCACCGGCGGCCGCCTGCGCCGTGAGCTCGGGCTGGAGGTCGAATGCCTGCTCTCGGGGCCGCTTGGCGGCGACCTGCAGATCGGCGCGCGCCTGGCGGTGGGCGAGGTGGACGGCGTGATCTTTCTGCGCGACCCGATGACGCCGCAACCGCACGAGCCCGATATCAACGCCCTGGTGCGCGCCTGCGACGTGCACGACGTGCCCTGCGCCACCAATGTGGCGGGGGCGCGGCTGCTGCTCGCCGCCTGGGCCTCGGCCAGCGCGGGCGCTAGCGCCTGAGCGGCAGCGGGTAGCTCGCCAGGCTGGCCTGGCCGGCCTTGGAAAGCGCCTGCACGCCGAAAATGACGTTGTCCTTGGAGACGCCAGGCAGGCGATGGCTGGTGACCAGGCCGACATCCTTGGACTGCTGCCAGGTGGCCGAGTCGGTGCTGCGCCAGACGATGCGGTAGCCGGCCAGCTCGGGCTCGCTGCCGGCGGCCCAGCTGAGCGTGCTGTCGTTGGTCAGCTCGGTGGCTTCGAGGCGCACGTTCTGCGGGGCCGCCGGCGCCAGCGCCAGCGTGGCCAGGCCCACGGCATTGATGCGCGACACGTTGGCCACATACTCGAAATCGACGAACTCGGGCAGATCGCCATAGACCACGCCGCCCTCGGTGCGCGGGTTCTGGTGCTGGTGGCGGAAGTCCTCGAAGGGTTCGGAGAAGCGCACCGCGGCATAGCCGCGCTCCAGGAAGGGCAGGTGATCGCCGCCGCGCAGATAGCGGTCGCGGCGCTGGATCAGGTTGACCTTGAAGCCGGGCAGATAACGCTCACCCGCGGCCTTCAGATGCCGGCCCAGCTGCTGGGTGGGCAGGTCCTCGGCGCCGCCGGCCAGGGCCAGCTGGGTGAGCGGCTCGCGCCAGGCCTCGTTGGCACGCACCTCGGCCTCGCTGGCGGGGCTGTTGCTGCGCGCCTGCACCAGCAGGCGCAGCAGCGGGTCGAAGCCATCGGCAAACAGCCGCACCTGCCGCTGGTCGCGCTGGCCGGCGTCGCCGGTGGAGCTGCCGATGATGTCGTTGGTGATCATGGCCTCGACGCGCAAGCCCTTGGCGCGCGCCCGCTTGGCCCAATGGGTGGCGCCCAGCAGACCCTGCTCCTCGCCCGGCACGGCCATGAAGACCAGGGTGGCATCGAAGCTGTGCCTGGCCATCGCGCAGGCCATCTCCATCACCGCGGCCACGCCCGAGGCGTCGTCGTTGGCACCCGGCGCCGCGCCCTCGGCGTCCATCACATCGCTGTTGCGTGAGTCGTAGTGGCCGCTTACCACCAGCAGGCGATCGCGCGCAGCGGGCGAGCTGCCGGGCAGGGTGGCCACCACGTTCACCAGCTCGGTGGGGCGGGCCACGCGCGCGCCCACGGGCTCGATGAAGCTGTCCATCTCGACCTGCAGGCGGCCGCCGGTGGCCTGGCTGCAGGCCTGCAGCTCGCGCTGTATCCAGCGCCGCGCCGCACCGATGCCGCGCGTGTCGGAGGCGGTTTCGGAGAGCGTGTGGCGGGTCTGGAAGTCCACCAGGCTGCGGATGCGGGCCTCGATGCGCGGGGCCGAGATGTCCTGCAGGATGCGGCTCAGCTTGGTGTCGGTGGCGCTGTCGGCATGAGCGTGGGCATGGGCCAGGCCGAGGGCCAGAGGGAGCGCGGCCCAAGCGGCCGCCCGCGCGATTTTCAGCATGCTGCACTCGCTGCTTCAACAGGGAGCGCCGATTGTGGCATCGCCCCCCGCCGCAGCGCGGGCGCGGCGCTCAGGCGCGTGCGCTGTGCAGCAAGTTGAAATCGGCGCGCAGCCCCTCGCTCATGTAAAGCGCGGTGGCATGGCCATCGGCATGCTCAAGCCGGTAGAGCCCGGTGGGTACTGCCCGCTCGCCCTGCGGCGTCTCGAACACCAGCGAAAACTGCTCGCAGCCGCGCCGGGCCGGGGCCGCGCTGATGCGGGCCAGGCGCACGCTGGCCCGGGCCCCCTGGCCATCGTCAAGTTCAAAGTGCTCGCCGAGATAGGCCTGCCAATCCAGGCGGCCGGACCGCCCGTCGAGGGCGGGTCTGCAACTGGCCGCCGCCATGGCTGCGGGCGCCGCCAGGGTGGCTGCAGTGCCGAGCATGAAGCTGCGCTTGTTCATGGTGATCAACATGGCTGACTTTCCTGCGGGTGGGAAGAAAGGGCGACCGGGCTGTGGCGGATCATGTGCTGATGCACGCCATGTGGCGCGCCATCGGCCCGGAAGCCCAGGCGTTCGTAGAGCCGACGCGCCGGGTTCTGCAATTCCACATAAATGCTGACCTGCAGGCCCTGTGCCTCGGCTTCGGCGATCAGCGCACGCAGGCAATGGCCGCCCACGCCGCGGCCGCGCGCGGCCTCCAGCAGGCTGATGTCCAGCACATGCAGGGTATGCGGGCGGCGATCGACCCAGAGCCGGCCGACGGGCTGGTGGTCGAGCTCGATGATCTGGCAGAGCGCGCGCGGATACTGCTCGGCGTAGTAGCGCCGCTGCGCCTCGAACTGCATGCCGGTGAACTCGCGGCACTGCGCCTCGTCCCAGTTGGTCAGCGCCAGCTCGGCCAGGCGGGTGCTGGCATAGATGCGCTGCAGCAGGGCTTGGTCCTGCTCGGTGGCGGGGCGCAGCTGAATCGACATGGGGCCTCAGCTGCGCGGCGGGTAGATTCCCTGCATGGCGATGCAGAAGTTCACGGCCAGGTAGGGCGACCTGTTCTCGTGCGGTTGGCTGCCGCCCGCCGCGCCGTTGCTGTCGCCCGCCATCGCGACCTGGTTGCCCGGTATGCGGTAAGCCAAGGCCGCGGCGGCCGGTGGCGCCAGGGCGGCACCGGCAGGGCTGTCGGTCTGCGCCGAAGCCCCTGCCATCAAGGCATGGCTGTGCGCGGGCATCTCCGAGCTGAGCAGCGAGACGGTGCCGGAGCCTCCGCGCTCGCCAATGTCATAGAAACTCAGCCCGGGCCCCTGGCCGACGCCCAGGGCAAAGCTGTCTTGGAGGTTGGGCAGGCCAAAGGTCACCTTGCCATCGCCGCCGTAATAGGTGCCCAGCAGCGAAAACAAGGCGGTGTTCTGGCTGATCGGCAGCAACTGGCCGTTGCAGGCCGCCCAACCCTTGGGCGCGAAGTTGAAACCGAACATGCGGATTTCTGCGACGAAGGGATCAGACATGGCGGGCCTCTAGCTCTGCGAAGGGAAGATGCCGAACAGCGAGATGATGTAGTTCACCGCGCAGTAGGGCGCCATATTGTTGTGTGGCTGCGATCCGCCGGCCGCCGGAATGGCACCGGCCGCCATCGGCACCGTCGGCACCGCCGTGTCATAGCTGTTGGCGCCGGTCTTGGCCAGCACCGTGCCGGCCGGGCTGCCGAGGCTGGCCAGACTCGTGGCCGCCCGCAGGGCATGCGTATGTATGGGCATTTGCGCGCTCGTCAGCGTGACGGTCTCGCTGCCGCCCAACTCGCCCAACTGGCGCGTGCTGCCTAGGCTCGGTCCGGTTCCCTGGTGCATCGGCACGCGCCCGCGCATGTCGGGCAGCGCAAAGGTCTGCTGGCCATCACCGCCATAGGTGGTGCCGATCAGCTGGAAGAGCACCTCGTTCTCGCTGATCGGCAGCAGGCTGCCGTTGCAGAACGCCCATCCGTTGGGCGCGAAATTGCCCGCGAACATGCGGATCTCTCCGACATAGGGTTGGCCCATGACGCGCTCCTAGTTTTGCGAGGGGAAGATGCCTTGCAGCGCAATGCTGAAGACCAGCACCGCATAGGGCTGCAGGTTGTTGTGCGGCTGGCTGCCGCCGCTGCGGCCGATCGAATCGGTATGCATCAGCGCGTCGCTGCTGCCGGCCGCGGCATAGCGGTTGCTGCCGCCGCGGCCCTTGGCGGCGGGCAGGGCCAGGCCGGGTGCATTGGCGTTGGCCAGATCGCCGGTGCCGTTCAGCCCATGCTGGTGGGCGGGCAGCTGGTTCATTGTGAGCGTCACCGCCTCGGCGCCGGCGCGCTGCCCCTGCGTGCTCTGCGGCCCGACATGCATGGGGCTGCGTCCGCGCAGGTCAGGCAGCGCAAAATTTGTCTGGCCGTTGCCGCCATACATGGTGCCCAGCAAGGCAAACAGCGCCTGGTTCTGGTTGATCGGCAGCAGCTGGCCGTTGCACTGGGCCCAGCCCTTGGGTGCGAAGCCAAAGCCCAACATGCGGATTTCGCCGAGGAAGGGTTCGGACATGGCGGGTACTCCTAGTTGAAGACGGCCTCGTACTGCGTGGCGCTCTGGGTGCGGCCCACGGGTACCAGGAAGATGTGCATCGCGTCGAGTTGCGGATGGCTGATGCGATAGATGCGCTGCGGCAGCAGCGGCTGCGGCGGCCCCTCGAACAGCAGGCTGAAGGGCTGGCGGCCCTGGAACACCGGCGCCGGCAAGGCCTTGGCCTCGACCAACGCGGCACTGCAGGCGGAGCCGTCGTCCAACTGCAGTTCGAAGCGATCATCGCCCACCAGGGGGCTGAAGCGCTCCAGGGTGTCGATGGCTGCCGCTGACATGGCTGCTCCCGCTGCGGGGCTCAAGGCCTGGCCGTGCTGCGGCCGCGCCACAGCAGGCCCATGGCCAGCAGGGTCAGGGCGAGGCTGCCGGGCTCGGGCACCGGGTTGCTGGTATCCGGGCGGGTCTGCAGATCCAGCCGCACGTCCATATAGCGGTAGACGCCGTTGAAGGTATGGGTGCCGACGAACAGCAGTTCGTCGAGATCGAAGCTGACGCTATGGGCGTCGAGCAGGTGCACAAAGTCCTGTGCCGGGCCAGGGCCGGCCAGGCCGGTGCTGCCGCTGTCGGCGAAACCATCAAAGGCGGAGGCGAGCACGCCCACGATGGTGAAGCCGGTAATGTTCAGGCCGCTGAACACATAACGCGCATGTTCACCGGCAGCGCCCAGGTAGCCGGTGCTGAAGATGCCGTTGCTGTCGGCGCCGGCCTCCAGCCTCAACCTGATGGAATTGCCGTCGAACTGGATGAACTCGTCGCTCAGCATCCAGCCGCCAACGGCGCCGCTGCCGATAGAGACACCGGTGGCCACCGCGGCACTCTCGGTGGCGCTGATGGGCGTGCTGTCGGTGTTGGTGCCGTCGGTATAGCCGCCGGGCGCCAGCAACTGCACCTGCACCGGGCTGAGCAGGGCGGCATGGGCTGCCAGGCTTAGCGCGAGGCTGCCAAGCAGGGCGAACCCGCGCGCTACGAGACGTGTCGAGGCAAAGCTCATGGTGACCCCTTTCAGGCGCGCATCTGGTCGGCGCTGGTTCATGAGACCAGCTTTGCCTGGCAACGTCAGCCCCCCAAGGGTAGGGGCAGGGATTGCCTCGCCCAGCAAGTCAGGGGTGCAAGTGCCGGCGCAGAAAGTCCAGGCTGCGCTCCCAGGCCAACTGGGCGCAGGCGGCGTCGAACACCTCGGGCCGCGCGCTGTTGAAGAAGGCGTGATCGGCCTGGTAGTGGTAGAGCTCGGGCTGGGCGCCGGCCGCACGCATGCTCTTCTCCAGCGCCGCGGCGGCGGCCGGGGTGCACCAGTCGTCGCGGCTGGCGAAATGGCCCTGGAAGGGGATCTTGATCTGTGCCGGGTCGGCCAGGCCGGCCGGTGGAATGCCGTAGAAACAGACCGCGGCGGCAAGACCTGGCACATGGACGGCGGCGGCCACCGTCAGCGCGCCGCCCATGCAGAAGCCCAGCACCCCGACCTTGCGGCCGCCGGCGGCCAGGCGCTGGCAGGCGCCGCGCAGGTCCTGGTGGGTGGCGTCGGCGAAGTCCAGGCCGGTCATCAGGTGGCTGGCCTCGTCGGCACTGCTGGCCAGGCGGCCGCGGTAGAGATCGGGCGCCAGGGTGGTGAAGCCGGCGGCGGCAAAGCGCTCGGCCAGGCTGCGGATATGGTCGTTCAAGCCCCACCATTCCTGGATCAGGATCAGTGCGGGGGCGCCGGCGGCGGCCTCGGCCAGATAGCCCTGGCTGGTGGCGCCGTCGGGGCGCTGGAATTCGATCATCTGAGCCATGGTGTGCCTCGTTGGGTTGGCGGCCGGCGGCCAGGATAGCCGGCCCGCGGCGCGCAAGGCAAGCGGGCGTCGGTGCGCTTGCGCTTAACATCCGGCCCCATGAGCGAGCCCCCACTGATCAGCGCCGCCGTGGCCGAGTTCATCCAGTCCGGCCTGTCCATCACCGTGGCGGCGCGGGGCGCGCGCCTGGTGCCCTCCATCGCCAAGGCGGTGGCCTGCCGCGTCGATGCGGATCGGCGCGGCGTCACCGTGCTGCTGTTCGGCGCCGGCGCCGCGGCGGTGTGCCGAGACATCGAGCACAACCAGCAGGTGGCGGTGTGCTTCAGCCGGCCCAGCAACCACGAGACGGTGCAGCTCAAGGGCAGCGATGCCCGCACCCAGCCGGCCACGCCCCAGGATGTGGCCGCGGCCCGGCGCAGCCTGGACCTGTTTGCCGAGGATCTCGGCCCGATGGGCTGGGGCCCCGGCTATGTCGACACGCTGTTCTGGCGCAACCCCGACGAGCTGCTGGCGATCCGCTTCACGCCGCAGGGCGCGTTTGCGCAGACCCCCGGCCCGGCGGCCGGCACGCGGCTGAAGGCCTGAGGCCGCGATGACGCGCGTCTCGCTCGATGCCATCCGCAGCTGCCTGGAAGGCGTGATCCCGGCCACCGTCGCCACCTGCTCGGCCGATGGCGTGCCCAACGCCACCTATGTCTCGCAGATGCAGTACCTGGACGCGCGCCATGTGGCGCTGTCCTTCCAGTTCTTCAACAAGACGCGCGAGAACATCCTCGCCAACCCGCAAGTCACCGTGCTGGTGATCGATCCGGTCACCGCCGCCACCTACCGGCTCGAGCTGCTCTATCTGCGCACCGAGACCGAGGGTGCGCTGTTCCAGAGCCTGAAGGCCAAGCTGGCGGGCATCGCCTCGCACACCGGCATGAGCGGCGTGTTCAAGCTGCAGGGGGCGGACGTCTACCGCGTGCTGCTGGTGGAGCGCGTGCCCGGGCCCGAGCTGGAGCGTCCGGCGCCGGCGCGCAATCTGCTCAACGCGCTCCGCAACAGCGGCGCGCGCCTGGCCGAGTGCGGCGAGCTGTGCACGCTGTTCGACCAGGCGCTGGCCGCGCTGGTGAGCGAGTTCGGCATCCAGCACGCGCTGCTGCTGATGGCCGACGAGGGCGCGCGCTGCCTGTACACGGTGGGCAGCCGCGGCTACCCGGCCACCGGCGTGGGCTCGGAGATCGCGTACGGCAATGGCGTGATCGGCGTGGCCGCGCAGTACCGCTGCGCCATCCGCATCAGCCACATGACGATGGAGTACTGTTACGGGCGCGCCGGCCGCGCCGCGGTGCTGGCGCAAGACCTGACCCTGCAGGCCGAGATTCCCTTCCCTGGCCTGCCCGAACCGCACAGCCAGCTGGCCGTGCCCATCCTCGCCGCCGGGCGGCTGCTGGGCGTGCTGTGCGTGGAAAGCCCGGAGGATCTGCGCTTCAGCTACGACGACGAGGACGCGCTGCTGACTCTGGCCGCGCTGCTAGGGCTGGCGATCCACCGGCTGCAGCAGGAGGAAGACCATGCGCCGGCGGCGCGTGCCGTGGCCCTGCCCGCGCCCGCGGCGGCGGGGCCGACGCTGGAGTTGCGGCATTACGCGCTGAATCACAGCATCTTCATCGACGGCGACTACCTGATCAAGGGCGTGCCGGGGGCGATCCTGTGGAAGCTGCTGCGCCAGCACCGCGAGAGCGGGCGCGACGAATTCAGCAACCGCGAGCTGCGCATGGCCGGGGATCTGGGCCTGCCCGAGGTGGCCGACAACCTCGAGGCGCGTTTGATTCTGTTGCAGCGCCGGCTCGACGAACGCTGCCCGTATATGGCGATCGAGAAGACCGGCCGTGGTCAGTTCAGGCTCAAGATGATGTGCTCCCTAAATTTGGTTGAGGCCGAGGCATAGGCCTGGGCTCAACGATAGGAGCGTGGCGCCGCGCGCGCTCGTAAATCTTGCTTCGCGCGATCTTAAGAAATTGCTAAGTGCCGGCCTGCATCAGCGCGATCAGCTCCTGGGTGAACTCGAGCGCCTCCTCCGGGGTGGCGAAGTAATACTCGCCGCCCAGGTCGGCCACATCGCCCTCGGGCCCCACATGCACCACCGACCAGCCCTCGGCGCCGCCGCCGATCGCGCAGATGCCGAAGCTGCCGGGCGCCAGCTCGCGGGCGCTGCCGGAGGTGACGAAGATGTCGCGGCCGAGGTGGGTGTGGTAGCGTTTTAGCAAGCAAATACTTTTCGAGGGTGACGAGATGACCAAGGCGATCTGGAACGGCGTGGTGCTGGCGGAGAGCGAGGATACCGTGGTGCTGGAAGGCAACCACTACTTCCCCGCCGACAGCCTCAAGCGCGAATACACCAGCTTCAGCAACCACCGCAGCAGCAGCGACAAGGGCCAGGCCCAGTACCTGAGCCTGTTCGTGAACGGCGAGCTGAACCCCGATGCGGTCTGGTTCTACCCCGAGCCCAGCGAGTCCGCGGCCGCCATCAAGGGCCGCTACGCGTTCTGGAAGGGCGTGCAGATCGTGGAAGGGTGAACCGAGGCGCTTCAGCGCTTCACAGGAAAAGCCGGATCACTTGTGAGGTCCACAGCGATTCTTTGTCGCTGCTGGCTGCTTCCCAGCGCTTGATTTCACCAGCCAGATAGGCTCGCGACTCGGGTGTGTCCAAGTCGCCGATGGCCTTGATGGCCATGGCTCGATCTTGCCAGATGGAGTCGCGGCGTTCGTAGAGGCGTTTGAGCAGCTCGAACTGGTTCCTGGCGCCCAACGTGCCCAGCGACGAGATGGCGGCGAGGCGAACGTACTCGTCGGCATGCTGGCTCAGCTGCACCATGCGATCGATCGCGCCGGGATGGTTGCTGAATCCCAGAGCGTAGACGTCCAGATATGCGTCACCTTCAAGGCGTGCCACGTCAAGCTTCTGCAGAAGACTGGCCAGCTGTGCATCGCTGGCACGCCAGCCGTAGGCCTGGCCCGCTATCTTGCTGGCCAGTTCCTTCACCGCCAGGCTTAGTGGCTGATTGAAGGTGGGCTCGATGACCTCTTCGAACGACCATACCGGCACCTTGGCGCGTTTGACAAAGGCGGCCACGCGTTTCCTGCCGGCAGGCGTGTCTACCGTGGCGGATAGATAGGTGAAGGTTACGAACGGCGAGAAGCCATTGCTGCGATGGTTGAGCACACGAAAGGTCTGCAGCGCCAAGGTCGGCTCGCCGCTGCCGGCAGCGACTTTGACCGACAGTCCGCGTGAGGCCAATTCTGCCTGCAGATGCTCGCCCAGAAAGGCCACGGGCTGCAGCGGGCCGGCGTCTGTGCGCAGGCCGGCAGGCAGGGTGCCGGTGCTGAAGTCGCGCTCCGCGCCCTTGCGCTCGTCGCCAAGGTTCAGCGTTGCGGCCACTGGCGTGCTCGGCTTGCCGTTAAGGCCTGATGGGCTGGGTGACTTGATCAGGTAGCTGCTGGGCGCGCAGGCACTCAACAGGGCAGCAAGAGCCAGGGCCGAGACGGCGCGCAGGCGGGTGGGGTAATGAAACATAGGTCTCCCTGGGTCTATTGATAGGTGTCGTAGCGCCGGTTGGCGCGGCGGGAATGCTAACGGCTCATGAACATGTCGCTCATGAGGGCTTGCCCCTTTAGCGCGGCCACAACACCCACATGCGCAGCGGCTGCTTCATGCGGCCGGCCTGTGCCTCGGCCTCGCTGCCCCAGCCCCAGAAATAGTCGGCCCGCACCGCGCCGGTGATGGCGCTGCCGGTGTCCTGCGCCATCACCAGGCGGCGCAGCGGCTGGTTGGAGAGCGGCTCGCTGGTGTCCAGCCAGACCGGCGTGCCATAGGGAATGCTGGCGCGGTCCACCGCGATCGAGCGGCCCGGCGTGAGCGGCACGCCCTGGGCGCCGCGCGGGCCCAGGGCCGGGTCGGGCAGGGCCTCCTCGCGGAAGAACACATAACGCGGGTTGCTCCACAGCAGCTCGCCGAGGCGCTGCGGGTTGCGGCGCGCCCAGTCCTTGATGGCCGGCCAGGAGGCCTCGCCGGCGCGCAGCTCGCCGCGCTCGATCAGGCTGCGGCCGATCGACTGGTAGGGCTGGTCGTTGTGGCCGGCAAAGGCCAGCCGCAGCCATCTGCCATCGGGCAGGCGCAAGCGGCCCGAGCCCTGGATCTGCAGCACCAGCGCGTCCAGCGGGTCTTCCACATAGGCCAGCTCATGCCGCTTCAGGCGCGCGCGCAGCTCGCCATCGCTCTCGATCTGCTGGCGCGTGTAGTAGGGGCGGCGCTGCGCGAGGTCCGGCGGCGGGCCGTGCAGGGGCGTGCGGAAGCTGCCCTGCGGCGCCCTCCGCGCCTCCAGCATGGGCTCGTAATAGCCGGTGATCAGGCCCAGCGCCTCGCCCTCCAGGCTCTCCACCCGGTAGGGCTGCAGATGCTTCATCAGGAACAGCTGGGCCTCCATGTCGTCGGCCGGCGCCTGCAGGGCGGCGCGCGCGCACAAGATGGACCAGCCGGGGGCAGGTCTTGCGCAGGACTGCAGCAGGGCGGGCCAGAGCTCGGCGGCGCGGTCCTCGCCCCAGCCGGGCAGCTCGGACCAGTCATGCGCCACCCAGCGCGCGCGCTCGCGCTGCAGCACCGCGCGTTCACGCGGCGCGCTCGCCGCCGGCACGCTGGCGGGCGCGGGCTCCTGGAGCGCGGGGCCGGGAGCGGGCTCGCGCACCAGCGGCGGGGCACCGCAGCCGCTCAAGGCCAGCAGCGCGCCTAGAATCAGCCCCGCCGCGCAGTTCGCGCGGGTGCTGGAAGAGCAGAACAAAAGGGTTCGAACCGACATGGGCGTGATCTTGCTGGAAGCCCTGGGCGCCTTGGCCCTGCTGGTGTTCATTGTCTGGTGGACCATGTTCTCGGGCCGCAAGGGTGGCGAGCGCCGTCTGCCGGAAGAAGGCAAGGGCGGCGACGACCAGGCCTGAGCGGCGCTCAAGGCCGGGGCGGCAGGAAGAAGCTGCGCGGGGCGCTGCGCAGGCGTTGCCAGATCGCCCCCAGCACGCGGCGCTGGTCGTCCAGCTTGATGCCGCGCGAGCGCAGCGCCACCTTGAAGGCGAGATAGAAGCTCACGCCCAGGTTCAGGGCGCCGGTGCCCAGCACGCCGATCACGCACAGCCAGAAGGGGCTGCTCGCCATCACGCCAAAGCCCAGATTGCCGACCGCGGCGGCCAGCTGGCCGGTGGAAAGGGTGATGTGGCGCACCTCGATGGGCAGGCCGAAGAAGGCCAGCAGGGCCGGCACCAGGCCCAGCATCATGCCCAGCGAGACATTCGCCGCCAGCCCCGAGATATTGGCGCGCCACCAGGCCGCCCAGCGCTGCGCACGCGCCTGGCCCAGGCGCGCGATGATGCGCGGATTCCAGGCGATGGCGCTGTCCAGGCGGTGGAACACGAACCAGTTCTCCACCCAGCCGGCCATCAGGCTGCTGGCGAACAGCAGCACGCCGGTGAAGGCGGCGAACAGCCAGGAGGGGCCCAGCACGTTGAGCGAATGCAGCACGTAATGGGCATCGTGCTCGCCCACCGGCGTGCCGCCGAAGAACGCCCGGCTGAGCAGTTGCACGCCCAGCACCAGCGGCGCCACCATCAGCAGATTGCCGAGGATGCCGGCCACCTGCGAGCGGAACAGATTCGCCACCTCGTCGACAAAGCTCTCCAGGCCCTCGGGCGTGGCGATGTGCTGCAGCTTGTGCGCCATCGCCGGCGCCGTCATGGCCGGCTGCTTGGTGGCCACGGTCCAGTGCAGCAGATGGATGATGACGAAGCTCAGCGCGTAATTGGCGCCGGCCCAGAAGCCGGCCCAGAAGGCGGTGAGGCCCAGCGCCATCACCGCGAACTTGGCGAAGGTGGTGCCCACGATCACCAGGCCGCCGCCGGCGGCGCGCCTCAGCATGTCGCGGTACTCGCTGCGGTCGCGGGTGATGTAGTGCTCGCCGGTCGCGGCGCTGCGCTCGGCCACCTTGCGCGCCAGCAGCGAGTAATGGCGCGAGAACAGGGTGTGGATGCTGCGGCGCTCGTGCACCACGCGCACCAGGCCCGCCACCAGGCGCAGCAGCTCGCGCTGCGGCCGTTCGCTCACCAGGCAGTCCAGCAGGTCCTCGATGCGCTGGCTGCGCGCCAGCAGCTGCTCCACCTCGAACATCAGGTCCACCGAGACGCCATGCTCCTCCAGGTGCTCGGGCACGGTGGCCGCGGCCTGGTTGCAGCGCGCCAGTAGGGCGCGGAAGAACTGCAGCGCCGTCGCAAGCGCCGCGTGGTCCTGCGTGCGCAGCGCCGCCACCACCGCATCGCCGGCCGCGGCCAGCTGCTCGAAGGGCTGGTCGCTCAGCAGCGCCTGATCCATGCGGCGGCGCATCGGCCCGGCCAGACCGGCGGCGCGCACCGCGCTCACCATCACGGTGAGGGCGCTCACCAGGGCCTCGCGCCAGTCGCGGGCGGCCTGCTCGGGCTTGAACAGCCGCGCCACGCGCTCCAGCAGCTCGTCGTCGATGGCCAGCAGCCATTGCTCGTCGGACTCGGCCGGGAACAGCAGGGCGAACAGCTCGCCCAGGTCGCGTGTGTCGGCGGTGTCGGGCAGCAGGCGCTCGCGCAGGCGCGTGAAGAACTCGCCCCACAGGTCCATGCGCGGGGCGAAGCCCACCTCGGCAAACAGGCCCAGTGCATCGGCCTCGGCCCAGACCCCGCTGATCACCGCGGCAAAGCTGCGCGCATGTTCGGGGTGGCGCTCCAGCACGTTCAGCAGATGCTTGAGGCGGCGCAGTGGCAGCGGCGTGCCGCGGTCCTCGCCGGTGGGCTCCTCGTTCCTGGCGGGGGCGTGGCGCAGCCATTCGAGCAGGCGCACCAACCAGAGATTGCGCTGCACCAGCGCGGCCTTGGGGTCGGCTGCGTTGAGCAGCGCGGTGAGGTCCCAGGCGGCAGATGCCTTGTGGGCCATCAGTGCAGGCTGGCGCTGTCGGCCAGCGCGAATTCGGGCACCTCGGCGTAGAACACCTCGGCCGCCTCGGTGACGCAGAGGTAGCGGCCCTTCATGCTGCCTTGCTTGGTGGCGATCTGGGCCCAGGAGCTGTACTGGAAGCGCTCGCCCGGCTGCAGCAGCGGCTGGTGGCCCACCACCGCCAAGCCATGCACCTCCTGCACCTCGCCGCGCGCGTCGGTGATCTGCCAATGCCTGGCCACCAGCTGGGCGGCGATGTCGCCGCTGTTCTCTATCGTCACGGTGTAGCTGTAGGCATGGAGATCCTGGGCGGCATCGGTCTGCTCGGCCAGGGGCTGCACTTGCACGCTGCAACGGAATTCGGGATGTGCCATGCGGGTCATTCTAGGGACCCTAGGCAGAATGCACGGCCATGAGCACCGATGAAACCTCTCTTTACATCGCCCCCGACGGCGGCGCGCGCTGCCGCTGGTGCGAGGCACCCGGCTTCCCCGCCTATCTGCATTACCACGATGGTGAGTGGGGCTTCCCGGTGGACAACGACGTGCGGCTGTACGAGAAGCTGTGCCTGGAGGGCTTCCAGTCGGGCCTGTCCTGGCGCACCATCCTGGCCAAGCGCGAGGCCTTTCGCGCCGCCTTTGCAGGCTTCGACTTCGAGCGCGTGGCGGCATTCGGCGCGGCCGATGTCGAGCGCCTGCTGCAGGACGCCGGCATCGTGCGCCATCGCGGCAAGATCGAGGCGGCCATCCACAACGCCGCGCGCGCCATCGAGCTGCGCGCCGAATGCGGCAGCCTGGCGGCCTTCTTCTGGCGCTACGAGGAGGCGGCGCAGCCGGGCTGGCGGGCCGAGTCCGAGCGCTCGCGCGCGCTCTCCAAGGACCTCAAGAAGCGTGGCTGGAAGTTCGTCGGGCCTACCACCATGTATGCGCTGATGCAGGCCATGGGCCTGGTGAACGACCATCATCCGGCCTGCGTGACGCATGGCCGCGTGCTTGAGGCGCGGCGCGCCTTCAGGGTGCCCACCTAAAATCGTTCCGCATCAACTCCGAGCGCCCCGCCATCATGAGCACCACCTACCGCATCGCCCCCAGCATCCTCTCCGCCGACTTTGCCCGCCTGGGCGAGGAGGTGCGCCAGGTGCTGGCCGACGGCGCCGACTGGATCCACTTCGACGTGATGGACAACCATTACGTGCCCAACCTGACCTTCGGGCCGATGGTGTGCGAGGCGCTGCGCAAGCATGCGGTGAAGCCCGATGGCACGCCGGCGCCCATCGACGTGCACCTGATGGTGCAGCCGGTGGACAGCCTGGCGGTGGCCTTTGCCAAGGCCGGTGCCGATCTGGTGAGCTTCCATCCCGATGCCTCCACCCATGTGGACCGTACCCTGCAGCTGATCAAGGCCGAGGGCGCGCAGGCCGGCCTGGTGTTCAACCCGGCCGAGCCGCTGGACGTGCTGGAATGGGTGATCGACAAGGTCGACTTGATCCTCATCATGAGCGTGAACCCGGGCTTCGGTGGCCAGAGCTTCATCCCCTCGGCGCTGAAGAAGCTCGAGCAGGCGCGCCGCATCATCGAGAAGAGCGGCCGCGACATCCGCCTGGAGATCGACGGCGGCGTCAAGGTGGACAACATCCGGAGCATCGCCGATGCCGGCGCCGACACCTTCGTGGCCGGCTCGGCCATCTTCGGCAAGCCCGATTACAAGGCCGTGATAGCCGCGATGCGGGCCGAGCTGGCGCGCTGAGCCTTATCATCGGCGCCCATGAGTTCCATCCTCCTCGTCTGCGTGGCCAATATCTGCCGCTCACCCATGGCCGAGGTGGTGTTCAGGGCGCGCGCCCCGCTGCTGGGCCTGGGGCGCATCGAATCGGCCGGCGTGCGGGCCTCGCCGCGCGGCAATCCGATGGACCCGCGCGCGCTCGCCGCGCTGGCGCAGCGCCAGTACAAGGCCGAGAAGAAATGGCGCTCGCGCCGTGTCGCGCCGGTGGACTTCGAGCGCTTCGACCAGATCCTGGCGATGGACCTGGAGGTGCTGGAGGCCTTGCGCGAGCAATGTCCGCCGCCGCTGCTGGCGCGCCTGGGCCTGTTTCTCGAGGACGGGGCCGAGGTGCCCGATCCCTATTACGGCAGCGCCAAGGGTTTTGAGCATGTGCTCAACCTGATCGAAGCGCGGGCCGAGCAGCTGGCCCGCAGCGTGCTGGCTTAGGGCCCATGCTGATACGCACCAAGCTCGCCCTGCATCTCTCGCTCCAGGTGGTCTTGGTCGGCGCCATGATGGCGGCGCTGCTGCATCTGGCGATGTCCTACAAACACCTGGGCGAGGTGCAGGCGCGCCGCCTGGAGGCGCGCGAGCTGGCCGGCGAGATGCAGAAGTCCTCCGACGATCTGACGCTGATGGCGCGCCTGTTCGTGGTGACGCGCGAGCCCCGCTATGCCGAGTACTTCCGCGAGATCTCGCGCATGCGCGACGGCCTGGTGGCGCGCCCGCGGCATGACGACGGCTTTTACTGGGACATGGTGCTGGCCGAGCCGGGCCTGCGTCAGGCGCGCGGCCAGGGGCGCGAGAGCTCGCTGAGCGAGCGCATCCGCCAGGCCGGTTTCGCCGCCGACGAGCTGGCGCTGCTGGATGCCGCCAAGCGGCGCTCCGATGCGCTGCTGGCGGTGGAGGAGCAGGCCATCGGCATGGTGGACACGCGCGGCTCGGCGCAAAGCCTCAGCGACGAGGAATGGCGCCAGGCGCTGGAGCTGGTGCATGGCGCGGCCTACCGCCAGGCCAAGGCCGAGATCATGCGGCCGCTGCGCGAATTCCATCAGCTGCTGGAGCAGCGCCTGAGCGCGCAGCGCGAGGCCACCGAACAGCAGATCAGCTGGGCCATCTGGCTGGCCGCGGGCGTGGCCATGGTGCTGTTCCTGCATGCGCTGCTGCTGTTCTACAACTTCGACCGCTCGGTGCGGCATCCGCTCGAGGTGCTGCGGCGCTGGGCGCAGGCGGTGCGGGTGGGCCGGCATGGCAGCCGCACCAAGCTGCAGGACAGTTCCGAGTTTGGCGAGCTCTCGGCGGTGATCGACGAGATGGCCGAGTCGGTGGAGCGCAGCCTGGCCGAGCTGAAGGACGAGGTGGCCAAGCGCACGCGCGCCGAGGAGGTGGTGCGGCATCTGGCCAACCATGACGCGCTCACCGGCCTGCCCTCGCTGCGGCTGCTGCACGACCGCCTGGATCGCGCCCTCGCCCATGCCCAGCGGCACCAGCAGGGCCTGGCGCTGATGTTCGTGGACCTGAACGGTTTCAAGCCAGTGAACGACCGCTACGGCCATGAGAGCGGCGACGTGGTGCTGAAGGCGATGGCGCAGCGCCTCGCCGCCGGTCTGCGCGATGCCGACACGGTGGGCCGCGTGGGCGGCGATGAGTTCCTCATCATCCTGCCCGAGGTGGCCAGCCATGAGGCCGCGGCCCTGGTGCGCGAGAAGCTGGTGGCGGCGCTGGCCGCGCCGGTGTTCCTGGCCCAGCACCATGTGGCGGTGCATGTCAGCGCCGCCATGGGCATCGCCATCTTCCCCGACGACGCGCGCGACATGCAGGACCTGCTGCGCGCCGCCGATCAGGACATGTACAAGGTCAAGGCCGAGATGCAGAAGGCCCCGACGGGCCCGGGCTAGTCAATAGGCCTAACCCGTCGCATGCTCGGTCATGCGGGTGGCCTTGACCTCGCGCATGTCCGGCCCCTTGCCGCTGTAGCGGTCCAGCGCCAGATAGATCACCGGCGTGATGTAGAGCGTCACCGCCTGCGAGACGATCAGGCCGCCCACCACCGCCAGGCCCAGGGGCTGGCGCAGCTCGGCGCCGGCGCCCAGGCCCAGCGCGATCGGCAGCGCGCCCATCAGCGCCGCCAGCGTGGTCATCATGATGGGGCGGAAGCGCAGGATGCAGGCCTCGCGGATGGCGGCCTGCGGGCTCATGCCGCCATTGCGCTGCGCGTCCAGCGCGAAGTCGATCATCATGATGGCGTTCTTCTTCACGATGCCGATCAGCATCACGATGCCGATGGTGGCAATCACCGTCAGCTCGACGTTGAAGAGCTGCAGCGTCAGCAGCGCGCCCACCGCCGCCGAGGGCAGGCCGGCCAGGATGGTGATGGGGTGGATATAGCTCTCGTAGAGCACGCCCAGCAGCACATAGATGACCGCCAGTGCCAGCGCGATCAGCAGCAGCTGGCCACCCTGGGAGTCCTGGAACACCGCCGCATCGCCGCCATAGCTGGTGATCACGCTGGCCGGGAAGCGCAGCTCCTTCACATAGCCGTCCAGCCTGGCGGTGGCGTCGCCCAGCGGCACATCGGGCGCCAGGTTGAAGGACAGCGTGATCGCCTGCAGCTGGCCCTGGTGGTTGATGGCGGTGGGCCCGAGGCCGCGCCGCACCGTGGCAAAGGCGGTGAGCGGCACCTGGGCGTTGTTCTTGCCGCGCAGATAGATCTTGTTGAAGGCGTCCTCGCTGAGGCGGTCGCCCTCGCTGGCCTCCATGATCACCTGGTAGGTGTTGCTCTCGGCGTAGATGCTGGAGATCTGGCGCTCGCCGAAGGCGTCGTAGAGCGCGCTGCGCAGGTCCTGCATCTGCACGCCCAGCATGGCGGCGCGCTCGCGGTCGATGATGAGGTTGGCCTCCAGGCCGCGCAGCTGCGAGTCGCTGGTGACGTCGCGGAACAGCGCGTCGCCGCGCAGCTTCTCCTGCAGCTTGACCGCCCATTGGTTGAGCTCGCCCGCCGCCACCGACTGCAAGGTGTACTGGTAGCGGCTCTTGCTCTGGCGGCCGCCCAGCTGCAGGTTCTGCACCGGGCGCAGGTAGACGGCGATGCCGGGCAGGCCGCGCAGCTTCTTGCGCAGGCTCTCCAGCACCTGGGGCATGGGCGGACGCTCGCCGCGCGGCTTCAGGTTGATGAACATGCGGCCGGTGTTGCTGGCATTGCCGCCGCCGCCGCCCTGGCCCACCGCGGCCGCCACGCTGGCCACCGCGGGGTCGGACTTCACCAGCGCGGCCGCCTGCTCCTGCAGCACCGTCATGGCGTTGAAGCTGATGTCCTCGCTGGCCTCGGTGCTGGCCTGGATCTGGCCGATGTCTTCCTCGGGGAAGAAGCCCTTGGGGATGGCGTTGTAGAACCAGACAGTGGCGGCAAAGCTGGCCAGCGCCAGGCCCAGGATCCAGCTGCGGTGGCGCAGCGCCCAGTCGAGGCTGCGCGTGTAGGCACCCAGCACCGCATGGAAGCCGGCCTCGAAGCTGCGCCCCAGCGCGTTCTCCTGCACATGGTGGTGCGGCTTGAGGAAGCGGCTGCACAGCATCGGCACCAGGCTCAGCGAGACGCCGGCCGAGACCAGGATGGAGAGCGACACCACCACCGCGAACTCATGGAACAGCAGGCCGATCACCCCCGGCATGAAGAAGATCGGGATCAGCACCGCCACCAGCGAGATCGAGATCGACATGATGGTGAAGGCCATTTCGCGCGCGCCGCGTATCGCCGCGGCGAAGGGCTCCATGCCGTCCTCCACATGGCGCACGATGTTCTCCAGCATCACGATGGCATCGTCCACCACCAGGCCCACCGCCAGCGTGATGCCCAGCAGCGAGATGTTGTCGAGGCTGTAGCCCAGCGCGAACAGCAGGGTGAGGGCGCCGATCAGCGAGATCGGCAGCGACAGCGTGGGGATCAGCGTGGCGACGGCGCGGCGCAGGAAGATGAAGATCACCAGCACCACCAGGGCCACCGTCAGCGCGAGCGTGAAATAGACGTCGTGCAGCGACTCGCGGATCGAGCGCGAGCGGTCGTTCAGCGTGGTCATCTGCACCGAGGCGGGCAGCTGGCTGGCAAAGCGCGGCAGCATCGCCTTCACCGCATCCACCACCTGCACCGTGTTGGCATCGGGCTGGCGCTGCACCGCCAGCACGATGGAGCGCTCGCCGTTGAAGTTGCTGAAGGACTTGACGGTCTCGTAGCTGTCCTGCACCTCGGCCACGTCGCGCAGGTAGATGGGCGCGCCATTGCGCGAGGCCACCACGATGGTGCCGAATTCGCGCGCGCTCTTGAGCTGCTTGTTGGCCTGGATGGTGAGGGTCTGGCGCGAGCCGTCCAGCACGCCCACCGGGGTGTTCGCATTCGCGCCCTTGATGGCGGCCTGCAGCTCCTCCAGCGTGATGTTGCGCTGGTTCAGGTCCTCGGTGCGCACGCGGATGCGCACCGCATAGCGCTTCTGGCCGAAGATCGAGACCTGGGCCACGCCGTTGATGGTGGAGAGGCTGGGGGTGATGAGGTTCTCGGCAAAGTCGTTCAGGTCCGAGAGATTCATTGAGGGCGAGGTCAGCGCCACCAGCAGCACCGGCGCATCGGCCGGATTCACCTTGCGGTAGGAGGGCGGCGAGGTCATCTCGGCCGGCAGCGCGCGCAGCGAGCGGAACAGCGCCGCCTGCACGTCCAGCGCCGCGGCATCGATATTGCGCGAGGGGTCGAACTCGATCGTCAGCGAGGTCGAGCCGAGGATGTTGGTGGACGAGATCGTCGTCACGCCGGCGATGGTGGAGAACTGCTTCTCCAGCGGCAGCGCCACCGAGGACGACATGGTCTCGGGGCTGGCGCCCGGCAGGCTGGCCTGCACATTGATGACCGGCGTGTTGTAGGAGGGCAGGGCGGCCACCGGGATCTTGCCCCAGGCGGCCAGGCCAGCGATCACCAGCGCGATGTTCAGCAGCACGGTCATCACCGGCCGCCGGATGAAGAGCTCGGTGAGATTCATGCCTTGGCTCCGGACGCGGCGTCGGAGGCCTTCTTGGCCGGGGCCGCGGGATTCACCGCCGCCGCCTGCTCCTTCACCGGCGTGCCCGGGCGCAGGTTCTGCTTGCCGTCCAGCACCACTGTGGCGCCGGCGTCAATGCCTTCCACCACCGCCAGCTCGCCGAAGGGGTAGCGCAGCTGTACCGGCTTGAGTTGCGCGGTCTTGTCGGCATCCACCACATAGACTGAGCGCTCGTTGCCGCGCAGGATGATGGCGGCCTGCGGGATCACCACCGCGTCCTTGATGCTGCGCAGCGTCATGCGGATGCGCACATACTGGCCGGGCCAGAGCGTCTCGCTGGCGTTCTCGAAGTCGGCGCGCACCTTGATCGTGCCGGTGCTGGCGTCGACCAGGTTGTCCACAAAGCTGACGCGGCCCAGCACCTTGGCCTCGGGCGCGCCGCTGCGCGCCGCACCGGGCATCAGCACCTGGGCCTCCAGGGCCGCCGTCTCGCCCTTGCCCTGGCGGGTGGCGGCCAGCAGCGGCGCGAGCTGGGTCTCGGGCACGTTGAAGCTCACGCCGATGGGGTTGATCTGCGCAATGCTCACCAGCGGCACGGCGGCCGCGCTGGCCTGCACCAGGCTGCCCGCCACCACGCTGACGATGCCGGCGCGGCCGGACAGCGGCGCGCGCACCTCGTTGTAGCTGAGCGCCACCTGGGCCGACTGCAGCGCGGCCTCGTCGGCCTGCAGCTGGGCGCGCTGGCCTTCCAGATTGGCCAGCGCGGTATCGACCGCGTTCTGCGCCACGAAGTTCTGCGCCAGCAGCTCGCGGGCGCGCTGGTACTGGCGCTCCAGGTCGGCCATGCTGGCGCGGCTGCGCGCCGCCTGGGCACGCGCCTTCTCGAGGTTGGCGCGGTCGGCGCGGTCGTCGAAGCGGAACAGCAGCGCGCCCTTGCGCACCGTCTGGCCGTCCTTCACCAGCACCTCGCGCACGGTGCTGGTGGTCTGGGCGCGCAGGTCCACATTGCTGAGCGCGGTGACCGTGCCGCTGGCCTCCAGGGTCACGGGCACGTCCTGGCGCAGGGCCTTCACCACCCCCACGGCCTGCGGGGCGGCGCCCTTGCCGGCGCCGGACGCCGCGGAAGCCGCCGGCGCGGCCGTGCCGTCCTTCGCCCCCCCGCCCGCCTGCTGTTGTTTCCACCACCAGCCGCCGGCGGCGATGGCTAGGACAAGGGCGGTGAGGGCGATGGACTTGCTGCTGCGCATGCTGGTGTCGGGCTCGGCTGAAGGGGCCGCTCAGCTTAGCCGGTTCCACCGCCGGCGGTGTTTCGCTTCGGTGAACGGCTGCAGCGCCGTGCGCACTTCACACTTGCAGCGCACGCGCCAGCCGCGCCCCCGCCACCGCGTTGTGCTTCACCAGGGCGATATTGGTGGCCAGGCTGCGCCCCGCGGTGAGGGCCTTGATGCGTGCGAGCAGAAAGGGCGTGACGGCCTTGCCGGCGATGCCCTGGGCGGCCGCCTCCTGCAGGGCCTGCGCGGTGATGGCGTCGATCTCGGCGCGCGGCATGGCCTCGGCTGCCGGCACCGGATTGCTGATCACCACGCCACCGCTCAGGCCCAGCGCCCACTTGGTCTTCAGAAAGCGCGCCTGCTCGGCCGGGCTGTCGAGGCGGAAATCCGCCTTGAAGCCGCTGTCGGGCGTGTAGAAGGCGGCGAAATTGTCCTGGCCGATGGACAGCACCGGCACGCCGTGGGTTTCCAGGTACTCGAGCGTCAGGCCGATGTCGAGGATGCTCTTGGCACCGGCGCACACCACCGCCACCGAGCTGCGCGCCAGCTCCTGCAGATCGGCCGAGATGTCGAAGCTGGTCTCGGCGCCGCGGTGCACGCCGCCGATGCCGCCGGTCACGAACACCCGGATCTCGGCCAGCGCGGCGCAGATCATGGTGGCGGCCACGGTGGTGGCGCCGATCTTGCCGCTCGCGATCACATAGGGCAGGTCGCGCCGGCTCACCTTCATGGCCTCGGGCGACTGGCCCAGCAGCTCCAGCTCGGCGTCGGCGAGGCCGATGCGGATCTTGCCGCCCAGGATCGCGATGGTGGCCGGCACCGCGCCCTCGGCGCGTATCAGGGTCTCCACCTCGCGCGCGGTCTGCACGTTCTGCGGGTAGGGCATGCCATGCGAAATGATGGTGGACTCCAGCGCCACGATGGGCAGGCCGGCGCGGCGGGCAGCGGCCACTTCGGCCGAGAACTCGAGGTATTCATGCATGGGATAGAAACTCCGGCGTCAGGTCGGGGTGGACGGTATGTTCGGTCTGCAGGGTCAGGGCGGCGAGCCTGAGGCCCAGGCGGCAGGCCGCCGCCAGGTCTTCGGGAGCGTGGTGCAGGGCGGCGCAGACACCGGCGGCAAAGGCGTCGCCGGCACCGGTGACGTCGGCCACCGGCACGGCCGCGGCCGCCATGGTCTGCAGGTCGCCGCCCTGCTCGGCCAGGCGCAGGCCGGCGGCGCCATCGGTCACCACCAGGCGCTGCAGGCCGCGCGCGCGCAGCTGGTCGAGGGCGCGCTGCCAGGCGCGCTCGCTGCCCAGGCGCAGGCCGCTGAGGGTCTGCATTTCGTCGCGGTTCAGGATCAGCAGGTCCAGGCCTTGCAGATCCTCGGGCAGGCGCTCCATCTTGGGCTGGGAGACCGCCACCGCGCTGAGGCGCTGGCCGCTGGTGCGCGCCTCCTCGATCAGCAGCTGCACGCTGGCGGCCGGCAGGTTCAGGTCCAGCACCAGGCTGCCGGCCTGGGCGCGCTGGGCCGCGCACAGGCGCAGGAAGTCGGGCGTGATGCGTTCGACCAGCTCCATATGCGCGAGCGCCAGCACCAGCTCGCCGGACAGATCCAGCACCGCTGTGTAGCTGCCGGTGTGGGCGTCGGCGGCCTGCAGGCTGCCGCCGGTCTGTGCGCCCAGCTGCTGCAGCTGGCCCAGCAGGCCGCGCCCGGCCGGGTCGTCGCCCACGGCGGTGAGCAGATGCACCGGCAGGCCCAGCCGCGCCAGGTTCTCGGCCACATTGCGCGCCACCCCGCCCGGGGTCTCGCGCAGGGCCGCCGGGTTGGAGGTGCGCATCTGCAGCGGCGCCAGGCTGCGCAGCTTGCGGTCCACATTGCTGCCGCCTATACACACGATGGGGCGCGCCTGAGGCAGCACATAGGCGCGCCCGAGGATGCGGCGCTCCCGCGTGAGGGCCGCGATATGCCCGGCCACCGCCGAGCGCGACAGCCCCAGCTGCTGGGCCAGATCCTGCTGGCTCACATAGGGGTTGGCGCGCAGCAGCGCGTAAAGCTGTTCTTTCTTGCTGTCCATCGCGGCATTCTAAAACAATTGTCTGTTTTAGAGGACAAGTGTCCTTGTCGCCTTCTCAGGGGCAGCCAAGCCGGCCGGATCGGACTAGAGTCAATAGCTCGGGGAGCTTGCGGCGCAAAGACCGTCTGCCTTGGAGACCTCAGGTGCACCAGGATGCCGTGCTTGCCGATTTGCATGCGCCGCCCGCCGAGCCGCAGGGCGCCTGCGATTTCCAGCTGCTGTTCAACACGCTGCCGGGGCTCTACCTGGTGCTGGATCCGGCGCTGCGCATCCTGGCCGCGACCGACGCCTATTTGCGCGCCACGCTGACGCAGCGCGAGGCGGTGATCGGGCGCGCGCTGTTCGAGGTGTTTCCGGACAACCCCGACGATCCCATGGCCGACGGCGTGCGCAATCTGCGCGCCTCGCTGGAGCGGGTGCAGCAGCGCCTTGAGCCCGACCGCATGGCGGTGCAGCGCTACGACATCCGGCTGCCCGACGGCAGCGGCTTCGAGGAGCGCTATTGGCAGCCGCTGAACCTGCCGGTGCTGGGCCCGGACGGCGCGCTGGCCTGCATCGTCCACAAGGTGGAGGACGTGACCGAGGCACAGCGGCGCAGCCGCGAGGTGGCCGCGATCAACAGCCGGCTGCGCCAGGCCGAGCAGGGCTTGCAGGAGTTCGCCGCCATCATCGAGTCCTCCACCGACGCCATCCTCAGCGAGCGGCTGGATGGCGTGATCGTGAGCTGGAACCATGGCGCCGAGCGCATGTTCGGCTACAGCGCCGCCGAGGCCATCGGCCGGCCCAGCGCGATGCTGCTGCCACCCGATCGCGGCGAGGAGCAGGCGCAGCTGCTGGCGCGGGTGGCGCGCGGTGAGTGGGTGGCGCATTTCCAGACCGTCAGGCTGGCCAAAGATGGCCGCCTGCCGGACATCGCCGCCACCATCTCGCCGGTGCTCAACGAACATGGCCAGGTGGTGGGCGCCTCCACGATCGCGCGCGACATCAGCAATGCCAAGCGCGCCGAGCGCATGCTGCGCGAGAGCGAGGCGCGCATGAAGGAGCTGTTCGAGAACCTCAGCAGCGGGGTGGCGATCTTCCGCGCCCTGCCCGATGGCCGGGACTTCCAGCTGATCGGCTTCAACCGCACGGCCGAGCGCATCGAGAACGCCAGCGAGGCCCAGGTGATGGGCAAACTGGTGCAGCAGGTCTACCCGGGTCAGATCGGCCAGGCGCTGCTGGAGGCGCTGCGTCAGGTCTGGCGCAGCGGCCAGGCGCAGCAGGCGCCGGTCTCGCTGCGCGGCGAGGACGGGCAGATCGCCGGCTGGCGCGCCAACTACATCTGCAAGCTCTCGCTGGGCGAGCTGGCGGTCATCTACGATGACCTCACCGCCGAGAAGCAGGCCGAGGAGCGCATGCTGCAGCGCGCCCATTACGACGCGCTCACCGGCCTGCCGAACCGCACCCTGCTGACCGACCGTGTGCAGCAGGCCCTGGTTGCGGCCAAGCGCGGCAAGGCGCGGCTGGCCGTGCTGTTCGTCGACCTCGACCGCTTCAAGCCCGTCAACGACGAGCTGGGGCATGGCGTGGGCGACCAGCTGCTGTGCGAGGTGGCGCTGCGCATGCGGCGCTGCCTGCGCGAGTCCGACACCGTGGCGCGCGTCGGCGGCGACGAGTTCGTGGTGCTGCTGCCCCAGGTGGCCAGCGGCGCCGATGCCCTGGCGGTGGCCGAGAAGATCCTCTATGCGCTGAACCAGGACTTCGAGCTCGCCGGGCGGCGCGTCAACATCGGCGCGAGCATCGGCGTGGCGCAATATCCCGAGCATGGCGGCAGCGAGGAGCTGCTGGCCAAGAACGCCGACGCGGCCATGTACCGGGCCAAGAACGAGGGGCGCAACTGCGTGCGCATGGCCGCGAGCCCATAAGATCGCTGCGCGCAATACCCGCGCGCTGACGATCCGAACCGTGCTGCCCACCTCCGCCAGACTCGCCACCCCCCAAGCCTTCATCGTCGATCTCGACGGCACCCTGGTCGATACCCTGGGTGACTTTGTGGCCGTGCTGCAGCGCGTGCTGGCGGAACTGGAGCTGCCCCTGGTGGGGCGCGAATTCGTCGAGCACACGGTGGGGCAGGGCAGCGAGCATCTGATTCGCAGCACCCTGGCCGAGGTGGGCGGCGCGCCCAGCCTCTACGACCCGGCGTGGCAGCTCTACCAGCGCTTTTACCGCGACATCAACGGCCAGCATGCCGAGGTCTTCCCGGGCGTGCGCGCGGGCCTGGACGCGCTCAAGGCCCTGGGCCTGCCGATGGCCTGCCTGACCAACAAGCCGGCCGCCTTCGCGCGCGAGCTGCTGGCGCGCAAGCAGCTCGCCGGCTATTTCACGCTGGTGTTCGGTGGCGACGACTTCGAGCGCAAGAAGCCCGACCCCCTGCCCCTGCTGAAGACCTGCGAGGCCCTGGGCACCGCGCCGGCGCATACCTGGATGGTGGGCGACTCCAGCAACGATGCGCGCGCCGCGCGTGCCGCCGGTTGCCCGGTGGTGCTGCTGAGCCATGGCTACAACCATGGCCAGCCCATCCACGCAGTGGATGCCGATGCGGTGTTCGACTCGCTGGATGAATTTCCGCGCTGGCTGGATGCGAAAGTCAGCCGCGACCCGAACGCTCGCGCTTGATACCCAGCAGGGCATCCTTGAGCTGCTCGTCGGCGGGCGACTTGCCGAGCCAGATCTTCAGTAGCACGTTGTAGAACTCGGCTTCCTTGATGGGCTCGCCCTGCACCTTGCCGTTCACATAGACCACCGTGCCGGTGCCAGGCACCCAGTCGACGCTGAAATGCTCGCCGGTGCTCATGCGCTTCTTGCTGGAGAAGATCTCGGCCACGCGCAGCACGCCGTTGATGGCCTTGGAGAACTCCTCGCGCGTGGAGTTGTCTTCCATGCCCTTGGTGAAGAGCTTGCCGAGTTCGTTGCCGTCGATCTCGCGCAGCATCTGGATATGCAGGCGTTTGGCGCCCGTCGCGCCCAGCACGGCCTCGGGCGAGGTGGCCTTGGCCGCGAGATAGAGGCCGGCGGTATAGACCTTGAAGAAGGCCTTGTAGCGGATGCCCGCGCCATTGAGTTGCAGCTTGGCGCCGCCGACCTCGGCCGTGGGCTCGTACTTGACCCCGGCCACCTCGACGTTTTGCGCCAGCGCGGTCAGGGGCAGGGCCATGGCCATCGCAGCCGCGGCCATGGAGGCCAGGATTACTCGTCGCATTTGTCTCGCTCCGTTCAGAGTCTGTCTACGCCTGGACCCAACGACCTGCAGGCTTGTGGGCCAAGTATCTGCCATCGACGCGCCTGCTGTGCATAGGGGCGACGCGTAAACCGTGCGAGCCGTGACCGCTGCTACACTTGGTCGCATCATGTTCATCACGCGCAAGCAGATCAAGGGGTCGAACGACCGGGGAGCCTGGCCCTGGCGTCGCCCCCACGACTTCGCCTGAAGCCGCTGCTGCTTGCTGTCTGCCGCCCATTCCGGCCGGCCGAGATCCAAGACCTTATGCTTTGAGCCACCCCCGGCTTGGAGTGGCCGCAGCGCGGCAACCCTGAGACGGCGTGCGCCTGCCCGGTGCGCGCCCAGAAACGCAAGGTTTGAGCACGTGATCACCGAACTTGAATTCCAGAGCCTGGCCGCCCAGGGCTACAACCGCATCCCCCTCATCAGCGAGGCTTTTGCGGATCTCGAAACCCCGCTATCCCTCTACCTGAAGCTGTGCGCCGGTGCCGGCAATGGCCGCCACAGCTTCCTGCTGGAATCGGTGGTGGGCGGCGAGCGCTTCGGGCGCTACTCCTTCATCGGCCTGCCGGCGCGCACCGTGCTCAAGAGCAGCGGCCTGCGCACCGAGGTGCTGCGCGATGGCGTGGTGGTGGAGACGCACGAAGGCAATCCGCTCGATTTCATTGAGGCCTACCAGCAGCGCTTCAAGGTGGCGCTGCGCCCCGGCATGCCGCGCTTCTGCGGCGGCCTGGCCGGCTACTTCGGCTACGACGCGGTGCGCTATATCGAGCCCAAGCTGGCCAAGACGGCGAAGCCGGGTGGCCTGGACACGCCCGACGTGATGCTGCTGCAATGCGAGGAGCTGGCCGTCATCGACAATCTCTCGGGCCGGCTCTACCTGATCGTCTATGCCGACCCGGGCCAGGCCGAGTCCTTCCACAAGGCCAAGAAGCGCCTCACCGAGCTGCGCGACAAGCTCACCTATAGCGTCTCCGCCCCCCAGGTCAAGCGTGGCCAGGCCCATCCGGTGCAGCGCGAATTCGCCAAGGCCGACTACCTGGACGCGGTGCTCAAGGCCAAGGAATACATCGCCGCCGGCGACATGATGCAGGTGCAGGTGGGCCAGCGCCTGTCCAAGCGCTACACCGAATCGCCGCTGAGCCTGTACCGCGCGCTGCGCTCGCTCAACCCCAGCCCCTACATGTACTTCTACGACATGGGGGAGTTCCAGATCGTCGGCGCCTCGCCCGAGATTCTGGTGCGCCAGGAGCGCACGCCGGCGGGCCAGAAGGTCACCATCCGGCCGCTGGCCGGCACGCGCCCGCGCGGCGCCACCCCCGAGCTGGACCTGGCCCTGGAAGCCGAGCTCAAGGCCGACCCCAAGGAGCGTGCCGAGCACCTGATGCTGATCGACCTGGCGCGCAACGACATCGGGCGCATCGCCAAGACCGGCTCGGTCAAGGTCACCGACGCCTTCGTGGTGGAGCGCTATTCGCATGTGATGCACATCGTCAGCAATGTCGAGGGCGAGCTGAAGGACGGCATGAGCAGCCTGGACGTGTTCCGCGCCACCTTCCCGGCCGGTACGCTCACCGGCGCGCCCAAGATCCGCGCGATGGAAATCATCGACGAGCTCGAGCCGGTGAAGCGCGGCATCTATGGCGGCGCCTGCGGCTATCTCAGCTTTGCCGGCGACATGGACCTGGCCATCGCGATCCGCACCGGCATCGTGCAGGACCAGGTGCTCTATGTGCAGGCCGCGGCCGGCGTGGTGGCCGACTCGGTGCCCGAGCTGGAATGGCAGGAAACCGAGGCCAAGGCGCGCGCGCTGCTGCGCGCCGCCGAACTCGTTGAGGAGGGCTTCTAAATGCTCTTGATGATCGACAACTACGACAGCTTCACCTTCAACCTGGTGCAGTACTTCGGCGAGCTGGGTGCCGAGGTGCGCGTGGTGCGCAACGACGAGATCACGGTGGAGGAGATCGGTGCGCTGAAGCCCGATCAGCTGGTGTTTTCGCCCGGCCCCTGCTCGCCCGCCGAGGCCGGCATCTGTGTGGAGGCGATCCGCGCCTTTCAGGGCAAGCTGCCCATCCTGGGCGTGTGCCTGGGCCATCAAAGCATGGGCGCGGCGCTGGGCGGCAAGATCGTGCGCGCCAAGACCCAGATGCATGGCAAGGCCAGCACCATCACCACCGACCAGCAGGGCGTGTTCAAGGGCCTGCCGCGCGAGTTCAGCGTCATCCGCTACCACTCGCTGGTGATCGAGGAGGCCAGCCTGCCGGCGGTGCTGGACATTACCGCGCGCAGCGAGGACGGCGAGATCATGGGCGTGCGACACCGCGAGCTGGCCGGCACGGCCACGCCGATGGAGGGGGTGCAGTTCCATCCCGAGTCCATCCTCAGCGAGCATGGCCATGCGATGTTGAAGAACTTCCTGCAGGGGGCGCTATGACCGTGGTTGATCTGCGCAGCGATACCGTCACCCAGCCGACGGCCGCGATGCGTGCCGCCATGCTGGCGGCGCCGCTGGGCGACGATGTGTTCGGCGACGACCCCAGCGTCAACGCCCTGCAGAGCGCCCTGGCCGAGCGCCTGGGTTTCGAGGCCGCGCTCTTCATGCCCACCGGCACGCAGAGCAATCTCTGTGCGCTGATGAGCCATTGCCAGCGCGGCGACGAGTACCTGGTGGGCCAGTTCGCCCATACCTATCGCTGGGAGGGTGGCGGTGCGGCGGTGCTGGGCTCGATCCAGCCGCAACCGCTGCCGCACCAGCCCGACGGCTCGCTGGCCTTGGCCGACATCGAGGCCAATATCAAGCCCGACGACGCCCATTTCGCGCGCACAAGGCTCTTGACGCTGGAGAACACCATCGGCGGCAAGGTGCTGCCCTTGGCCTACCTCTCGGCGGCCTCGCACCTGGCGCTGGGCAAGGGCCTGTCGCGGCATCTGGACGGCGCGCGCCTGTTCAATGCCGCCGTGGCCTTGGGTGGGGACCCCTATCAGGCGGCGCGCCAGATCTGCAGCCATTTCGACAGCGTCTCCGTGTGCTTCTCCAAGGGCCTGGGCGCTCCGGTGGGCTCGGTGCTGTGCGGCAGCCGCGACTTCATTGCGCGCGCGCACCGCTGGCGCAAGATGGCCGGTGGCGGCATGCGCCAGGCCGGCGTGCTGGCCGCGGCGGCCCAGCATGCGCTGGACCATCATGTGGCGCGCCTGGCCGAAGACCATGCGCTGGCGCAGCGCCTGGCCGCCGGCCTGCAGGGCCTGCCCGGCGTGACGGTGGAGGCCCCGCAGACCAATATCGTGTTCGTGGATGTGGCGGGCCCGTCGCAAGAACGGGCGGCGGGCGTGATTCCGCACCTGAAGTCGCGCGGCGTGCTGGCCACCGGCCTGTATCGCCTGCGTTTCGTGACCCATCTGGATGTGGATGCGGCCGGCGTGGACCGTGCCATCGCCGCCATGCGTGACTATTTCGGAGCCTGATATGCCGATCACCGACAACGAAGCCCTGACCCGCGTCATCGAGCACCGCGAGATCTTCCACGACGAGATGCTCAATCTGATGCGCCGCATCATGAGCGGCGAGATGTCGCCGGTGATGTCGGCGGCGCTGCTGATCGGCCTGCGCGTCAAGAAGGAGACCATCGGCGAGATCACCGCGGCGGCCCAGGTGATGCGCGAGCTCTCCAACAAAGTGCCCGTGCCCCCCTCGCCGCATCTGGTGGACGTCGTGGGCACCGGCGGCGATGGCGCCCATACCTTCAATATCTCCACCTGCTCGATGTTCGTGGCCGCGGCCGCGGGCGCGCAGATCGCCAAGCATGGCAACCGCAGCGTGTCCAGCAAGACCGGCAGCGCCGATGTGCTGGAAGCCCTGGGCGCCAACATCATGCTGACGCCGGCCCAGGTGGCCGAGAGCGTGCTGCAGACCGGCATCGGCTTCATGTTCGCGCCCAACCACCATCCGGCCATGAAGAACATCGCGCCGGTGCGGCGCGAGCTGGGCGTGCGCACCATCTTCAACATCCTGGGCCCGCTCACCAACCCGGCCGATGCCAAGAACATCCTGATGGGCGTGTTCCACCCGGATCTGGTGGGCATCCAGGTGCGCGTGATGCAGCGTCTGGGCGCCGAGCATGCGGTGGTGGTCTATGGCAAGGACGGCATGGACGAGATCTCGCTGGGCGCCGCCACCCTGGTGGGCGAGCTGAAGAACGGCGAGGTGCGCGAGTACGAGATTCACCCGGAGGACTTCGGCCTGGCCATGGTCAGCAATCGCAGCCTCAAGGTGGCCGGCCCGGGAGAGTCGCGCGTGATGCTGCTGGGCGCGCTGGCCGACGAGCCCGGCGCCGCGCGCGACATCGTGCTGCTGAACGCCGGCGCCACGCTCTATGCCGCCAATGTGGTGGGCAGCATTGGCGACGGCATCGCCAAGGCACGCCAGGCCATCAGCAGCGGCGCCGCGCGCGCCAAGCTCGACCAGTTCGTGGCCACCACCCAGGCCCTGGGGAAGAAGGCCTGAAAACCATGTCGGACATCCTGAACAAGATCAACGCCGTCAAGCATGAGGAAGTGGCCGCCGCCAAGGCGCGCCGCTCGCTCGCCAGCCTGCGCGAGGAGGCCGAGGCGCTGCATGACACCCGTGGCTTTGAAGCCGCGTTGCGCGCCAAGATCGCCGCCGGCCAGAGCGCCGTGATCGCCGAGATTAAAAAAGCCAGCCCCAGCAAGGGCGTGCTGCGCGCGGATTTCCGGCCGGCCGAGATTGCGCAGAGCTACGCCCAGCATGGCGCGGCCTGCCTGAGCGTGCTGACGGATGAACGCTTTTTCCAGGGCTCGGCGGCCTATCTGCAGCAGGCGCGCGCCGCCTGTGCGCTGCCGGTGCTGCGCAAGGATTTCCTGGTGGACGAATACCAGGTCTACGAGGCGCGCGCCATGGGTGCCGATGCCATCCTGCTGATCGCCGCCAGCCTGGACGATGCCTTGATGGCCGACCTGGAGGCCTGCGCCCTGGGCCTGGGCCTGGACGTGCTGGTCGAGGTGCACGACGGCGCCGAGCTGGAGCGCGCCCTGCGCCTGAAGACGCCGCTGCTGGGCATCAACAACCGCAATCTGCGCAGCTTCGAGGTGACGCTGCAGACCACGCTGGGCCTGCTGGACCGCGTGCCCGCGGAGCGGCTGCTGGTGACCGAATCCGGCATCCTGGGCCGCGCCGATGTGCAGACCATGCGGGCCGCCCGGGTCAACGCCTTCCTGGTGGGCGAGGCCTTCATGCGCGCGCCCGATCCGGGCGCGGCGCTGGCTGAACTGTTCGCGGCCTGATGGCTTCGCTGACCGACGCGCTGCGCGGCGCCGCGCTGGATGCCGGCTGGCAGGCGCCGCTGGATGCCTGGCTGGCGAGCCCCGCCGGCCGCGATGTGCTGGCGCATCTGCAGGCCCGTGAGGCCACGGGCGCCACCATCTACCCGCCCGATCCGCTGCGCGCGCTGCGCCTCACGCCGCTCGCCCAGGTGCGCGTCGTGATCCTCGGCCAGGACCCTTATCACGGCCCGGGTCAGGCCGAGGGCCTGGCCTTCTCGGTGCCCGATGGCAACAAGCTGCCGCCCAGCCTGCGCAATATCTTCAAGGAGCTGCAGCGCGATCTGGGGCAGCCTCCGCCCATGAGCCCCCACCTCGGGCCCTGGGCCGCGCAGGGCGTGCTCTTGCTCAACACCTGCCTGACGGTGGAGGACGGCGCGCCCGCCAGCCACGCCAAGATCGGCAAGGCAGGCGGCTGGGAGGCGCTGACCGACGCGCTGATATGCGCCGCGGCCGCCGACCCCGCGCCCAAGGTCTTCATGCTCTGGGGCGCCCATGCCCAGGCCAAGGCGTCCTTGATCGCCGCGGCCGGCCCGGCGCAGCTGGTCCTCACGGCCAACCATCCCTCGCCGCTGTCGGCCACCCGGCCCCCTGCGCCCTTCATCGGCTGCGGGCATTTTTCCGAGGCGGCGGCCTGGCTGGCGGCGCGGGGCCGGCACATCGCCTGGTAGCCCGCCGGCCTTGCCCGGGGGAGGGTTTGCGATAAGTTAAGTCCAGTGACGTACCAATTGACGCTTTATCGTCTTTGGTACTAAACTGGTATTAACATGAATCGCCCCAACTCCCCGGCCGCACGGCCCGGCCCTTCTCCCGCCACGGCGCCCCTGAACCAGGTGCGCTATCTGGTCGGCGTGGATGGCGGCGGTACCGGCACGCGGGTGCGCTTGAGCGAGCGCTCGGGCCGTATTCTGGGGCAAGGCGAGTCCGGCCCCTCGGCGCTGGGGCAAGGGGTCGAGCAGGCCTGGCGCCATGTGCAGGAGGCGGTGGCCTTGGCGGCCGCGCAGGCCGGGCTGGCGCCGCTGGATCTGAGCCAGGTGGCGATCGGCCTGGGCCTCTCGGGTGCCAACCTGATCGAGGCGGTGGCCGAGTTCCACGCCCAGCAGCCCGGCTATGCTCTGGTGGCGTTGGACAACGATGGCTTCACCTCGGTGCTGGGTGCGCATGGCGGCCGGCCGGGCGGCGTGATCGCGGCCGGCACCGGCGCGGTGGGCGAGGCCTTGCGCGCCGACGGTTCGCGCGTGTGCATCAGTGGCTGGGGCTGGATCAGCGGCGACGAGGGCAGCGGTGCCTGGCTGGGGCTGAAGGCGATGCGCCACGCCCAGCAGGCGCTGGACGGCCGCGCCGTGCCCGGCGCACTGGCGCGCGCGGTATGGGCGGTGGCCGGCCAGGAGCGCCACACCATCCTGGCCTGGTGCGCCAAGGCCGGCCAGCATGGCTACGCCACGCTCGCGCCGCTGGTGTTCGAGGCCGCGCCTGACGATGAAGTGGCCCGGGCCTTCCTGGCCGAGGCGGTGGCCGAGCTGGAGAGCCTGGCGCGCGCGCTGGACCCGAGCGAGCAGCTACCCCTGGCCTTGAGCGGCAGCATCGCGCTGCGCTTGCGCGAAAAATTCTCAGGCAATATGCGTGCCCGTTGTGTCGAGCCGCAAGGCGACTCGGCCGACGGCGCACTGCTGCTGGTACGCAGTGCACTCAACTCAGAACCGGGTGTGTGATGTCGACCAAACTGCCGTTCCAATTCAAGCCTGACGCCGAAGCCGCCTCGCCGCTGTACATGCAGCTGGCCCACAAGCTGGCCCAGGCGATCCGCGAGGGCCAATACCAGGCCGACGAGGCCCTGCCCTCGGAGCGCGTGCTGTCCGAGGCGCTGGACCTCTCGCGCGTGACCGCCCGCAAGGCGATCGACCGCCTGGTGGAGCAGGGGCTCATCATCCGCAAGCGCGGCAGCGGCAACTACATCGCGCCCAAGCTGGAGCAGCCGCTCTCGCGCCTCACCAGCTTCTCGGAAGAGCTGCACCAGCGCGGCTTCCAGCCCAGCTCGCGCTGGCTGCTGCGTGGCTTTGCGATGGCCGCGCCCGACGAGCAGCTCTCGCTGGGCCTGGTGACGGGCCAGCGCGTGGCGCGCCTGGAGCGCCTGCGCCTGGCCGACCGGGTGGTGATGGCCTATGAGGTCAGCGTGCTGCCCGAGGCGGTGCTGCCCGACCCCGAGGCGGTGGACAGCTCGCTCTACGAGCATCTCTCGCAGGGCGCGGGTGCGCCGGCGCGCGCGTTGCAACATATTCGTGCCATCAATGCGGATACCAAGCTGGCCGGCCTGCTGGAAGTTCCAGTCGGCCAGGCGGTCTTGTTCATCACGCGGGTGGGCTATCTGGAGTCGGGTCAGGCGGTGGAGCTGACCCATTCGTATTGCCGCAGCGATTACTACGACTTCGTGGCGGAGATGAGGCGTGACGGATGAGCAAGGTTGAAGGGTTTGTTCTGACGCCGCAGGGCTTCGTCCGCGGCGCGCTGGAACAGACCGATGGGCGCATCACGCGCATCACGGGCGAGGCGGTCAGCGAGTCCGAGGTGCGCAATGGCAAGCAAGACCTTCCCCTGGTGCTGCCCGGCTTCATCGACATTCACGTGCACGGCGGCGGTGGCCGCGACACCATGGAAGGCGGCGATGCCGCCGCGCAGATCGCACGCCTGCATGTGCGCCATGGCACCACGGCCCTGCTGGCCACCACCATGACGGCGCCGCTGGACGAGATCCGCGCCGCGCTTGCCGCCCTCGGCCCGGCCTGCCATAGCCGCGTCTCGCAGGGTGCACGCATCCTCGGCGTGCATCTCGAGGGCCCCTACATCAACCCCGGCAAGCTGGGCGCCCAGCCCGACTTTGCCAAGCCCGCCAGCATCGAGGAAATCCAGGCGCTGAGCGCGCTGGCACCGATCCGCCTGATCACGCTGGCGCCCGAGCTGCCCGGCAATCTGGAGCTGATCACGGCGCTGCGCGCGGCCGGCTTCCAGGTGCAGATCGGCCACACCCTGGGCACTTACGAGGACGGCGTGGCCGCACTCGAACGCGGCGCCGGCGGCTTCACCCATCTCTTCAACGCGATGACCGGCCTGCACCACCGCGAGCCCGGCATGGTGGGCGCGGCGCTGGCGCACGCGCGCTATGCCGAGATCATCCCGGACCTGCTGCATGTGCACGAGGGCGCCGTCAAGGTGGCCCTGCGCGCCATCCCCTGCATGTTCTGCGTCACCGATTCGACCGCCGCCGCGGGCATGCCCGACGGCGATTACCAGCTGGGCCGCCACACCGTCACCAAGTGCATGGGAGGCGTGCGCCTGCCCGATGGCACCCTGGCCGGCAGCACCCTGACGATGGACCAGGCGCTGCGCAATCTGGTGGACCTGGGGCTGGAGATCGCGGACGCCTCGCGGCGCGTCTCCAGCTACGCGGCCGAATACATGGGCTTGAGCGAACGTGGCCAGCTGGCCGTGGGCGCCTGGGCGGATCTGGTGGTGATGGACCGTGACTTGCAGCTGCAACGCGTGGTCGTTGAAGGGGAAGAGATTGACCTCGCGAATGTATGAGGAGTGCCTGAGCGCTCCGGCCGTGGTGGCGCGCCAGCTGGCCGCTGATCAAAATGCTTATGCCGCGCTGGGCGCAGCGCTGCGCGACAAGCCGCCCACCTCGCTCTTGACGGTGGCGCGCGGCAGCTCGGACCATGCCGCCCACTACATGGCCTATCTGATGATGGCGCGCCTGGGCCGCCTGGTGACCTCGCTGCCGATGTCGCTGATCACCCTGTACCAGAGCAAGATCGCCTGCGAGGGCCTGGTCTCGCTGGCCTTCTCGCAATCGGGCCAGAGCCCCGATCTGGTGGCGCCTACCAAGTTCTTCCGCGCCGGTGGCGCCCGCACCGTGGCCTTCGTGAATGCCGAGGGTTCGCCGCTGGCCGAGGCCGCCGAGCATGTGTTCCCGCTGCATGCCGGCGTGGAGCAGAGCGTGGCCGCCACCAAGAGCTATATCGCCCAGCTGGTGGCCGGCGCCCGCGTGGTGGCCGCCTGGAGCGAGGACGAAGACCTGCAGGCCGCGCTGCAGCAGCTGCCGCAGGCCTTGGAGCAGGCCGCTGCCAAGCGTTGGGATGTGGCGGTGGACGCGCTCAAGGACGCCGACCGCCTGTTCGTGATCGGCCGTGGCACCAGCCTGGCGGTGGCCATGGAAGCGGCGCTCAAGTTCAAGGAAACCTGCGGCATCCAGGCCGAGGCCTTCTCGGGCGCCGAGGTCAAGCACGGGCCGATGGCGCTGGTGGACGAAGGCTATCCGCTGCTGGTGTTCGCGCCGCGCGGCCCGGCCCAGGCCGGCCTGCTGGCCCTGGCCGATGAAATGCGCGGCCGCGGCGCGCGCGTGCTGCTGGCCGCGCCCGAGGGCACGCCGGGTGCCGAGCTGCCCCTGGCCTGCACCGGCAACGAGGATCTGGATGCGATCGCCGCGGTGCAGAGCTTCTACCCCATGGTGGAGGCGCTGGCGCGCGCACGCGGGCTGAACCCCGACCAGCCGCGCCATCTGGCCAAGGTTACGAAGACGCACTGATTAAGGTTCATCGCCCATGTCCAAGGCATTTCATCCGGGCCAGTTGGTGATGGTGGACATCCAGGGCAAGCGCCTGGATGCCGAGACCGCCGCCTTTTTGCGCCGCCACCAGATCCGCGCCGTCTGCCTGTTCCGCAAGAACCTCGGCACCGAGGCCGAGGTGCAGCAGCTCACCCGCGACCTGCGCGAGGTGATGGGCCCCGAGGCCCTGATTGGCCTGGACCAGGAGGGCGGCTCGGTGGTGCGTGCCACCTTCCTGCCGCAAGCGCCCTCGGCCATGGCCCTGGGCGCGGCCGACGACGAGGCCCTGGCCGAAAGCGTGGGGGCGGCGGTGGCGCGCGGCCTACGCAGCATCGGCATCAACTGGAACTTCGCGCCGGTGCTGGACATCAACAACAACCCGGCCAACCCGGTGATCGCCGAGCGCAGCTTCTCCGAGGACGCCGACGACGTGACCCGCTTGGCGGGGGCCTGGATGCGCGGCTCGCTGCGCGCGGGTGTGGCTTGCTGCGTCAAGCATTTCCCTGGCCATGGCGACACCCATGTGGACTCGCACCTGGCCCTGCCCACGGTGGACAAGAGCCGTGCCGAACTCGACGCGCTGGAGCTGCGGCCCTTCAAGGCCTTCTGTCACAAGCCCGGTGAGGCGGCACCCGCGGTGATGACGGCGCACATCGTCTATCCGCAGATCGACCCCGAGCATCCGGCCACCCTGTCCACCAAGATCCTGGGCGACATCCTGCGCCGCGAATGGGGCTACGAGGGCGTGGTGATCACCGATGCACTGATGATGAAGGCCATCTTCGAGCGCTACGGCTATGCGCGCGCCGCGGTGCTGGCGATCCAGGCCGGTGCCGACATGATCCTGGCCCAGGGCTCGCTGGACGAGCAGGGCCAGTCCATCGCCGCCCTGGAGGCCGCGTTTGCGCGCGGCGAGCTGAGCCAGGCGCAGGGCGAGCGCGCTCGCGCCCGCCTCGATGCGCTGGCGCGTGCCTACCCGGTGCAACATGCCGGCTACACCGGCGCGCAGCGTGCGGACGACGACGCCCTGATGCGTCGCGCCTGGGCGCGTGGCCTGACGCTGCTGCGTGGCGCCCAGGCGCCCGCCCTGCACGCACCGCTGCGCGTGTATGTGCAGGGTCAGGTGCCCACCGACGGTGTCTCCGAGGCCGGCCCCACGGGCGCCCAGGTGGCCGCGCTGTTCGACGGCTTTGCCGATGCCGAGGTGCTGGTGCTGCAGGACATCGCCACGCTCGATTGGAGCCGGGTGCCGCAGGACGGCCGCAAGACCGTGATCGCCTCCACCCAGCGCGCCCGCTATGACGAGCTCGGGGGCATGGCCCAGGGCTGGCGGCCCGATCTGCACCTGGTGTTGTGGAACCCCTTCCAGGCCCTGGACGTGCAGGCGCCCACCGTGATCACCTGGGGCTATGCCGATGGCGCGCTGGAAGGGCTGAAGCAATGGCTGGAAGGCCGGGCCCCGGCCACGGCGCAATCGCCCGTGACCCTGAACTGAACGCCGCACAGCAACGCCAGGAGACTTCATGTCCAGCCGCCCCACTCTTGCGCCGATGCGCTGGATTCCCAGCCTGTACTTTGTGCAGGGCATGCAGTTCTTCGTGGTGATGCTGATCGCCGGCCTGATGTTCAAGAACATGGGCGTGGCCAATGACCAGATCGCGCGCTGGACCGGCGTGCTGGGCCTGGCCTGGGCCTTCAAGCCGCTGTGGAGCCCCTTCCTGGAACTGGCGCGCAGCAAGAAGCTGATCGTGGTGGCAATGCAGTTCACCGGTGCGGTGGGCCTGGGCCTGATGGCGCTGGCGCTGCAACTGCCGATGTACTTCGCCGCCAGCATCGCGGTGCTGTTCCTGCTGGCCTATGCCTCGGCCACGCACGACATCGCCTGCGATGGCCTCTACATGGCGGCCCTGGACAGCAAGCAGCAGGCGGCCTATGCGGGCTGGCAGGGCGCGTTCTTCAACGCCTCCAAATTCCTCACCCTGGGTGGCCTGCTGGTGCTGGCCGGGCATCTGGAGAAGAGCCTGGGGGTGTTCAATGCCTGGTCCATCATCTTCGCCGCGCTGGCCCTGCTGCTGGCCTTGCTGGCGGCCTACAACGCCTACGCGCTGCCGGGCACGCTCAACACCGAGCATGCGGACCTGACGGTGAGCAGCGTGTTCGCCACGCTCAAGGAGGTGGTGGCCGATTTCCTCAGCAAGCCCGGCATCTGGCTGGCGATCCTCTTCATCGTGCTGTTCCGCTTCGGCGAGGGGCAGGTGCAGACCATCGGCCCGCTGTTCCTGATCGAGGCACGCGACAAGGGTGGTTTGGGGCTCAGCACCGAGCAGGTGGGCGGCATCTATGGCACGGCGGGTACCGCGGCCTTCCTGGTGGGCAGCATTCTGGGTGGTTATTTCACCTCCTGGCTGAGCCTGAAGCGCGCCATGCCCATGCTGATCCTGGCGATGGCGGTGCCCAACGCGGTGTTCTACTACCTCAGCGCCAGCCTGCCCGCCGATCTGTTCCACATCGGCGCGGCCATCAGCGTGGAGATGTTCGGCTACGGCTTCGGCTTCGTCGGCATGATTCTCTACATCATGCAGGCGGTGGCGCCGGGCCGCTATCAGACCGCGCACTACGCGCTGGGCTCGGGCGTGATGCAGCTGGGCTTCATCTTCTCCAAGACCATCAGCGGCGACATCCAGCTGGCGATGGGCTACCAGAGCTTCTTCCTCTGGACCATCGCCTGCGGTCTGCCGGCGCTGCTGCTGATGTTTTTCGTAAAGATTCCGGCGACGGCGTCGCCGGCCACCAGCAGCTGAGCCATGCGCAGACGGTTGCTGGCCATGGGCCTGGGTCTGGCGGCGCTCTCGGCCCATGCCGCCGAGCGCTTTTTCGACGACTTCAGCTACGCCGACCTGCAGCAGCTGCGTGCCGGCGGCTGGACCCCGCGCACCCAGGCCGGCCACCCGGGCGTGGAGGGCGCGAGCTGGAGCGAGCAACAGCTGCAGCTGCTGGCCGATCCGGCCCAGCGCGGCAACCGCCTGCTGCGCCTCAGCGCCAGCACCGATGGCAGCGGCGCGGGCACACGCCAGGCCCAGCTGTGCCACCAGCGCAAATACCTGGAGGGCACCTATGCCGCACGCGTGCGCTTCAGCGATGCGCCGACGCAGGGCATCGATGGCGACCCCGTCATCCAGACTTTTTACGCGGTCACGCCGCTGCGCTTCGACTACGACCCCGAGTTCAGCGAGCTGGACTGGGAGTACCTGCCCAATGGCGGCTGGGGCAGCGCGCAGACGCGGCTCTACGGCATCGCCTGGCAGACCGTGCAGCTCAATCCCTGGAAGAGCTACAACCAGGCGCATGAGGAGTTCGGCAGCCTGCAGGGTTGGCATCAGCTGATGATGCAGGTGGGCGATGGCCAGGTGCGGCTGTTCCTGGACGGGCGCCAGATCGCCCAGCATGGCGGGCGCAACGTTCCCGTGTCGCCGATGTCCATCAACTTCAATCTCTGGTTCTCGCCCGGCGGGCTCTTGCCCAGCAGCGCCGCGCCGCGCGTCTACGAGCAGGACGTGGACTGGGTGTTCCATGCGCGCAAGGAGCTGCTGAGCCCGGCCCAGGTGGAGGCGGCGGTGGCGGCCTATCGCGCGGCCGGCCAGGCGCGGGTGGATGGCGTGCCGGCCGCGCAGCCGGCGCTGCCCAGCCCCTGCGATTTCTGATTCCGGGTCTGAGGAGGCCCGTCCCTCATGCATCAGCAAAAGCGTCTGGCGTCGGTGGATGCCCTGCGAGGCCTGACGGTGGCGGCGATGCTGCTCGTCAACAACCCGGGCGACTGGGGCCATGTGTTCTGGCCCCTGGAGCATGCCGAGTGGCATGGCTGCACGCCCACCGACCTGATCTTTCCCTTCTTCCTCTTCATCGTCGGTGTGTCGCTGTCGCTGGCGCTGGGGCCGCGCCTCGACGCGGGCGCGGCGCCGGGGCCATTGCTGCGCGGCGCCCTGCAGCGTGCCGGCCGCATCATGGCGCTGGGCCTGCTCCTGCACCTGCTGGCCTGGTGGCTGATGCACAAGCCCGAGTTCCGCGTCATGGGGGTCTTGCAACGCATTGCCCTGTGCTTCGGCTTTGCCGCGCTGCTGGCCTGCGGCTGGCGTTCCGCCAAGGCGCAGTGGGCCTTGCTGCTGGCGCTGCTGCTGGGCTATGGCGGCTTGCTGCTGGGCGCCGGCGATCTGAGCAAGGCCGGCAATATCGCGTCCCGGCTGGACACGCAGCTGCTGGGGCGCTTCGCCTACGAGTGGGATGCCGGCACGGGCCGCGCGCATGACCCCGAAGGTCTGCTCAGCACGCTGGGCGCGCTGGCCACCACCTTGCTGGGCTTGCGCGCCGGCGCCTGGCTGCGCCGCGGTGCGCGGCGCGAGCTGTGCTGGCTGGCGGCCGGCAGCCTCCTGTTGGGGGTCCTGGCCACGGCATGGCTGCCCTGGAACAAGCAGCTCTGGACCCCCAGCTTCGTGTTGTGGACCGGCGGCTGGGCCACCGCGGCCCTGCTGCTGGCCCACCAACTGGTGGACCGGCTGCAATGGCGTCCGCTGGGGCGCGCCTTCGGCGTGAATGCCATCGCCGCCTATGCGGGCGCCTGGATGTGCACGGTGCTGCTGGAGGGCCTGGACTGGATGGCGCCCCTGTATGCCGCCGGCTTTGGCTGGCTGGGTCGGCTCGCCGGGCCGAGCATGGCGTCGCTGGCCTTCGCGCTGGTCTTCGTGGCCGTCTGGGCGCTGATCGTCCGTTGGCTCGATCGTCGCGGCTGGTATTTCAAGGTCTAGCCAGGCAAGCAGGCCGCGCTTGTACGATCTGCCGGCGCACTGAAAGAAATGAAGGATCTCCCGCATGAGCCAGCGCTTTGCCGTTCGCATGCCACCCGATGTCCGCTCGGTGCGGATCGGCGATCACGAGGTCGTCTTCATCGACGACTTTCTGGAGGACCCGGACGCGCTGCATGCGCAGGCGCTTGAACAGCGCTTCCAGCCTTATCCGGGCGTGCGCGAGCACAAGGGCTACCCGGGCGTGCGCGCCGAGGCGCCCGGCGATTACACCCACCATCTGGTGGCGCTGGTGGAGCCGCTGATACGCATCAACTTCGGTGTGCCCGAGGCGCTGCCGCTGCGCAAGAGCATGTGCGCGTTCTCGCTGATCACCGCGGCGCCCGGGCAGCTGGGGCCGCTGCAGCGCACGCCGCATTTCGATGCCAGCACGCCCCATCACATGGCGGTGCTGCTCTATCTGTGCGGCGAGCAGCATGGCGGCACCGGCTTCTACCGGCACAAGGCCACCGGCATCCAGCGCGTGACGCCCGACAACCGCGATCGCTACCTCGATGCCTACCAGCAGGAGCTCGCACGGCGGCCGCCCAGGCCGCGCTACTTCGCTGACTCCGACGAGCATTTCGAGCTGCTGGGCATGATGCCGGCACGCCGCAACCGGCTCGTCGTCTATCCCGGCAGCCTGCTGCACAGCGCGTGCATCAATCCGGCCATCAGCCTCTCGGACGATCCGCGCAGCGGCCGCCTGACGGTCAATTCCTTTTTCGACTTTGGTTTGATACCAGCGCCGATGTGACGAAAAAAAGCCCGGCAACTGCCGGGCTTTTGCATTCGGTCAGCGACCGATCAGAACTTGGCGCTCAGGCCGAGGCGGTAGGTGGTCTCGCCCTGGAAGGACCAGGCCGGGAAGCCGGCGCGCAGCGGATCCTTGATGCTCGTGTTGGAGGCATCGGCCGCGCCGTACTGCACGTCGTCCTGCTTGAGCAGGTTGATGACTTCCAGCGACAGCTTCAGGTTCTTGTTGATGTTCCAGCCGAAGCTTGCATCCAGCGTGCCGTAGGCATCGTGCATGCGGTTGCCGTACCAGAAGGCGCCTTCGCGAATCATGTACTTCGAGCGCCAGTTGTAGGCCAGGCGGCCGGAGTAGGTTTCGTTCTCGTAGTAGCCCACCAGGTTGACGTTGTGCTTCGAGGCCTGGGTGAAGATGCCGAGGTTGTCGATGTAGCTGCTGGCCGGTGCGGTGCCTTCGGTGAAGGTGTAGTTGGCAATCACGCCATAGCCGTTGTTGAAGGCATGGTTGGCCTGCAGTTCCAGGCCGCGGATGCGACCGCCGCCGGCGTTCACGAAGCTCTGCACCGTCCAGTTGTCCAGCTTGGACACCGGATCCACCAAGCCCACCTTCTGGTTGTTCTTGACCTCCGCGGTGATGAAGTTGGAGATGTCCTTGCTGAAGAAGGTGGCCGACAGCAGGTTGCCCTTGCCGTAGTAGTACTCCACACCGATGTCGGCGTTGCTGGACTTCATCGGCTTGAGCGACACGCTGCCGTTGGTCCAGGTCTCGTTCCCGACGCGGTCATCGTTGTAGCCCGACACCGTCACGCCGAACATATTGGCAAAGTTCGGGCGCGTGATGGTTTGCGAGGCGGCGACGCGCAGCACCATGTTGCGGCTCAGGTCGAACGCCAGGTTGGCGCTGGGCAGCACGTCGTTGTAGCTGGACTTCTTGGTGGCGGTGTTACGGCCCCAGTTGAGGTTGCCCGAGTAATCGCCGGCGGCCAGCGGCGTGCCGTCGAAGGCATAGCCGGTGCTCTTCACATCGGTGGAGATGTAGCGCAGGCCGAAGTTGCCGCGCATGTTCTGCGCGTCGAACTCAAACATGCCGTAGGCCGACTTGTTCTTCTCGTTCAGCTCGCTGAAGCCGGAGCGGTCCTCGATCCAGGAGGCGATGTTCTTGTTGGTGTTGGCGATCATCGCGCCGATGTTGGGGCGCGGCACGTCCCAGCCACCCACGCCCACCGAGCCGCTGTAGAGGCTGGCGGTGTCGACCGGTGCAATCGTCGAGTTCCAGACCGGGCGGAAGGTGCGCTTCTCGAAGGTGTGGTCGGCCATGCGGATGCCGGTCTTGAACGAGGAGATCGCGCCCCAGGCCAGGTCGAAAGTGGCGTCCAGCTGGGCGAACTTCTCCTGATCCTTGTTCGGACCCTGCGACGAGGCCCAGGTCTCCGGCGAGCTCTGCTTGGGCAGGGCGCTCACGCCGAACGATTGATCCTTGCTGGGGCTCAGGACGATCTGCTTGCCGGTGGCATCGATGGTGCCCTGCCACTTGGCCGGCGTATCCCACCAGCCGTAGGCGTAGTTGGTGGTCAGCGAGGTGCCGCCCTTGGCCTTGGTGCTGCCGGCGACCAGGTCGAACTTGGCGCCGTCGACGCGGTAGTGGCCGTCGAAGGTGACGCTGTCCGAGGTCATCGCTGCGGCGCGGGCCCAGTTCTGGAAGAACTGGTTCATCAGCGGCTTGGCGGCCGTGGTGGTGCTGTGCAGGCACACGCCGTTGGGGTTGAAGTCGGACTTCACGGCGGTATTGCGCTGGTCGCAATTGGCGTCGTGGAAGATGTAGTCGCTGCTGTTCGAGTTGTCGGCAGCCAGCTTCAGGTGCAGGACATTGAGGCCCAGCTCCAGGCCGTCGATCGGCTTGGCTTGCAGGATGACATTGACGGCATCGCGCTTGCGATCCTGCACGAAGGCGGTCGGCGCGACGTCCGAGGACCAGCGGCTGTCAGCCTCGATGCCCTGGCGGATGTAGGCGCCTTCCGAATGGCCGCCGGCGATCAGCGCGCCGAAACGGCGGCTCTGGTCGCGCCAGCTGTAGAGGCCGGAGACTTCCTTCTCGTCATCGCTGATCGTGCCCTTGCCGTACTTCACGCTGGCGAAGGCGGTGCCGGCCGCCATGTCCAGCGGCTTGCGGGTCTTCACGATCACGGTGCCGCCGATGCCGCCTTCGGTCAGGTCGGCCTGGGAGGACTTGTAGACCTCCATGCCGCCGATCAACTCGGGGGGCAGCAGGGAATAGTTGAACGAACGGTCGATGTCCATCTGGTCGTACCAGCCGGTGGACGCGACGGTCTGGCCGTTCAGCGTGGTGTAGGTCATCTGCGGGTCGGAGCCGCGGATCGACACCGAGGCGCCCTGGCCGAAGGCACGACCCACCGAGACGCCGGGGATGCGACCCAGCGATTGGCCGACGTCGGAGTCGGGGAGCTTGCCCACATCTTCCGCGGACACGGCGTCGACGACCGCGCTGGCGTTCTTCTTGATGTTGACCGCGGTCTCCAGCGAGGCGCGAATGCCGGTGACAACCACCTGATCCAGCTGCGCCGCCTCAGCCTTCTTGTCGGCCTGTTGGGCTTGCGCGCCAAAGGCGGCACCAAGCAGGGTGATCGTCACCGCTGCCGCGATAGGGGTCTTTCTGACCTTCATGAACTGCTCCTCGATATGGCCGTTGGCTTCGTGCTCGGCCTGTTGAGACTCGGAGCCAAGGCGCATCACCGTGTGAGCGGCATGCGCCTGGCGCCTCGAAATGCAATGCAAATGCAACCAATGCCATGCCACTATAGCCATCAGTAGTGCCACTTTGCTACCACTTTTAGGGGCGTGTTTTCCCTGCTGTGGCGAGCCTGCAATAGCGGTTTTGACGCAGATCTGGCGGTTATTGGGGCTGCAAGTACGGCATGCCTCGTGACGGCGGTGATCGAGCTTGGTAGTAAATTGGTATCTATCGGCGTCTACGAAAGCGGGAGATTGCTCCATCGGGCCGTGCGCATGCCATCCCGGCGCAGCGGGGCGGGCCGCTTTTCGGGGTCTGCTGCGCCGGACGTCGAAAATTGTTTGCGGCCCAAAAAATGCTGTGCTATAGTTGCGGGCTTGCCTCGGAGGGGTGGCCGAGTGGTTAAAGGCAGCAGACTGTAAATCTGCCCGCTAACGCGTACGCTGGTTCGAATCCAGCCTCCTCCACCAAGGCAAACAACAATTCAAGCGATTGAAGCTTGTTTGGCGCAAGGGTCGAAAGGCCTGAGCGATGGGCAAGTGATACTCCCGGGCGGGAGTAGTTCAATGGTAGAACCTTAGCCTTCCAAGCTAATGACACGGGTTCGATTCCCGTTTCCCGCTCCAGTCGGCTTGCTTGGAAGGTGAATGTGTCGGCACTGGTTTGTTGATCTGTGGTCAATAAACCTGTGTCGATGCCCATGTGGCTCAGTGGTAGAGCACTCCCTTGGTAAGGGAGAGGTCACGCGTTCGATCCGCGTCATGGGCACCACCTCTTTTCTTCTTCCCCTTCTCTGATCTGATCGCCAGGAGCGCAAGATGGCAAAAGGTAAATTCGAACGTACCAAGCCCCACGTGAACGTGGGCACGATTGGTCACGTTGACCACGGCAAGACCACGCTGACTGCTGCGATCGCC